>Ga0208660_1000339_pt1 | contig 18646 bp, 32 predicted proteins | sample DEB08_DNA_13_FD_184527 | JGI IMG/M metagenome (GOLD analysis project Ga0208660, IMG submission 184527) | Aqueous microbial communities from the Delaware River and Bay under freshwater to marine salinity gradient to study organic matter... | ecosystem: Environmental > Aquatic > Marine > Coastal ... | reverse complement strand
TTCTTCATTTTCTTGGGCAGTAGTTTCTATTTCAGTGTTTTCGTCGTCGCTGTCATCAACATCTTCGCTGGAGGCTTCGGCTTCGCCCGCCTCCGCTTCAGATGTTTCGTCAGCTTCCAAATCAAGAGCGTCTTCTTGTGAATCCAATTCCTGAGTAAAAGTGCTTTCTGGCACAATTGGCTCATTCATAGCTTCTTCATCAGACATATTGAAGTAATCTGTTAATTGTTCTTCTACAGTAGATTCTTCATTTTCAGCGGCGTCGGTCATTTTAGTGCAACGCCTCCGCATTAAGTTCTGCTAAAGTTTCTTCATCATCTGCGAGCGCTCTAGCAGCCATATCTCCACGCATCTGCACAATACGGAAATAACTGGATAGACCACTAATTGCCAACATTTGATTACTAATTTCTTTTTGAGCCTCGTCAGTTTGCTGAGAATGATCACCTTTGAGATGTACAAGGCGTATCGCTTCTTCTTTAAAGTAGCTATTACCAATAAGTTCATTAAAATCGGCATTAGCTTCTAATCGCTCTAAAGCTTTCGCTAATTTAATAAATCCTTCAGCTTGTTTAATGTTTAATTCAATTTCTTGGATTTGACTTTCAGACATAAAATACCTTTTCATCATTGCTAGTTAGTTGATAAAAAGCTTTATATCTCAGGAATTTAAACTTTTCTGAAGTTTTTTCATTCTTGAGCCAAATAAGCGTCTAATGCCGATTTTTCTATATTAAGAAGATGTTCTTCTCGTTTTAATTCAATATTTCCAGCTGATTGCGCTTTTTGTTTTTCCAAGTCACGTTCTTGTTTAACGCCAGATTCTTGCTCAATAAAATCCAAGTTTTTCTGATCAGTATCGCTACTTAAATTTTGAGCTTTACTCTGGTCAAGCATTCCGCCGGCTTCACGCTCTTGTGCTTGTGCGTATTCATTAGCTACTTGCGCTTTTAACAACTCAACTTGTAACTGTTTCATTTCTTGTTCTACTGGATCAGGTTCAGGTTGATAATTTTCCAATTTTTCAGCTAAATCAGGCATTTTTCGCAAACGAGTAATATCTGCTAGCACCATGCGTCGAATACTAGGGTCTTCATCAGGCCCAATTGTCTGTAGCATAAACGACAGCTCTTGGGCTTTAGCGTTGTCTTCTTCTGCGGTGCTAATGCTCAGACTTAAATCAATTCGCCCTGCTAAGTCATCCCTACGCACAGGAACAAACGTTTCATTAGTTAAACGAACGATTTCTTCTTCGTCTAAAAATTCAGCGTTCATGCTGATAATTTTGCGTCCACACTCAACTAATCCTTCGGCTAATCGCCGGAGAATTCCCGATTCACGTTTAGAAGCCGCATCAAGTACGCCATTAACGCCGGTAGCCGTATCACCTAGCGATGCGCCAGAGAGTCCGCTTTGAGAAAATGCTTGTACGCCCGTTAATGACTCTGCTTCCATGTTTTGCAGGTTTAACATGTACTGGGCAGATTGTGGAATTTCAGGATACGTGTGCATGTGAAAAGCCTGGCGTGGATCTATGTTCGCATTGAACTCGTAATCTTGGCCGCGCTGGAATTTTCGGTAATTAGAAGTATCTAAAGCATCTTTGCGAGTACCCATTTGGCCATTAGCCGAACGCGCCATAATATCAATCATGCCTCTAGTAACTGCACCAGAGATTTTTTGGTTTTCTTCTAATAGATGCCCATCTGGTTCACCGTGCACTCTTCGACGTACTGGTAAATACTGTACTTTGACAAACGGTAGCTTTTTATCAGGAAATGGGCTGGCTTCCATACGTATTTGCGTATTGCCTACCCAAGAGCATACAAATGGCTCTAGGGGTTTATCATCACCATTAATTGCCCAATAGCCCCAGTACTCATACATAATGAGCTGTTTACGGGGGTCATCTAAAAAAGTAAATGAAGAGTCATCTTCAACAGTGTGATCTGCGTGCCCTAATACAGAAGAGTCACTGACTTGAATACTGTCTAAATTTTTGTATTTACCATCTTTGCGTAAATCAGCTAAACAAGTTTCTACGCTATAGATAATAAATTTAGCGTTATTAAGCTTCCCCATGCAAGTAGGATCAACAATAACGTTGCGGTAATCGCACACTTCCAACGTAGGCTTGTTAGTGACGGTTTGCATTTCTTTAACAACTTCACTGCCCACAATTGTTGGCCGTAGCGGAACGCCTGTTTGCATTGACATTTCAAAAGCTTGTTTTAATTCTTCTGGCACATCTAATTGATATTCAGACGGGCTTTGTTGCTGCATAACCTCTAATTCTTGAAAAACTTCTGCCATTTGAGGATCTGGCTGAAATTCAATAATAGGAACATCTTTTTCTATTTCTTCTTCTTCAAATTCCCACCCTACTCGAACAATAGCCGTACCTTCGTCAACTGCAGTACGCACATACGAATCAATAAAATCTATTTTGTCTATTTTTTGATTGATTTGATGATTTAGTAGCAGCTTGTTTTGTAACGCGGCGTCCTTGTCTTCCCAGGTAACTGGCTTTGCGTCAAACAAGTCGTAAGTGTTAAGAAACGGCTCTGAAAGTGAGGCATAACGCCATTCTGCTTGTTTACGAATTAACTGTGGAACGTGTTTTGAACGTCCCTCGCCTGAGTTGATTTTGGCTGTACCGGTTACATTTAGATTATCAAGCCACTTTTCAACACGGGCTATTTGATGTTTATGAGATATATCGGCATTAGTTAAATCTTGTTTTAAATCTTTCAATGACGGTGGATTTTTCCAATCTGTCAATGATTCTGCTTCTTTGTCAATCGGTTGATTGATTTCCACAACTGAATTCATGCTTTACGGACCTTCATAGGATTAATTTGCTCTTTTAGTCATAGTCGCAGAGTAAAAAAATTTATTCTGGTTAAATTTAATTGCTGACAATTTCTTTTGAAGCCGGCGGTGTTACTGTAGCTCTACTTACTTCATCACCTGTGTCGTTATAAGTAATTACATGAGCTGCTCGACGTGCTACATACCCGCCACGAGCTGCGTAAGCATCTCTGGCAGATAAAGTAGGATGTCGCTCGACTACTGCACCACCAAATTCGTCTTGTAAGCGCTCTGCGTGGTGATAGTGCCCTGTATGGATGTAACAGTTTTTAGCTTTGCCCCACATGTCTCTATATCTAGGTTCTGAAGAAAATAATCCAGCTAATTTGTTATTACCTACCTTATGGCCATGGTGAAAGCCCAGCATTGTTTTGCCATGCAAATACGCATAAAAAGGGAATTCTGTATCATCGACATCGAGGCGGGTGTTTTTAGCGTAAATCTTTTTCATAGCTTTACGTACCCAAACGCTTGAAGCTAAATCATGATTACCCTCACAAACCAGTAAACGCACTTTTTTGTGCTTAGTAAGCAGCATTTCGATAGTCCACATAATGACGTCAAGACTTAATTCTGCCAATTTACCAAAACGCGTATCTGCATCAAGTAAATGTCGGTTCATTGGCGTAACTGCATCTAAGCCATCCCAATGCAAATAATCGCCTTGAATATTTAATACTGCTATTGCACTATCTGGCGTACCTTTCATCATCTGCTCAATGGCGTGCATAAATGTTGCAGAGGCTATTTCGGTATCCCATTCTTCTCCTGTTTCTGCAGCCCAGGCATACATGCCTAAATGATAATCAGTCAGTGTATAAAGTGAGAGTAAGTTTTCTATGGGTTTTTTGGGCGCTTTAATTTTTGGTGCCGGCCTAACACTAAAATTTTCTAGTACTTCGCTTAACGCATCGACGCGCTGCGTATCAATGTCAGTTTTTACCCACTGAATACCTATTGTGCCGTCTTCTTTGTAAAGCGTTGACGTTCCTTTTACATAATGCGAGTTAGGCGCAACGTGTGTCATGTCATGATTTGGCGAAAAGCCTTTTCTTGCAGCGTATTCTTTTGCGTTTTGTTCAGCACGTTGTACGTTTCGTACATCTATCCCTAATTGTCTTGCAACTGCAGCTCTGTTTCCTGTTACAAGCAATTCTTTTAAAATTACAATGCGGCGTTTATGCATTACAGGGCACGCTAAATCAATTAATTTCTGTACATCAGTTGTCAAAATATACTCCGCAATAATAAATTTATGTTTACACCCAGCCTCTGTCTTGCAATTTGGTAATTTCTCTACCAGTGTCTACTTGCATACCTTGTGCGCGAAGTAACTGACAAGCACGCTCAAATTTAGCCATATAATTGTTACCCTCATGTGCTTCTCCATTAAAACCTAAAGGCGTAACAATTCTTGCTGCAATGTAGGCAAGTAGCGCTTCTAAATGAGTTAAAGGCAAATTAATAGCAGTATTGTTAGGATCGGCAATCGCATTTGCTTTGTTAACAACAGGATGATCTGCTCGGTAAATTACAGTTAGCGTTGTAACAGGCAATCCAGAAGAAAGTTTTATATCAGTAGGGACTGTGAGTGTGTTGTACGAAGTTGCTCGAATAGATAAAGTATTATTTTCTTTGTTAAACATTAATTCATTGCCGTCGTCATCCAATATGCGTTCGACTTTCATAACATCGTTTAAAAACGGATTTTCAACTGTGTCTGTAATGTACGTGTCTGTTCCGCCATTACTCACAGTTTTATCAGAGCTTAAAACGTAAGTTGTTCTTCCATCTAAAGTAATTGTTAATTTTGATTCGTTAAGTAAAAAACGTTTGTGTAACTCAGTTAGTCCTAAAGTAACAGCAGGCAATATTTTTTTAGCCGCTACAGTTGGCATTGTTGTATCGTTATCAGAATCATATTCTGTTCCTGTTCCCATAAAAAGATGGGAAAACTCGCCATAAGCTAAATGATCGAGAATGTCTTGTAATGTCATAGCAATAAAATCCTTAAACTACATAAGATGAAAGAGTATTTGTATTTTCTTCAATTTCCATTCCCCAAAGCCCATCGTCTTTTTCATGCAATACACCTTCTTCAGAAGGTTTCCAAGGCGTTAGTTGCGATAGTTGAGTAACAGTGTCAAGAAAATCATCGTTTCTACTGCGAAAACCGCCAGGAGAAACTAAAGACAATTCGTTAATTGCTTCTAATAAAATTGGATCTTCCTTTTTTTCTATAGGAAAATATATTTTTCGTGCTTTAAACATGGGCTGAATAGTACTGTTAAAGCGTTCATGCTTTTTAGATCCTAATGACCGAATGCCTGGATTGTTTGAATTATTGCCACTAGCCAACGGAAAATAAATATTACGATTCATCATTTCATTTTGAATCCATGTAACAAAACCACCTTGTTGACCGTTAACTTCAATGCCTACTGATTGAGGACGGTACTCTTGTGCTAATTTAAATAGATCATTAATTGTTACGTCCATTAATTGTCTTTTTAAGACTCCGTCTACCCACAACCAATCACCTATATTGTTGTACGCCCAAACACTAATTGCTGAATAATCTGCTGAGTCTTTTTGGCTAACTGCAAAATCGGTAGTAATATAAAAATTAAATCTATTACGGTTCTTTAAAACACTGTCTATTTTGTACCAGCCAATATCACCATCAAGAATTGAACGATCTTCGTCTGACATAATTCGCAACATCAATTCTTGGTTAAACGTGTCAACGCGCCCAATTTTTACAGCTTTCTCGTACTGTCGTTTTACATAAGCGTAATCAAATCGGTCTGGCCAACTGCTTTTAAAATCTTCTTCTACGCAAGGAAATTCTTCGCACACCGGAAATACGTTAACGGCCCAAGCTCCTGATTCAACGGCTTTGTACAAAGGATCTCTTGCGTTAAATGGAGTACCTGACCAAATAATTAAATTCTTACTAGGATGCAGTGCGTAATCCACAGCTTTATATACAGTATCTTCAATTGACGAAATAACTGTAGGAGATCGCGCATCTTCATCGCTTACTAAGTCATCTAATACTGCTAGTGATGGCCGTGTGCCTAATTCTTTAGCTCCCCGTACACCTGTTTTTGCGCCGTAACCTTTTACAATAAATGTGTTGTCATCAATGTTTATAAATTCCCATCTGACATCAGTAAACCTGATTTTAGGAATATATTCTTGTAAAAATTCGGAGTTTTCGTAACGAAACTCTAAATTCTTGCGCATATTTTTAACGCCGTTATCAATCGAGTCAGAAACGTAGATAGCCAATGGAACATTACCAAAACCAGGTATTTCACCGTACGTGCCAATAAATAAAAAAAGGTATTCGCCCATAACGGTTGTTTTGGCAATTCCTCGATGACAGAGGTTAGCTACGCGTGCACCGTTTTTTGTCAAAGTATCTAACATTTTGTAATGGACTAACGGAGTTTTGTGTTCTTCGCCTTGAACGCCGTTTACTAGCTTAATAAACGTTACAAATTCCAACGCAAATGTACTGGGTACATAATTTGGGTCATAATGGTAATTAACTTGTGCTAGGTACTCTTCAACACCTAATGCAACACTTAAATCAAAATTTTCAGTACTGCTCATCATAATCCAAGGCACTTTCAACAAAATCAGGAGGTGTATCAATTATTTTTTGTTTGCCGCAACCTTCTGCCATGCACTCAATAATTGATTTTGTTGGCGTAATAGGGGTTGGCTCGCTAAATTTGCATTTTTTACACGGGTCATCACTCATTGTCTTCGGCCTGTTCTATTAATATTCCAGAATGCGCTATTTCTTCGGCGGTACTTACGCCGGCTTCTATAGCTAATCGTTGTTGTGCTACTAATTCCATAGTGGATTGGCGTAGTGCAGCAATTGAGCTGTCTTTTTTAATGCCTATATCCAACTCAATCTTTTTAGTTTCAGGTTGTTTAAGGTGGGTTAGCAAAGAATTGGCCGCATCACTGCGTACTTTCTCACTATTAGCTGTAGTCATTAACTCAGCTTGAGTATTAAGGGCTTTTTGGAAAAGATCTTGATTTAGTACCCAGGTCGGGACTAAAGATTGTTCTAATATTAAATTAACCAGTTTAGATTTATTGTAAGCTGTGACGTAGCTTGCAATATCTTTAGGCTCAACGGCTTGAGCAGTAAATCGCTTAATTTTTTCAGGAAAAGTTAAGCTATAAGCCTTAATATTTGTCATCCCAGCTAATTTATGGGAGACATACTTGACCGCGTCGATATAGTTCGTCAGTTTAAACCGGCCTTCGTTCATAACGCGGGTATAACTGATTAAATTGTCACGATACGCCTCGTACATTTCTGGATCGGCTAGCGTATTATTAATTTTATTAATTAATTCGGCGTTAACAGACTTTTTTACCTTAGCAGGCAAAGCATCTTTAAATTGTTCAGGTGTTAACGGATCCATTTACGCGCCTCTGTCATTGATATATCGGGAGCGTATAGGTAATAATTTAATTTTTCTGATTTATTTTATGCGTTGCACTTTGACTATTAATAATTAATTTCCATTCTTCTGCCCCGCCGCCTAATGTTTTCATTAGTTGTTCAAAAGCTTTTCTTGACGACTGCACGCCAATAAACGAATCGCCTTCAGGGTCTTGCATTGGCGCAAGTTTTAATCCAACTCCAATACAACCATGCAGTTCACTTGGCCAATTGGCGGGATGTATCATTATCCAGGTGCGATCAACTACATCTGTCACTTCCCAGCCGCGCTTAAATTTACCACCGCTACTTCTTGTCACAACACCACTATTGCGTTGACGCAATGTGTAGGTCCCTTCGGGGATACAACTAACCATTTGCTGGTTATAAATCCAGGGACGTTCCACGGTGTAATAGACAATGCCATCGGGGGCAATTAACTCCCCAAAGGTTCCAAAATCAAAATAAGCATTTCTTTCTAGCAATAATGTATTCATGGCCGGCACTATCCACAAATTCAATATACTTTTCTGATCTTTTTACATCCCAAACCTTTGTTAAAAAGAAACCATATTAGGTAGGTACCTATCTAGTAATCTAAGAAAGGGTTATTCCCTTTATAATCCTAATGAAATCAACAGCTTATCTTTTTGTAAAATACCTTAGATGGACTCTCACTTGTGCTTCCAGCACATAAATGGTCTAATATCACAATTCCACAGACTATATTTGGATACCACTAATGAACGAACAAACTAAGACAATCACTCCGTTAGTATCCAGCGTATGGTGTGACAAAAATGAAAAGACAATTTATATGAAATATTACGTAACCCATAAAGAACATATAGAAATAGCGCAGACTATTGGGGATTCTGCTGTATTACTTTATATGTATTACTTAAGAATGGCTTCTACGGCACATCCAGTGATTAATGATGAGTTAGCTGCTCAAAGCCTGGGCTGGAACGCCCGTAAAGTCATGCGCTACCGCCAACTATTGGTTAAAGACAACTGGTATAGAGAAATTAAGTACTCTCGGCCTGGCGGTAGTCGAGGAGTTGAGTATCACATTGGCAAAGACGCAGTAAGACGTAGTTATATATAACCCTTGCCTTTGCTGGCTCCCGCTGACGCTGCGCCAGCAGCAGGCAAGCGGAGACAGAATTAAAAAATACCAGACTGTTGCGGCTTCCTGCCGCTATATAGAATTTAAAAATAATAATTTTGAGCAGGTTTTTGAGAAATTTCATATTTGGGTATGAGTTCAGTACTGACATGACTGCAAAACCGTATTCCGACCTACCCCCCCACTACTTTTGCACCTCCTTTTCCGACGTGCCACCCACCTCGCAGGCTCGGTAACAGCTATGGCAATCCAGCCTGTTAGCAACCAATTGGAGTATTACCATGATCGAGATGTTTAAAATGTTTTTCGCCACCGCTACTAAACTGGTAGGCATCGTACACACTTTCGCTGAAGCAGGCGAAGAGATTGCTGAAGTTGTTCTTAACGAAGTTCAAGAGATCTCAGCTCAACAGCAACGCGACTCAGCTAAGAAAGCCGAAGAGTTTGCCAAAGCTTTAGCTGCGTAACCCCAAGCCTCACCTAACCGGTGAGGTTTGTTTTTTTAAATGCACACACAACATCAGTAGTGCACACACAACATCACACACAAGGGCACACACAAAGCCTAGAGACAGTACCAAGATAGAGGGATGTATCTATTTCTGCTCCTCGTTTCATTAATCCTCCTCAATTCTCTCTCCTTTCCGACATCTTATCTATCTCCTACCTTATACCGATACCTTACCGATACGGCAGCAAGCTGCTTAAAAGAAGTGTATGCAGTGTGTATACATAACTTATGGAGATTCCCATGGACAACAGACAGTGTAGTAAATGCAATGAAGACTTAGTGGGCGATGGTTATACCAGTGCTCTTCATTGCCCATATGCAGAAGACGAAGATTATTCGTATGCAGCACCTGATGAAGGACCGTTTTACTGTGGTCACACCGACATTTTGGCACCATAAATCTACTTATTCTAGGAGCATAATTTATGGACTTACTAAATCAATTGTTTTTCGAAGCAGACCCTCTTACACATCTAGGAATTATCCTAGTTCAAGTCACTATTATTAGTATGTATTTCATACTCGGAGATTAACCATGAAAATCCATGAAAAGCATTCACACATTGTCAACGCTTTAAATGCAGGTGAAGTCAGCGAACAAATCATTATGGCTAGCGCAGCTGGCTGGTATCTAGGCACTGTTGAAAGAGACTTAGAAGACGATTTCATTCAGCCTTACTCAAGAGACACTGATTACATGAGTAAGGAGAAAGCCGAAGATTTCTGGGAATATAACCAAGAATCTGATTAATTAAATGCTCTCAACACTAATCTTGATTAAGCCGCCTTCGGGTGGCTTTTTTTATGTCTGCAGGCAACGCGCAAGCGCGTTAAAAGCTTTTTAACCTTTTATTGGAGTATCGACATGACTTATTTACAAGCAGCAGGTGCCCTCTTAGGAGGTGCAGATTTAGAAAAAACTTTAAATGCTTATCGTGACACTGAATATCGTGCAGCAGTTGAAGTATTGAGCAGTAAGCGTGACATATTGTCTTATCATCAAATTCAAGAAGAGCTAGAAGACATGCTGGAATTTATTGAAGAAATGGCCGGCAAACTAGTAGCTCAAATTGAAGACTTTCGCCATGTTTAAAAAGAAACGCAAACCTATGGCCACTAAGCCATGGAGAGGCGCTAGACCTGTTCGTAATACTGCAAGAGCTTTAGATATTCTAAATGCTATTGCTGTTTTTACGGCATTAGGCATTTTCTACGGAGTAGCAATCTTTTACATGATTTCTACAACTTTTTAACTAACCAATAATGAGGCTGCTTATGTAAATCTTTACCGGAAGTAAAGTTCCGCATTAATGCAAATTACATAGAAGTTATACGCACAACAAGAGATCTGCCCTTCGCCGGGCAGGTCTTTTTTTTTGTTGTTACGTTGTAAAAAAGCACACACCTTTAAAACCACACACATAAATAGTTCGTCCGTCGTTGTTTGCGTCTGCAATAAGAAATTGAGCAATCATGCCGCAAGACGGCATACAAGCTGGGCGCGTTAAGCCCTGTCAATTATTAACTTTGGAGAACAAACCATGACTATATCTTATGAACGAGAAACTGATCCTAGTGAATTAGATTTTAATGTAGACGTTACGCCATCAGATGCTATAGATAATCAATTTACAAGAATGAATACGTCAAATAACAAACCTGATTATCTGGCCGCCATGGAAGCAAACGGTATATTTCTAGAAGACGAATTCGGACGATTTTAAACCGTGCCGCAAGCGGCATAAAAGCTTTTAACTGCCCAATTTCGGGCTTATTATATTTATTGAGGAATTTACTATGTCATACAATCCCAACCCTGTTTCACCTATCACTCGTGAAGCACCTGCTGCGTATATTAACGGTGGCATTGCGCGTGTAGATGGTACTACTGCTAAAGTCGGTGCGTTTAATTTGCTTGCGTCTAATCCTACGCACGCACGTATTATTGAGCGTTGCAACGACAGCAATCCTGAAGTTGCTGATAAAGCTTTAGAAGAACTTAAAAGTAAATTAGTGTTTACTTTTAAAATGGCCAATGGCTCTTCAAGTGCCAAAGTCGATTTCTAACGTATGTAATATTTCTATACCACAATTAGCTACCTAACGGTAGCTAGTTTTTTTTATTAGCTATTTCTTACGCCATTAAATATACTTAACAAAATTTAATTAATAGAACGCAAGGAACGCATGAATAATAAACCTATAAATTTTTTTCCTTCCAAAAAACCTGTTATTAAACCTTCTGGGTATATTAATTTATGGCTTCCTGCAACCAAAAATGGTTCACGCCGTAAATTAGGCACAATAGCTCTTCGTAATGATAATCCCGCTGAAAAACAATTAATTCAATGGCTTAAAGAAGATCCTTCGCGCATTGGTATGCTTTTGCACAGTTTAAGTGCGGATTTTCAAGAAGCCAAGTCTTCTGCTGAACAATGCTTTGACCTTGATTTAATTGATAAAAACACACCCAACCCTTCGTAGACAGTTTTTCTTTGCTGATGTAGTGCACCGTTGTTTGTACACAGCGCACGCGCTGTAAACCGCCGCTGTGTAGGCTTTTACGTACACAACAAACCTTGTCACTTGTATTTATTTACTTATTAGTAGAGGTAGTCTCATGTCTCAAATTCATGCTCATATTACATCGCCTTGTCTTGCAGAAGCACAACAAAACATTGAATATCAATATAGTAAAAAACATGTTGATTTAGCTATTAAGTTTCAAATAGAAAATTGTCCAGATACCCAAATAAAAATAGATTACGGGGTGAAATTACTACAAGAATGGCTCAAAGAAAGCTATTACCCCAGTAAAAATGCACGTTTAGAACACATTAAAGCTATGGATCTTCATACTTTAGTAATACAAATATTTACAGGCATTGCTTATTTACAAGAATCTACTTTATACGTTTCTATCACTGCTGCATTAGCTAGTCGCCTTAAATTTGACGACAAACGCGACAGCATTATGACTATTGCAGAGATAGTAGCTGTTTTGTGTCATACCGATGCTTATGACATCTACAAAGAAAACGAATTTAGTAGTTTACGCGTTCTTTCTCGCATTAAATTGTCTAGTGACCTTACAAAAGCCATTAAAGCATCAGTTTATATGCCACCAATGGTTTCAACACCTCAACTAATAGAATCCAACTACGAAAGTGCTTATTTGACTTTTAATGACTCATTGTTATTAGGGCGAGAAAACTCTCATGACAAAAACATTTGTTTAGACGTTATTAATATTCAAAACCAAGTGCCTTTATCACTTAACTTTGAGTTTTTAACAACAGTACCTGAAAAACCTACACATGCATTAGATACATTAGAAAAAACAACGTTATGGGACACTTTCCTAAAACAAAGTCGTGATGTGTATCAATTAATGCGTAAAAACGGTAACAGGTTTTGGATAACTAACAAAACAGATACCAGAGGCCGTTTGTATGCACAGGGTTATCACATTAACCCACAAGGTACAGCGTACAAGAAAGCCATGATTCAATTAGCTGATAAAGAACATGTCACTGGAGTACCCAATGGGATCTAAAATCGTAAATGGAAAATATGTAGCTATTACTCCGTACAAAAATTCATGGGCAGATTGTATTAAACGCCTAAATAACTCATCTATTCAAAGGAAGTCATCATGCAAACTTTTACAGGATACGAGTACTTACTCATTGACGTTGCAAACCAATACGGATTAGACAAAGAAACTTTTGATACTCGTATTAGTTGGACTACTAATAATTTGGCTAATTTAGAGGATCTTGCAAAAGCCAAAGAATGGAAAGAAAAACCGTTATACCTAGCTGCTGTAATGGCACTAAGAGAAGTTCAACAAGGCCAAAGCACAGGCCATTTAGTAGGATTTGACGCAGTATGTTCAGGAATGCAGATCATGTCTGCTGTTACTGGGTGTGAAGCCGGCGCAAAAGCAACAGGACTCATTGATATAGGTGAACGCCCTGATGCTTACACGTATGTAACAGATACTATGTCACAAATGCTAAATAAAAGTTTGCCACAAGGACGTAAGATGGCCAAAGAAGCCACCATGACGTGCTTGTATGGCTCTAAGAAAGAGCCAGAAGCTATCTTTGGCAAAGACACAGAAGAACTTAACGTCTTTTACAAAGCGTTGTACGCAGTTGCACCGGGTGCGTGCCATTTATTAGATGCACTCATCAACTCATGGAATCCGTTTGCTTTAGTACACCAATGGGTATTGCCTGATGGATTCAATGCTCGATGTAAAGTCTACGTACAACAAAAGAAACGTATTGAAGTCGATGAATTAAATCATTCTCGCTTTGAATACATTTACTATGAAAACGAAGGTGAAGAACGTGGATTAAAAAACGCAGCCAATGTGATTCACAGCATTGATGCCTATATCCTTAGATCAGTAATTCGTCGATGTAATTATGATGCAGATATTATTCGCGTAGCGGTGTCAGCTATTACTCAAGAAATACTACAACGTTCTATTCACAAAGAAATTGGTCATTCTTCTTTACCTGAAGTACAAAAATACATTGATTTGTATAACACTACAGGCATAGCAGACATTGTTATCTTAGATTATTTAACAGTGAGTGATTTTGTTGATTTAAGTGATAAGCATTTACGTGCGCTAAATAATGTACTAAATAGTATGTTAACGCACCATTCTTTCTCTATCATTACCATACATGACGATTATAAATGTCATCCTAATAACATGAACCAATTGCGCTTTCACTATAAAAATATTTTAGCTGATTTAGCTAATAGCTCGCTTATTGATGCAATTTTAAGCAGTTTATCTGGCATTCAAAAGACAATTCCCAAATTATCCTATTTACTAGCTCAAAAAATTGAGAAAAGTAATTACGCATTAAGTTAAATGCATTAAGGGATAAGGGACTACGTCCCTTTTTTGGGGTTTATTGACCTCACGTTGCAGTAAGTTCCTACATAGTAATTAGAGATATTTTATCTAATTACTATGTAGGTTTTTTTTTTAATACCGTATTAAACATGAGGAAATCAGTATGAGCAATACAGAGACAGTTGCAGCACAAAGCAAAAAAATTAATGATGTTTGCATTGTGTGTTCTGCTACTGCTGATATTGACCAAGAATCTCAATTTTGTAAGTTGTGTTTAAAAAAGCAAGCCAGTGGGTTGCTTGCTGTTATTGGCGTAAAGTCTAAATTATCTCAGGAAGCCTTATTGCCTCTTGTAGAAGAAGGCTTAAATATGCATTCAAATGAATACTGCACATTATCTGGTAAATACACTCATGTTCCTTTTTCTGTAATTCGAGATCACATTGACAATATGGACGAGTACAGTATTCCTAATGATTACATTGTTGTCGAAGACAGCATGATTACTCTTATAGATAAAATGACTTACGAAGACTATTCAATAAAAGCCCCACATTAACTAAAACTTCTATACCGATAACCTATCTTTCGGTATTTACCCTTTTTTGACTATATGCATCCGATACACGGAGAATTTTTTGTATGCGAATAAAAACGCTCAACTCTAGCACTATTACCCATCTAATAAAGACAGACCCAATCAGTTTATACCCTAAACACTATACGCCATCTGACGTTATAGCCCAGGCCAAAGCTCAATTGCCTATTACTACTGCTAATGATTTAGTCGCAATTTTAGCCACATATCGCAATAGTTTAATAAATTCAAAGGATATTTCGCATGACCCAACAAAACACTGACAGCCCAGCTGCTTATCAACACGATTACATTCGTTTATACAAAAACCATAACAATTCTATTGGTTATTGGGAAATATGGACTGAGGCTAATGGTGTTTATGTCGCTCAATACTCAAAAACTATGAATGGGGCTATTGTACGTAGAAGTTTTAAAGCAACGCCTAAAAACGTTGGCCGCAACAATGAAACCACTCCTACTGCTCAAGCGCTTTTAGAACTAAACAGCAAAGTTAAAATTAAACTTGATAGAGGTTATGTAAAAACTTTTCAAGAAGCTCATGCACCAGCAACTAATGCTCTAGGCATGACCCAACCTATGTTAGCCACTTCTTTAGAAAAAATAAAACTCGATTCAATTGATTGGAACACTACTTTTGTTCAGCCTAAACTAGATGGCCACCGCGCCATGTACGAAAACGGTAAGCTTTATTCACGAACTGGGCAAGAATACACTTTACCTTTTATTGTTGATGCCATTAAAAACAGTGCATTAAAAGATCTACAACTAGACGGCGAACTATATATTCATGGCATGTCTTTACAAGACGTCAGTAAGGTTATTAAACGCCCTAATCACCCAGATGTCGCATTAAAACTGCAATATCACATTTACGACTCTCCTAGTAAGCACCCTTTTTATAGGCGTGCGCAAAATCTTACTAACGCTTATTACGATGAATTAAACACTAATTGGAAAGAAAATAATCCTATTCGCCTGGTAGAAACAGTGGCTGTAGCCAGTTTAGAAAGTTTAATGGACATGCACCAATCTTATCGCACTCTAGGTTACGAAGGCACAATGTTACGTTCTAGTAACCAATCGTATGAAGACGGCAAACGCTCTAAAAATCTTATTAAAGTAAAAGAGTTTCACGACGCTGAATTTAAAATTATTGGTGTTAAAAAAGGCACGCCTTACATCACACCTCGTGGAACTTTTAATGTACCCGTATGGTTGTGTGAAACGCCTGAAAAACAAACATTTGGTGTTTTATGTCAAGGCGACATGCTCCAAAAAAAATACTTTTGGGATAACCAAGAGCAATACATTGGTGCTTTATTGACTGTTAAATATCATTATTTAAGTAAATTAGGTATTCCACAATTGCCTATAGCACTTAGATTTCACGAATCATTTTAATCAACACAACTGTTAACCCAAATCAGGAGAAACATTATGGGCTTAGATATGAATTTATACCTGGAGACAAAAAACGCAGAAAACGACCTTGAAATAGGTTATTGGAGAAAGCACCCTTCTTTGCACGAGTATTTATTTTCCACTTTCGCCGATCCAGAGCAAAGTGACAACGTTACCAGACTTGACCTCGACACAGACAGCATCAAAAAAATAATAGAAGACATAAAAAACGATGTGTACGGCAGTGAAAGCCCAAAAGGATTTTTTTGGGGAAATAGTCCACTAGTAGGCGACGAAGGCCACGAAGAACAAAAAGCAAAAGATCTAGATATATTTGAAAATGCTCTTAGTTTACTTAATGACTTTAAAGGTAACGTTTATTACCAAGCCTGGTATTAACCCGAACAGAGGAAAACCAATGAACACAAACCGCGAACCACGAAGCTGGGTACAAGACGACGATTCAAAAAGCTGGAGAGAAATCGCTTTTGATTTACAACAACAGAATATCAACCAGCGTAAAGCGTTTGAACAGAAAGACCAGCTTATCGAAACAATGGCTCGTCAGTTAGACGCGTTAAAAAACACTTTGCAGGAAACTAAAGTTAAATACCAAAAAGAAAAAAACCTCTGCTTAATATACGCAGATTTGTACCGCGAGCTTCGAAAAACAAACTTAACCGAAATTGGCGATGTAGAGTTCTACCAACAATAAGCGGAAAGAAATTATGAGAAGCAGCGAAATGTTTACAACTAAATGTGACCACAAAAAGACAAAAATGAAACTTGTCTCATGGGCTATTGATTGCAAGGGTAAGCATGAGCAAGGGTTTAAGCGGGCAAAGTGCTGTTCAAGATGTGGCTGTGTTGTAGCCGCCTAACACAGCGTTTAACGATAACAGGAGACAGTGATGAGTAAATTGAAAGTTGAGCACTTGTCAAATGACACCTATCAGGTGGTTGAACTCGATGAGTGTGGTTATGAAACCGTTTATTTCCAAGGCTCTATCGCTGATTGTGAAGCGTATGTGAGGCTCCACAATAGTGAACCCCTAGACTAGAACTACAACGTGAGATAGATATGAAGTGGATTGATTCAGAAGAGATGCAGCCACCAGTGCGTAGAAAGGTATTGGCTTACTGCCCTGAATGGTGCGATAGCGGGTATCAGGTTTGCCATTGGGACGGGAAAGTATTTAGGTATGACGAACAACCTAATGAAGACTTTCATACTTATGTAAATCAGTGGGCCACTTTCTTAGAGGCTGATTAGGTTTATAACGCAGCGTTTAACGACAACGTGAGGATTTATGAAATACATTTTAGGTTTGTTCCACTCAATATACTTTAGCTATATCGGGAGGTTTGGCGGAACTGTTGATGGAGGGAGTTACTATATTTGGTGGACTATTCACTGCTACCCCAATACAAGCAGTACATGGAAAAATTGCGACATCTTTAGCCTAAGAGAGCTAGACGCTCTTTTTTATATACACTGCGACACATAACACAGCGTTACGACAACGGGAGGATTTATGGAACTTAAATTGACAACTGTGGAAGCAGAGAGGACTGTGGGTGCTTATTGCAACCCTATAACTAAATGGCGCTACAGGATAACAACAAGCGCAAGATGCAAAGGGCTTTTGTCACAGAATATGTACACCTCTCGGATTAAGGCTTGTTCGGCTGGCGAAAGAATGATTAAGAAACTGAAAGCTATTGAACACAGAACTACGACAACGGGAGATAAATCATGAAGGGTGATGAATTACGCAGATGGTTAAATATGGGAGATCAGCATTATAGCTCGAATGTAACTCAAGAAGATGTTGATAAGGCTTATGCTGCTGCTTGGAAGGCTCTTTATGCTGTTTATGAGGCTACCGCTGCTGCTAAGATTACTGATGCTGTTGCTGATGCTGCTTGGGTCAAATACCAAAAACTAAAGCGGGTGTTTGAAAATGAAAATGGAGAGAGTGATGGTAACCAAGAAAGAAGTTGATGAGGCAAAGAAGGAATTAGTCTCTAGCCAGTATGCTGCTTATGTTGCTGATAAGGCAGCTTATGACGCTGCCCATGTTGCTGCTATTGCTGCCGATGCTTGTGATGCTGCTCGAAATAAATACCGTAAACTAAAAACAGTATGGGAGTTTGAAAATGGTAAGTGAACATAGAGGCAACGAATTACCCTACGTGTTCGATCTGCTGTGGGATGTAAAAACCTATGAGCAAGTCGAACGGATAGCAAAATTTGAAGCGGATTGTTCAGACGCTGATCCGTATGACTTAGTTAAATTATTTCAGGAAGAAAATTTAGAGATTCCGGAGTGCCTTAAAGGATTTGTTCAAAAAGATAATACAAACAACGTAGTAAAAGATGTAACTTTCTGGAGTAGCTACTGCGCAGAAGGCGTAACTGACTATGAGGCACTAAAAAAGTACGAAAAAGAAAAAGATGGCGCTATGTCTACTACTGTGACCATCCGCGATGAAGATATAAACGCCATAGTAAACGTATTTGAACAAGAGTCCAACGGACAATTGTTTTTTCACATACACGTTGAAGGCGGTTGAAAATGTATAAGGTAATAGACGCAATAGTAATCGTTGTTATCATAGTGGGCATTAGTACCGGCATGGGGCACGTCAGCGAACTATACCAATACCGTTCACTGCAACTGCACGAACTTAGTGAAGAGATGACGCATCTTCGCATCATCATCGAGAACCAAAATAAACAAAAAATAAGAAACAATAAACCTTGGGGAGGTGTA
>Ga0208660_1000335_pt1 | contig 18719 bp, 15 predicted proteins | sample DEB08_DNA_13_FD_184527 | JGI IMG/M metagenome (GOLD analysis project Ga0208660, IMG submission 184527) | Aqueous microbial communities from the Delaware River and Bay under freshwater to marine salinity gradient to study organic matter... | ecosystem: Environmental > Aquatic > Marine > Coastal ... | reverse complement strand
CAATCCCATCAAGATTGGTGATCGGGGCAATTTTGGCAATTTCTTCGGGGCTGACGATTTCGGTTTCTAGCCCCATATAACGGTGCTTGGCGCGTTCTGCGACCAGCATATCAAAGCGGTCTTGGTTGTCGGCCAGTGTCACGCCACCCACGTGATGCAAGCCGCAAGACATACCTGTCAGTTCTTCCAGTTCGCGGTACAGCTTGATGGTATAGCCTTGCAATGCCGCCATGTTCGTGTCGCCATTGAGCGTATGAAAACCACCTGCGGCGTGCCACGTTGATCCTGATGTCAGCTCGTCCCGCTCTAGCAGCATCACATCGGACCAACCAAGTTTCGTCAGGTGATACAGCACGGAACAGCCAACAACGCCGCCTCCGATAATGACGGCTTGGGTGGTGGTTTTCATCGCGAAGGCTCCATGCTGGTTTTTGGCTACTATGGCGCGCGCAAACCTACACGCGGTTCCGTATGCGACATCTTATGTCGCCCAAATGCTATCCTTTAGTCGGATCAATGCACAGGGTTGAAGGCGTCATCACACGAAAGGTTTCACGATGCGCTCACATGCTCAGGCGGTTGTAATTGGCGGCGGCGTTATCGGGTGTTCGATCCTGTATCACCTTGCAAAACTGGGGTGGACCGATGTTGTCCTGCTAGAGCGGGACGAGCTGACGTCAGGATCAACATGGCACGCGGCGGCGAACATTCATGGGCTGCACGACAGCACCAATATCAGTCGCATTCAGCATTATACGATGAACCTTTATAACGCGCTGGAAGAGGAAACAGGGCAGTCTTGCGGTGTTTTTCAACCTGGTTCGCTGTATTTGGCGCAAACTGAAGAGCGCGAACACCAGCTGCGCTTGCAGGCGGCTAAGGCCAAGTTTTATGGCATGAACTTTCACGAGGTCAGCCGCGACGAAGCCGAACGACTGCATCCACTGGTCAACTATGACGGCATCCGGTGCATCATGTTTGAACCTGACGGTGGAAATGTGGACCCTTCGGGTGTCACCAACGCCTATGCGATTGGTGCGCGGCAAAAAGGCGCGGAAATCCACCGTTTTACATCCGTGACGGCAACGGTACCGCAACCTGACGGGACGTGGATTGTTGAAACGCCAAACGGAAATATCCGCACTGAATGGGTGATCAACGCAGCTGGCCTTTGGGGCCGTGAAGTGGCGAAGCTCGCTGGTATTTCGTTGCCGCTATTGCCAACCGAGCATCAGTACTTTGTCACCGAAACCATCCCCGAGATCGCGAGTTTGGATCGCCGCCTGCCATCTGTGGCGGACCGTGATGGCGAATACTATCTGCGCCAAGAAGGGCAGGGCCTGTTGGTCGGTGCTTACGAAAAAGACGTGCGCTTTTGGGCCGAAGACGGGACCCCGCAAGGTTTCGGTCATGAATTGTTTGCCGATGATCTGGAACGTATCGAAGACAATATCATGCGTGCGATCGACCGGGTGCCCGCCGTCGGCGAGGCCGGGATCAAGCGTGTCATTAATGGCCCGATGATTTGGTCGCCTGATAGCAATGTCCTTTATGGCCCGCACCCTGATCTGCGTAATTATTTCTGCTGCAATGGTATTATTCCGGGGTTCAGCCAATCAGGCGGGATGGGCTTGATGGCCGCACAATGGATCATCAATGGCGAAAGCGACTATGACATGTTTGCGTGGGACGTGGCGCGCTTTGGACCTTGGGCAGACGCGAAATTCACCAAGGCGCGGGTTGGCGACCAATACGCGAAACGTTTTGCCATTCATTTCCCGAACGAAGAACGGGCAGCGGGCCGGCCCGTGCGCGTGCGTCCTGCATATGAAAAGCAAAAAGCTATGGGCGCGGTCTTTGGCCTGAACTACGGGTGGGAACATCCGCTTTGGTTTGCAGATACGCCGGGCACCCAAGACACCAACGGTTTCACCCGTCAAAACTGGTTTGAACCCGTCGGCGCAGAAGCCCGCATGCTGCGCCAAACTGCTGGGATCATCGATATTTCCAACTTTGCCAAATACTTCGTCACAGGTCCTGATGCTGCGGATTGGCTGAACGCTGTGTTTGCCAATAACATGCCCAAGGCGGTCGGCCGGTCGTGTCTCACTCCATTGATTGGGGTGAATGGTGGGATCGCGGGCGACTTTACCGTCACGCGCTTGGCCGAGGATGAATTCATGATCATCGGCGGCGGCATGTCAGAGCGCTACCATCAGCGGTTCTGGAAAGAGGTTCCATTGCCGCAAGGTACGACATTTGAAAGCCGCACAGACACTATGTGCGGGTTCAATGTAGCCGGACCGCAGTCGCGTGCTTTGCTGGCGCGACTGACGAACGCGGACCTAAGCACCGAGAGTTTCCCGTTCATGCGCTCGCAGCGGATCAACGTGGCTGGCGTCGAAGTGATTGCATTGCGGGTGTCATTTACGGGTGATCTGGGGTGGGAATTGCACTGCGATCAAGCCGACCAGTTGCGCCTTTACGAGGCTTTGCTTGAAGCAGGGCGGGCCGTTGATGCAGGCCCAGTCGGGTCGCGCGCCCTGATGTCGCTTCGGGTCGAAAAAGGGTATGGCAGTTGGAGCCGGGAATACTCGCCCGAGTATTGGCCACAAGAAGTCGGGCTTGATCGGTTGATCAAGTTGGACAAAGAATTCCTGAACAAAGAGAGTTACTTAAAGATCAAAGACCATGCGCCGCGCGAAATGCTTTCATTAATCGAAGTCCAAGACGTGACAAATGCAGATGCCACAGGCGGCGAGCCGATATTTCTTCCAGATGGCACACCCGTTGGTCGTGTGACGTCTGGAACCTTCGGGTATTCCGTCGAAAAATCGCTGGCTTTGGGGTATCTCAAAGATGTCGCTGCAGGAACAGCGGTCGATGTGATGATCCTTGGCAAACCACATCGTGGCGTTGTTCTTGCCGAACCGCCGTTTGATCCAAAAGGGGCGCGCTTGCGGGCCTAGTGTTTGGGGCGGTGATCCCGCCCCATTACAAGCCTATGGAATGATGCGTGTGTATTTAGAGCCTTCAAGGGTCGCACCAAGACGAAGTCCAGTTTGGCCGAAGACTACTGCGATAACAGGGGCAAGTGACGTCGTTGTCTCTGCCCGCAGCATGTCGCTTTGTTCTCGGAATGCATATTCTATATCTGCACCAGCGGCCCAACCTTGCGAGCGGCGGAACTCGGTCATGGATTCCGGCGTCATGAAGAACAGCACATGGCTGAATTGCTGCGCGCCGATCTGCAATCCTGCGCTGCCGGAAGTTGCCGAGTAATAATCCACTGTTGACGGTCCCAAACGCAGCGCGCCGCGCCCGTAAGATCCACCAATGCCTAGACCGACTTCAGTCACGAGCGGCATGACAAGGACACCAGATGCCCGCGCGGCCAAGTCCCGTGTACCGGGGTAGGTTGAATACATTTGGTTCAAGGTTGCATCAACGCGTGCATCAATCGTGGCAGCGCCTGAGCCGCCAATGCCATTGCCGCATGCCGCCAATGTGGTAGCCGCTACAGCGCTAAGCGCAAAGCTGCGCCGCGATAAATTGCTCATTTTGATATCCGCCTATATGCCTGTTTCATGGCGTTTTCCGCCTTTTGTAGGGTAAGTATAGGCAATTCGGGCTGATCTGTCACGCCCAAGCTTAACTTTGTAAGAGTTTCGCCGCAGCTGGAGCGAAATAGGTCAAGATCCCATCGCAGCCCGCACGTTTGAACGCCAATAGGCTTTCCATCATCACCTGTTCGCCATCGAGCCAGCCGTTTTGGGCCGCCGCCTGCAACATCGCATACTCGCCGCTGACCTGATAGGCGTAGGTCGGCACGCCAAAGGTATCTTTGACACGGCGGCAAATATCCAGATACGGCATGCCCGGTTTTACCATAACCATATCAGCGCCTTCGGATAGATCGCGTTCAACCAAACGCAAAGCCTCGTCGCTATTACCGGGGTCCATTTGATAGGTCTTTTTATCACCAGTCAGCGCAGATGATGCGCCGACTGCATCGCGGAATGGCCCATAAAAGGCCGACGCGTATTTGGCAGCATAGCTTAAGATAGCGACATTCTGGTGACCATCTGCTTCTAAAGCTGCACGAATGGCGCCAATGCGCCCGTCCATCATATCGGAAGGACCAAGTATATCTGCACCTGCCTCGGCTTGGGCGATCGCCATCTTGACCAAGGCATCAACTGTGCGGTCATTTACGATTTGGCCATCTTCGACAAAGCCGTCGTGGCCATTAATATTATAGGGATCGAGCGCGATATCCGTCATAACAGCAATATCCGGGGCCACGTCCTTGATCGCGCGAATGGCCTGATTGGTCAGGTTATTGGGGTCCCACGCCATTGCGCAGTCTTCTGTGCGGGCATCCATGCTTGTGTAAGGAAAAATACAAATCGCAGGAATACCAAGGCTTTGCGCCTCTTTTGCGGCCAATGCAACGCGGTCCACCGTGCGGCGCATAACACCGGGCATAGAGGCGACGGGCGTCTCGTCATTCTTGCCGTCCATTACAAACACCGGCCAAATCAGATCATCTGTGGTCAATGTGTTTTGCCGCGCGAGCGCACGCAAAGCAGGCGTGGCGCGCATGCGGCGCAGACGTGTAGTGGGAAACGGGGCAATGGTCGATTTCATACAGCGTGGCCTTTTCTATGACACACAATTGGTCGCATGGATTTTATCCCTTCACAAGTCTGGGAAAGCCCTGCTGAGGTGCTAGTATCGATGACATTATACAATGAATAAAATCGGGGCCTGCAGTGGACTGGACAGAAACGATCGCGCGGGTGATCCACCTCGATACCTTCTCGAGCATCTGGTATTGGATGACAGTGATTGTGTCTTGGGCGGTGGCTAGCCATTGGTTGATCGGTGTGCCGTTTGATCTGCTATTTCGTGCGCGCAAGTGTGAACCACAAGAAATCGCGGATCTTGAGGCGATCGTAGACGTCAATGTGCGCCGTTTCACGGGGCTAACGGATTCGGCAGGTCCGTTGCTCTTGGGCTTTATCACTTTTGTTTTGGTAGGTTTGGGTATGGGTGGTTTCTACTACGGGTCAGAGATGGCACAGGGCTTGTTCATCCTTGGCGCAACTTTGACCATCGTGATTATTCAAAATGCCAGAGTTGCGCACGAGTTGCGGGCAAGCCCTTTGGCGGGTCCTGCACTTGTCAGTCGCTTGTTTAGAATGCGTGTCTGGAGCCAGATTATCGGAATGATCGCGATCTTTTTCACCGCCATGTACGGTATGTGGTTCAATCTTGATGCACTGTATCTATTCTAAACGGTTGACACTGACGGCACTGGCAGTAGGTCCACTTTCATGTCCAATCCCAATCATATCACCGTCAGCGGCGCACCCGAAGGCTATGACGCGCAGCTAATCCTTGCAGAGCTTTCAAAGGGCGTGCCTGTTGTGCATGTCGCCCGCGATGACAAACGGTTGGCCGCAATGCAATCGGCGCTCGCCTTCTTTGCGCCTGATATCCCGGTCTTTGTCTTTCCGGCGTGGGATTGCCTGCCTTATGACCGTGTGTCGCCGAACACAGATATATCAGCCGCACGCATGGCCACATTGGCGGGTCTTGTGCATGGCATGCCTGAAAAGTTTATTTTGCTGACGTCGCTGTCGGCAGCAACCCAACGTGTGCCTGCCCGCCGCCTTCTGCGTGAAGCGGCTTTCAAGGCTACCGTGGGCACTCGCATGGACGAAGAGGCGTTGCGTCATTTCTTAGTGCGCATGGGGTTCACCCAAAGCCCCACCGTTATGGAACCCGGCGACTACGCTGTGCGCGGCGGCATTATCGATATCTATCCTCCGGGCCAGTCTGGTCCTGTGCGTCTCGATCTTTTTGGTGATGTGCTTGATGGTGCGCGCCGCTTTGATCCCGCTACCCAACGCACGATTGAAAAGCTGACAGAGGTTGAACTGGCGCCCGTGTCAGAGGTGATATTGGACGAGGCCGCAATCACACGGTTCCGCCAGAGCTACCGCATTGAATTTGGCGCGGCTGGCACTGATGATCCACTGTACGAAGCCGTGTCGGCAGGGCGCAAGCATTCTGGCGTGGAACATTGGCTGGGCTTTTTCCAAGACGATCTGGAAACGCTGTTCGATTATCTGCCCCGCGCGACGGTCACCTTGGATGATCAAAGCACCGCGATACGGATTGCGCGGTGGGACAGTATTGCCGATCAGTATGGCACACGGATGCATGCGCTGACCCAAAAGGGGCGGATGGATAGCGTCTATAAGCCAGCCCCGCCGGAGCTTTTGTATCTTGACGATGCGGCTTGGGAAAAGGCCGTTGCCGACCGCCGCGTCATGCTGTTTTCACCGCTCAAGCAAGCTACAGGAATGGGTGTGATTGACGCGGGCGGCAAAATAGGGCGTAATTTTTCGCCAGAGCGCCAGCAAGAACACATTAGCCTTTTCAGCGCTTTAGCGGACCATGCGAAAGCAAAAATGGCCGATGGACCAGTCGTCATCGCCTCTTATTCAGAAGGCGCGCGCGAACGGCTTGAAGGGCTGATTGCGGACGAAGGCATCACAGAGACGATCCTTGTGAAAGACTTTGGCCGGATTGGGAAATCTGGTGTGCATCTGGCGGTCTGGCCACTTGATCACGGGTTCGAAGCCCCCGGGCTGACAGTTATTTCGGAACAAGATGTTTTGGGTGATCGCCTCATCCGGCAGACCAAACGCAAACGCAAAGCCGAAAACTTCCTGACCGAAGCGAACAGCCTCACCCCAGGCGATCTGGTCGTTCATGTCGATCACGGCGTCGGGCGCTATATAGGCATGGAAGTCGTCACCGCCCTTGGTGCCGCCCACGAATGCCTGTTGCTGGAATATGCAGAAAGTTCAAAGCTTTACCTACCTGTAGAGAATATTGAACTGCTGTCCAAATATGGACACGATACAGGGTTGCTCGACAAGTTGGGCGGCGGTGCGTGGCAGGCCAAAAAGGCGAAGCTTAAAGAACGCATTCGCCAAATTGCAGAACGTCTGATCCGTGTTGCTGCAGAACGTGAATTGCGCACGGCACCCGCACTTGATCCACCAGACGGGCTTTGGGATCAGTTCTTGGCACGTTTTCCCTATGTAGAAACCGATGATCAGCTTTCTGCGATCGAGGATGTTCTGACTGACCTTGCCTCTGGTCGTCCGATGGACCGTTTGATCTGCGGTGATGTAGGTTTTGGCAAAACCGAAGTGGCGATCCGCGCGGCATTTATCGCCGCGCTATCAGGTGTTCAGGTCGCTATTATTGCACCGACAACTTTGCTGGCCCGCCAACACTACCAGAGCTTTGCCGAACGCTTTCGCGGTTTTCCGGTCAATGTGCGACCGCTATCGCGGTTCGTGTCGACGAAAGATGCAAATCTGACCAGAGAGGGCCTGACCAAAGGGACCGTTGATATTGTCATCGGCACCCATGCGCTGTTGGCCAAATCGGTTAAATTCAAGAACCTTGGCTTATTGGTCATTGATGAAGAACAGAAATTTGGCGTGCAGCACAAAGAGCGGCTTAAGCAGTTGCGCACGGATGTGCATGTGTTGACCCTGACCGCCACGCCGATCCCGCGCACACTGCAACTGTCGCTGTCTGGCGTGCGCGATCTGTCGATCATTGGAACACCGCCCATCGACCGTCTAGCGATCCGGACATATGTCAGTGAATTCGATACGATTACCGTGCGCGAGGCCCTGTTGCGCGAGCATTTCCGTGGCGGTCAGTCGTTCCTTGTGGTGCCGCGTATTTCGGACATGGCCGAGATGGAAGACTTCCTGAAACGCGAAGTCCCAGAAGTCACCTATGTCTCTGCGACGGGTCAAATGGCTGCGGGCGAACTTGATGACCGCATGAACGCGTTCTACGACGGAAAGTTCGATGTGCTTCTGGCGACAACCATCGTCGAGAGCGGGTTGGATATTCCAACTGCGAACACAATGATTGTGTGGCGTGCTGATATGTTCGGTCTTAGTCAGCTTTATCAAATTCGCGGCAGGGTCGGGCGCTCGAAAACGCGGGCATATGCCTATCTGACCACGAAACCCCGCCAGAAATTGACCGATCCCGCGCAAAAACGTCTGCGGGTGCTGGGATCGATCGACACACTTGGTGCTGGCTTTACGCTAGCCAGCCAGGACTTGGATATTCGCGGTGCAGGTAATTTACTGGGCGAAGAACAGTCCGGACAAATGCGCGAAGTTGGCTACGAGCTTTATCAGCAAATGCTGGAAGACCAGATTTCCGCGATCCGGTCGGGCCAAGCCGAAGGCATTATTGATGATGGCCAATGGGCGCCGCAGATCAATCTGGGTGTCCCTGTGTTGATCCCAGACACTTATGTGCCTGATCTTGATGTACGTTTGGGCCTGTATCGTCGCCTGTCCGAGTTAACTACGAAGGTTGAATTGGAAGGTTTCGCTGCAGAATTGATCGACCGTTTCGGCAAACTGCCACGCGAAGTTAACACCCTGATGCTGGTCGTGCGTATCAAGGCAATGTGCAAGCGGGCAGGGATCGCCAAGCTGGATGCCGGGCCAAAAGGGGCGACGATCCAGTTCCACAACGACAAGTTCGCCTCTCCTAAGGGATTGGTGGATTTCGTGCATGCGCAGAACGGGTTAGCAAAAGTCAAAGACAACAAGATCGTCGTGCGACGCGACTGGGCGCTTGAGCGGGACAAGATCCAAGGCGCGTTTGCGATTGCCCGTGATTTGGCGCAAAAATTGACCGACGAAAAGAAAAAGAAGGCGGGCACGCCCGCCTGACTTTTGTGCCTCCGGCGGGGATATTTATGCTCGGAAGAAAAGGTCTAGATTTCGCCGGGTCGCTTGATGAGCGTGGTCAGCCAAAGAGCGAGAACCGCGCAGACCAATGTGCCAATCGCCATAGGCAGCGGAGTGCCGTCAAATTGCAGCGCAATTGGTACGGCGATTAGGACCGCCCCGATTGTTGAAACTGCTGCAATGACTGAAGCGGCAAGCCCTGCGATGTGACCCATTTCTTCCATAGCGAGGGCATTCAGATTTCCGATCGTCAGGCCCGCCTGGAAAAAGTTTGAAAGCACCCAAAGCACATAGCCACCAAACGCCAGCCAATAGGGACTGTCAGAGGCTGTGATCACAATCATCACAATCGTGATTGCGATTTGCGCGGTGTACATGGCTTTTATGATGGCCCGCATTCCGAGACGCCCAACCAGTCGCGCGTTCAGAAAGCCAGCTGATGACGCCACAACTGCGATCCCGCCGAACCACAGATGAAACACGTCGCCTTGACCAAAGGTCTGGTCGAAAACCTGCTGTGTGGACGATAACATATTGAAAAGCATGCCAAACGTCAGTGTTTGGATCAGTATGGATAGCGAGGCTGTCCGATGTGCAAACATCTCCTTGATCGCAGACCAGAGCGCACGAATACTCAGCGGCCGTCTTTTCTCTGGCGTGAGCGTTTCAGGTTGCCGGATTAACAGCCAAACCGTTGAAATAACCGAGAAAACGATGAACGACAAAAAGATCGCATGCCAGTCGAAAACCACAACGATATAGTGGCCAATCGTCGGGGCAAGGGCCGGTACCAGCGCAAAAACAATCATCACAAACGACAAAATACGCGCCATATCTGATCCGGCATATAGGTCGCGAACCAATGCCATCGCAACGACACGCGGGCCCGCGGCACCCAAACCTTGGACAAGGCGTGCGACCAACATCACCTCAAGTGATTGGGCTTGCCATGCTGCAAAACAGGCCGCGATATAAACAACCGCGCCGCCGATCATGACAGGTTTGCGCCCAAAAGCATCTGACAACGGTCCCGTAAACAGCGTGCCAATACCCATTCCCAATACGAAACTGGTGATAATCAGCTGTGCATTATTCAGGTTGTCGGGCGACAATGCCGCCCCCATTTCGGGCAAAGCCGGCAACATCGCATCAATCGAAAATGCGACCGTCGCGGCGACCATCGCCATTAGCGCAATAAATTCGGCCTGCGGGAGCGGCTTTGTGCGCGCGATCATTCCGAGGCCGCAATTTGGTCCATGATGTCTTTGATTACTTCAATCCACATTTCAGGCGGTTGTGCACCCGGGACAGCATGTTGCTGTGCGATGATGAAGGTAGGCACCGAATTTACGCCCATTTCGCGGCTATGTTTATCGCGAGCACGAATGTCATCAACGTCTGCGTCCGTCGCCAGCAGTTTTGTGACCATAGCAGCGTCCATTTCGACCGTGTCTGCGATGTCCGCGAGAACTTCGTGGCTGCCAATATCGCGACCGTCAACAAAGTAGGCTTTGAACAGTTGATCAACGACAAAGCTTTGGCGGTGTTCGATACCCGCCCAGTGGATCAAACGATGTGCATCGATGGTGTTCGGTGTCTTTTTGATCGCTTCGAAATTGATGATGGCACCGGTCCGCTCTGATGCTGCGACAACAGGGGCATAGGCCTTAACGGCGCCTTCTTTGCCACCAAACTTGCCTTCAAGATAAGCGCGGCGGTCCATGCCGCCCGCAGGCATATCAGGGTTTAATTGAAACGGATGCCATTCGACTGTGAACGGATGGTCGGGAAATTCGAGCAGCGCCTTATCAAGATTGGTTTTCCCGATATAACACCACGGGCAAATTGGATCAGAGATAATATCAAGCTTGACCATTGGCGGCCCCCTATGCGTTGCAGGCGCGCGGCCTATCATTTCGACCCTACGTATCATGTCTGTCCCGACGTAAAACCCCACATTGATAAATAGAGGGCGTGCGCCCTTGCACATCAGGGCATCTGGCGGTGTTGCAAGACTGCGCGGCCCTGCGTATGAACAGATTATGTCTGATACTGACCCCAAAAACCTAATCCGTATTGCCCATGAGAATGGCGAAACAGGTGTAACGCAGCCTCTTGACCTTGGCGCGCGCGTGCGTGAATTGCGCAAAGCCCGCGATTGGACATTGGAACAGGCTGCCCAGCAAGCCGGACTTGCACGCTCCACCTTGTCCAAAATAGAAAACGGACAGATGTCGCCTACGTATGATGCGTTGAAAAAGCTGGCCGTCGGACTTGAGATTTCAGTGCCGCAGCTATTTACGCCGCCCTCCAAGGGCCAAGTGAACGGACGTATGGCAGTGACGCGCAATGGCGAAGAAACCGCAAAGGTTACGACAACCTACGAGCACGCGCTTTTGGGCGAAATGCTGACGAACAAAAAGATGTTGCCATACCGCACGCGTGTTCGCGCCCGCAAGGTAGAGGACTTTAACGGGTGGGTTCGGCATGACGGAGAAGAGTTTTTATACGTGTTGACCGGTCACGTGCGGCTTTATACCGAATTCTATGAACCCGTTGAACTCAAACGTGGCGACAGTGCCTACTATGATGCGGCAATGGGCCATAACGTCGTATCTGTCAGTGCAGAAGATGCAACGATCCTGTGGGTCACGTCCCTGAACTAGTTGTCAGGGAATAGCCTTGGCAGGACTGCTGCGGCGACAAAGACTGCCAAAATCTGCATCACAATGAACATCGAAATATGCGCGGGGTTGATACCTGCGAACGTGTCGCTGAACCCGCGTGCGATTGTGACTGCCGGATTGGCAAAACTGGTTGATGACGTAAACCAATATGCGCCCGTGATATAAAGAGCGACCAATGTTGGCACGGCTTCTGGACGGCTGTTCAACCCTCCAAAGATGACAAACAGCAGGCCAAAGGTCGCCAGTATTTCTGAGAACCACTGCGAAACGCCGGTGCGGTCGGTGGTCGAGGTCTGTAGGATCGCGAGATCAAACATCATATGTGCCGCCCAAACCCCCAAAATGCCGCCGATGATTTGGACGGCAACAAAGAGGCCCGCCTCGCGGGTTTCAATCTGACCGCGCAGCCAAAAGGCCAATGTGACCGCTGGATTGAAATGCGCGCCAGAAATGGGCCCAAGGGTCGTGATTATTACGTAAAGGATGCACCCCGTAGCAATCGCGTTTGCAAGCAACGCGATAGCGGTGTTTCCGTCGGCAAGGGCAGCGCCCATGATACCCGACCCCACAACGCCGATCAGCAAGAATGCAGTGCCTAGACCCTCGGCCAGTAGTTTTTGCATATTATCCACCAATGCGGTTCAGAATTGACTGCAGATCGTCCTTGGTCATTTCCTCGAATGGTAGGGCCAACAAGCTTTCTGCTTTGGCTGATAACAGGCCGTAGGCTTGTGCAAATGCCTGCGGTTGGTCCTCAGGTGACGCCGCTGCCGGGTCTTCAACCCCCCAATGGGCACGCAAAGGCGCGCCGGGCCAATAGGGGCATTCTTCGCCCGCAGCCGACCCACATACGGTGATGACTGCATCCATAACGGGCGCGTCAGGCTTGGCGTAGTCGTCCCAACTTTGCGAGCTGAGGCCCGCAATCGGGAAATCATGCGCGGCCAGCAACGCGAGCGACTGCGGGTGAACCTTGCCCGCCGGTTTTGATCCCGCCGACCACGCCCTGATACGGCCATCAGAGCGGTGGTTCAGGATGGATTCCAGCAAGATAGAGCTGGCAGAGTTGCCTGTGCACAAGACGAGGATGTTCATCAAATATAGCCTTTATTCATTCCCGTTTGCGCCTAACGGCGTTGCGTAACAAAACAATAACAGTGTTACGGTTCAGACCACCAAACATCAGGCTGCCATCCTGGCCAGTCGCCGAAGATTGGCAAATAATCAGGATAACGCAGGTCCTTTGCATGCGCCAAACGGCTGATATTCCACTGATAAATCGGAATGACATACCTGCCAGACGTCAACACGCGGTCCAGCGCTTTGACGGCAGAGACAAAGTCATCCTGACTATCAGACGTCAGCAAACGCCCGATCATCGCGTCCACCGCAAGCGATTGCACACCCATCAGATTGCGTCCGCCGACTTCGTTTGCGGCGTCTGATCCATAGTAGCTGTATTGCTCGTTGCCGGGCGATAGTGACACACCACGTCGGTAGTAGGTCATGTCGAAATTATACGTATCTGTACGTTCTTTGAACTGCGCACTGTCGGCAATGGCAACGGTTGGTGTTACGCCAATCCGCGCAAGCGATTCCGTGTACATATCAACGATCGCCTGATTTTCAGAACTGCCTTGCCCGAGCAGAATTTCAAAGGTGAACGGTGCACCGTTGGCGTCCTTCATCACACCGTCTTGGACTGTCCAACCAGCGGCCTCCATCTGCGCCAAGGCCGCACCTGTGCCTGCGCGGTTACGTTCCGTGCCGTCGCTGACGGGCACGGTATAACCGGTGATCGTGTCTGGGATCAGATCATCCGCGAAGGGCTCAAGAAATTCGAGTACACGACCCGTTGCCCCGTCATGCGACATCCCAAGCGGTGAATTGGACCAATAAGACGTGATGCGCGGTTGTGCCGATCCGGTCATCGCTTCGTTGATGAATTCAAAGTTGAAGATCTGGATCATCGCATCGCGAACACGCCAATCGGCAAACTGCGAACGGCGGCTGTTCATGACAAATCCGGTCATGCCGGATGGGCGTGCATGCGGAAGTACGGATAAAACCACATCACCGTTTTCGATTGCGGGAAAGTTATACTGGCTTTCCCAACGGGCGACGTTGAATTCACGATTTGAATTCACTTCGCCAACTTTGAACGCCTCGAACGCGGCTGTTTCATCGCCGAAGAATTCTAAGCGCACTTCGTCAAGGTTGTTGGTCCCTCGGCGGAACGGCACATCGACGCCCCAATAGTCCGGATTGCGGCGCAACGACAAATAGCGACCAGGTTCGAAATCATCGATCACATATGGCGCGGAGCTGATCGGAACGACGTCTGTCGTGCTTTCGGCGAAATCAACGCCGTCCCATTGCGCCTTTTGCAAAATCGGCCGCATTCCCGCCAGTAATGCCAACTCGCGGTCTTCGACATTGAATGTGAAACGGACGGAACGGGGGCCGGTTTGTTCCATCGTTTCGACCTTGGCCCAGAACCCAAGATAGCGCGGGTGGCCCTCGGTCCCGAGTGTTTCGTATGACCACATCACATCGTCGATTGTAACGGGGCTGCCGTCCGAGAACTTGGCCTCTTGGCGCAGGGTAAATTCGACCCATTCGCGATTCGGTCCTGTCTCTACCGATTCGGCTAAAACGCCGTAAAGTGCGAATGGTTCATCCAATGAACGCCCCATAAAGCTTTCGCCCAAGAAAAATCGCAGTTGCCAAGGAACCGACCCTTTTCGAATGAACGGGTTGAGGCTGTCAAAGCTTCCAACTTCTGCGGTGACGATCCGGCCGCCTTTGGGCGCATCCACGTTCACGTAGGGCAGGGACACAAAATCAGGTGGAAGGGCGGGATCGCCATACATAGCTATGCCATGCTGGGGTTGCGCACCGGCGCCTTGCCCAAGCAGGCCAAGCACCACTGCTGTTGTCAAAATACGCATTTGCGCGCCAAATTTCACCACCATCTTCAAAAGCCCCTTACCGTTTTCTTTGTTGTTATGAATAGACCGTAAAGAGGCTTTTCAACCTTTTCAAACTTTTAGCTTGGATGCATGCGGTGGATTGCTTATAAAGACATCACTGCTCGATAGGTTTCTTGCCTGTATGAAACCTGCCTCAATAACTTCACGCCCGCCTTGTGCGGGCGTTTTTTTTGGGGCTATCGGTTCCGTGATGTGGCATTTGCAGGTGCAGCATATAGACTGTTCAAAACCCAGAGAATCGGAGCATGAACATGTCACTTGCAGGAAAAACCGCCGTCATTACCGGATCAAATTCGGGGATTGGCTTGGGTGTCGCGCGCGAACTGGCAAAGGCAGGTGCCAATGTGGTTCTTAATTCGTACACTGACACCGCCGAAGATCACGCGCTGGCCGCCGAGATCGCAAAAGTTACCGGCGTTGACGCCAAATACGTCCAAGCAGACATGTCCAATGGCGACGATTGCCGCCGTTTGATCGTTGCGGCGGGCGGATGCGATATTCTCGTGAACAATGCGGGCATTCAGCATGTCGCACCGGTCGAAGAATTTCCGGCCGCCAAATGGGACGCGATTATTGCAATCAACCTCAGTTCTGCGTTTCATACGACTGCCGCTGCCGTGACAGGCATGCGCGAACGGGGATACGGGCGGATCATCAATATCGCGTCAGCACATGGTTTGACGGCATCCCCCTTTAAATCGGCTTATGTGGCAGCCAAACATGGCATCGTCGGGTTCACCAAAACCATTGGTCTGGAAACCGCGCGTGATCCAATTACCTGCAATGCGATTTGTCCCGGTTATGTGCTTACCCCTTTGATTGACGCGCAAATCCCCGAGACGATGAAAGAATACGGCATGACCCGCGAAGAGGTCGTGCGCGATGTTCTTCTTGCTCGGCAGCCGTCGAAAGAGTTCGCAACTCTTGAACAAATCGGCGGAACAGCAACGTTTCTTTGTTCGGATGCAGCGGCCCAAATCACGGGTACGACCATAAGTATTGATGGCGGCTGGACCGCACTGTGAAAAAAATCAATCTCGCGCTGCAAGGTGGCGGTGCGCATGGCGCGTTCACTTGGGGTGTTCTGCTGCGTTTACTACAAGAAGACGATATTGAAATCGCCGCTATATCAGGGACTTCGGCAGGGGCTTTGAATGCTGCGGCACTTAAGTCTGGTTGGGTTTCAGGGGGGCGAACCGGCGCGATTGAAAACCTCAATTGGCTTTGGGAACAGGTTGGCGCGATCTCGGATCCTTTGTTTATGCCATGGATCACTGCGGCTGAACCCTCGGTCGGACTTTGGGCAAAGGCGATGAAATACTCGCCCGCATATACAGCGTTTGAAATGACGTCGCGGATGTTTTCGCCCTATGTGTATGGCCCGGCGATGCAAAATCCGTTGTCCGATATCGTAAAGCGGTTTCACTATGACGCTGTTTGCGCAGATACAGGGCCCGCAATACATATTTGTGCGACAAATGTCCGGTCCGGCAAGATCCGCGTATTTACTGGTGACGAGATCATGCCAGAGGTCATTATGGCCTCTGCTTGTTTGCCGAGTATGTTTCAAGCGGTGGAATTCGAAGACCCGCAAACAGGGCAGATAGAAGCGTTTTGGGATGGTGGATACACCGGAAATCCGGCGCTTTATCCGTTGTTTGCCAGTGACTTGCCCGATGATCTTTTGATCGTGAACATCAATCCGCTGCGCCGAGAAGAGTTGCCGACAGACGTACAATCGATCCAGAACCGTGTGAACGAGATCAGTTTCAACAGCTCTCTGCTGCGTGAATTACGCGCGATTGATTTCGTGAAACGCCTTTTGGCTGATGGATCAGTCAAACCGGGCACGATGAAGGACGTATTGGTGCATATGATTGCTGATGATGCCCTGATGAATACGCTGAATGTGGCCACGAAAACCATTCCGTCAGCTGTGATTTTGTCACGATTAAAGGCAGCAGGGGAACAGGCTGCTGATACGTTTTTGACGGATCACAAAGCGGATATCGGGAAACGCAGTTCAATCGATTTGGCCGCAATGTTTAGCTAAGTAGCTTTATAGCAAGCGCCCACATCACAACTCCGATCATCACGTCCAGCCTGCGCCATGCGCGGGCTGATTGCATCATAGGTCCTAATAGCCGCGCGCCATAGCCAAGGCTGAAAAAGAATACGAAGGACGCGCTGACAGCACCGATCCCAAACGCTGTTTTCTGCGCAACATCAACATATTGCGTGGACACTGCGCCGACCAATCCCAGTGTATCAAGATATACATGCGGGTTGAGCCAAGTAAACGCGGCCCCCGTCGCTAGTGTGGCCCAGAGCCCTGCACTTTGACCTGCGAGCTGCATTTCATACCTGCCTTGCCATGCAGCCCAAAACCGCATCGCCCCATAGACCGTTAAAAATGCAGCACCACCCCATGCCATAATCTGCGGAAACTGCGGGTATACTGCCACAATGGCGCCAAACCCCAAGACGCCAGCTGTAATAAGCAAAGCGTCAGAAACGGCACACAGCAAGCACAACCAAAACACATGGCGACGCACCAGGCCTTGCCGCAAGACAAAAGCGTTTTGCGCTCCTATCGCAAGGATCAGAGCAAATGCTGTGGCAAAGCCAGTCAGAGCTGGTGTAATCATCGATTAGTCCGTTGGGTTGTGCGTCTCTAGCGACTCTTTCCCGTTAGGGTAGACTAACCCTGCAGAGATGACCAATTTTGCGGCATCTTCGACGGACATATCAAGCGGTTGCACGTCACGTTGTGGCAAAAACAACAAGAAGCCTGATGTTGGATTAGGTGTCGTCGGTAAAAACACGGTGACAATTGCCTCTCCATCGCTAAGTTTCGCGTCAATTTCGCCTTTGGCGTTGGTTGAGATAAATGCAATCGCCCAGATTCCGCGACGCGGGTATTCAACCAGACACGCTTTGTCGAAAGACGTATCGCGCTGTGAAAACACAGTTTCGGCGATTTGTTTGACGGCGTTATAGATCGACCTGACCACGGGCATGCGGTCTACCAAGCGCTCTCCGATCCCGAGAAAAGAGCGCCCGATCAAGCCCTTGCCGATCCACCCCACCAGAATGGTAAAGATCAAAAAGATGACGACGCCCACGCCACGCACGTTGATTGTGACCTCATTGCCCGGCTCACGGCCTAACCAGAAGTTTACCAGCGCTTCGGGTTGGTACGCTTGGGGCACAAACGGCCATACCCAGCTATCCACCCAACCAACAACGGTCCAGATCAACCAGATTGTCAGGCCAATCGGCGCGACAATGATCAATCCAGCAAGGAAATTGCCCCTCAATCGCGCAAAAATGCCCGGTTTCAAGCGTTTTGCATAATCATCTGAGCTGGGATCGTTCATGATCGGGTTCCGGAATATTGCCTGATTTCACACTTAGGTGCTGGCATGCGGCACAGCAAGCGTTCTGCGGATCAATGCCGCGCTATTTGCCAAGAGCGATTGCGATTTGTGCAGCAAGGCGCGCATTGTTGCGCACAAGTGCAATATTCGCCTTAAGTGACCGCCCCTCCGTCAATTCAAATATCCGCCCCAATAGAAATGGGGTCACCGCCTTGGCGCTGATGTTTTGCGCGGCTGCCTCAGCCAAGGCTTGTTCAATAATGGGATACAGCACATCGGCCGGAATTTCGGCGTCTTTCGGGATCGGGTTGGCAATCAGCTGTCCGCCCGAAAGGCCCATCGCGGTGCGGGTCATTTGCGCGTGTGCAATATCGTGTGCGCTATCCATCCGCAAAGGTGCGGCCATGTCAGACGACGCAGACCAGAACGCGGGCAGCATGTCTTGCCCATAGGCAATAACGGGCACACCAAGGGTTTCCAGCACTTCATAGGTCTTGGCCAGATCAAGAATAGCTTTGGCGCCAGCGGCCACGACAGTGACAGGCGTCAGCGCCAGTTCTTGCAAGTCAGCAGATATATCAAAGCTAAGCTCCGCACCGCGATGCACCCCGCCAATGCCGCCGGTTGCAAAGACTTGGATACCAGCCAAATGCGCAGAGATCATCGTGGCAGCAACCGTCGTCGCGCCCGTGCCACCAGTTGCGATGCATGCGGCGATATCTGCCCGCGAAAGCTTGGCTACGTTTTGTGCCTGACCCAAAGCGTCCAGTTCATCGGCCTCTAGACCTACATGCAACACGCCGTTCAATACCGCGATTGTCGCAGGGGTGGCGCCGGCATCGC
>Ga0208660_1000334_pt1 | contig 18723 bp, 12 predicted proteins | sample DEB08_DNA_13_FD_184527 | JGI IMG/M metagenome (GOLD analysis project Ga0208660, IMG submission 184527) | Aqueous microbial communities from the Delaware River and Bay under freshwater to marine salinity gradient to study organic matter... | ecosystem: Environmental > Aquatic > Marine > Coastal ... | reverse complement strand
CAAAACGCCAATAAGTTTGCCGGTGCCTACGGGGGGTCAGCGCAGGCGCTCTTTAACGCAGAATCGGGGCGCAATTTAGGTCAAAACCTTTCTGCCATTACGGGGCAAGGGTACGCAGATGCGTACAACAGTGCCCAGCAACAGTTCAACACCGAAACTGATCGTGGGATGACTGCACAGGACAAGATTAACTTGTACGGCACCACAGGACTTCAAGGTCTGGCCGAGATGGGTGGTATCCAGCGGGGTATCGAATCTGAGGGTATTACAGCAGATCGTATGCAGTTCGAGGAAGAACGTGACTTCCCTTATAAGCAGGTGCAGTACATGCAGTCCTTGCTGCAGGGGCTCCCGATCGCCGCTCAATCTTACAGCTACTCACAGCCTAGTCAGTTGTCCGAAGTGCTATCCGGTGCTGGTGGGCTTTCCACACTGTACGATACGCTGTTTGGTGGTAATAAAACAACTACTACGACGGAGACTCCATAATGGCTTTAGAAAACGGCGGTCTCGACGCTCAAATCGAACAACGTATGGATGCTTACCGAGGCAACCCACAGCAGCTGCAGCAGCGTTACGGGCAGAACAAAGAACTTCTGGACTTGTTGGCCCTGCAGAAACTGACGTCTGAGAAGCAAGCAGCTTCCCGTGATATGCAGATGAAGATGCAGCAGCAGCCGGGCACTATTGCACAGCAGCGCGAACAAGAAGCTCTAGAGTTAACGAAGCAGGAGATGGGTAGTACCCTCGGTGAACTCGCGGGCCGCACTAAGGGTACGCTGGATCAAAAGCAGGTGACTCAGCAGCAGAATATGCAGCAGATGTCTCAAGCTGCCGCCAAGCCTCAAATGGGCGGTGCGGGTCTTGCTGGCCTTATGGGGGGTGTGACACGTCCGCAACCGACTCCCGCTGTTCCTCCTCAAGCGCAGGGTCTCGCCGCTGCACGTATGGCTCAAGGGCCAAGTAAGTTTGCGGGTGGCGGTATCGTGTCCTTTGCTGAGGGCCAAGGTGTCAGTGGGCAATCGGGTCTCCAAGGGATGCAGACGCTCGAGGAAAAGATCGCACGGATCAACGCACGCCCCGAGTTGGACCCTTCGCAAAAGAAATCACTCATCAACCAAATACTCGCACAAGAGCCTAGACCCCAAGGGGAGCCCGCCCAGCGTATGACCCCCGTAGGGCTGGAAAGCAGCGCGCGTATGCCGGGACAGTCAGGACTCGTTCCTGTAGGGTCTGGTATGTCACAATTGGACGTTATGGCAGAACTCAGCCCATCTATTGCGCCGGAACGACCTGCTGCTATGCCTGCTCCTATGGGCGCTCCTGTGGCTGCTCCTGTCGCTACGGCACCCGCCTCGGGGGGTATTACGGATTTGATAGACCAGAAGGGTCAAGCTCCCGCTCCCGCTGCAGTGCCGACAGCAGGTGAAACTGCGGCCTCGTTCAAAGCGCCACAAACAGCTGGCGCAGCGAATACAGGTGTTATGGGCGCACAGGGCACAACTTCCGCTGACTCTGCCTTCCTTAAAGGTACTCAGATGGCTGACGAATATACTGGCCGTGCGGCTGCGGGCGAGTCCTATGAAGGTATGAAGTCTCGACTGTCTGAGTTCGACGAAGCAAACTATGGGCCCGGCGATGACTTGAACGCGTTCTTGATTGGTATGGGTGGCACAGGCTCTATCGGCTCTGCGATGAAAGGTGGCTATAACGCCATGAACCGCAGCAAGAACAACCGTCGTAACCGCATGATGGACGAGTTCCAGCTAGAGAAAGATCGCATTGGTACCGACGCTGTGTTCTCCGCATCGGGGATTAAACTTGGTACGCAGCTTGCAGCAGACGCCGCGGCCAACGAGCGTAGTATCCGGTCTGCCGCCGCTACAATGGGTGCGGCTAAAATCCGTGCGGCAACCGCCGACGCTGATCGCCTAGCAAACGTGTATAAAGCTGAACTGCAAGCTGTAGATGATGCTGCGGCTCGCGCAGTGCAGGTGGCTTCCAACGAACGTCTGGGCGACCAGACCCGCCTGACAGCCGCGATTGATATACAGAGCGATGTCGCGAAAACCCGTAGCGCTATGCTTTCAGATCAGCTTAGTGGTTCTATGGCCTTACAACGACTTGAAATGCAGAAGGCGCAGGCGCTGTCCGATAACGACACTGAAACGGTTAGTGCCCTCAACCAGAACATTGCAGCGGAGACTGCGCAGATTGCGTTGACTGTAGAAAATGTGCTCAATGCTCCTACAAAATCGGGAATCAACCTTCTGGAACTAGAATCCACTGCAGCGGATACCATCCGCAAACTTATGAGTGTTTCGGGGATAACTGAAGACAACGTGGCCGGTGTTACCGTTGATGGAGAATAGAACATGGCGATACATACGCTCACCCTCAAAGACGGGTCTACAGTACAAGTAGAAGCGCCACGGGGTACGCCTGTATCCGAGCTTGTAGGTCTCGCGAACACACAGTCGCGCGCAGCATCTCAACAGGGACTCCAAAACCGGCAGCAAGAGCGTCAAGCGTTTTTTGATAGTCAGCGGCCTGAGTATGCCGCCATCCCAGAGCCTGAAACAGGGTTTTTTGGCGACATTACCTCGGGGTTTAGTACAGGGTTTGTAGAGACAGGCGAAATGGCGGCACTGGGTGCTGCTACACTGCTTGGCGAAGAAAACGAACTCGTTGCACGAGAGAAGATTCAATCCGTTGCGGATGCCATCAAACCCAACGTGCGTGAGGGTGACAAGGACGACATTGCGTTTAAGATCGGTTCTACGTTTGGTTCGATTGCCGGCTTCGCCGCCCCGATTGCTGGTGTAGCAGCTGCCGCTCCCGCCGCTATACCTGCCGCTGCTGTCGGTACTGGGATAGGTGCCCTTCTAGGTGTAGGCACTGCAGCAGGTGAAGCGAGTGAACGTGCTCGTGCCGCAGGTGCTACCGAAGAACAACGTAACCGTGCAATCCGCCAAGCAGCCCCTGCTGGCCTGTTAGAAGTAGCGCCCCTTGGGCGTTTCATGCGTTCTGTTGACATCCCCGTCATTGGTCAGTTTATCAAAGACCTTGGCCCTGAGACCGTGGAGACGATCGGTCAACGCATCCAGAACGCCGCCATTACTGGTGGTGGTGAGGCTGCACAGGAAGTCACCTCAGAGATCGTTCAGAACCTTGCAGAACGTGGGTACAACCCAGAACGTGCTATTCTGGAAGGCACCGGAGAGTCCGCGCTGTATGGCGGCGGTGCCGGTGCTACCATTCAATTCCTCGTAGACGCCTTCACAAACAGCCGTAAGGCAGGTCCGCAGGCGGGGGGCGCGCAGGGTGAGTTGTTCGGCACAGAGGAAGACCTTGGACAAGCTCCCTCCCGTGTTATGGGCGACCAGCGAGAGATGTTCCCCGAGGAAGACTTAGGACTTGCGCCTGAACGTCCCGACGAACGTCAGCTGAACCTGTTTGACGCTAGGGACCAGCAATCGGCGGCGCTTGCGCGCACTGCCCGACGTGCGGATGAAGAACGTGCCCGTCTGATGGGAAGACCCATATCCGAGTTTGAGGCCAAGGGTGACCCGTTCCTAGAGCGTACCAAAGCCGAAAGAGATGCAGCGCGGGCGGGAATAGCTGGATTACAAAGACCCCAGCAACCTGAACCTGAGCAGCGGGACATGGTCCGTGAGCTTGAGCAAGCTACAATACCGGAAGAAGAACAGCGCGCCCAAGCCGCCGCCCGTGAGCGGGAAGGACTACGCGCCGCTAGACGTGGCGATGAAGCTGCGTTTGAACAGCCTGACTTGTTTGCACTGCAGCAAGAACAGGAACGTCGTCGTCTCGGACCCGAAGAACTACGTCGTCCTAACCAGTTTATGGATGAGTTGCTCTACGAGCAGCCCGAAGTCCGTGCACCTGAGCGCCCTGCTGCAACGGGTGACCTCGTGGACATGGCGGACCAGCGCCAGCGAACAGCACAAGAAGATGCGGGTATCACCGACCAGCTTGCGGCCATAGACGCTGAAGAAGCCACACAACGCCAGCAGGCGCAGACACTCCGTGCCGAGTCCACCACAGAAACAGCGCAGAATAAACTCGATGCTGACCGTGCAGCTCAGACAGCGCAGATTCGTACACGGGTGCTTCAAGATACCGTGGCCACCGCGGGCGACATTAAACAGCCAGCGGCACTGCGTAGCGCGTTTGAATCCGCTCTGGCGGAAGCGGGATTGCGTGAGCCCACGGCAACACCTCAAGAGATGGAAAGTCTCCGTCGTGCATCTGGCATGATGCGTGCGAAAGACCCCACGAAAGCTCCCGCACTTGAACCCGCCGTGGAACAAGGGGCAGTAAAAGACCCCGCACAGGGAGCATTGGAAGCACGTGTAGCGCCAAAAGATCGCTCCGAAGTGCAGTCTTCGTTTCCAGGTATGGGCCGCAAGGCTGACCTCGGTGTGGCTCCTACACAAGAAAGTGCTACGGAAACCCCCACGGTACCTACACCCGTAGACGAAGCATTCTTGGATGAGTTGGGGGTGCCAAAAGCCGCCCCTATCCGCAAACGTGTTCTGGGCAAAGACTTCAATGATCCTGAAGTTCGGCAACAGTTTGCCACCTTGGCGGGTAACCAAAACACTTCAGGTGCAGTAAAAACAAACATTAACCGCGCACTCGGAGCCGTACCCGAAACCCAAGCAGACCTACCGTTGTTCCCCCGCCGAGGGGCTAAACCTGCGACAGGGATCACCCCTCTTAACAAATCAGTCGTGTCCAGTGTAGACTTAGGCAAAACCTTGGAGGTGTCTAATGTCCCGAGTCAAGAAGTTAAGCCAAGAACAGGTGGAAGTGGCGTTCCAACTCCTAGCGGAGATGTGGGAGCAGGACGTGCAGGAAGAGTTCCTAGCCCTACCCCTGCCATCAAAACTGCCGCAGAACCTACTGCACCTAGAGGTGGAGGATTGGGAAGCCCTGTCGTGGAGTCTGGACTGCCTGATGCGGCAAGCGGCGCGCAGCGTGATGCACTAACGGAAAAAGGTACGACTCGTAAGGTCGCGCCGACGTTCCCCGAAAAAACCACCACTACCAAACCGGGTGGCGGCGTTAGGTTCGCGCCTACTAAAGCCTCTCAACCGGTTCGAAAAGATACCGTTGCGGCAAAGATTGTCGATAAGGAAACCGCTGCAAAGAACGTTCGTGACGCACTCAAGAAGCGTTGGGAATCCCAAGCTACAGACGCGGCCAAACGCGGATATGCTGATACTGAGAATCAAGTTAAAGGTGACCCGTTCACCCCGGCGGAAAACCGCAAAATCCTCAATCTGCTGGAGACACCTGTCAAGAGCCGTGACAAGGATACGCTCGATGCAGTTGTAACTTATCTAGGGCTGTACCCTAACCCTGCAGAAGGTATCTACCTTGCGATGCAGGACGTCGCGTTGGGTACTCCACAGAGCCGAGGCGATCCGCTACTCAAAGGTACAGGCGGCAAAGCTGCCAACAAAGCCGTGAAGTGGGCTGAGGAGAACCTCGACAGCAACGGTAAAGAGTGGGTGCGCAAGTCTGTTATTGCCATTCAGAAAGACCTGATGGGTGTGGCCGATGCCGATCTGACTGTGGCTCAGTTGAAAGAACAAGGTGTCACCGACGCAGTCCAGCTGCAGCGGGAGAAAGACGCTCTAGAAGCGCAGCGTGAAGAAGCCGCAGCAGTGCTTGAGGCCGAAGCACGAGATAACGAGCCCTTCGACATCGAGCGGCAGTTGAGCTACACGAGCGTCAAGATCAAGAAGCTACTCGAGGCTAATGCTGTTGTAGGTCTAGACCTCCCCCTGCACCCGTCTGTTGGCGCGTCTATCAAGGCTGGTGAGTTGGGCGCTGCTCTCTCTGCTTTGGCGGATACATCCCCGAGCGCTCAGGTGCGGAACATCGCTGCTAAGTTGGCGGACGTAGTGGGTGACACAAAACTTGTTACCAAGAAAGACCTTAAGGCGGCAGACGGTCGCCCGGTAGCAGGTATGTTCGACCCTGAGACAAACACGATAACGCTTGACGAGGGAACTGGTATCAACCCGCATACGTTGGTCCACGAAATGACGCACGCTGCGGCAAGCGCTACGCTATCGGATAAGGTACACCCGCTTACAAAGCAGATCACCAAACTGTTCCAGACCACAAAAGAATACCTTGGTACAGCATACGGTGCTCAGGACGTCGACGAGTTCTTCTCTGAGGCAATGAGTAACCCAGAGTTCCGTGCTATGCTCGCCACGATTAACGTCAAGGGTGAACCTATCAGCGCATTGCGCCGGTTCCTCAATTCTACAGGTAACTTCGTACGTCGCCTCATGGGTCGCCCAACCACACCACTGGATGCTATGGAGACCGTAGATACGTTTGTGGATGGCCTACTGGCTCCGGCACCGCAGTATCGTAACTCTGGTCAACTCCTGATGTCTTCCACTGCGGACGGTGCCAAGAAGGTTCTCGACACGTTGGTCAACCGTACACAGAAGAAGTTTGGTACACCTGAAGCACGGGGCGACTTCCGCCGCCAGTTTGGTGACGACTCTGTAGAGTTCCTGCAAAGTGGAGTCGCGGATAACGCTAAGAAACTCCTGTTGAAACTCACGGGTTCTCAAGCGATGGCAGATATTGCCAAGGCTGCTGGTCTGGGTAACCTCGGGTACAAGCTAGACCGCATCATTAACGAGCAGCGGGGCGGAATCCGTACCGCCAACGAGCAGGTAAAGCGTGAAATCGACAAGGTCGTTGCGTGGGTCGGCAGCGTAAGTGACGCCAAGAAAGCAACACTGGACCGCTTGATCTACAACGATAAGTACGGTGCCACTATCTATCAGGTAGACCCAACGCTTACAGCGGCAGAAGCCAAGAAGCGGTACGCTAAGGACTCCGATAAGATGGGTGTGTGGAACGCGCAGCGCGCTGACTGGAACGCTCTTGGTGCTGATGGACAGCGCACGTACAAGATCATGCGGGATAACTACCGTAGCCAGTACGAGAAAATGCGGGCTGTGATCTTCGGTGAGATCGACGAGCTGATGAAAGATAACCCTGAAGCTGCGACCAAACTCAAGAACGAAGTGTACGGCAAGCTGTTCGAAAAGGGCACTCTCGACGTTTATTTCCCACTGGTCCGTGAAGGCCAGTACAAGCTGACCTACGCCGCCAAGAACCCTGCGTCGGAGCGTGAAGCCTATATCGTAGAAATGTTCACGACAAAACGTGAGCGGGATCGTGCAGCGACAGAAGTGCGTGCGGACAAGGAGTTCACAGGCGTTGAGACCTTTGATGGTGAGATGACCAACAGCGATTTTAGGAACGCACCGCCCGCTTCGTTTGTAGCACAGACACTCCGCACCTTGAGTGCCAATGGCGTCGACGGGGATGTACAAACGCAGATCATGCGCTTGTTTGTTAATGCACTACCAGAAACATCTTTTGCGAAGTCTCTGCAGAAACGTAAGGGCACCCCTGGCTATATGACAGATTCTGTCTACGCTATGAAGTCTAAGGCGTACGACCTTGCAGGGCAGACTGAGAAGCTCAAGTACGCCGCTATCTTGCGGTCTTTGGAGCGGGAAATAGTAGAGCAGGTAACTCCCGAGGGAGCCGCGCAAGCCAAGTCTCGTTTTGGTAAAACTACGCAATCAACTCGTGCTTCGTTTGAAGACGTAAAAGGTGAGCTGTTGGACCGCTCCAAGTTTGCTCGTGAGGGGGCAGAACGCAAAAACTTAGAGGCATACGGTCGTAGGCTCAACCAGACTGCGTTCATCTTCACCATCGGCTTCAACGTGTCATCTGCTCTGGTCAACCTCTCGCAGGTACCGTTGTTCGTTATGCCCTTCTTGGGCGGTAAGTACGGGTACAAGGCCACAGGTGTGGCGATCAAAGAGGCTGGTAGCCTTGTGGTTTCCTCTGGCAACTCGATTCTCGAGAACTACGACATCCGTGACGATGGGGTGCTGACAGTCAAAAAAGACCTAGACGTACCCGCCGAACGTCGCAAAGAACTTGAAGAATTAGCCCCCCTCGCAGCTCTCGCCCTGAAACGGGGTCAGTTAGGTCAGGGCTATCTCGCAGAAGCATTGGGGCTTGAGGAGTCTGGTCGAGTGTCTCGCGGGGGTACGGTCGGCGCTGTCATGGATAACATCTCTGTGCTGTCTGCGTTTGCGTTTAACCACGGCGAGCAGTTCAACCGACAGGTCACTCTCGTAACAGCATATAAGCTGGCACTGCAGAAGTTGGCCAAGGATAGCCCCAACATGACGCGGACTGAGCGCATGGATAAAGCTGCAGAACAGGCCATCTACGAAGCGCAAGAGACAAACGGTGGTTCCTTCTTGGAGACTGCGCCCCCTATTGCTAGGGAAGGTATCGGTCGTGTGGCCTTTATGTATAAGAGCTACGGCCTGCAGATGTACTACAGTATGCTCAAGGCTGCTAAGACTGCGTTCGACTCTGACAAGGGTAAGTTGTTTGGCCCAGAGGGTTCCCCAGAGCGTAAAGCCGCTTGGAAACAACTCATCGGGCTGCACGGTACAGCGTTGTTCTTCGCAGGTGTCCAAGGTGTGCCCCTCTACGGTGCGGTACAGCTGTTAGCGGATACGTTCTTCTTGGACGATGAAGAGGAAGACTTCGACACTATCGTACGTAAGCACGTGGGCGAGGGTTGGTACAAAGGTGCCGTCACAAAGTTCGCAGGTATCGACATCGCAAGTCGTGTGGCCCTAACCGGCCTTCTGATCCAAGAGAACCGCTACAACAACGACCCATCACTCGAAGAAAACCTTGGACATTACTTGGGTGGTCCAGCGCTCAGTGTAGCTAAACGTCTAGGTCGTGGTGTAAGTGACCTCGCAAGTGGAGAGACACAGAGAGGTATAGAGAACATGATGCCCGTCGCTATTGCCAACATGTACAAAGGTACGTTCGGTCGGTACGCAGATCAGGGCGGTGCGTTTACTCGCAGGGGCGACCCAATCTATGACGACATGACCGCGGGTGAAATGGCAGCTCAGGTGCTGGGTTTCCCACCCACAGAGTACACGTTCCGCCAAGAGCAGAATGGTATTAGTAAGGGTATAGATATTGCGGTTGGTACGCAGCGTTCAGGCCTGCACAAAAAATACTATGTGACCATGCGCTTAGGTGACTTTGAGGCTGCAGACGAAGTGTACAGGGAGATGCTGAAATTCAACGACCGGCACCCCGAGGCGGCGATCACGCCGAGTTCAATCGAACGGTCGATGGCCCAGCACGCAAAAACATCCACTGAGATGTACAACGGTGTAACCCTCAGCCCAATGTACCGTAGAACTCTTGAACAGCTTCGGTCTGAGTATAGCCAATAAAAAAAACCCCCCGCTTTTTACGGCGGGGGAGTTCAGGGAGGAGAACGACAACTGGGAGAGGTATCGTCTATGTGCTATGTTATCACACTGTACGCCAGATGCGAACCCCAAACATGTCGTTCTCTATTCTTACACGCGTTTCGAACGTCCATCCCTTTATCCCTGCTATTTTAGTGATCTGCTTCTTGGCTTTATCCGTATCAATACATGGGACAAACACCGACGCCCCCACTACCATGCCGCCCCACTCCACGATTACTTTGACCTTGTCGGGGTTAAGGTCGTCAGTCTTCATCGGTTTCTGATACATCCTCGTCTAGCCCTTCTAGCTTCACTGCAATAGTCCACGCGGATGGGAGGTTGAAGTTAGTACCCTTACACAACCGCTTCTTGACCTTCTTGGCCCCCATCTGCTGCGTCAACCCATCCACCGTGCTGATGAAGTCAATGTGCTGTTCACCAAGCCACTGCTTAAACGGCTTCTGCACAATGTAGAGCATAGACGTGTCCGGTTCGTACCTAGCTATAATTGCGTTGCGGGGGGACTGTTCTGGAATAACAATCGGCGCAACCCCGCCAGCGCCAGCGGTAGTAGCCGTGCTCTTGATCTTGAGGACGTTACTCCAGTTCTCTGACATGTAGTCAGTGATGAGCGTCTGCACTGTGGCGGCACTGTCATCCACAAAAGACTTCACACGGATAAGCGTGGATACAACCCAATCAAATAACTTCTTTAGGTCGTAGTTGATTATGCCCATGTGCTTGGCCACGTACGCACCTGTAAGAATAGCAGCGCATCCACCTGCCCAGAATCGGTTGACGCTGTTGAGCCCCGCACGTTTCTCAAGGTTCTCTTTGATCTTCACAAACTTCTGATAAATGCTCGCGCGGTTGTTGATGACATACTGCACGTATCCCTCCGCGAAATGTCCGTAGTTGAGCTGTACGTCTTTGAACTGCGCTGCCCCCACAGTTGGGTCCACGTGCACACGTGGCATGTCGTCTACCCGCAGCTCAAGCAGTCGCTGCATCTCAGCTTTAACGTCACCCTTGGCCATGGCCATCTGCGCGTACAGGCTCACGTTACCTGTAGAGAATGCCAGTAGACGCCAAGGTTTGCCCCGAACACGTTCTAGGTTGCCCCCGCCTGTCATGCGGTTTTTCTGCTTACCTTCAGACAGCTGGTACGCGTAGTCGGACGCCACAGCACCACGCATGTTGGTCATTTCGTCCGTGTTCAGTAGCATATTGTGCATGAGTTCTGCGCGGTTCCAGCGAGCGTTCTCAGTGTCTTTCTTCATGCTAGTTGTGCCCGCAGGGTCGCCCCAGATAGAGGACGCTGCGAACATGGCAGTTGTCTTACCACCACCCGTGTGACCAAACAGGTGCACACCCAGACTGTAGAGGCCTGTGAACGGCATTAGAATTGTGCCAAATCCCCCACACACAACGAACTGGTGCATCTCCATGTCGTCTTGGTCATAGAAGTCGAGTATTTCTTGACTGCGCTCACGCGTACCTGAAACAACAAACGCCTTGGACGACTGTATCGTCTTACCCGATGGCGGGTTATACTCCACGCCTGTAGCGGTTATCAGTCGGTCACCCAGCACAAACTCCTGCATCTCAGTATCGTCCGTCCATCCGAACTGCTGGTGCGCGGTGCTTGCGGTTATAGTCTGTTGTAGTTCATTGATCCATGCTGTTGTGTATCTCATTAGCTTATCCAAGTCTGCGCCAAGCGCTGTTATACCCTGTGCGGCCATATGCTTGCGGAACTCTTCTTTCGAAGTGATCGAGGTCAGAGGCACCGTAAACTCACGCACCCCGTCTCGTGGCAAGTGGAGTGCAAAGGCTACAACCTCACCCAGCTCGGCGTCATGGAGCCTGCGTGTAACGTAGAAATCGTAGTGGTATACGCACTGCTCGTCGGGGTTACCGTCTTCGTCCTTGATGCGTATGTACACCCCACCGTTCTGTCCGCGGAAGTACGGGCTAGGGAATTTAGGTATTTCGTATGTCTTCGCACGAGACGCAGCAGGTGCTTCCACAATATTATCCTCGGGCGCAGCCTCGGCAACTTCCTTGGTCAGCATTGCAGGGGTAGATATTTTACCCTTGTTAGGGCAGTCAACGCACCCCGCAGGGTTATGCAGCTCAAACGTGTTACAGAAGTGTGGTCCCCCAGTGTCCTGCATCTTGCGTATGGTAGCGCCCACGTCGTAGTCCGCGTGCTTGTGGGACATCAGGTGTGCGGCCTTGTCCCCATCTTCGCACACGTTGGCAATAGATAGACCAGACCGCCATAGGTCGTGCGACACTGCCTCTTGGTTCTGGATTATGTGCTTTATCTGACTACAACCCGTACCGTTTTGCGTACGTGTAAGTAGCCGCTTAAAGCTACCCCGATGGTTCTGCTGCATGGCATCACGGAACGCGCTTACTGGGCCCGCTGGGCTGTACTTACGTGGGAGTGGTATAGGATCATTGCCGATCAACTCAGAGAACTCATCGAAGTCTACCACCTGCGGTGCCTCTAGCCCAAAGAACGTAACAGGTGCAGGGGGATTGCTCTTGTGGTTGTGCGTGTTGGGTACGCGGAGAATACGTGCCACGTCAGACGTCACAGATGGGTCAGCTTCGAACCCGTCGGCTGCGCATAAGTTCTTCAGTCTTTCTGCTACGGGCCACCAGTCATCGCGGCATACGGCTTTGGACAAAATCCAGTACACGTGCACACCACGGCCTGAGTTTACCAGCGTAGGTTTGGGCAGCTTATGCCGCTTACAGAACACCCGTAACGCAGAGATCGCTGCCTTCTGGTCGGGGAACTCTTTGCTAGGTCCGCAGTCCAAATCCAGAAAGAAAGACTTGAGGTGGGTTACGTTGTCCGCCTTGCGAGAACCTGCTTCCTCGAGCACACCTAGTGCGAAGTAAGCGTCGTATCCGTTAGCATTAAAATCGTTTGCTGCGTCGATTACCTCGTTAACAGAGGTGTAAAACTTCTGCTTGCGGGTACCGTCTTTCGCAGCAAACACACAGTAATGTCCGTCATGCCCTAGTATAAGGTCTAAAAATCGTTTGGTTTCCATGTGCGCCACTCACCCTAATATGGTTAATCACGGCCACCGAAGCAGCCGTGATATGTTTCTGTTTAGTCGTCCCAAGCGTCAAGGACAGAGTCGAGGTCGTCTGCAGAGGTAGGCGCAGGCGCTGCTTTAGTCGCAGTTCTCTTTACCGGCGCTTCTTCCTCTTCTTCGAACCCGTCGTCGGATACGGCGGCCAACACATTGTTACTCTTAACTGGTGCGGATTTCGACCCTGCGAAGGGGTTAGCATCACCACCTGCAACAAAACCACCTTCGATAGCGCCGAATGGGTTGCGAGCCTCCATGGGAACGTACTTGATAACTTGCACTGCTTTCAAGCGTAGCGATACATTTTGCTTTCCCCCGAAGTCATACGGGATCAACTGTACAGCCACGTTAACGGTGCTACCTGTAGTCAACTGGAAGTCATCAGGGAGTGGCGTACCCTGCGAATCCACCTGCAACGGCTTGCCTGTAACCTCACCTTTGTATGCACCCTTCAGCACAGCCTTGTGCGTATACGTACCGTTGTCATCTTTCACGAACGGGTTGACCAGTTTATCGACCCACTTGGGTTCTTTGTTGGCGTCGTACGATGTCTTCATCTCTGTAAACAGAGCCTTAGCTGTAGCGCTGTCCATGCGGAACTGAATTGAGAACTCGGCGTTCTGCGCACGTGGGTCGCAAGGCATACTACGCTGCTTGTTCTGATCGAAGGCGTATGTGCGGTCCACTTTGGGCCAGAGTGCTTCTACGTTCTCAATGATATATGTTTCGGCCATGTTGTCGTTCTCCTGTGTTAAACGTCTTGGTCAGTGTCGAAGTTCATTTCGATCTGACGGTTGTCTTCTGCCACCACTTCGGGGGCTTCATCTACATCCTGCATTGCTTTAGTCAAAGCGGCTGAGACTGCGGTCTTGTTGAACCGGTAGGTATTACCGATCTTGATGTACGTGGCCTTGGGGATATGCCCCTGCCGTACCCACGCACGGATGGTAGAGATTGACACCGCGAAGTGCTTTGCCAAGTCTTCTATCTGGACAAAAGGTTCTGTCATTATTTCTTCCTCACAGAGATTACGTATTCAGTGTCGATGTTCAGACCTTTTGGCATGACATCGGGGTTTTCCTCCAAGAACTGTTTGACATTGGTCTGGTTCAAACGACGGTCTAGAAACTCGGGCATGTCATGTTCTTTAATGAACGAGTACATAGAGTCCCAATCTCCAGTCCAATACTTCGTTTTAGTAGACCTGAAAAACAGACCCTCGGTGGTGCGGACGCTTTCAACATTGTGGGAGTCACAGTAGTTGAGTAGCGCACGTTTCAGGATTTCCTGTTGGCGCGCCAACTCTCCATCTTTTTCCTTAAAGTCAGCAGACAATGCCGCTCTCCCTGCCCTGATCTTGATGTAGGCTTTGGTGAGCTTGTCCGGCGGGACGTTGGATGTATCGTCCATTTTGTTCTCCTTAACTGGCTAGAGTTACACTGTAGTGGTGTATAGTGGGTTAGTCAAGTAGTTCTTTGTATAAGTCGATCATTTTTGTGTGGACGTTAATTCTGTTGTCTAACAGTGTGTAAACACGCTTTTCCGCAGGTGAACCTTGCAACTGTACCACCGTGCACGGGTGCTTTTGTCCTGAACGGTGCACACGTGCATTTGCCTGCGCATAAATTTCCAGAGATGGTGTCGGTCCCCACCACACTACGGTGTTGGCTGCTGTTAACGTGACACCATGTGCCGCGGACTGCGGCTGGATGACTAGCACTTTGGGGTCGTCTACGGTTTGGAAACGCTTAAATATGTCCGTCCGTCGGGCCACTGGCACGTCACCACGGATAACCTCTGTCGTTACCCCGTCCTTACGGAGTTTATCCACCAGTATATCTATGGTGTGCTTGAACGGCACGAACACAAGAACCTTCTGACTGCTCTCGTCGATGACCTCTTTCAGCACTTTGTATCGGTGCTTGATGTCAAACTCGAGCGTGTCCCCATCGTCTGTATATACAGCGCCTGCGGAGATTTGTAGTAGCTTGTTGACGATAACTGCAGAGTTCACGGCGGACACTTCGTCTTCACCAATGGTCATCATGTGGTTCTTCTTCAGCTTGTCGTAGTACACCTGCTGCTGACGTGTCAGTTCTACCTGCCGCTTGACATAAGTCATCTCGGGTAGGTCAAGACACTCTTCTTTGGTGAATCGTATAGCTGGCTGTAACACCTTAAACACAAGGTCAGACGCCTCGGGTTTCACCATCCACCTAAACTGCGTGACTTTGCGCATGACCATATCTCGAAACGAGCCGAAGAACCGCGGCACTGAGCTGGAGTTGACCAACTTAGCTAACCCGTAAGCATCGAGCGGAGATTGCGCGGCAGGAGTACCTGTCATCATCCACAGCCATGTGTCGTCGCCCACCAACTTGTTCATGGTCTTCCAGCGTTTCGACTGCGCGTTCTTGTAGTGTGTGGCTTCGTCCACGATGATTAGGTCGAACCCCCCGTTCACGATCTCGTCGAACACGATTTCTATACCGTCGTAGTTGATGATGGCGAAGTCAGCGCCTTGGGCTATCAGCTTCTTACGCTTCTGCGGTGCGCCGTATATGATGTCCACACTGCGGTGCGGTGCGAAGGTGAACAGGTCTTCCCGCCACGCCGAGTCCATGATTGACAGTGGGCACACAACCAACACTCGTTTGATCTTACCCTGTTTCATCAGGTAGTCTGCGGCCCATATTGCACTGGCGGTCTTACCTGTACCCTGCTCGTTAAAACAGAAAGCCTTTTGGTTCATGGTGAAGAACGCGGCTGTCTTCTTTTGGTGAGCAAAGGGGTCGTACTTACCCGTCCAAGAATACCTATCCTGTATTGGTGAAGGTGCGTTCAAGTTAAGGTTACGCAAACTACGCACCTCGTCGATACCCCAGTTGACTAGCACCTCGTTGCTGCTCATCACTTTGCTCTTTGGGATGACTTCAGTGACACGTTTTGGATTGCGTAGCTTCAGAAGCAACGCCTTACCGTCGATGATCTGCATGTTGTTCTCCTTCTAGGGTATTCCCTAAATCACACTTTCTTCTTCTTGTAGTTACGTGCGCGGTTCTTACTCGAACTCTCTATTATGTAACCATCTTTGTTGCTGCCACCCTTGGACAGGGCTTTCTTGTGGCTGACGTCTTTGCCTTCGCGCTTATCAGCTTTACCGTTGTTGTTCTTGTCCACGCCGTCCTTGTCCACGGCACGTCGGGCACGTTGGCGCTCCATACGTGCTTCAAAGGCTTTACTTCCGACAGGGTTGTTGGTCTGCTTCTTGCGGTCTGCAGGGTTTTTGTATGGCATCAGTTTGCTCCGTTATGTACACACTCAATGATTGGACAGTGCCGACGGCATAACCCGTTAGGTTTAGCGTTCCACATATCCGTTTCCGCTGCGGTCTCCATCTGCTTGTACTTAGACAGCCATTTCTCCCACAGGTTCGGCTTATCATACTCCGTGTATGTGCCTTTTACCAAGTCATTGCTAACAACGAACACTAGCCCTGCACGTATCGTCTTTACCTGTGGGTAGTGTTTGAACACGGACAACGCCATAAGTTCCAGCTGCCCCTTGTCTGCATACTTCGAGGACTTACCCGTCTTGTAGTCGATCACCCATGCAAGGTCTCCGTCCAAGATGATGAGGTCGGCAATGCCGCGGAACCATACGTTGTCATCGTAGAACCCGCACGGCTCTAGGTCTTCAGTGATGCCCAGCTTGAGTTCGCACAGCTTCTCGCCCTTCTTGGTCTTGAGGGAGTCGAGCATCTTTTGCGCAAAGCTGAATTTTCCTGGGAGCGGTACGTCCTTTCCCATATAATCTTCTGCTGCGGTATGGAACGCCGTGCCGTACAGCGTAGCCTCGGTCTCCTTAAAAGGAACCTCCTTGAGAATCTTGTCGTGATAGAACTGTTTGGGGCACTGCTCAAACGCTTTGATCTTACTGTAAGACCATGGCCATACTTTCGTTGTCATCCTGCATCTCCATATGATTTGCCTGTGCCACTCTCACAGGTGATTGGTAATCCCTCGGCCCAGTCGGGCGTCTGGCGCATACATTCTTCCACGTATTCTTGCGCTTCATCCAACTCTTCGTCGGGTACGCAAGTGATAATAGAGTCATGCACAGTTAGCACAACTTTGTACCTCTTGGCAACCAGTATCATTTGGTGCCCTATGATACAGCGCGCAATAGCCTGACACACGTTCTCTACAACCTTGCCGCCGTATATACGGTTGGGCCCTTTGCGGGTTCGGTAGGTGTACTCGTAACCAAACTCTGACTTCTCACCAACGAGCCCATGGTAGTACATAGACAAACCAGACGGGAGTATGATCGCGTTCTTCTGTGCGTCTACTTGCAAGACACCTTCTCGGCCAAACTGTAAGCTGTCACCACGTTCCATGTGCTGGATGGTGTAGTTAGCGTCTCTCCACAGTTGACTGATCGCCCCGTTGCGGCTGCGGTAGATGTCGATGATCCGCCGCGCTTCTTCGAGTTCTGTGTACACGCCCATACCTTGTAGCTGTAGTTGGAACTTGGGCGCACCCATACCGTACCCTGCGCCTAAAATTGTCGTCTTACCTACAAACCGTTGGTCTTTGGTCACGTCTGCTACGTCCACGTTGTAGATACTTGACGCCATGTATTTGTAGACGTCCTCCCCGTCAGTGAACTGTTGGGTCAGGTCGTTTTGACCAGCAAGCCAAGCGAGTACTCGTGCCTCAATCTGTGAGGAGTCGCAGTCGATAAGCGAATGTCCCTCTGGTGCGATAATGCTGCTCTTTAACTTCTTACCGTTCGGCCCACGGCTTGGCAGGTTCTGCAGGTTGATCTTGTCGTCACCTCCCCACCGACCAGTGTGCGCTGCATAATACCTTACTGGTACGGGTAGTAGCCCACGTTTAGATATGTCGATGAACCGCTGCGTCCGTGTTTCTTCGAGCGTAGATTTGGTGCCGAGCCTCGCTGATACCAGTGCCTGAACCTGATCGTTCTCGTGATCCAACAACTGCTTAAACGCTTCATCGTTCTTGGCGAACGCGAAGGTATCCTTGCCCGTAGTAGGGCTAATCTTCATAGGTGGCTCAACCCCTAAATCTGTTAGTATGTCAGCGAACTTGAGGTTGGACATAAGTTCTTTCTTGTCCGTGATACCCGCGTCACGCATCAGCTGATCCTTGCGCTCTTTGATGTCCTCAAGGTGCGACTCCAGTAGCCCCGTATCGAGGTCCAATGTAGGCTCTGTGAACATCCGCAGGGTTAGATCAATGAGATGGAGTTCCCGTTTAGGGAACCCCTTGGCCATAGTAGCGAACAGCTTGTACGTCAGGTTTACATCGTTGATGCAGTAATCCCCGTATCGCTCTAGTTCTTCTGGTCCAAAATCTCCCCGTCGTTTTCCGAGGGCGTCGAGTACCTCTGTGCCTTTAGTGCCGATATTGTACCTCTGAGATAAGGCAGCGAGACTACCGCCAGCTTCAGTCCCATGAAGGGCACGAGCGATGCAAAGAGTATCGGTATACATCCGAGGACGAATATCAAAACGCCAGCTAAGAATGGCACCATCAAACATAGTGTTATGGCAAAGTACCATAGAGTTTTCCCAAGGGAGCGCCTTGAGATAATTTTTTGTCTGTTCATGTGTTCCACTGGCCCACTCCGTTTCCTTGTTGTTTACTTTTACGCCTACCCCGATCACTTCGAACCGAGGGTCACGCACATATGCTTCTGTTGTGATCTTTCTCAGAGAGTATTCCTTGTCATAATACGTCTCAAAATCTAGCGTTATTAGGTCCACCGCTGTTCTCCTATTGCGCTTGTTTTTGCGCACTGTTATTGATGTGACGTGGGGCGCTCAACTGCTTGCAAAAGCGATTGTTGGTTGACGTTACCGAATGCGCTAAACACTCCTGATTTTAACTGCGCCCCACACGATCCCCTCAGATGTTATACCCCTGCTGCCGTTTGGCAGATGTAAACTCGCGCAGGTCTCGCATCGCTATTTGCAGTTCGTTGACAACGCTAGGCCGTGCTAAAGCCCGCCACCTCTCGTCCTGCAAGTTATCTACACGTTGTCGCAAGTATTTCAGCACTGCCGCATCTGCGGGGGTCAGGTCTTCGTCAGCCATTGTCTTCTCCCATTATTGCCTGAACAAGAGGTAGGCTTAGACGTAGTAGCTTCTTTATGTTCTTGTTCTGTTAGAGGCGCATCGTTTAGGTAGTAAGCCTTGTAA
>Ga0208660_1000333_pt1 | contig 18723 bp, 26 predicted proteins | sample DEB08_DNA_13_FD_184527 | JGI IMG/M metagenome (GOLD analysis project Ga0208660, IMG submission 184527) | Aqueous microbial communities from the Delaware River and Bay under freshwater to marine salinity gradient to study organic matter... | ecosystem: Environmental > Aquatic > Marine > Coastal ... | reverse complement strand
CATTTCGGGCGCTACGTTGTCCTTGATCATCCTGTCGTAAAGAGACGCGGACGCTTTCATCAAGGCTGCGTACTCGTCTTCCCAATACACGGTGTCCCGATGTACCTGACCACTACCCTGCTTGATAGACTTGCTAGGTCGCTCACGCCACTCATGAGGCACGTAGAACTCAGGTTCGCTATCAACATACCTGCGAGACACCTCGTTCCAACTGAGACCTGCCTGATGCTTACCTAGCTGTCGCGCCAAGAAAATAGGTGCCTTACAACGAACCTGAATGGCTGTGTGGCGAAAGGGTGTCAGGTGCTTGTGGTCAGCGAGGTACTTAATCAGTTTCTCGTCGCTTAAGCCCATCTTTTCTACGCGCTTGTCAAAAGACACCCTCGCGCTGTTTACCACAGACAAATCGCTACCCATTGTGTCCACTAAAGAAACACTAATCATCTTTTCTGGCCTTTTCTAAAAATTCATCGAACAACGTAATCACTTCGTGCTTGCTGACAACGACGAACTTCATTTCAGAAGTCCAAGCATCTTTGTCCACGTAGCCCGACACCGAAATAATGTACCCATTGGCAACCCGCTCGACCCGAAAGTCTTTGTTGGTGCTTTCAAAATAATCGCTTAAGAACATACCCAATTCCCCTCAGTAAAAGTACAAACCTGTGTTACAAACTCATCTATGGTCTCGCCCTCCTCAACCCGCTCTTCGAGCAAGGTGCCACCACCTATTAGCACCAACGCTTCCGCATCATCGACGTTGGGTGCCTCGATCTCGTAGACCTCCGACACGACGGCATACGAAAGCCTAGCCTCGACAGTTACCAAATACTTAGTCATTTATGACCTCCTCGAAAGTTGTTTCTATTGCCGTTTTGTAGTCAATGAACGTCTCAAAATCGTGGCACAAAATACCGTCAGTACCTGCGTGGAAAATCTTGCGGAAGTGTAGTTTGTCCGAATTTTGAAATTGCACTATGACACTATAGTCGTCTATTACCTCATAACGTTGTACGTTCATGTCGCCCCCTTAACGTGTGGTGATTTTGAGATTGATACCATTCACTTTCGTGATGGATCGACGGTTGACATTGCGGTAGCCCTTGTCGAAATCGTAGAACATGATGTATTGGTCATCGCTAGATGTTCGCGTACCGCCACGAGCGTGTCGATGCACACCAGTACGTCCGTGAACTACACCAACTGAGCCATCTTTTTTGATAAACTCGACCTTACAAATTTTGCCGTTCTCGATGATGGCGTTGAGTACTTTATTCATGTCGTTTGCTCCTTTAGATGATGACACGGTTGAAATTGTAACAGCATTTTCGAGTGCTGTCGGCCTCTTTTTGAAAAACCCCAAGATTTTTTTAAGCATTACGCCCCCTGTTGAAAAACATCAAACAATTGTGCTACCCAGACCGCCAAGATTAAGGCTGCCCCCATGATAAAGTCGGCGATCTCGTTCATGCCATGCCCTCCTCAAAGATGTGTGCGATCACGTCAACAGTCCACCCGTTGCCTAGCATCCTGTAGCGCTGACTGTTCGACACGCCCTCGGTGTAACCCTCTGGCACCGTCTGCAACCGCTCACACTCCAATGGTGTAAGCTTGCGCCACTTGTCGGGTGCCACCAAGACCTTTGGCTCAGTATTGCCACCACCGCCTGTGTTGACTGTTGGCGCCTTGCCTGCGGGATGGTAGACCCGTTTGAGCAGGTCGTGGCCATTGAGGTCTGCGTCACCGACATGGCACAAACCATTCGCGGAAAATACCAACTGGCGACGGTGTTTCTCAAAATACTGCTTGAGGTTACCGCCCTTGAAATAGTTGGCGTCGATGCAAAACGACTTGTCACGATCAACGACACCATTTTCGAGAACGTCGCCCAGAACAATACCGCGATCTTCAGGCACCGTCACCGCCCAGTTTGTCCAATAGTACCGCTGACGGTTTTGTGCCGACACCGTGGCGCTGTTGATGAAAACGGGTTGCACCCCCAAGGTCTCGCTGATAACGTCCAACGATTCTTTTTTCATCTTGACATTTTCAAGCATGAATTTCACGTTAGGGTTGACCGCTCTGATATGGTTCAGGATATCCACGTACACAAAAAATAGCTTACTCCGTGGGTCATCAAAATTTAGGCGCTTGCCTGCAAAGCTAAAACCTTGGCAAGGGCTGCCCCCGATCAACAGGCCGATTTTAGACCAGTCTATGTCCCATTCTCGCCACTTTGTCACGTCGCCAAGGTGCATCATTTCAGGGTTGTTTTTCTTGGCTATGTCGATGGCGTACTTGTCCACCTCCGACGCATAGTACTGGTCGTAGTCGATGCCTGCTCGTTTGAGAGCGATCTGCCCCCCGCTGAGACCGTCGAACAAACTGAGAACATTTCCGATTTTTTGCATTTCAATTCTCCTGAGCTAAAATATCACGCACCATTGCAACAGTTTCGGGTGCCACGTTGGTTACATCAAAACCTAGTGACGCGCCTAGAATAGATCGCCAGTCGATTGTACCGCCATTATCGATGACGTGGTTTACGTAGTCCGCGATGTATTTGGCCTCGCGCACGGTCATTTCGGGTTTACTCATTTTCGTTTCTCCTTAGCAACAGTCACATTGTGACAAAGGTTTATTGTTTCTGCAAGTGTCTTCGAGACTGATTAGGTACTCACGTCCGTCTGCCACAACGTCAATATATCCGTCTTCGTGTAGCTGTGTCAAATACTCCTCATAATCCGCGATTAACGATTCTAGCACCTTGATGCCGTCGAGTAGGTTTTCAACTGTCGGTTGCATATTAATACCTAGTCCCTTGTTTTACTGGTCGCAAACCACTCCTCACCCCTACAAAATCACTTACGGCATTTTTTGCGTCGGCGATTTTCGTGAGTAGTGTACCCAGTCGCGCAAGTTCGGCAATATCGACCATTTGGGCACCCCGCGTAGTGTAGGGTTCGCGCAGTTTCTCGTGCAATTCCCAAAATTCGTGACTGACAATGTCGTGTGCCTTATGTAGATGGTCAGCGGTGTATACCGTGAAATCCTTGGCGTAGTCGTGCGTTTCTTTAGTAGTCATGGTTTCCCCTTTAGATTTTGACATTTTAGTACCCCAACCAATCTAGCACATCCTGTGCCAAGTAGGTAGCTTGGAACCCGTATTCCGCATAAAATTCTTCAAGATCATCAACTGCGCCGTGATTGTAAATTTCACGCAAAGCCCGTGCCCTCGAAATTTCCATGTCATGCGCCGATTGATAATAGTCCATAATTTCCCCCTCGAATGTAATCACAATTATACCCCTATTTCAGTTTGCAAAACCCGTGCTAATGGCTATGGCCTTGACCGCATTTGTGCCCTTAAGCTTTAGGCCGACAATGCGCCCTTTGGTATCCTCAAAACGTCGGTCGTGCTTGTCACCATCGATCACGGGTATACCCTTGAACGTGGCGGGCAGTTTATCCTTGAAAACGACCGCTACATTGTGCCCACGATCTAGCATTTTGTGCATGGTTTCGTCTTTTGTTCGCTCGGTGTAGCTAAAGGTAAAATGTACATTCTCAAATTTTGCCATTTTTAGCGCAAGATCTGGGCGCTTGGTGTATTCGTAAAACTGCACGTCGGGAAACAACCCGTACATTTCCGACCAGTCAAGATCACTTGTCCCATTCAATCGCATGGCAAGCTTTTTTCCTTGTTTCGTGGCTTTGCGTCTTAAAACCCAAATTTCCGCTTGCAATTGTGCCATAAAAGCATCGCGATTTGCGAAAAGAAAATTCGTTCGTTTATACCGTGCATCTACCGCATTTTGCATGATCATTCGACCACTATTCACGAGACAAGACGCCGAACAACCCGCCGATTTTGCAATGCAAACCTTGTCGTTATACGTAGGCTCAAGATACAGAATAGCATTTAAATATTCATCATTTTGGGACTTGTCAATTTTGGTTGACATGGACGTTAGCAGTTTCATTGTCGTTCACCTTTAAAAAAACACAATTTCCGAATGTTTACCGTGGCGTCATTATACACACACTAGGTTTGCATTTTGACCGATGCAAGCTTTTTTGCCTGACACCCTACCTAAGCATTTACCGTGCCAACCTTGATTTTGATCGTTTCGGGTTGACAATGAACCATAAGCAATGACCGTGCCAACCCCGATTATTACCTGGATAGTACTACATTTGCTGCCCAGTTGACTACTTAGGTATTCATTTAGGGTGTCAAAAAACCGACACATACTGTCAAAAAATTGACACCCCCTGTCAAAAAATTGACACCCCCCAAGCCGTCGGCACCCTGCACCCCCTACGGCACCCCGTGTGATTTGCACTATATATAGCGAAATTTTTAGGCCATCGATTATGTAGTACTAAGCAGCTACATTTACCAAGTGTAAGCCATGAGTATTACAGAACCAAGCGATTAGCAGCAAAGCATTACAACGGCTGCGATCAGTATACTACGGTATTACAATGGATGCAATCGGTACTACTTTGAAAAAAAAGAAACCCTAAAACGAGGCCAAAAGAATATAAAAGTATTCAATCGGCTAGGGTTTCATTGGTTTCTGTAGCTATTCTGTCTGATTCTGTCGGTTTTCTGTAGTACTTTTGGGTGGGTGCCGGGGGACAATCGCGGCCTAGAGATACATGATACCCCCTGACATTTTTTTAATATTTTTTGGAATCGCCCCACTACCGTTAGGCTCCTGTGGATTACTCCTCGATCCTGAACACAGACCCAAGACCCACAGGAAACCTAACATCGACTTAAGAGGCCGTAAGAGTCTCTATTTTTTTTTATAATATTGTAGTAATAATAATAGCAGCTACTAAAGAGTCCTTAAGTATCCTAAAGAATCTTAAAGATATCTTATAGGAGTTATATCTTCCTGCCCCTAGAATGTCTTTTCTTTTGAAGTAACTACTACGAATATGCCCGTAACCGTTGCAGTGACTGCTTTGAAGACGATTTCTTATGGTTCAAACTCCTAAAGATATTAGCCCTACGAGTCAGCTCGTCCTGAACCATCTTTTTCTTGTAGCCCTCAAGCGCATTGTCAGAGTTTTGCTTAAGGATACCGTACTCATTCCAGAACTGAACACCAAGCGTCAAGGCATCGAGTCGGTCATCGTGAACCAAAGCACCACGTTCTTTAGTGATATGGGTCATTTGATAGACCATTGAGTAGTAAATACTCTTGGGTTCTTGAAGACCGAACTCGATGTCTTTTCGCAGAGCCGTATAGTCAATAACCAATCGATGCTGGTTCATTAACGGCTCAAGTGAGTCGATCACACGTTTCTCTTTTTGAACGTTGTTTCTGATCTCCTCAACAGCTACGGGGTAGATAGCGTTTAGCACAGGCATCAGGAGGTTGTTAAACATACCATCGCCAAAGTTGCTCTCTGTAACGATCTTGTTTACCTTATACTCCTTAGCTATCTCCGCGAGCTTCACTAGGTTTTCTTCTACATAGCCTCCTTGCATACCACCAAATGCAGGCACGAATACTTTTCCTAGTAGGTGGTTGACCACAGCCCATCCCATCTCGTCCTGACCACGACCACTAGGGTCAATAGCCAAGACCGAGCCTTCGTAATTGCCGTAAGCTTCCTGCGATATTGGGCGCTGGAGGGTGTCCCCAGTAAACCCTACGTTAGGAAGATCAGTAATCGACTGAGCACTATTGGCTGACCACACCAATCTTGTAGGCGCTTGTGACGCATCAAGATCAGCAACGATCAAATCCCTAGTCTTCAGCGGATACTTCTCAGCATCACTCAAGGTGGTATCGAGCATAAACTGTAATTTAAAGCCACTACGACCATAACTCAGCTCACGCTGGTACAAGTCTTCCTCAGTAAACCGTTCGTCCGTAGGCGTACCGATTAAACTGGGGGTTTTGGCTATATCCTGTATCAAATAATCAGCCAAGCAGCCTTGATAATTGGTATTATTATCAGGATATCGTGCAGGATAGATGCGAGTTACATACCCTTTATCCCGCAATCGGGTGTAAATAGACTCAGAAGTCTGGGGTGTACCTAGCACTAGAATCTGGGCGTCATCTGTTGTTTGTAGAATAGCCTCATATTCTGCTACTTGTTGTAACAAATCCTGCCGTCTCTTCTCCGTAGCGGAGTTTTGCTGTCCCTCAACGTCATCAGAGATGAGCAATGAAGCTCGATTTCCCTGTAACTGGGAGGTAATGCCTAACGCTTTTACAGATGGTTGAACAGATACATTGCATCCGTTAACGTCAAAAGCTACTACAGAGCTGCGCTGATCGGATCTCGGCTGTAAATGAGCCAGGATATCCATTGTATCAATCAGCTTTCGGATAAAGATTGAGATGTTGTCTGAGTGGCTCCCAGACTGTGACACAATCAATATCTTTTCATTAGGGTTACGTAGCAACCTCCACGCTACATACGCCCCTGTAATCCACGTCTTACCAATACCCCGCAAAGCTTCTAACTGGGAACGCTTGTGGCCTTCCTGCAAGTAGTCAGCAATGTAGTACTGCATCCTTGTTGGTGGTGGTAGTCGTAGATGTTTCCAAGTCATCCTCAAGAACACTTTAAAGTCCTTGATAGCTGACTGAATTTCGTTGTTATCCATAATTCTCCTTTATGTTTTAAAGCTCTTTAGAGAGCCTACACGCCCTTTTAGTACCCTTAAGGTAGGGTAGGGTAGGTAGGCTCATAAAAAGCTCTCAGTGAGCGATTGAAGCCTTCTCAAGCATATCTTCTACGCTGAAACTTGCTTCGCCTTTCGACTCTGTGGCGATCTTCCTAATGGAATCAGTTAGACTCATCAACGACTCAGACTCGACAATGTCGGCTGTAATATCGTTGTCCTTAAGAAACTTAATGGCATGAGCCAGTATCTTAGGGTCATCAAGGTTAGTGGCAAGCTGTTGTGCCACCATCCCATGAAGTGAGTTTAACTGAGCCAAGGACGCCTTGTCCTTAGTACTCATATTAATCCTCTGCAAATATTTCTGCTAGTTCGCTTGTTACTGATTTAACGCCAAGTGCGTTGCCTAGTGGTAATACACTAAGGGCTTTACGCAGTTCGTGTTCTGAGGCAGTGCCCCACGGAGAGATTAGCTGACCAACTGTAACAGCCCCTTGAACCGTGTCGTTTATATATTCTAGTGGCGCAATAGTCATTGCATCTTGATCACGACTATACGTGTTAAAGATAGGCTCATCAGTAATTGCTTTAGCCCCAAGGTCAACAACACCAGGTATAAACGAGGCAAATGTTGTCATTGAGAATGTGTTGGCAGCAATACGCTCAGGAGTTAGGTTTTCTCTAAGCTTCTCTGGGTCATTCCAATACAATGAGTACTGTTTGGCAGTGTAACTTAACGCCGTAAACGCTGTTTGATAGCCCCAGTTACCTAGAGTATCCATACGATGTTTACCACCTTTGTTAATGTTAATTAGTCCAGTACTAAGTTGTTTGTTGTAAGCCACTAGCATATAACTTTTAAGCGACACAGCCAAAGAACCAAGAAGAGTATCTGTTGCCATTCTGCCGTCGGCTGTAAAACCAATATTGTCACCAAAGTTGCTACGTTGGACTATCTCGTAAGACTGCCTACGTACACCAATGCTCCAGCGGTGGCCTAAGCCATCTCTCCAATTGTCTAGGTTTAACAAAGGGGCGTTGAAGTCTTTTGAACCAAACTCGATAATGTTTTCTGCAATTGCGTCAGCCGTATTTTTATCAAAACCATACAACTCGAAAAAGTCATAAGCTTTTTGATTCATTCCTTTGTGAGCCATCCGCATCATCTTGACACGAGCGCCAATAGCGTGCATATACTCAAGCGCGGCTGTGCCTGACTTAACACCTCCAACAAGCATTACAGCTTCGTTAGCGGCATCGCCAAAGCGCTCGGCTTTGTCAAGCAAACGTTGTCTGCCTTGTGATGTAACAGAGCCTAAAGTCTCTTCATATTTAGCAACAGACACCATTTGGTTTAATTCACCACCTAGAGCCTCATGTAGTTGAAGTTCTTGATACCATGCAGCCGTATCTTTACCGCGATAAGCCCTTGTAAGGTCTCTAAGTGCAGGAATAGAACGAATCATGTTAGCAACACCCACACGGTGCGTTACACGAGCAGCTTCGGCAGCCATAGCAAACCATGTAACGCCTAGTTTAGCCGCACGAGTTAAGTTGTTTCCAAGGCGAACTACTTGCCAAGCTTTGCCATCGGGGTCTGCTTTGCCCGACATACCAAGCAAGTGACCAACAGTCGCATCAAAATTAGTTAAATAAGCTTTGTTGTCTCCAGTAACAAAACCTGTACCGCCACTTAGCTCATCAACCACTTTAGTACGCAGTTTTTGCAGATCAGCGCGGCTTTCAATGCCTAAGTTACGTAAAGCAGTGTCGCCACTCATGCTGTGACTGTAACGGTGCCACAAACTTTGAATGTTTGTATCTACAAAATCTTTAAGTTTGATTGTGTAACCAGATTCGGTAACATACTCACCATCAAGGTCAAGAGGAGTACGGTTCTTAGTTGCAGATGCCGTTCCAAGTGCTTTGCCTGCTTTGTCTTCGCGTAGTTTGTCCGCAATCACAGCCACCTCGTCTGGAGATAGCTCCATCCAATCTGTAAGCTCATCTAAAGCACGACGTAAGGAGTTTTCTTGAATAATGTAATTAGTTTCACCAATCTGGGTGTCTATTTTGTACATTGTCTCAGTAAAACGTTTAGAAGCCTTTTCAATTCGTTCAGGGGTAGCTACTAAACCAAGTTCCTCAAACTTCTTTGCCATGCCGTTTGTAACAGCTTTAATAAAATCGTCTTTTTGAAACCTGCCTTCTTGTGATAGCAATTTAACTCTATCACGCATCCAACGCAAAGGCATATAGTTGTCAGCACGTTCAATACTACCATCTACAAACTTTGTGTGTTTGTTACGCGCTAAAATGTCGTAAGAATTATCACTCATTTTGCCAAAAGCTGTTTGAACTTTGGTTACAAATTGCTCAGGAAGGTTTTCAATTAAAGGGTTTGCACGACCATAATAAATATCGCCCATTAAGTTGTAAAACTCATCCTGTGTGCTACTGTCAAGCCGAGTAGACATTGCCCACTTTTTGCCATACGTCATTTGAGCGTATTCAATCAACAATGGGTCAAAGTTTAAACTAAAAGCGTTGTCTAGCGACATTTTTACGTTGTCACGAATCTCAATAGCTTTTACTTGTTGTTCAGACCCTTGCAACACATCATTAAACAAGCGACCGCCAATGTCTCGCATTGTTTGTGAAGGTGAGTCGTTAAAATAAGAAGTAATATTAAACTGTTTGTTTTTAATTGCTTGGATTATTTTGCTATCAGCCGCTAAAGGAACTCCTTGCCCAACAGAATCAATAGTTTCCTGTGTCATCTCCTTCATCATGTTGACTGTTTCAACATCAAACTGACGAGGGTTGTAAATACCGCCAAGAAGACCGCCACCAGCCACTGCCAACAGCATATCCATTTCGCTACGGTCTCTTGCGGAGGTTAATTGCTTAATCCCCTCAAAAGAACCCTCGATTGTGCCTGAGAACAACACACGGCCTGCATAAGACTTGTTTAAATTGTCTAAAAAGGTTGTTGCTTTGCCTATGCCCCGTACTTTTTGAACAGCAGAGATAAATGGAACGTCTGCAATAACAGAAGCTACCCGATACAACTGACCCTCAACGCCTAGCTCGTCAAGGTACTGAGCAGTCTTTGACATTTGACCATATTTTAATGCAAGTGCTTGAGCGTGTTCGTCGCTTTTAGCCGTCCGCATTTCGTCCCAATAAGCTGAGTCAAGATTAGCAAATAAATCTTCCCGTTTGCTAATATCAAAGTCAGGGTCGCTGTTGTACGACATAGCCGTGTGAAGATCACTGCCAAAGTTAATCATTGTTCCTAACAAGTTATCCTCAGTCAACGCCAGCGCAGCGGCATCAATACGATTAGGGGTAAACCCTTCAACCGTAGAGAGATCGCGCACTGGAGCTGCTGTGGAACTTGATAGGGGGTCTTCGTTTTCAATTAAACCGCCCCATCCTAATTCTGCCATATTGTTTCCTTACTTGGTTTTTACTTTTGGTGTTGCCGCAAGCAATGTGCCGTTGTCCATATCAAGCTTACCATCTACTACTGTGTAATTGTAATTAGGTTTAATCTTAGAGTTTGTTGCTGATGTTGTAACCGTTTTGTCTTTATAAAGCATTTTTCCAGAATCATCATAAAACTCTATATTAAACTTATTAGCGTCTTTAGAATCTGGGATAGTTTTTATAGAAGTAGCTTTTGCCCATCCTTTTGCTTCGCTAAGTATGTTGTAAGCTTTCATATAGCGGTTAATTACCCCATTGCTGTGTTTTCCACTTGTTGTAGTTATGTTTAGTATAGCCCCTGTTGTTTTGGTTTCGTTAGCAAGATCAAAGTTTGTCGGTATTTCACCAAGATTCCACGCAACACTTGCTACAGCATTAACTATAATTTGAGGTTCTTTTTCAATACCTTTTACAGCGTTTACTTTTGGCTCAAAGTCTTGTTTATAAAAGCGAACAGCGTGGTCAATATCGCTTTCGCCCTTTTTTTTAGGAAAGCCTTTTACAACCTTACCTTGAGCATTTTTGTAATCTACTTGAATAACGCCATAACGTGTAGTATTTGCTATACCCTTTTTATTGTTATTATGTTCGTTTTCAGTTTCTTGTCCAATATGCAATACACCTTCTACATCGTCAGCTGCATTAATAACTTCTAAACTTTTAAGGTAATCTACAATAACTGGATAATTTTTAGGAGCAGTCACAGCTTTTGCAACTTTGTTTTTAAACTCTTTTTCACCAAACATAGTTAAGTAGTTAACCGACCCAATTGTAGTTTGCTCGTCTATTATACCAGTAGCAGGCAGCCCCATTGCGGTTTGCGCCTGCATTATTTTTTCTGGTGTGTCAAACGTAGTTAAAACATGAGTAGCTCTTTCAATCTGAATGTCACTGGGCTTTATTAGAGGGTTTTTGCCCATTGTTATGCTATTTAAATGTTTTAAAGTTGTTTCAGGCGTAGCAAAGTTTGGCTTAAATTGTTCTTGAGTATGGAAATTACTCATTAAATAAGTTCTGCCAAAACCATTACCACTTTCGTAGTCAAGCATTTCGTGGTCGCCTAGTTGGTTTGAAATAACTACGTTTCTAAAGTTTTCATTTACAGGCTGGTATCTAGCTTCCATTATCCTAGAAAAGTTAGCAGTTTGTCCTGTATCCAGTCCTTTATTTACGCCCATATCTTCAAAAAGACTTAATTCATTTGCTATTTCCATTATTATATCCTTTTTATTGTTGAGGGGCGCTGCTAGGGAGCTTTCCAAACTTACCCAAATACTCGATAGCAGCAAAAGGATAAATTTCAGTTTTACCTGTTTTATCATCAAGCACCATCCAATTGCCTGTTGGTTCAAAAAGATTCATGGGAAGTACGCTTCTTTCGGGAAACTGCTTTAAGATTGTTTTGTACACTGTGTCTGATGTTAATTTCCCAACAAGAGGCATTAAAACACGGTTGCTAGTACCCCAACCCATATTAATTCCAACATAGTGTGTTTCAACAGCTTTTTCAAATTGATCAACAACTGTATCTGGTTCAATACCTGCCCTCAATAAAGCTTTAATACCTGGCAACAAAGCCGCTTTAAATCTACGGTTGTTTGCATCCGTTAAATCTTTAGCAAAGACTTCATCGTTGTCTACAATGTAGTTATACTGTTTTAAAACTTCTTCGTCTGTTACTCTTTTTGGGTTAATTTTGTAGCTTTGAAAGTTTGCAACAATATCAGGAATACCAGATTTATCCCAAGATTGCAGTACTAAATAATCACCCATATTTTCTTTACGGAGGTTTGGGTTATAGTTATACTTATGCGCTTGGTTCATTGCGCCTATAAACATTTTAACGTCTTCAAGTGATTTAATACCGCCCCTAGCAGGCATTTTTAAAACATTGTCAAAAGCTTCAATTTTGTTTACAAAAATTCCTTGATCAGCAAAAGTTTGTATTTTTTGCATAATTTGACCAAAAGCTTCAACAGGGTCTAAGCCTTGTGTGTTTAATAAAGAGCCTAGTTCAACTTGCAGGTTGTCTGTAACAACTCTAGCTACTGTAGCTCCTCGACCACTTTTCATAAACTCGCCTAGCGCACTCATGTTTCCGTTTTGGTAAGCCGCTACGATTCCAGGAGTAACATTCCTCTCTACCATCTTTGTATCTTTTAAAAACAACTTTGCGTTGTAATCTTCTTGGCTTAGTACACCACGATTAAGAAGTGTTGTCCCAAGCGTTGCAACTGATTGTTTAGAAGCTCCATCATCTACAATAAGAGAATTAAGACTAGTTAAGTCTTGCCTGTTTACAGCATTAACATAAGAGTTGGCAGCGTTTAAAGTTTTTGTGTACGTGTCGCTGCCCTTAACTTTTGGAGAAATTTTAGCGTAGTCTTGTACATTTTGAAGCATTTGTTGAGCTTTTTCATAAGTAGGTTTGTTACCTATGAGTTCAATGTTTCTTGCAAGAATTGCTTGAACAGCAATTTCATCAAACTTTTTTAGTAGTTCGTTCTTTTTTTCACCACTTTTAAAGCTTGAAATATTACCAAGTTTGCTTTTAATAATTTCATCTCGCATTTCAGCAGTTAAAGCACCACCGTTTTGGTTAATACTAGCAACGGCAGACCCTAGCGCTGAACTCCATTCAGTATTATCCGCTTCGAGTATGTTTTCTTTTTGCAAAGTCATTTCAAACTTGCTAAGGGCTGTCTGAGCATTTGCTCGGAGTTTCATACTAAACTTGTCATCAAACCCGTCTAAAACATCTATCTGCGTTGCTTTTAGCTCGGCAAGTATTTGTGTCTTTTCTTCGGCGGTTGCTGTTACCCATCGTGCGTCTGCGTCTAAAAACGCATTGTTCTGAGACGTTTGGTTGTCTAAGTATTCATACTCAACACCTTCAGTACGCAGGTTTTGCAGAATGCCACCTTGAAAAGCCGCTTCGTTTGCTGACAACACACGCCCAAACTTACTTTTTTCGTCGTAAAGGCTTGCATTAGCTTCGTTAAACTTGCCAATTGCTTCTTTACGCTGTGGGTAACTCATGCCCGCTATTTCGGTTTGGAAAGTTTCGTGGCGTTTTTTTTGATCAAGAGCGGCTACCTGATAGTTTTCTTCTTTAATATCGGCTCGGATTTGACCACCGAGTTGCATAGCCCCTAAGATTCCTTTTTCAAGTGCTTGGATAGCACGGGAAGCAGAGAGGTTAGGCTGAACATTGTATTGAACCGGAGCAATTTGTACACCAGCTTGTCCTGTTTCGTAAGTAATTTGTGGCATTTATTGTCCTTATGCTGTCAGGGTTTTGTAACCACTTGCCATAGATACACCTGAGCTAACTGCTCCAGCAAGAATCTCAGTACCGCTCTGGCGCTGGTTCATCATGTTGACATAGTTTTGTGAAGCGCCATACACACCTGAGTTGTACGAATAGTTAGCGTTAGCCAAGCTTGTCTGAATATCTGACATAGCCGCTTCGCCTTTTTGCACAATGCTGTCTTCTAGCATAGCGGCATCTCTGTCTACTTGAGATGATAGTTTCATAGCAGTAGCGCCGTAAATGTTACGCTCATTTGTTTTTACAATTGTCTGTGCTTTAGCTTTGCGTTGTTCAAAGCCTATTTGCGTAAGCTGTGCGCCTACTTGACGATTAAGTTCGCCACCTTGGTATAAAAGACCTGCAAAATCTACAGACCTCTTTTGATCTAAAGTTGTTAGGCTTGCGTTAAAGTTTTGAGCGGCTTGCCTTGAGATGGCAGCGTTACGCTCACTAGCAGCGAGAACACTTAAACCAGCTCCAACAATGCCTGCGCCTGCCATGGCCATTGGTATCATATTTTTCCTCTACGAATTAAATTTTTTAAAGTGGTCACAACTCAGCTTTAACTTGGATAGGGTAACAAGCAGCGTTATAAGGGTTTTCTTTGTTTGAGTTAACGTATGTAGCTTTGACAACACACTCATCTAACGTCTTTACTTCATGCTTGCCTAAGATCGTTGCTTGACCGTTAGGGGTTAATGAGAAGATTATTAGGATTATTTTTAACATTACTTACCTCTTATAAGGTTGACAAGGGTTATTACACCACCAAACATATAGCTTATACTGCCTTTGATAGCATTTATCAAGCCTCTATATATTTCCATAGGACTTGGGAGAATCCAGCCTAGGATAATAAGGAGCAGTACCCAAGGGGGTAAGCTGTTAATAGTTACATTGGCGGCGTCAATAGCAGTTTCTGCTTGCGACATTTTACCAATTGATTGAACGTCTCCCATTTTGTTTTCTTTAACATCTCCTACTTGTACGCCAGTTTGGTTGTTTTCTTTACCAATTTGGGTATTAGCCGCTACGTTTGTCCCGCCACCTGGCATTAGTGAGGACAGCATACAACCGCTTAACGTTACGGTTATGAGCGTAAACAGCAAAGTCTTACATAATTTTGCTTTGCTTTGTGTAATAAGACTAAACATTTGTAGTCTCCTTTAGAATAGGTGTCCCCTCGGTCAACAGGGACTATTTAAACCGATAAATAATTTTAAGCATTATTAAGCTTTGAGATCAATAAAAAGTACAACCATCCACCATAAAACACCTATAAGTGCTGAGATGGCTCCAATAGATAACGAGTTCCACATTAAGTCTTTTCGTCTCTTGGCTTGTTTGTAGATTGTTCTTTCACGATCTTGTTTAATTGTTCGACGCAATTGCAACATTTCCCTATAAATATCTTCGCCGTAGCGGATAGTTATAAGCTCTCGTAAATCTCTTTCCATTTGCATGATTTTCTGTTTGTGAACAACAGCTTGAAAAGCCTCTTGTTCTACAGAACCTCCGCTTAGAAGTTTACGAAAGAGAGGAGGATTTTTGGACTCTTCCTCTGCTTTGTTTACATCACTAACGCCCTGAAAGAATTTACCAAAGTATCCAGCGCAATCTTCAATTTCTCGTCCAGCCGCTACAGCTTTCTTGATCATATTGAATGCGCCAGAAGCTAGGGCAAAAGCACTTACAGGGTCTATCATGTTTTAATCCTTATTTGGGCGTATAGAACGCTTATAGCTGTGATTAGACCACCGATCCAAAGTAGCGGCTTGGCTACCTTGGCAATCCACCCTAAGACCGTGAACGCTCCGTCAACGGCTTCAAAAGCCTTGACCATAGTTCGGGTCTCAGTGTGGACATCATCGACTTTCTGCTCGACAGCTACAAGGCGGTCTAAAATTTCCTTGTGGCTGACTTCGTCCATTAGGCTGTCTCAACGGCAACCCAAGAGGCTGTCGCTTCGTCCCAAGAATATGCCAACCCGTCATCTGGATAGGCAACAGGAGCGCCCCACAAGCAAGTAGTCTCGTTAAGAGTCCAGCTGGCGTATGGCTTAGGTGGGATAAACGCATCACGGGTTAAGTCATATGTAAACCCAAGACCAGCGTAGTTCTTTCGTAGTGGAGTGCCGCCGTTAGCGTGTACGCCTCCATATGTGTTGTAACTGGTTTGTAGCCATTGTCCGGGGCTTGAGTCTACGAATGTATCAAAGAACTCAGGCTCGGCAACAATGACTTTCACCACAACACCATTATTTACTTTTGCAAAATGTGCCATGTTATTTCCTCATGTTGTAAATGTGCCGGAGCTTGTAAACGTGTGGTATGTGTAGCCACCAGCAGAAGTGACTGTACCGCCTGTACCACGCTGTGAGCCTTCATAGCGGATGATGACAATACCTGAGCCGCCTGCACCGGAAGGTCTTGTGCCCGTTGTTCCGTAGCCAGCACCACCAGTTCCGCCGCCACCACCACCTGTGTTTACAGAACCAGCAACTCCAGTTATATCAGCTGTAACAGTTCCAAATCCACCAGCGCCGCCACCGCCAGTACCACCAGGCGCTCTAGCACTTCCAGCCGATCCGCCGCCACCGCCACCAGCGTAAAAAGTTCCAAGTGATTGCCAATTTGTTCCAGCACCACCGGTTCCGCCTATGCTGTTGTTTGGAGCATTTCCACCAACAGCGCCAGAACCTCCGCCGCCGCCGCCACATGAGGCTCCATTCGGGGATGCGTTTCCTCCATTGTTCCCTTGTCCAAAAGTTCCCGCACCAAATGTTGTTCCGTTGCTCCCGTTCCAAGAAGCGCCTCCACCAGAACCCCCTGAACGAGCGTTTTGATAACCTTCTGTCCCGTTGTACCAACCGCCAGTTCCACCACCAATAGTTTCTAGATTAAATGCAGTCGTATTTGAGCCTGCATTACCTCCCCCGTCTAATGGTGATTGATATGCCGCACCACCAGCACCGATAACTATTGGAAACTCACTCCCAATCTCTATTGTGGTTGAATCTGAAAGTAAGCCTCCTGCTCCACCCCCGCCAGCAGAAGATGTATTTGGTGTGCGAGAGCCAGATGCGCCACCAGCGACAACAAGAGTTTCTATTGTGTAAGTAGGTGCATTTCTAAACGAAACCCAATCTTCACCGGGGGCGTCATACCACTCAGGCTCGCCAGTTGTAGTGTTGTACCGAGTCATACCGTTTACAGGCGAAACAGGGCGTTGGGCAGTTGTTCCCGCAGGTAGTGCTAAATACCCAGTACTTGCATTTGCTTGATCGCTAATAGCCGCAGGGGTTACCTGTACGTTATCCAAAGCGCCCAAGGGAACATCAAAGTTCCCCGTGACTATATCTGCAAGATTTCTTGCGTTACTCATGCTGGCTCCTTTATTACATTACTTTTAATTCTTTGCATTGGGTGTCCTTATTCGTACATGATGTTAACTAAGCCAGCGTCAAAAATGTCTGTGCCGTTTAAAGTGGTTAATTGGATACGGTCGAGAACACCACCAAGTGCTAACTGCCCACCACCTAAGTGTGTTTGCGTGTTCTCTCCGTTACCGCCCACCCATGTTTCAACCCATGTGTCACCAGAAATGTTATAAATAACCATAGCACCTGATATGAAGTTTGCTGCGTTATCGCTTCTGATAAAGAAACCTGATGTATTAGATTGTGTAGTAACTCCTCCACTTGTAAAATAAGTAGAAGATGATGAGTATCCCGTAGAAATAATTGATCCGTTTCCAATTCTAACTAACCAATTACTTGCCCCGTTTGTACTAACACCACTAAACAGTAAAGTAATTCGCTTTGCCCAACTAGGTATACCAGTAAAGTCAATTGCTGTTCCAGATGTAGTAGCAATTGCAGTTTCAGAAGTTAACGGATTAGGTAAACTTGCAGTAGTAACAAGCGTCCCAGCCTCATCAGGCAGTGTTAAAGTTCTATTTGTATTAGTTGCAGGAGGAACAATAGTAATTGTCCCAGTACCGCTTTGCGTCAGCATTTCTAACTGACTAACGCCAAGTGTCCCATTAGCCATTAGCTTGCTCCTTTAGGGTATGTTTCTTTTACTGCGGCAATCTGAGCCTTCCAAGCGTCAATACCTTCGTGGTAGATTAAATCTAGCTGGTCAGCAATTGATGGGTAGGCTGCAACTCGTAACTCTTGGTACGTAGGTAGCACTGGCTCTGGTAAAGCGGCAATCTCTTCCGCTGTCATGTTTACAATTGTTTGTACACCAGTCTGCACATTAACTTCAATTCTTTGCATTGGGTTTCCTTATTCGTACATGATGTTAATAGCACCAGCGTCAAAGGTATCAGTGCCGTTTATTGTGGTGAGCGTAACTCGGTTAAGAGTAGAACCAAGATCTAAATAACTTGAGCCAAAAAACCCCGCCCCACTTAAACCGTTGTTGCCTATAAAAGCCCAAACATAAAGGCCGGGACTTTGCAAAGTAATAGTACACGTCGCAGTAAAAGCTGTGCCAGCATTTATATCTTTTGTAAGAATAAAACCACCATAATATGCCGTTCCCGTACAAGAATTTGCGCCAGGGTTAACATAGTTTGCTACAGACGTATACCCAGAAGTTGCAAGAGTTGTGTCTCCTATCCTAACTATATAGTCAGATCCGCCATTGGTGCTTACAGCTTTCATTAGCAACGTAATCTTTTTAACCCAACTAGGTATACCAGTAAAGTCAATTGCTGTTCCAGACGTAGTAGCAACCTCAGTTCCTAAAGTTAAAGGATTAGGTATGCTAGGTAAAGTTGCTGTGGTGACAATAGTCCCCGACGCATCAGGCAACACCAATGTTCGGTCGGTATTGGTCGCTGGAGACTCAAGGGTAAAAACCCCTGTGCCTGTCGCAGCGCCTTTAATTGCTATATTACTCATAATGTTTCCTTTGGATATTTATCCTTTACTGCTTGAATAGCCGCCGCCATTTCAGCAGGGAATACACCAGCTTTAAATAAAGCGTCTAATTGATCTCCGATTAATGGGTAGGCTGTTGCACGTTGGTCTTTGTATTGCTCAGGGTCAACCCAAGCGTTAACAGCGTCCATGTCAATAGTGACTTGAACGCCTTGTTCGTCAAATGCGCCAGCGGTATCATCAACCGTAACCACCTGTGGGTATAGTGCGTAAATTGCTTTGTGGTTCATCCTGCAATCTCCATAACTGTAATTGTTGCTGTGCTTGCAGAATCTCCCGGAGACCTACCATTAAAATAAAGAGTCACTA
>Ga0208660_1000331_pt1 | contig 18749 bp, 19 predicted proteins | sample DEB08_DNA_13_FD_184527 | JGI IMG/M metagenome (GOLD analysis project Ga0208660, IMG submission 184527) | Aqueous microbial communities from the Delaware River and Bay under freshwater to marine salinity gradient to study organic matter... | ecosystem: Environmental > Aquatic > Marine > Coastal ... | reverse complement strand
GCTGGTGCGGCTTACGTATTTGTGGCAGGCTAAATACTTAACTAACTCGTTCGTACTTTGACAGTACATATTAAGGAATTAAAAACGTGCCAATAAACTTTACAGACAGCCCAGTAAATGGGGCCACATTCGCCTCTGGAAACGTCATCTTCACATATGATAGTGCATATGGCGTATGGAACAGAACAATATCAGCCAGTGCCATCAGCACCTATGCCACTCTTGCGAATATGCCTCTGTCTGATGTGGTTGAAGATACTATTGCGAGAGTATTGGATACTGATTATCTATATATATGGAACGGAACAGGTTGGTACTACCTTCCGCCCACAAACACTAATCCAAACATCACAACAGCCGGAGATGCTGCTTACACATTAGCAACTGATGGAACACCGACAGTTGTTACACTTGAAGCAAATGATCCAGAAGGATTTCCAATCACTTGGAACTATGCGGTTACAGCAGGATCTCTTGGATCTACTGCGACTGTATCTCAGTCGAATAACGTATTTACTATTACGCCTTCTATCGTTGATGCGAACGCAGGAGAATTTACCCTGACCTTCACGGCTTCTGACGGCGTGAATCTGGCTACTTCAGCATCTGAGTTTAGTTTAAGCTTTGCTGCCTTTAATCCTACACTAGAGCGTATTGTCGACGATCCCCTCGACCACAATTCCAATGGGTTTGGTGCTTTATGCGATCTAGGGGATACGGCTTTGATGAGTAGAGGTGCTTTAGCTAATGGCAGATTATTCATCAGTGAGATTGCAACTGGCAATCTTCTACACACAATAGATAATCCGAACCCTTATGACACCGCCGCAGGGGACAGCTTTGGTCAAAAGCTTGCAGCCTCTGGCGCCAAAGCTGTTACTTCGAATTTCAACGAAGACGGCCCAGAAGGAACTACTGTAGGAAGAGCATATATTGTAGATCTAGCGACCGGAGTTCTCACAAGCCTTGTCGACCCTTCACCCGCCAATAATGGTAACTTTGGTTCCTCTTGCGATATTAGTGGTAATTATGCTATTGTTGGTCAGAGAGGGTTTGGTGGCTACACGGGAAGAGCTTACATATATAATGTCACTACGGCTGTTCTGGTACATACTCTTGCGAGTCCCGATGGGGTGCCTGATGTCTTTGGTACACAAGTATCTATTGCAGGTAATTATGCAGCGGTTACTAGCACTGAAGCAGGCGGTCGTGTGCATATATATGATGTAACTACTGGATACCTCCTACATTCAATTACTAATACGAATGGTGGCAACTTTGGCAAAACCGCCCTGGCAACCAACAACACACACACTTTTGTAGGCGCTTGGACGGATAACCTTACGGCTGATTTTGCTGGTGCTATTTATATGTACGACAATTCATCAGGAGTATTGGTGCGAACAATCCAAGCGCCTACACCTACAGTGAATGGTTATTTCGGCTACACTGTCACCTGCAATAATGAATATATGGTCGCCAGCAGCGGGGGGGTAAATTCGCTCCCACCTTTTGTCGGAATATACGACTTCAATGCGCCAGATGGTGCGGGTGCTTGGATCGAGCTTACTAATACCAAGTCGATGAGATATTTTTCCTCTGGCCTCGGAATGAATGATAGTTATCTTGCTCTGGGTTCTCCTGACTACCCAGGTGGCACCAGCACGCAGAAAGGAGAGGTGAACCTCTATAACTTGTATACTGTCTAAACAACAAATAAACAGCTTGTGGGCCAATAATAAACTTTACTTCTTCGCCTAAATAGTGTATAATGATTAATTCAATATACTTGAGTAGGATATATTATGAAGAAGCTAGTTATAAATTTAAATCGACGTCAAGATAGAAAGATACATTTTCTTGAGAAAAACTCTCTATCTGACGTCTCTTGGATTGAAGCTATAGATGGCAAAGATTTATCAATAGAGGTTTTGCGCGCAGACGGTTTGGATACTGACCGGTTATGGCGGGATCCATTCCATAACAGAAAAATGACCTCCGGCGAAATAGCATGTTTATTGTCTCACAGAGAGGCGTGGATTGAATGCGTACAATCAAACAAACCAGTTATAATATTTGAAGATGATGCCATAGTATCGAATGAGTTCGACGAGCAGTATTATGACTCTCTCACGGATACTTATGACTTCATTTATCTCTCTAGAAACGAGAACGAACCAGAAAAAGTCAAACCGATTAATGATATGCTTGAAGTCCCTGCATATCCATACAACACCACTTCTTATGTCCTGACACCTGCGGGCGCAAAGATACTTATATCGACTAACATATTGCAAAAGATAATACCTGTCGACGAATATATTCCTAAAATGCTACCGCTCTTGAAAACAGCTGCCCTCAAAAAAGACGTCGTCAATCAAGCCGACCGCAGCGTATTATCGACTGATGTTGAACCATTCTCGGACGAAGATTACTTTGTTGACTTTAAAGTGCATCCAATCACCATCGGTACGGATCGAATGAAGTGTATTCCGCTTAACGATTCAGCAGCACTTCACAGCGTCTACCCAAAAAACCTTGGAACGAATGTCGAATGGAAAGGAACCGACATGAGTGGGATTGGAGGTGGTCATAAGGTCAATCTATTGCGAACATACCTTAAAACGCTTCCAGAGCACGATGTTGTCCTCTTTACGGACGCATATGACGTATTATATAATGCTGGGATTGCTGAGATAACTACACGATATTTGGGGTTCAATACTAAAGTATTATTCTCGGCAGAAGCAGACATATGGCCAGATGCAAAATTGGCAGAAGAGTTTCACTCTCAACCAAATAACCTCGGAACTAAATACCAATACTTGAATAGCGGAACATTCATTGGTCAGGTCGGCGAACTTAAAAAGATGCTTTCAGACTCTACCGTGTCTGATGACGGAGACGATCAATTGTTTTACCAGAAGATTTTCCTCTCCGGTAAGTATGACGCCAAGCTTGATTATGAAGGTTATCTGTTCCAGTGTAACGAAGACCGTGTTTTGTATTCCAATGGAAACCTACACAACCCTGTGACAGATTGCTGTTCTTGTATCTACCACGGAAATGGCGGAGAAGCCGCCAAAGAAAAGTTCGATGCTGTTCGCGCGTCTATCATGATCACCGCACCAGACCTCTACTTGCCAGCGCACAACCATGTTGATATAATCGACAAAGATATGCTAGTTGTTGATTTTATGACACAGTCTCAATGTGAAGATATGATTGCTATAGCCGATAAGCATGGCGGGTGGGGTAGTTTGTCTTATGATAAGTTTCCCGCTCAAGAGATCCGTATGAAGGAGTTGGGTCTTTGGGACGAGCTTGAAGCACACTGGAAAAAGAACATATATCCAATCATAGAAAATTATTGGAAGCCAATGGAGATGTATGGCCTTCGGGATGCATTTATTATGCGATATGCATTAGACACACAAGTGAGCCTTTCCCACCACACAGATGCGAGTTTAGTTACTGGGTCAGTTAAATTGAACGACGACTATGACGGCGCAGATCTGGTATTCCACCGGCAAGGTGTGAGCAATAAAGATATCGCTGTCGGAAGATGTATACTATTTCCTGGGATGGTGACGCATGGCCACGAATGTTTGGAATTGATTAAAGGTACGAAATACAGTCTAACTATGTGGACGTCGAGATATCCTGGAGATATATTGTAAACCCAATCGTCAATTATTATAAATATATGATATAAACAAAAGGCAGAATATTAAATGACAATTACATACAATTTAAACATCCTTTCTATGGATACGCAAACCGTTGGCGAAACTGAAGGTAGAGTGGTGTGTGTCCGTTGGGAGAAAATTGGCGTAGACGAAAATGGAATTACTGGGAAATGCGAATCAAACACTCGTTTCCCTTTACCAGAAGATGGCGCAGAGTCAGGCGCATTTATACCATTAGATGAATTGACTGAAGAGACTGTTGAAGGTTGGGTTCACGCCGCCATGTCAGAAAGTTATGCAGAGAAGATTAATGGATTTATAATCTCAAGCATCAATAAACAGGTAAACCCTGTAGCAGTTTACTCTGACGAAGAACTTCCTTGGGCGCAAGGCGAATAAGCACACCTGATTATACATGTTATGATTACTGAGACCCCGATATATGAAACGCTTGAAATATTATGTGTTGACGTCAAACAATATAGACGCTCTTGCGAGGCACGCTAGTCTAGATTACAGCAATATCCCAACAGACCTTTTGGTAGTAATTATCAACACTATGAATAAGGAGTATGAGGAAGAAGCTTCTTCATATTGCCAAAATGCTGGGATTGAATATTACGTCACCGAATCAAACAGCACCCCAGGAAGGGGCAAGAATACATTGCTCCAAAAGTTCCTAGAGAGTGATAATGATTATTGCGTTCAGATTGATGGCGATGATTATTTGACACCACACGGCGTGTATCTATATAATCATCTGGCGCAGACCAAAAATCCCCCAGATGCTGTTTGCCTGACGCATCAAGTATCTATGATGTATGATCGGAAAGCACTTGAGGATCATTGGGTGACGACGGGCGTCATGCCCACTAAAAGCCAGTACCCAGCGAAGCCGATGCGATGCTTTCTCACCGATTATGACACGGTGTTGCCGAGAATCACATATGAATACCACGATTTCACTGATGAAGTCAGAAAACATTATATTGAAACTATCACGGGTTTCTATAATGCTCAAAGAAAATATTCCGAGAAGTCTGAGACTCATTGCCGAATCACATGGTATTCCAGGAAGGCTGCTGCTGCGCACAGGTTTGATGAGGATATACACATCGGCGAAGATACTCTCCATTTTTTCAATATTAAGAATGATCATGTCGCCGGCAGGTTGACGTTTATGAATAACGTCGAAAGTCCTCCTACATATATCTACGACCAAAGCAGTATGGGCACTGTTATGGAATATTCGCAGGAAGGGAAGGACATAAATTGGGTGCATCAATACATGGAAAGGCTGCGGAAATTAGAGGGTGATGGTGTTTTACACGATAATGATATACATCAGTTGCCGCTATTGAAGATTGATTACCCTATAAATTATGTCCCCGACGACCTATCCACCACGGGCAATATGATATTTGACGTCGTAGACACCAATGGTAATTCGTCCAAAATGGAACATCCGGCCAACGCCACGCATGAAAGCTTATTGGCAAAATATCAAGCTATGTTTTAAGATATCCCAAACTTATAAATAGTCTTAAATACTCCCCTATTTGAGACTATTACCATGGCAACTCCAACCACAAGATCCGAATTAAAAAAATACTGCCTTCGCAGACTCGGCGCTCCTGTAGTCGAAATTAATGTCGATGAAGATCAAGTAGACGACCGCATCGACGACGCCTTAGAGTTTTATCGCGACTATCATTATGACGGTTCCGAAAGAACTTTCTTGAAGCACCAAGTAACCGAAACCGACAAGGCAAACAAGTATGTTGACGTTCCCGCAAATGTTATGGGCATCATCAACATATTTCCAATCGGTACGGGCTTACAAGCAAACAACCTATTCAACCTCCGGTACCAAATTTCTCTAAACGAAGTTCATGATTGGGCCAGTGAGAGAATTCAGCATTATGTCGCTTCTATGGAAAGAATATCCCTACTTGAAGAAATACTTGTCGGCAAACAACCTTTGAGGTTCAATCGCCATACAGATAAACTATATATTGATATGGACTGGAACAGGGTTTCTGTCGGAGAGTATATTATTGTTGAGTGTTATCAAGTTTTAGACCCCGATACATATACTTCTGTTTGGGGAGATTGGTGGCTCCGTCAATATGCTACAGCTTTGATCAAACGGCAGTGGGGCGAAAACATGAAGAAATTTGAAGGTATGCAGCTTCCAGGTGGGGTGACATTCAACGGCCAGACCATATGGTCAGAAGCACAAGAAGAAATCCTGAGACTCGAAGAAGAAGTCCAGAAGAAATTCTCTATGCCAGCGATGGATATGATAGGTTAATAAAATGGCAACAAACCTGTTTTTTAATAATTTCGCATTCAGTCAAGAACAAACCCTTATCGAAGATTTGATAATCGAATCAATAAAGATCTATGGGTTTGACTGTTACTACATGCCGCGCACGTTAATTGCCGAGGACGACCTTTTCGGCGAAGACTTGCTTTCTAAGTTTGAAACATCTTACCTGTTGGAAATGTACATCAAATCGGTTGACGGGTTTGAGGGCGAGGGTGATTTTCTTTCTAAGTTCAACATAGAAATCCGAGACGAGATGGTTCTTACTGTTTCTAGGAGAAGGTTTAGCGAAGAGCTGACCATCGGCGACACCACAGAAGGAATAGGGCGTCCGTCAGAGGGTGATTTGATATACTTCCCCCTAAATAATAAGATATTTGAAGTGAAATTCGTTGAACACGAATCCATATTTTATCAGATGGGTTCGTTGCAAACTTATGATCTTCGATGCGAACTCTATGAATACAGCCACGAAAGATTCGATACAGGGATTTCTGAAATCGATTCTATTGAGGATGTTTACTCTGGGGATATGTCTCAGTCTCAGATTCTCACCGAATCCGGCGAAGAACTTCTTACTGAAGACAACTACTACCTAGCCCAGGATAGTGGAACATACAGAGTTGAAGACACAGATAAAGCTGCTAATAATGAGCAATTCAGCGCAAGCTCTATTGACTTCATAGACTTCAGCGAAGGCAATCCATTCAGTGAAGGAGGTAATTGGTAATGTTTGGAGCGTCATACAATCACGGTGTTATCCGGAAGTACATTATAATGTTCGGTTCAATGTTCAACGATATTGACATTTCGCGTTATGATAAATCCGGAGATAGGATACAATCAATTCGCGTCCCTATTGCCTATGGCCCGAAAGAAAAGTTTCTTGCGAGAATGCGGCAAGACCCAGGCTTAGACAGACCAGTCGCAACTCAGTTGCCGAGAATGTCGTTTGAAGTCACCGATATGTCTTATGCACCAACAAGGTCTTTGAATAAGCTTCAGAGAAATACGTCTGTCGGTTCGACAGCGTCTTCGTTGTCTTCGCAGTTCACGCCAGTTCCTTATGACATAAGCATCACATTGTCTGCTATGTTCGCCAATAATGAAGATGCGATACAAGTAGTTGAGCAAATATTGCCATATTTTAGACCAGAGTTCACGCACAGTTTGAAGTTGATTCCGGAAACTGGCCAATATTTTGACGTCCCGACAGTGCTCAGTGGAATGAGTATTGAGGACACCTACGAGGCTGACTTCCAGACTAGAAGAGCTATCATCTACACTTTTCAGTTTGTAGTGAAAGGATACATATTTGGGCCAGTGTCGAATAAGGGTGTTATTAAAAGAACTGTTGTTGATCTTGGTATTCCTAGTGACGTTGACGGCACATTCACCCCGAGCAACGACGAAGGGCCGAATAAGAAAATTATCCTCACTCCTGGCCTGCTAGCAAATGGCTCGCCGACAACAAATCCTGATTTGAGTGTAGACACCCAGAGCATCGGAGCAAATACCAGTTATGGATTTGCGTTCGATAGCGTTGATTATTTTGACGGAACAGAAAACCATGAGCACTAATTATGAAAAATATTGTGACGGACAATCTGAATAATATATTTGATGTTGAATCTGAATTAGTTGACGACGAGCCTAAATCATTGGTTCGCTCTATTATTGAAGAAAGGGTGGAAGGTTTGCCCGACGACATATCACAAGACTATAAGTTTGCGAGAGATAATTTATACGATGTTATAGAGAAGGGCACCTTCGCCCTTGATAACCTTTTGCATTTAGCGAAGGCTAGTGAGCATCCAAGGGCGTTCGAAGTAGTCTCACAGCTCACCAAGACATTAGTCGAAGCAAACAAAGACCTACTCGACATCCAAAAGAAAGTGAAAGAATTGCGACAAGAAGAAAGCGCGGAACCCCAATCTCAAATCGGTATCACTAACGCATTATTTGTCGGCAGTACTAATGATTTACAGAAATTGATTAATGGTGAAAAAGATGTATGATTATAAAGTGGAAATTGTTAGAGTTGTTGACGGCGATACTGTTGACGTGAATATCGACCTTGGCTTTGGTGTTTGGCTCCGCAAAGAGCGAGTGCGAATGATGGGGATTGATACGCCTGAGTCGCGCACGCGAGATAAGGTTGAGAAGAAATTTGGCCTTGCGGCAAAGCAAGCACTAAAAGAACTGCTCGGCAAGACAGCAGTATTGAGAACGCAGATCGCCAAAGACGGAGAGGATAAGAAGGGTAAATTTGGCCGAATCCTCGGTGACTTTGATGTGTATGATGCAGATACCGGCACTTGGAAAGGCGCTACCGAAATTCTTGTTGAACGCGGCCATGCAGTTCCTTACTTCGGCGGAAGCAAAGACGATGTCGACGCGCAGCATTTGGCGAACCGCGAACGTTTGATTGCTGAAGGCGTCGTTGAAATTGGCTAGTAAAACCTACAATGGTAATCAGCTTCTCAAACGAAAGGGCGTCCAAATACAGTGGACGCACGATCAGGTCAAGGAATTTGTAAGATGTTCTAGAGACCCAATATACTTTGCTGAAAATTATCTCCAGATAGTACATGTTGACCATGGATTGATACCCATGCGCCTGTACGATTATCAGCGGGAAATTATTGAGAAGATTACAAATAATAGACGAGCTGCAGTAGTAACTTCTCGGCAGGCTGGAAAGACCACAACAGCAGTCGCGGTGATACTCCAATTCATATTATTCAACGAACACAAGACTGTTGCCCTTCTCGCCAACAAGGGCGAGGCGGCTAGAGAGATTCTTGACCGAATCAAAATAGCATACGAAGCCCTGCCAGTTTGGATGCAACAAGGTGTGGTTGAGTGGAACAAGGGATCAGTTCAGTTTGAAAACGGTTGTAAAATTATTGCGGCGGCAACATCGTCATCGGCAATTCGTGGTAAATCCGTTTCCTTTCTATACATTGATGAGACTGCGTTTGTTGAAAATTGGGATGAGTTTTTTGCTTCGGTATTTCCTACAATATCTTCTGGTAACACCACTAAAATACTGTTGACGTCAACGCCAAATGGATTAAACCACTTCTACAAAACGTGCGAAGGTGCGAAAGAAGGGACTAACGGCTATCAGTTTGTTAGGGTTAATTGGGATGACGTTCCTGGCCGCGACGAAGCTTGGAGGGAAGAAACTCTACAGGCGATGGATTATGATTATGAGAAATTCGCACAGGAATATGAATGTCAGTTTTTAGGTAGTTCTGGCACGTTGATCGACGGCAGTAAGCTGAAGTCTTTAGTAGCGCACAAACCAATCATTGAGGCGAACAACATTTCAATGTATGCGAAGTGTGTTCCAGACCGATTATACGCTTGTATTGTTGATGTGTCGAGAGGGAAGGGGTTGGATTACTCCGCATTTCAAATTATTGATGTGACTGAAATGCCATATCAGCAGGTTTGTGTCTACAGAGACAACTTTATTACTCCGGCTGAATATGCTGAAGTAATATATAGAACGTGTAAAGGATACAATGAAGCCACCGTACTCGTTGAGATTAATGATATTGGGGAGCAAGTTGCTGAATTGATACATTATGAATTTGAATATGAGAACATACTATTCACTGAAAGTGCTGGAAGGTCTGGAAAGAGGATTTCAGCAGGATTCAGCAGGATGTGCGACAAAGGAATACGCACAACCAAAAGCGTGAAGTCTGTTGGTTGCTCAATCTTGAAATTGATGATTGAGCAAGAACAACTTATACTACATGACTTCCAAACTATACGGGAGTTGTCTACATTTTCGAGGAAAAGGAACTCTTACGAAGCAGAATCTGGAGCGCACGACGATCTTGTCATGTGCTTAGTGTTATTTGCTTGGTTATCGGATCAAGCGTATTTTAAAGATATGACTGATATTAATACGCTGACACAACTCAGAGAAAAGTCTGAGAAAGAGATGATGGAAAATATGTTGCCATTTGGTTTCCACGATGACGGGATGCCGGATGATGATGTTATAGAATACGAGCCACCAGCGCCGTTCGGTATGAGCGATTATATCTCTGCGGCAAATTACAACTAAAATACTAAACATTCAATTATTATAAATATCTTCAGTTGAATGAAATAAAAAACTCTATTTTTTAAGGAGAATAGCAATGCCCTTCCAAGTAAGTCCTGGAGTAAATGTAAGTGAGATCGATCTCACAACGGTAGTCCCTGCCGTATCCTCTACTGAGGGTGCAATCGCAGGTCAGTTCCGCTGGGGACCAGCAGCACAACGTGTGTTGGTGGATTCCGAAGATCGCCTCGTTAACATCTTCCACAAACCAAATAATGACAATGCGACTGATTTTTTCACCGCAGCAAATTTCTTATCCTACGGCAATGCTTTGCACGTAGTTCGTACAGTTAATTCTGACGCCAGAAATGCCGCCGAAACTACAGCCGCTCTAATCGAAAACGAAGATTCTACCGTTCCTAGTACTGACAACTTCTATGCAAAATATGCTGGTGTTTTAGGAAATTCATTGAAGATTTCTATCTGTCCAGATGCTGCCGCTTGGTCTACAGCAACTGGCCTGACATATGATGTCGCTAGAAATAGTGACCAAGTCGTAATTACTTCTGCTAATACTGCAGCTGTTGTTGCCGCTATTAATGTCGGCGACATATTGAGCCTTGGCCCACATGATGTTGAAGAAAAACGTAAAGTTCTTTCTGTAGCCTCTATCGCCAACACCACAACAGTATCTATCACACTAGAAACCAAGTATTCTTCTGCTGATGTTACTGGCGGATCGCTAACTCGCTCTTGGGAATTCTCAGGACAGTTTGATGATGCCCCTGGAACTACTGCTAATGGCTTGGCTCTTGGAGCATCTGGCGACGAAATTCATGTCGCTGTTGTTGATGAAGATGGAGCATTCACCGGCGTTAAAGGAACTGTCCTTGAAACATATGCTGGCGTTTCTTTAGGTTCTGATGCTAAGACTGAGCAAGGCGCTGGTAACTACTTCGTCAATGTAATCAACCAACAGTCTGCCTATGTTACAGCTTCTGCAAAGACGCTATTGGGTTCTGGTTCTGCTCTTTCAGGAACCACGTACACGACAGGCGGTGTTGTAATTAATAAGAGCCTGATCAATGGTCTAGACGGCACGAACTTGACTAGCGCGCAAAAGATCGTCGGTTACGATTTGTTCGCTTCTGCTGAAGATGTTGATGTTTCTTTCATCTTGGGCGCTGATGCCGACGCAACTCTAGCAACTTACCTCATTACTAATATTGCCGAGTCGCGTAAAGACTGCATCGTTGTTCTGTCCCCAGAACGCGCTGATGTTGTTGCTAACAATTCTTATGCCGGTAAAGAGCGTGATGATATTATTGAATTCCGCGATACACTGCCTTCATCTTCTTATGCCGTTTTGGATTCTGGATGGAAGTATCAATATGATAAGTATAACGACGAATATCGTTATGTTCCTCTGAATGCCGATACAGCTGGCCTGATGGTTCAAACCGACTTGACTCGTGATCCTTGGTTCTCTCCTGCTGGATACAACCGTGGTAATGTTAAGAATGCTATTAAACTTTCCTATAACCCAGGAAAGGGCGATCGTGATGCGCTTTATAAGAAGGGCGTAAACCCTGTTGTGACGTTCCCAGGACAAGGTACTGTGTTGTTTGGCGATAAGACTTTGCTAGCCAAGCCATCTGCCTTTGACCGTATCAACGTTCGACGTTTGTTTATCGTACTCGAGAAAGCTATCGCAACTGCTTCTAAGTTCACTCTCTTTGAATTCAACGATGAGTTTACTCGTAGCCAGTTTACCAATTTGGTTGTCCCATTCTTGCGTGATGTACAAGGTCGTCGTGGTATCACTGACTTCCAAGTCGTGTGTGACGGAACAAATAATACTGGAGAAGTTGTAGACCGTAACGAGTTTATCGGCGACATCTACATTAAACCAGCCCGTTCAATCAACTTTATTCAGTTGAACTTTGTTGCTGTCCGCAGCGGTGTTGAGTTCTCTGAGATTGTTGGTCGCGCTTAATATAAATATAACGTACAGAATCGGGAGATAAAGAAATGGCGTTTAATGTAAATGAATTTTCTGGCGCTTTAAAGGGAGGCGGTGCTCGCGCATCGCTTTTCCAAGTCCAGATCACAAATCCAATCAACGGTGTGGCTGACGCACAAGTACCATTTATGGTGAAGGCTGCTCAGATTCCTGCCTCTACACTTGGCACAGTTGAAGTTCCATATTTCGGCCGCCAAATTAAAATAGCTGGCAACCGCACTTATGCTGAATGGGCACCAACAATTATCAATGATGAAGACTTTGCTATTCGCAATGCTATGGAACAGTGGTCAAACTCTATCAACTCTGCTCAAGGAAACTTGAACACAGCTGGTGGATCTGCTCCTAGCCTATATAAGTCTAACGCTCAAGTTACACAGTTCGGCAAAGACGGATCAATCCTTCGCGTATACAACTTTGTTGGCATTTACCCAACTGAGATTGCCGCGATTGATTTGGCTTGGGATAGTGAAGCTATCCAAGAGTTCGGCGTTACATTCCAGTACGATTATTGGGAAGTGACTGGCGGAACTACTGGCACTGCTGGCGGGATCTAATCCTAAAAGGTGAACATGGGGCGCGCATAAATACTATGCCGCCCCAATTATTATTAAGGATAAACCACAATGGCAATTGAACTTTTCGGATTTCAAATAGGACGCAAAGAAGACGAACTACCGGTATCGGTACAGTCATTCGCGCCTCCAACTAATTTAGACGGTGCTCTCGATGTAAACGAGGGTGGCGCATTTGGCACAACAGTAGACCTCGACGGTTCGTCAAAGAACGAATCTGCTCTCATCACTAAGTATCGAGAGATGTCCCGTCAAAGCGAGTGCGACAAGGCTATCGACGATATATGTAACGAGGCCATTGTGTTTGACGATAATGAGGGTTCTGTCAAAGTTGTTCTAGATGATGTAGAACTTCCAAACAGTATAAAGAAAAGAGTGATTGAAGAGTTTGATGCGGTTTTATCACTTTTGAAGTTTGACAATCGAGGGTATGACATATTCAAAAATTGGTATGTTGACGGTCGAATGTACTACCATATTATGATCGACACCGCGAATACTAAATCAGGTATTCAAGAGTTGCGATACATTGATCCCCGCACAATAAAAAAAATGCGAGTGGAAAAAAGAGAACAAGCGATTGTTGCGGGTTCGCGCGAAGTGACCTCTAAGAAATTTGTTGAATTTTTCGTATATTCGCCAAAAGGTGTTCAAGCTGGTCAGTCCGGCGTTAAAATATCAACAGACTCTATAGCCTATATCCACAGTGGTGTGCTAGACGAAACAAATAAAATGATTCTTGGACACCTTGACAAAGCAGTCAAGCCTTTGAATCAGCTGCGTATGCTTGAAGATGCGACTGTCATCTATCGACTTGCTCGAGCGCCGGAGCGAAGGATCTTTTATATAGACGTGGGTAACTTGCCTAAAGCGAAAGCCGAGCAATACTTGCGCGACATGATGGTCAAACATAAGAATAAGTTGGTGTATGACGCCAACACCGGCGCGGTCAACGATTCACGAAAGCACCTAACCATGCTGGAAGATTATTGGCTGCCGCGCAGGGAAGGTAGTAGTGGAACTGAGATTACAACTCTGCCAGGAGGCCAAAACCTCGGCGAGATGGATGATGTTCAGTACTTCCGGAGAAAGATGTACGAGTCTTTGAATGTTCCAGTTTCTCGATTAGAATCTGACGGGCAATTCAACCTCGGACGTTCATCTGAGATTACTCGCGACGAGTTGAAGTTCTCAAAATTTGTAGCACGATTGAGAAATCGATTCTCTGAACTATTTTTAGTTCTTCTCGAGAAGCAACTGTTATTGAAGGGCGTTATCTCTAGAGCCGAATGGCTTGATATGAAGCAGAATGTGAAATTTGACTTTATTGAAGATAACCACTTCGCCGAGCTGAAAAGCTCTGAAATTCTTCGCGAAAGGCTGTCATTACTACAAGACGTTGATCAGTTTGCTGGAAAGTATTTCTCTGAAGCATGGATCCGTAAAAACGTGCTGCTACAAACAGACGAAGAAGTCAAAGAAATAGATAAAGAAATTGAAGATGAAGATACTGGCGAAGAAGACGACAGTTTCGAATAAAGCGATTATACAATAATTATAAATATTGTACAAGACAATGGAGAACGACATGACTGAAGAAACTATATATACTACTGTAGATGCTGTTAATATGGCAGCCGACGGCAACGTGAATGGATTTAAAACAGCAATTGGTGATATTATGATGAGCAAAATTGAAGACGCCATACAAATTAAAAAGTATGAAGTTCAAAATAACTTCATGGGAACTCAAGAGACAGCAGAGGAATAGCGAAATGGCTATCAAAAGATTCAAAGCTTATGTAACCGAAGAAGCAGCTTCAGGCTCTCGGCCACAGGATAGCAAGGTAGAAGGCGATAAGCTGGAACCACGCGCCGGTGGAGAAAAGGACTTCAAAGCTAAGCACAGCATTGAGACAACCAAGCATCCTGTAGCAGGCGATCACCAATTCAACGGCGACCGTGCCGAGATCACCGAAGGGAAGTACCTCAACCAAAAAGGTACTGGTGAGTCTGATGATGGCTACGCTGATGCTGGTCTCTTTGACCAATCGGCGGCGACTAAGCTCGCAAAAAAGCATAAAGGTAAGGCTGTGAAAGACGCTGGCGGCAAATTCTTAGTACAACTAGGAGAAGGCAAAGTTAAGGATCAAATGGTCGATGATTCGGAAACTATGTCTAAGAAAGACTTCATTAAGAAATACGGCAAAGAAATGGCGGATGATCTTTATGAAGAAGAGGACGAAGAGGAAGAGGACGAAGAAGATGACGAAGACGAAGAATCTGACCTTGAAGAAAGCGCGCTAGTCGAAGGCAAGGTTGTTGATCAGCTAAGAGCTATCGTTTCTAAAAAGTCTGCCAAGCCTGTTAAGTTCGGAAATGGTAAATCTGAAGAGATTGACATGACCACTGCATCAGCCTTAGTGAATATGCTTGATAAGTTAAACCCAGCAAATCAATCTAAAGCAGAAAAGATGTTGGAGAAATCCCCTGAGGGAATGTTCCAGCTTCTTGACGTCGCGTTTGGTGGCAAATAATGAAAGTATTGGGCGCTGCTGTGCAGCTTGCTACTGCCACAACTAAACTGACTACAGCTGCAGCTGTCCATATCGGCAACACGGCTGATGCTGTATTGCTCGTAACAATCAGGAACGCTGCTGATGACGGTGATGTTGGCAGTGTTTATGTTGCGGCAAAGGGGCAAATAGCTATAACTCTGGGTGCGGGTCAAGGGATTAGAGGTGCTACTACCTTTTATGCGACTCCAATAGCCCTGTCTGGAATCTAAGGAATTCAAATGAAACTGATATGCGAAGTAAACGAAGATATTAATTATATCACAGAAGCCAAAGAAGAAGGCGGCAAGAAGTCGTATTTCATCGAAGGCGTATTCTTACAGGGCGATATTAAAAATCGCAATGGTCGAGTTTACCCAGCAGAGGTTTTGGACAAAGAGATAAATAGATATATTAAAGAATATGTCAATAAGAACCGAGCATATGGTGAGTTGGGACATCCCCAAGGGCCGAGTATCAACCTTGAGCGTGTTTCACACATGATCACCGAGTTGAAGCGAGACGGTTCAAACTTTATGGGCCGTGCTAAGATTATGACAGAAACACCTTATGGTGCTATTGTCAAATCTCTGATGGATGAAGGCGCTCAATTGGGCGTATCCTCACGAGGTATGGGTTCTGTAAAACAAAATGGAAAGGGCGTTGCTGAAGTTCAAAGCGATTTCTACCTAGCTACAGCTGCTGATATTGTTGCGGATCCTTCTGCTCCTGACGCATTTGTTCAAGGGATCATGGAAGGCAAGGAATGGGTCTGGGAGAACGGCATTATCCGCGAAGCAACCATTGCTAGATACGAGAATATAATCGAAAAATCCACATCAAAAGAGCTTGAAGAAGCTAAGTTGAAAGTTTTTGAAGATTTTATCTCTAGATTATAAATTTTATAAATAGACTGTATAACACCAAATATAAGGAGAAATTCATGTCTGAGAAGAAGCTAGAGGATACCGTCGAAGAAGTAATGATCGATGCGCCCCTCGAAGAAGAAAAAGCAGAAAAAGAAGTTGACGGTGAAGCTGCCGCTGCTGAAGTTGCTGCGACAGTTAAGAAATCAGCACCGGCACAAACTAGTTTGCCTAAGACCAAAGTTGGCATGATTAATGCTATGATGGACGCTGTAAAGGGTAAGTCTAAAACAGAGCTGGCTGCGTCATACGGTTCAGTTATGGCCGCTATGAAAGTTGAAGGGTATGAAGCTGAAGAAGTTGCTGAGGAAGCTACACATTCAATCAAAGAAATTCGCCAAATTAGCGCTGAAGATATTTCAATCGCTGAAGACGTAGAAGCTATGTTTGGAAGTGCAGATCTTTCTGAAGACTTCGTTGGTAAAGCCACTACAATTTTTGAAGCTGCAGTTGTATCTAAAGTCAATGAAGTTTTGGAGTCTGTAACTATTGACTTTGAATCCGAACTTGAATCTGAGAAAGTACAAATCGTCGAGCAGTTATCCACGCAAGTAGACTCTTATCTTGAGTATGTTGCTGAAGAGTGGATGAAAGAGAATGAGCTAGCAGTAGAGCAAGGAATCCGTTCTGAGATTGTTGAGAACTTTATGTCTGGCCTGCGCAGTTTGTTTACTGAAAACTACATTGACATTCCAGAAGAGAAAGTTGACCTAGTTGACGAATTGGCGTCTAAGGTTGAAGAACTCGAATCTTCAATTAATGAAGAGATGGAAAGAAACATCGAACTTCGCAAAGAATTGGTCGAATCAAAGCGCGCTGCGGTTCTGACTGGCGCTTGTGGAGACATCACCGAGTCTCAAGCTGTTAAGTTGAGTTCTTTGTCTGAGGGCGTTGAGTTCGAAGATGAAGCTTCTTTTGCTTCTAAGCTAGATACACTCAAAGAGAATTACTTTCCGAAAGAAGAAGTTATTTCTGAAGAAGTAATTATCGATGACGAACCTCTTGAGTTGACTGAAGAGGCGTTGCCTACTGATCCTGGTATGGCGGCATACTTGAATGCCATTTCAAAAAGCATTAAAAAGTAATTATTATAAATAAACTGTAAGTAAAAAGGTCTTTAGAAAGGAGAACCTAAATGTTTCAAACTGACGAACTACAAAAGAAGTGGCAACCCGTTTTAGAGCATGCCGATCTGCCACAGATCAGCGATGCCCACAAGCGTTCAACTGTCGCTACACTGTTAGAAAACCAAGAACGTTCAGCACGTGAGCAAGGCGCTCAAAGTGGTGGCGCTTTCGCTCCAACTCTGTTGGGTGAAGCTGCTCCTACAAACGTAGCTGGCGGCGTAGACAATTTTGATCCAGTACTGATCAGCCTTGTTCGACGTTCAATGCCTAACCTTATCGCCTATGATATCTGTGGTGTACAGCCTATGACTGGACCAACTGGTCTGATCTTTGCTATGCGTTCACGTTACACTGGCCAAGCTGGCACAGAAGCTATGTTTGATGAAGCTGATGCTTCTTTCTCACGCAGCCACCCTGCCAACACTGCATCTCAGTTAGCTGCTAACGCAACTACTGGCGCTGCTCAAACTGGTACTGATCCAAGCGATCGTTCTGCTTCCGTAACTGGTGGTGGCTATAACGTTCATACTGGTATGTCAACTGCACAAGCCGAAGCAATGGGCGGAGCTGCTGGCGATCACTTCAACGAAATGGCATTCAGCATTGAGAAAGTTGCTGTAACTGCTGTTAGTCGTGCTCTGAAAGCTGAGTACACTATGGAACTGGCTCAAGACCTGAAAGCAATCCACGGTCTGGACGCTGAGACTGAGTTGAGCAACATCCTGTCTTCAGAAATCCTTTCTGAAATCAACCGTGAAGTAGTTCGTACAATCAACTACTCTGCTGTTGCTGGTGCTACTAAGAATGTAACTACTTCTGGTACTTTCGATCTGGACACCGACTCTAACGGTCGTTGGTCTGTTGAGAAGTTCAAAGGTCTTATGTTCCAAATCGAGCGCGATGCCAACGAAATTGGTAAAGCAACTCGTCGCGGTAAGGGTAATGTTATGATCACTTCTTCTGACGTTGCTTCTGCACTTCAGATGGCTGGTGTTCTTGATTATACTCCTGCTCTTAGCAATAACCTCCAAGTAGACGATACCGGTAACACTTTTGCTGGTGTTCTGAACGGTCGCATCAAAGTGTATATTGATCCATACTTCTCTGACGCTGCTAACAACTACTACACCATCGGCTACAAGGGCACTAGCTCCTTCGATGCTGGTTTGTTCTACTGCCCATATGTGCCATTACAAATGGTTCGTGCGGTCGGTGAGCAGACTTTCCAGCCTAAGATCGGATTCAAGACTCGCTACGGCATGGTCGCTAATCCTTTCGCTACTAACGACGGCAACGGTATTGCTGCCCGTCTTGGTACTGGAGATGGCAACAAATATTACAGATTGGTCAAGGTGGCCAACTTGATGTAATATCAAAAACTAGATCTGAGTTAATCAGACGTTTTAAAGAGGCTCTTCGGAGCCTCTTTTTTTTCGCATAGAATTAAGTTCGGACTGGC
>Ga0208660_1000330_pt1 | contig 18758 bp, 24 predicted proteins | sample DEB08_DNA_13_FD_184527 | JGI IMG/M metagenome (GOLD analysis project Ga0208660, IMG submission 184527) | Aqueous microbial communities from the Delaware River and Bay under freshwater to marine salinity gradient to study organic matter... | ecosystem: Environmental > Aquatic > Marine > Coastal ... | reverse complement strand
TTACTCCAGACCAAACAGGTAATTCAGGTAAGTATTTAACTACAGATGGTAGTGATACTTCTTGGGGTGTTGTTAGTGCAGGTGCTACAGGTGGTGGTGATGACAGGGTGTTTTGGGAAAATGACCAAACAGTAGATACTGACTATACTATTACTACAGGTCAGAACGCTATGACTGCTGGCCCAATTACTGTATCAAGTGGTGTTAGTGTTACAGTTCCTTCTGGCTCAACTTGGATTATTGTATAATGAGTAAAGTAAAGATTACAGGTGATGCAAGCGGTACAGGTACATTTACATTAACTTCACCAAATTCAGATACTAGTAGAGAATTAGTACTTCCTGACAATGCAGGTACGTTAGTGTCTACAGGCGACCAAACAGTACTTCAGGTTGTGCAAGATACTTTTACAAGCACTTTCTTAACTACGTCCCAAACAAATGTAGATACTGGTCTTGCTGTAACTATCACACCAAGAAGCACATCAAGTAAAATACTTATTATGGCTAAGGTGGATATGGCTTGGAACGCTGGACTATCTAAATGTTTCATTGATTTAACTCGTGGTGATACGCCTATCTTTATTGGTGATACTATTGGCTTAAGGCAGCAAGCTACTTCCGCGTTTTATGTTTTTGCTGACAGCAACGTAGGATTACCAACTTCTGTAGTTTATGAAGATAGCCCAGCAACTACTAGTGCTACTACTTATAAGATACGTATGCGTAGGGCAGACCCACAAGGTACTGTAGGTATTAACAGAGGTATAGATGGTTGGGGCGATAGCTCTATCTTTGCTACTTCCGCATCAAGTATTATTGCTATGGAGATTTCAGGATAATGAAACATAAAGCATTACAAGCCTTACGACCAGAAGCAGAATGGGTACTACGTGGCGATGAGCTAGAGTGGCTAGATACAAAACAGACTGAGCCAACAGCTATGGAGATTGCTGCTAAGGAAGCTGAGCTAATAGCTGAATACGAAGCACAAGAGTACGCGCGTAGTAGAGCTAAAGCCTATCCTAGTATTGGCGACCAACTAGACGCTCTATACCATGCTGGTTCTTTTCCAGATGATATGGCTGCTGAAATACTAGCGGTCAAGAACAAGTATCCAAAAGGATAAATAATATGAGTACAGTCAAATCTTCAAGTGAAGACCTAACCTTAAATGCAGATGGCTCAGGTAACGATGTACTAATTCAAAGTAATGGTGCTACTACAGCCACTGTTACTGCCACAGGCGTTGATGTAACAGGTGGTGTAGCTACAACTGCAAGTATTGATGTAAGTGGTACTGATAGCAAATTAAACCTAACCGCTACGAATACTGGTGCAGACCATAGCATTAATGCAGCTAGTTCTGTAGGCGCGTTAGCTATTGATGTAGATATAAATAGCGAAGGCTCTGATGCTAGACTTGTAGTTAATATGAAAGGCTCAGAAGCCATGCGTGTTGCCTCTACTGGTCAAGTCTTAGTTGGTGAAACATCAGTTTATTCTAGTGGTGGTATTGGTACAGCAGCCTTGCAGTTTGGTGGCAAGGCTGGGGTTAGAGCTGGTGCAGTTTCTAAGCAAAACTCAACTGCTGCTCTTACAGCCATAGGTTTTGCTAATCCTAATGGTGATTGTGGTACAATATTCACTAGTGGTACCTCAACAACTTACACAACATCTTCTGACTACAGACTTAAAGAAAACAACACCCCAATTACAAATGCTACTGAGCGTGTTAAACAGTTAAACCCAATACGTTTTAACTTTATTAAAGACCCAGATACTACAGTAGATGGCTTTTTAGCACATGAGGTAGCTGAAGTAGTGCCAGAAGCAGTGTCTGGCGAGAAAGATGCTACTGCTGAAGTCAACATTTATGATGAAGATAATAACGTAATTGGTACAGAAACTCAAATTGTATCGCAAGGTATTGACCAAGCTAAACTAGTACCACTACTAGTAGCTACAATACAAGAACTTGAAGCACGTATCACAGCATTAGAGGCAGGTGTATAAATGGCAATAACATTAGATGGCACTAATGGTGTAACAACACCTGACTTAGAAGTTGCAGGTGCAGGTTTTGTTGCAATAAACATTTCTGGGGATAGCACTAGCGAAACGCAACTGCGGTTTTTGTCAAATACTGCCGCTCGTATTTCACAACAGGCAAATCAAGCACTTATCTTTGACACCAATGCCACAGAACGTATGCGCATCGACAGCAGTGGCAATCTCAAGTTTAATTCAGGATATGGTTCAGCCGCTACTGCATATGGTTGTCGTGCTTGGGTTAAGTTTAATGGCACTGGTACTGTAGCTATTTATAATAGTGCAAATGTATCTAGCATTACTGATGGAGGGACTGGTAGATATCGCGCAAACTTTACTACCGCTATGGTTGATGCAGACTATGCTGCTGTTACCTCTAACGCAAATAAAGATGGTGGTTGTTATTCGTTTTCTACTACTGGCGTAAATGTATTTGTAGGTCAATCCGCGCAAGATAGCGACACTATTTCACTTGCCATTTTCCGCTAAATAAGAAGGAAAACAAATGAACGAAAGAATTATATATGAAACAGAAGAAGGTGGTGTAGCAGTAATTATACCTGCACCTGAGTGTGGTTTAACTATTGAAGAAATTGCAGCTAAGGATGTACCTGAAGGCGTTAGCTATCACATTGTAGACGCATCAGAAGTACCATCAGATAGAACATTTCGTGAGGCATGGTCATGGGAATAGTAGTAAACGTAGATAAAGCTAAAGACATTACTAAGGACAGACTACGTAAAGAGCGTGAACCTTTACTAGCAACTCTGGACATTCAGTACATGCAAGCACAGGAAGCTGGTTCTGATACTTCAGCTATCGTAACTAAGAAACAACAGCTACGTGATGCACCAGCACAAGTAGATAGTATGACTACTGTAGACGAACTAAAGGCAGCAGCGTTACCAGACGTAGGTATCTAATGAGCCAAGAAGACAACAGGTATTTAACGGAAGCAGACATAGACACTATAGCCGAGAAAGCCGCTGAGAAAGCCTTAGAGAAGGTCTACGCAGACGTTGGTAAGAGTGTTGTAAAGAAGTTTCTGTGGATTAGTGGAGCTGTAGCTATTGGTTTAGCTCTGTGGCTATCTGGCAATGGTGGACTACCAAAGGTATAACAATGGCGGCTAATAAAAAAGACCCACGACTAGCAAGGGCTGGCGTATCAGGTTACAACAAACCTAAACGTACACCTAACCACCCTAAGAAATCACACGTAGTAGTAGCTAAAGAAGGCGATAAGGTTAAAACTATTCGCTATGGCGAGCAGGGTGCTAGTACAGCAGGCAAGCCTAAAGCTGGCGAAAGCGCACGTATGAAAGCTAAACGTAAATCATTTAAAGCACGACATGGTAAGAACATAGCTAAGGGTAAGATGTCAGCAGCTTACTGGGCTAACAAATCTAAATGGTAATCCTTGACATTGCCTTAAAAACATGGTATAATAAATAATGACTTACTTAGAAGTAGTAAACAATATATTAAAACGTTTGAGAGAACGTACTGTATCGACAGTAGAAGAAAGCACCTACTCTTCTTTGATAGGAGTATTAGTTAATGATGCGCTACGTGATGTAGAAAACGCATGGTCTTGGTCTGGTCTACGTACTACTCTTTCGGCTACAACTACAGCAAACGTATTTAACTATGAGCTAAACGGCTCACAAAATAGACTAACAGTACTTGACGTTATTAACGAGAGTGACAACTTCTTTCTTAAAGAGAAAGATGCTCATACTTTTAACAGTTACTTTTTAAACAGCACCCCACAAACAGGTTCACCTTACTACTACTCCTTCAACGGCATTAGCCCAGATGGTGATACTCAGGTCGACTTGTTTCCAATCCCAGATAAAGCGTACACTATTTACTTTAACTGTATCTTACGCTCACCAGAATTATCCTCGGATGCTACTACATTTAGCGTACCTACTAAGCCCATTGAACTACTAGCTTATGCACTAGCTGTAGAAGAGCGTGGTGAAGATGGTGGAGCTAGTCCTGTTAGTGCATTTGCTAGGGCGCAGAACGCACTACAAGACGCAATAGCCTTAGACGCAGCGAAGCATTCAGACGAGACTATTTTCTATGAAAGCTAAGACTATACTAAAAGAAAACTTAGCGCTTACAGCAGCATCACTTGCTGACAGGACGTTATACACAGTGCCACCTAATATTAGGGCTAAGTGGGTACTGGCTTTTGTGTCTAATGGCGCAGGTTCTACAGTTAGTGATGTTCGAGTAAGAATTGAAGGCGATGAAACTATTACTGTTATTGGTTCTAAGTCTTTAGGTGCTGGCGACTATATTGAATTAAAACAAGATGGTGGTTATGTAATGCTAGAAAGTGGTTATAAAATTACAGGCTCTGCTAATGCTACTGGTATATCGTGCATGTTGACCTTTGAAGAAACTCCTTACCTAGTGAGTACAGCATAATGGCAAAACCTTTAGTAACAGCATCACTAGTAGCACCAGCTTTTTTAGGTTTAAATACTCAAGAGAGTAGTGTAGCTAATGACCCAAGATTTGCCTTAGAAGCTAACAACTGCGTGATTGATGAGTTTGGTAGACTAGGTGCTAGGAAAGGTTGGTCTTATCGTACTTCGTCAGGTGGTACTGATGCTAACCTACTAGGTATGCACCCATTCCTAGATATTACTGGTGTAAATACTTTAGTATCATGGAGTGCTGATACTTTTTACACAGGCTTAACTACCTTAACGGAACGTACACCAACTACTACAGACACTATTGCTGCTGGTAACTGGCAAGGCGTTACATTAAATGACAGAGCGTACTTCTTTCAACGTGGCTACAAGCCGTTGTACTACACCAATGAGACTACGCCCAACGAATTTAAGTCCATAGACCAACACGCTGACTATGATGGCACAGCACCACTAGCTAACATTGTCCTGTCTGCTTATGGTCGTTTATGGGCTGCTGACACTACAACTAATAAAACTACAGTATACTTCTCAGACCTCCTAGATGGAGCTAGATGGGGTTCTGGTAGTGCAGGTAGCCTAAACATATCAGGTGTCCTTCCTAAAGGCTCTGACGTGATTACAGGACTTGCTGCACACAATGGTTTCCTATTCATACTGTGCAAAGACAACATTATTATTTTCCAAGACCAAGATAGCTTTCAAGGTAGCTTTGACGTAAACACATTACGCTTAGTGGAAGTAATTAAAGGTGTTGGTTGTATTGCAAGAGATAGTATACAGAACACAGGTACTGACGTAGCTTTCTTATCGGCTACTGGCTTACGTTCTTTAGGCCGTACAATCCAAGAGAAGTCTGCACCTATGAATGACCTGACTAAGAATGTCAGAGATACGTTCATGGACATTGTAAACCGAGAGGCTAGTCTTGATTTAGTTAAGTCTTGCTACTTTCCAGATGAAGCTATCTACTTAATTAGTTTACCTGAAGCACAGACACAGTTTGTCTTTGATACAAGAACCACATTGGAAGATGCTTCCTTACGTTGCACTACATGGAATAACCTAAATCATACAGATTACATTTACGATGCAACTAACAAGGCTATGTACTTAACACAGGTCGATGGTATAGCTGAGTACAAAGGTTATCAGGATAATGGTTCTGGTTATCCTATGTCGTACTATACTAACCATTTTGATTTAGGTGCTGCTAACGTAAATAAAATGTTAAAGAAGGCTTCTGTTACAGCAATAGGTAGTAGTGGTCAAAACTTCTCGTTAAAAGTAGGATACGACTACAACACATCATACTTTAGTACACCATTTACGTTGAAGGAAACTAACGTAGCAGAGTACGGCGTAGCAGAGTACGGAGCTAATGCAGCAACAGTAGCTGAGTATAACTTAGGTGTGTCACTAGACAGGTTAGCAGCTTCAGTGTCTGGCTCTGGTGACATAGTACAAATTGGTATTGAAACACACATAGATGGCGCACAACTAAGCGTCCAAAAACTAGACGTTTACGCTAAACAAGGTAGGATTATTTAATGAGTAACTATACTAAAACCACAGACTTTGCAGCTAAAGATGCACTGGCTACTGGTAACGCTAACAAGATTGTCAAAGGTACAGAGATTGACGATGAGTTTGACAGTATTCAAACTGCTGTAAACTCTAAAGCTGATGTAAACAATACAACATTTACTGGCTCTACAACCATACCAAGTGTTAATTGTAATGGTGGAGCTATTGATGCAACAATTATTGGTGCAGACACAGCAGCAGCCGTAACAGGAACAATCGTAACAGGTAGCACGTCAGTACGCACACCACTTATTGAGTATACAGATGGTGATGATGCCATTGTAATTGCAGATGGTGGTGGTGTAACAGTTGCTAACCTTACTGCAACTACTGCTGATGTTAATGGTGGTACTATTGATAACACAGTAATTGGTGGAACTACTAAGGCTGCTGGTACGTTTACTAACGTAGTAGCTGATGACCTAACTGTAGATGGTACTACACTTACTGTAGACGCAACCAACAATCGAGTAGGCATTGGCACTGCCTCACCAACTCAAGCTATCAGTGTAACAGGTAATGCCACTGTAAGTGGTAGTGTTACAGCAGCTTCCTTTGTTGGTGATGGCTCTGCTATAACAGGTATTACAGTACAGTCAAAAGAACTAGGTGCTATTGGTACTTATGCTTTTTGTGAGTATGTAGGTGCTGGTGGTTCATTAGCTCCTGGCTCAACTACTGCTGGTTCTAACTTACGTTACGCTGGTATTGTTGAAAACCCAAACATTACTGCTGATAGTGGTATTATTGTACAAAGTAATAATACGATATTTCCAACAGGCACTTGGCGCATCATGGGCTACTTACTTTTAACATCAGACTACAAAACAACTAGCATGTTCTTACGAATTTCATAGTGAAAACTGTATCTAAAACAGATAGATTTAATATGAGTTTAGAAGAAGTGGATGGCAAACAATTTATACATTGCACAGTTTATAACTGGAGCAAGACTACAAAGAAACAAATAGCTAAAGAAGTAAATAAATTAATTAATAAATATAAGATTTTATATGTACTTCGTAATGTTGAAAATAACGAAAGACCAAGTGAGAGGTTTTTAGAAATGTACGGTTTTAATTATTATAAAACTATAGAGTGTCTTGACGGTGTAGATAGACCTATATGGATTAAGGAGAGTACGTAATGGGTGGTGCAGTAAAAAGTGTAACAGGCGCGTTAGGCGGTAAAGCCCCTAAAGCAGCAAAGCAAAATCCAAATGCTTTTATGAAGCCTTTTGGTTTTACTAGCCCTTTGTACGATACGCAAATTAGTATTGATAAAGACCAAAGTAATTTTGGTGTAGAGAATACTGGCGACCCTAGATTAGCTGGCATAATGAATACACAGCTAGATGCTGTTGACCCATTGCTACAGCTACAGCTACAAGAGCTACAAAACCGACCTGCTGATTTTAATTATAACTTTGACCCTGCACAGGCTACGCAAAGTTATTTTAATGCAGGCATGGACGTACTAAACCCAGTGTTTGCACAACAACAACAACAGCTACAGAATAACTTATTCGGCTCAGGTCGCATGGGTCTAATGCTAGCTGGTGATGCAGCAGGGGCTGGCACAGGTGGAGGCATGGTTAATCCTGATGCCTTTGGTTTAGCAAGAGGGCAAGGCCAAGCAATGACTGACCTGTACTCTGGGTCTAGGGCTGCTGCCATGCAAGAAGGCAATCAGTTGTTTAATCAAGCCTTATCTGGTTTCCAACAAAACGAACTTAACCGACAAAACTACCTACAGCAATTAGGCGCTGGACAATCTGGCATGTTAAACCAAGCGTTAGGACTAGACCAAAATAGCCGAGACGCTGCACTAGCTGCACTACAGATGGAACAAATCCGTGGTGGCATGGTTGCTGGTACACCTTACGGTGGTGCTACTGCTGGGACTAAAGGGTTACTACAATCTGGCGCAGAGGCGTACTTAGCGGGTGGTGGAACTTTTAGTAATCCGTTTGCAGCCGGTGGCTTTTTTAACTCGTAATAGGTAGGAAAAATAATGGCACAAAATATACCAAGTATGTTACAAACCGCACAGCAGCAATACTCACAGGGTACTGCTACTCCTATTGTTGCCCCCACTGATAGTACGGAAGATAATACTTCTATGGGATTGGCTAAGGCTATGGTTGGCAAGGGCGCAATGGCACAAAAACTAGCTAGAGAACGCACCGCAGAAAATAAAGATAGGTTTCAAACTATGTTTGCTGACAGTGGTGTTGGTTTTCAGGGTTTGTTAAATACTCTTGCAATTGGTTTAGGAGATAAAATAGCTAAGCCAAGTGGTGATGGTGCAGTGGACGCTGAAATGGAAGCTGCAATAGCTGGAGATACTGCACTAACTGCAATACAAGAAGGTATTCTTACGGCTGAGACACCAGAAGACTTTGCTTTTCTAAAACAAGTTGCTGCTACTAACCCAGCAACTTTTAATATGGTTGCTACCATTGACGCTTTGTATGACGGGGCTGTTAATACACAAAATAAACAAAAGGCAAAAGATTTCCTACTTCAAAATCCAAGCGGTGTAAAAGTTGAGCCAGTGACAGATGAAAAAGGATTAGTGATTACTAATAGAATTACTTATGTAGACGAAAATGATGCATTACAGCAGCAATTTGAAAAGGGTAACATAGACCAAATCCAAGCGAAGATTAATACTCTCCTAGGCAACATGGGCAGTACGGAAAGTGGTGAGACTACTCCTACTCCTACTACTACTACATCAACCTTAAAATTTAACGAAATGTAATAGGGTATTTATGGCTACATACAATGTAAAAATGCCCGATGGGACAGTAATAGAAAATGTACCCGAAGGCACTTCAAAAGAAGAACTATTAGAAAAATACACAAAGTATACCAGCACTAAAGAAAGTGACGAGCCAGAGCTTAGTGAAGTGGCTACGGGTTTTGCTGCTGATGTAGCTATTAGTACTGCGGGTAATGTTGCAGGTGCTGCCCTTGCCCCTGCTACTTTAGGTTTGTCTTACCCTATATTATCTTTTGCTTCTGGCGTGGCTGGAAATCTTGCAGCCAAAGAACTAGAAGGAAGAGATAGTTATTCTTGGGGTCGTGCCATTATTGGTGGTATAGCTAACGTATTGCCGGGTGGTAAGGCCGCACAGAAAGCTGCCTCTGGTGCTAAGATAACTAAAGAGCTAGTTAAGCAGTCCGTAAAGGAAGAGGCTAAACGTGGTGCAGCTCTTGGTGCAGGCGAAGCGGTTGCTACATCTGTTATTGACGAGGGTGATTTACCTAGCGTTGAAAAGTTTGTTACTTACACGGCGGGCGGTACAGTTCTTGGTGGCGCTCTTGGTAGGTATACACCAAAAATGTCTCAAGTTTTATCCAGAAAAACACCAGCAGAAATTGATGCTTATGTAGCTACTGGAAGTCCTGATGCACAAGAAGAAGTAGCAGATGCCTTATCGGCTGGCATTCCTAAAGCAAAGGCTGAGATTAGCCGTAAGATAAGTAACCAAGTAAACGAAACTGAGACTGAAAAATCTGTTGGTATGTTGACGGAGCCTTTATTAAATGCTTCTAAATTTCTTTCGGAAAAAACCAAACAATCTTTAAATCAAGTGCTACCACAGTTTACTACAGGTCGCGCTGTAAATGATATTGCTTTTATTGGGCAAAAGTCTATTAATGCCACTAGGCAATCCGCAGAAGTTTTAGCACAAAAAGTAGATAATGCAATTAAGGCAGACCCTACTATTGAAAAAGATATTACTAATTTTTTAAACGATAAAGTCCTTACTTCCAAGATAACAGACAATCCTGATTTACATGGTGCATTGCTTTCTTTTGATGATAACTTAAAAAACTTGCAACGTAGATTAGTTGAGGTAATTGACACAGGGCATATTAAGTTTAAGACGCAAAAACAAAAAGTTAAATTGCTCGATACAATTAATAAATCTATACGGGAAGGATACACTACTACCCAGTATAAGATATTTACTGACCCTAACTTTAAACGTGACCCCAAGCAAAGAGCTTTAGCTATTGAGGAAATGGCAAGGGCAGCAAAAACAAAAACAATTACTATGGAGCAAGCGCGAGTTAAAGCGCAAGAGCATCTAGCGTCTCTAGAAGCTAACAGTGCCCAGTCACTAAAAGAAAAACAAGTAAACTATACTCCTAAACTAGTTGATGGTATTTTAAAAACTAAAAAGTTTGTAGGAGTAGAAGAAGCAAAGTACTTAGGCAGATTAGATAAACCAGCCGATAGAATACAAGGTACTTTATCTCACCTAGGTGACTTAGTAATTGGCCACGAGAACGACAGAGATATAATTAATGCCTTATTAAAATCTGGTCAGGCTACTAATAGGGCTTCGGCTGATTTAGTACCACTAAACTTAAAGTATCAAACACCAGAGCAGACACAAGTCTTTGTTTCTCCAGAATTAGCAACAGCAGTAAACGCATCTTACACAAACTATGGCCGTAATAAGATAGAGGATGTTAATTTAAAAGCTGCTGCTGATTTATATAATAATGTTAATACCGCAGCAAAGGGTACTAAAGTACTCTTAAACCCATCATCATACCCTATTAATTTCTACGGCTCTTTATTTACTGCAATGTCTGCGGGCATGGCTATGCCGTTAACAAAGGGTTGGGCAAAAGGTGGTAGGTTTGCCCTGTCTGATTTTAAATGGTTTGACAATGGCTTTAATAAAGGCACTGCTAAAGAAAGGGCAGCTTTTATAGCTGATATACAAGAGATGCAATCGCTAGGTCTTGGTGACGGTAACGTATTAGTTGATGATATTAGAAATGGTTTAAACAATAGTCAATTATCAAAAGGGTTAGACAAAGTTGTAAACCCACTATCTAAAGCATACCAAGTAACTGATACGGCTATGCGCTACAGCGTCTTCAAACATCAGCAATCCGTAATAAGTAAGTTTTACCCAGACCTTGGGGAAGATGAAATTAAAAGAGTGGCTGCGCTAGTTACTAATGATGTGTACCAACAGTACGCTAAGATACCATCTATTTTTAGGTTCTTATCTAAGATTGGTGGTTTAAATCCTTTTGTTGCTTTCTCGTTAGAGTTCTCACGTAATATGTGGCATCAGTCTAGGTACGCAAAGCAAATGACGTTGGGTACTTTCGGTAAAGAGTTTGGCTTAGACCCTAGTAAGATGTCAGCCAATCAGAAAGGTGCTATGAGAAGAGAGGGTTTTAAACGGGTAGCTATGTTTGCTGCTGTATCAGGGGGTTCAGTTGCAGCAGTTAAGGCTTGGAACACAGACGCTGCTGAGTACACCCCAGAGCAACAGGATGCTGTGTCCTCTTTCTTAGCACCGTGGGATGAAAACCAACAGGTTGTTTACGTTCCCGACAAAGACAATCCACTCAAGGGTAAATACGCAAACTCTACGTACACAGTCCCACACACTTTAATGGGTAACTTCTGGGATGCAGCGTGGTCTGACAAACCAATTAGCGAATTAGGCAATGTTTTATCTGATACTTTTGCAGGGACTGGCTCAATAGTTTTAGCGCCACTCTACTCGGCTGTTTTTAACAAGGAACTTGAGAATGGTAGAAGTATTACTAATGAAGTAGCTGGTACAAAAAGATTTGTTGATAAAGCACAGTTCGTTGCTGAAGAACTATTTATGCCGGGATTTGTTAAGGATATTGAAAGGTGGAAAAAACTTTCAAGGGAACAAGGGGACTACTCTAAGAGTGAACTACTCGCCCGTGGTGCTGGTTTTCGTATGTATGATTATGATGTAAAGGAGAGCGCACCTTTTAAAGTTAAACCCTTTATGCAAAGTGCTAGGGGTAACTACTCTAGTTATTTAAGTCAGTTAGAGCGTAATGAAACAAGCCCTATTGAGTTAGAGAAATCTTATCAAGAAGCTAACAGAGTTTACAACGAAAACCTACAAAGTGTTAGGGGTTTAGTACTTAAACTAAACACATTGTTTACTCAGAAGGCGGGGATGAAACAAGAAAAAGCTATTGATGAGATTACAAAAGTCTTAAATGAAAGTGGGGTTAGTGGTAGAGATTACTTTGCTATTATGGAAAACAAGACAGTAACCCTACCAAGACAAAGAAGCGTTAGTATATCCGACAGATATGATGAAGGCTTGACGCAGTACGGTAATTTTTCTAACCTGCTTAAAAACACTGAAGACCCTGCCCTAATGCAAAAGTTTGGGAAAGAGTTTAAAAGGAGAGAGCAAGATAAGATTTTAGGTAAGAGTGAAGCTGATAAGAAATTTGCTAGCATGTCGTCAATAGATAAGGCTTCCCGTATTATGGAAAACCCTAACCTATTTAACCCCTACTTAAAGCGTGGTTTAATTACTGACGATGTAATGCTTAACTTAGTAAATAATGGGTTCAAACAAACTAACTAACCCTCACATGCAATACATTCACCACTGCTGCCACGTACACCTGCCTCGCTTCTTAGATAGTACAATGATTTTATGTATTTATCTTTGAAGGCGAGCTTGTGTACTCGGCTAATCTCTGCTTCAGGTACATCACTAGGAAAGAATAAGTTTAGTGATTGTGCCTGACAGATATACTTCTGTCTTGCACTGGCTAGACGTACCAACACTTCCTGATTAATCTCAAAGCTAGTCTTGAAGACAGCCTTCTCCTCATCAGTTAGCCAATCGACTAGCTGTACTGAACCATTGTCCTTGATAATCTGATTGATTGTCTCATCACTGTATACGCCCTTAGACTTCATCAGGTCAACTAAGACGGGGTTAATACGGTTAATCTCCCCAGCAGGACTACCCTGTACGAATACGTTCTTATACACTGGCTCAATGCCTTGTGATACAGAACCACATACCAATGCACTAGAGCTGTTAGGAGCTACTGCAAGTAGGTGGGTGTTACGTACACCATGACCCTTACACCACTTAGGCTCACCCTTAGCTTTTGCTAACCACTGGCTGGCTTCCTTAGCCTGCTTCTGGATTACCTTAAAGATATTCTGGTTAAGGTTGTGTGCTTCAAAGCTTTCAATGTCAATCATGTTCTGCTGTAGGTACGTATGGAAACCTAGTGTGCCTAGACCTAATGCACGACCACTCTCCGTAAACCGTACAGAACTTTCCAAGCCCTTGATACCCTTGCCCATCTGTATAAACTCTTCGGCTACACAGTCCAAGAAGATAATGGAATTGTGTACTGCATCAGTGTCAGCCCACTCATCGTATTTAGATAAGTTCATGCTGCTTAACACACAAGTAAACGTATGAAACTCATCACTGTGTAATGTAATCTCAGTACATAAGTTACTAGCTTTAACTGACAAGCCATGCTCCGCGTACATTGGTGGGTTCTGTGCATTCATCTTGTCAATAAATACAAAGTAACCTTTGCCTGTTTGCATCTTAACTTTCATAGCTTTCTGATAACGTGCTACTGCATCAGCATCACCATCATCAAGCCGAGAAATAAAGTTATCAGTAACCAACCACCCAAGGTTACAGTCATCAGGGTGATTAACTAGGTGGTCTGATACTTCCCAGAAGTCACCATGCTCTAATTCCAAATATCCTGCCCATGCACCTCGTCTAGTATTTCCTTGTGATACATCGCGTGATAGCTGGACAAAATCTCGAAGCACTGGTAGTACTCCACTAGCCAATCCTCCCCCGCTGATAGGAGTTCCTCGTTCTCTAATAGCTCCAAGGTAACTAGAAGTTCCGAACCCATTCTTACTAAGGACTGCAACCTCTTTCTGTGCATCGTAAAAGTCATAGACACTATCCTCTATATAGTTGCCACTGCATGATACAGGACAGCCCCTTGTTGTTCCCATGTTTGCTAACACAGGTGTTGAACAGGCTAACCAGCCGTTCCACATTAAGTTAAAGAACACCTTTCCCCAATGCTCCTTGTCGTGCATATGACTAGCAGCCCTGCCAGAGATACGCTTGTAAATTGAGTATAGGTCGGGGCAGTCTTCAGTTGTGTACTTGTCTTTAAGTATCTGCCATGCAGGGGTAGTCACCCACATAGGCAGCTTACCTTCTTCCTGTAGCTGCTTTCGCTCTTCACTTAACTCATCGTAAATTGATTTATGCTTTACCACTTCTAAATGCCTCAAATGTTTCCTGTTCAAATAATTTCTTTAGTGGTATTAGCCACATCCTAGATGCCTTATGGTCGCCACCCTGTACTGACCTAAACTTATTGTTTGCTATAATTCTTTTTAGGCCAGCTACTTCAAAAGCTAAGGTTACATACAGGTCATCACCAAGGCTTAGGTTATGAAACCAGTAGTCAGCTTCTGTAGCTTCAATACCAGAAGGTTTACCCCAGCTTTCATACTCTATGACTATGTTACCCGTGTTATGCCACAAACCTTTTTCTGATTTTACTTCAATCTTTTTCTTCTGGAACATGTCAGCTACCATGTCCTCCATCACCTCACCGTATGCTAGGTCTATGTCAAACTTCTTACGGTTATCCTTACTGGGTTTCATCGCCTTATCTACCATGCAAATTTACCTTCCGACCAGTCTCTGGTGTAGTTGTTGCCTTGCTTAGTGAAAAAGTCATGCAGTGAACCACTGTTAATGTTCTTGTAGAACCACTGACTAATAGGGTCATACTCTACAGTAAACATAGGAGCTATGTCCAGTTGGTTTAAACAAAAGTTTAACCGCGACATAATAAAGTTTTTCATCTGTGTATCAGTGATACCCTTGATGTTACCCCTCTCAAATATCATATCGATGATACGGCTTTCGTGTTCTAAGACTTGAGCGCATGTGTTCTGTATCTTCTTTACAATCCTAGCGTACTCTTTCTCGGACGGCTTCAGTTCGTCTCTAAGGGTTTTAAACAACCATGCCCCTGCCTCGCTATGCAGGTTCTCATCCCGTACAGAGAAGTTAATACCTGCCGTCATGTTCATCAGTTTGTTCTTGCCTTCCGCTTGGAAGTGCTTTAGGAAGGCGAAGTTACTGTAGAGGATTGCACCTTCAGTGATACTACCCATAGCCGTAATAAGCATAGGGTCATCAGTCTTAAACTGTCGGTCAATCCATGCCATGCGGTCTTTCAGTACCTTGTCTTCGGCATAGCTGCTGTAGAACTCATCAGTCTTTAAGCCCATTACTTCATTGAGCTTGTCATAGAAAGGTGCGTGTACATTCAGTTCAAACATACCAAACACTGATGCCATCCTCTGTATCTCTGGACGTTGGAATGTCTTACGCACGTAGTCCAGCCAGTACTCGTTACCTACGTGGAGTTCGTAGAGAGTAAATAACTTAAGCACAGTAGTAACACCATGTAGCTCACTGTCAGATAGATTAGTTTTGAGGTCATGTATATCTTTCTCCATTTCTATTTCTGTGGCAGTCCAGAAGATACTCTCCTGCTGCTCGCAGTAGTCAATAGCTTTAGGGTAGTCAACTGTGTACGTTGTCTTCTTCTCTAATAATCTACTCATACCAGTCTTCATCCTTATTGCTGTGTAATATAATGCCACGTAAAAACCACTCAATTATAAACGTACGCATGTGTTCTTCTCTTTCATTTTCAAACGTAACAAAGCCCATGTAGGGTAGCCAGCCACCAAATAATGGGTAGCCGAATAAAAGTATTGCGCCATCAATCTTATCTAGCTTTAGTGGCATTAAAGTAAACTTGTAATTTACATCTTCTTGGTCTTGTGGTTCCATTATAATTCCTTCTGCAATCTTTCGTTGTGTAGTTCTACTCGGTCTTCAAACCTAACTACTAAATCTTCAGTGTTAATCTCAAGCAACTCCATGACTGTCTCTTCATCAAGATGCTCTAGCTTTTCGCATAGTTCCGTGAATGTCATAATCTCCTCTACGTCAGAGTAGACAAGGGATGCTAGTAGTATGCTCACTACACGCCCCTCAAATGTTCATCTCTGTACTGCTGTTTGTCTTCGGCATTTAGCCCCATGTATTTCTTTAACTCTCTGCATTCATTTACTGTGAAGTATGCAAAGTTTTCCTTGTAGCACCAAGCCCCCATACACAGCTTACTACCCTTGCGTACTTTCTTGTATGGGTCAGACAGAACGAAAATAAGTTCATGGTCTGGATAGCTTTCCCGTACTGACTTGTACTTCAGGGTATCACCTGCACGAAAGAAACCCTTACACTCAATCAGTACATTACCCTTAACAAAGTCTGGGATGTACTTACGGTGCATGATGTAGGGCAATGATGATGGCTCGAACTCAAACCCAAACCCTGCTGTGTTAGTAGCAAAGGTTCTCTCTAAACCACTGCGGTACGGGTCTTTCTTTTTGTTTTTAGGTTTCATTTAAAATCCATTGGCATCTGTTTGTCACGCTGTAACATCCACAATAACTGTGTGTTCTGTACTGCGCGGTGATAGCCATCCTCAAACTCTTTCTTATACAGTTCGATAATGGTTTTATCCCAATCTTTCCTGTCAGTGCTATCTAAAAGCTTTACTGCTTTCTTCTCACCAATGCCACGTATGCCGATGATGTTGTCAACCTTATCACCAGTTAGCATTTGCTTATAGAAAAAGTATTCACCTTCTTCTGCGGTAACAGTCTGCCATGTGCGCTTGACATAATTGTAATGCTTACCTTCAACCATTAACAAATCTTTATCTATCGTAGCTATTGCTGTGTCTTTAGTTTGCGATAGTGCTAGAGCATCATCGGCTTCTATGCCGTCAACAGTCTGTGCTTTGAAGTGCTTGGTTAGGTAGTCTCGTACAAGCTGGTAGTGTACTGGTTTTTCTGTGCCCTTACGGTTGGCCTTATAATCTTCGCGTACCTTATAGCGGAAGTTATTTTTGCCAGTAAGAAACATTTTGAAGCTGTCTGCTTCGGCGTGTTCTATAAACGAATTAACAAAAGTCTTACAGGAGTACAGGACGTAGGAAGTGGGGTCAGCCGTAACCAACCCCGTCTCCTTATCCTTCTTCTGAGAGGCAAACCCTATCCTGTAAACAATAGGGTCGCCATCTATTAGAAGTTTCATGACTAGAAAGGAATGTCATCTGACAAGTCTTCATCATCACTCACAGCCTTTAAGTTAGGCTTGGTACTTGCAGTCTTCGCATTCACACGCTTCTCAAACACGAACCTAGCAAGGCCAAACATAGCTTTCTGTGCTGCATTGTCTTCATCATCACAGTCGCCTACACAAGCGTCCGTAAACTCTGAAGCTGCTACTGCCTCATGGTACTTAGTAGGGATAGCAACAATGCTATCAATGTTGTCGTACGTTCTATCACCACTAACACTGTGCTTAACTAAGATATTACACGGCGTACCTAACACTGCATCCCAGTCAGCAACCTGTCCATCTTGTGCGGTTGGCTGAAAGGTTTTGAAGTACTTGTACTCGTTACCGCGTTCATCCATTGTTTGGAAGATGTTAAACGGCTTAGTCCAAAGTAAGCGGGGACGCATCGTGCCATCAATCTCAACCGCCTTGCCCATTACCTCAATGCCTAATGAAATTTGCTGACACGCTGGCTTCTCTTCACCCATGTAGCTGCGTTCCTGCATACCTAAGTCAGCCACATATACTAAGCGACCTTCGTGTTCACCTTCCGTTAGGTTAGTGTACTCAACAGTAGAGTTGGTTGTTGCAGCTTGCGCTGACGTTCTATTTAGTGCCATTATATTTTTACCCCTTTAAGGAAAATAATTGTACCAGTATATTATACCATATTTTAGTGAATTTGTGAATAGTCTGTGCCAAATGATACGTCACAATCTAACTCACGATTTAACTTTAACAGTTTGTTTACCTTTTGTATAGCCTCCTTTAATAGTAATGATACTTCTTCTTGTTTAGCCTCCTGTAGTTCCAAGATAACCTCATCGTGAAACTGTGCGGTTAGCTGCTTACGCTTCTGGATAATGAATGCAACCCACATATCAAAGCAGAATGTGCCCGTACCTTGATTGAGTGTGCTGAACTTATCCTTCTCGGTCTTTAGGAAGTAGTACAGCTTGGCGACTGGGTTCCACAGCCACAGTGTACCTTGGACGTTACGTACCCCAGCGTTCTTAGCTATCTCCTTCAGTGCCCAGTTACGCTTCCAGTAGGCCTTGTGTATCTTGGTGGCTTCAGCCTCACTGATACCTAACTGCCGAGATAACGTAGCAACACCAGCCCCATACGTACAGGCATAGTTACCACCCTTATAGTTATGACGCAGTTGTGTTACCTCATCAGTCTTGTTGCCTGCTTTGTACTCGTCCACTTGTTCTTGTGTAACTGCACCAGCCGATAAAGCTAAGTCAAGGTGGGGGTCAAAGCCATCCGTAGTCATAGCAGTAACGTAATCAGGGTCATAGTCCCACATGTAATGCTGCTTAGTTCTATCCTCCAGTGAAGCCATATCAGAACCACATAGCGTGTGTCCTTCTTTACGTACTGTAAATAATGCACGTATCTCTGAGCCGTACGGCTTACGTTCTGAGGGTAGGTTGACGCACACGGCATGTTTAAACCGTAGTGTATTAGTCAAGCCCTGTATCTCTGCCCTAACAAAACCATCTACGTCTACGTTATCCAGTAAGCCCTGCACTAAACCAATGCGGTGCTTAACCACTGTCATTGTGTGTAGGTGTTCTAGTTCTGGGTGGTCTTCAATCAACCGTACCACTG
>Ga0208660_1000324_pt1 | contig 19057 bp, 20 predicted proteins | sample DEB08_DNA_13_FD_184527 | JGI IMG/M metagenome (GOLD analysis project Ga0208660, IMG submission 184527) | Aqueous microbial communities from the Delaware River and Bay under freshwater to marine salinity gradient to study organic matter... | ecosystem: Environmental > Aquatic > Marine > Coastal ... | reverse complement strand
TCATACAACACAGTTTCGTAACTGTGTCCGCCATCAACAAACACCATATCAAACTTACGTGATTCTAGTGTGTCTTGTGTAAAACCTTTGTATAGATTGTATGTTAGATCTATATTCTTAGCTGCCGATCGTGCCTTTAGTTTGTCAAATCTTTTTGCACACGCATCGTAGTTGCCAGACCCTTTGCCGTTGATTTCTTGCTTGTGTGTTTCGTCTGTGGCCAGTTCAAATAGATCGTAACCTGCAAAATAAAAGTTGCTGGTGTATTGTAAACAATAATCGGTTGTCACTGTGGCAGCACGACCAGTATGGCATCCTATTTCACAATATGATTGTGGTTTAAATAAATCAATGGCAGTACGGAAATACTGTTGTCTCCAACCCAAGCCCATTACTGCATCAACTGGCCATTTAATTTTCACGTGACAGTCTCCGTATATCTTCTGTGACCATCAACGTTACCATGTCTTTAAATGACGTTTTTGGTTTCCAGTTTAACATTTTTTCTGCTTTGCTGTATGAACCATGCAAACTATGCACTTCAGCTGGCCGTTTAAAGCGCGGATCTGTTTCTACATAGTGTTCCCACTCAGTCATACCTGCGGCTTCAAACGAGTAAGCTAACAATTCTCTAATGCTGTGTTGTACACTTGTGCAAATTACATAGTCGCCGGGTTCTGGTTGTTGCATCATCGTATGCATTGCTTCTACAAAGTCTCCGGCAAATCCCCAATCACGTTTGGCATCCAAGTTGCCCAGTGTGATCTTGTCAGTCAGTCCCAGCTTGATACGGGCAACACTGTCTGTTACTTTTCTTGTTACAAATTCTTTGCCTCGAATCGGGCTTTCGTGATTGAACAATATACCATTACAAGTGTATAAGCTATAACTTTCTCTAAAGTTAACTGTGGTCCAGTAAGCATGTAGTTTAGATATTGCATAAGGTGATCTAGGCTTAAACGGAGTATCTTCATCTTGAATACCGTTGGTATTGCTGTTGCCGTACAGCTCACTGGTGCTTGCTTGGTAAAACTTAGTAGTAGAGCTGTTGTTTAAAATAGCATTTAAAATGTTCAATACACCCATTGCATTGACTTCAGAAGTGGTTTTATTAATATCCCAACTGGCTCCTACAAAACTTTGTGCGGCCAGATTATAAAATTCACTGGGCTTGATGCTTTTGACCAAATGATTCATGCTGGCATCGTCAGTGATGTCGCCTGTGACCAACTCAATATCGTTTTGGATTCCAAGATAGTCAATGTTGCTCAAGTTTGGATTGGAGTAACGCTGTACCAATCCGTATACTCTGTAATCATTTTCTAATAGATATTTGGCAAGGTAAGGACCGTCTTGTCCTGTCATACCGGTTACAAATGCTGTTTTTTTCATTGTGTGCTTTCGTTCTCTTTGTACTTACGCTTGCCTTTGGCATGAGAAAAATATTGGCTTAGGACAGTTTTTCCAATGGGACTCAGATGTTTCTTTTGAGGAGCAAGATTTGTCACTCTGACATTGTTGGATTCGGCTAGCTTTACACAATCTGCTATTACCCAGGTATCGTGCGGTTTACAAAATCTATACGAATCACTTATTTCTCTGGATTCATAAATGTGTTCGTATCTTTCCATGAAAGTTTTAGCAAACGGATGTTGGTTATTAAAGAAATAGATACAGGTTTCTGCATTATCCACAGGCTCGCCAGTGGGTCTGGTTGCTGGTGCATACATGTACGAAATAATGCTGTTGCGCGGTAATATGTTTTCTAAGAATGTGGCCGGTACAGGAGCATGTGTTTCCGAATCTGCATCAAGATATATTAGTACGTCTTGCGTTAACATTTTACATGCATTGATCCAGGCATAGGCTTTGTAAGTAAACTTGCGTGTAAAGTGTGTGCCTCGCCAATCTAAAAAATTCTGTAGTTGCGGGTTGCAAGTTTCGTAGATATCCATACTGACCAAGTTGTCGGCCCGGTCTGGAATATCAAATCCTTCTGTCATTACATACAATGTTACAGACTTTGGCCAATACTTGATAAATGATTGTACCATTTTGTGCCCTATCAAGTCATAATAGGCTTTGTTCATTGTTGTTACTGCTGCAAATGTTCTCATTGTTGTTTCCAATACGCTTCTGTTCTAGGCACTAGCAAGTCTCGATCTTTACTACGACCTTGTGCTTTTCTACCGCCTTTGAGATGATCCAAGTAAGCACCCCATTCTGAATTTATAAGTGGATGGCCTTCGCCCTGTATCAAATGCCCGCTCCAGTCGTGTTCCGCCAGCGGTATTGATTTGCGTACAACATCAAATACAAAGCTGTCATGCCATTCTTTCATTGTGAATATACCGTTTTCTGCATCGTCGTACACATGTTGAAATTTCTTAAGAAAATCCGACACATTTGTAGAACGTAAATTCATTGCATACAATCCACACTCGGTATACTTGCCACGACGACCTAAAAAGCAAAGTTCTTTGTCCAGCGGACATAGCTCATTTAATCGTGCAAGTGTAACAGGACTATGGCATACAGTATCTGCATCCATCCACAACAACCAATCAGTGTGTGCTATTTTTGCAGCAAAGATTGAATAGACTTTGTGAGCAAAACGTATGGCATTCCATTTAAAACTTTTGCCAGCATCCTTGCGTTGGCTTCTTACTGGATCCGCTGATATAATGCCATTGGCTTTGGGAACGTTGTTCCATTTTTCTTTAAACGCTACCAATGCAGGACTTTCTTTGTGCAAGTCCAACACTTTTAAATTGGATGCAGATTCTACCACTGTGCAATCTTCTGCGTAAACCAATAAGTCAACTTCGGCAGGCCAGTTTTGTAAAAATGTGTTGATCATTCTTTTGCCATACTGGTTGTATCCATGCGCATTGAATGTGGTAACCACAGAGAATTTCCGACTCATTGTTTTCCTTATAACTAAGTGTATATTTAACTAGGTATATTATGAGAGTAAGTATTTTTGACCAATATGGTGCACTTAACAGTTCACCTGTTTTTGAAGCCATAAGAACAGGTCTGGACCAGATTGGTGTCAAACACAACAACATGGACAGTTCGGCTGACGTTGCTGTTATCTGGAGTCAACTGTGGCACGGCCGTATGCGACACAATCGCGAAGTGTGGCAAGCATTTAGGTCAAGCGGAAGGTCTGTTATAGTAGCAGAAGTGGGAATGTTGCGCCGTGGCAGTACTTGGAAACTGGGACTGAACGGAACCGGGAGTACAGCGTATTATGGAAAAGATTTGATCCCAGGGCGGGCAGATCAGTTGCGTCTAGAGGCCAAGCCGTGGATCACAAATGGATACAATATTGTTATTGCTGCCCAGCGATCTAACAGCGAGCAATGGGCAGGGCAACCTCCTACTGTTGCTTGGCTAACAGAAACTGCTCGTAAGATTAGAGAATACACAGACAAGCCTATTGTTATACGCCCGCATCCGCGACAGCGCATAGGCGACGTTCCAGGATGTGTTATAGAAATGCCAAGGCCTGTACAAGGAACTTACGATAACTTTGATTATGATCGTAGTTTAAAAACAGCGTGGGCAGTGGTCAACTACAACAGCGGACCGGGATCACAAGCAATATTAGCAGGTGTCCCGGCGTTTGTTGATGCGTCTAGTTTGGCAGCACCTGTTGGTAACTTGGATTTGTCTACAATAAACAATCCGCTAAGACCGGACCGTGCTCAATGGTTAGAACAATTGGCACACACCGAATGGTACACAGACGAAATTGCCACTGGTCTACCACTCGAGCGGTTAATGGTGTCCCATAACAGATAGACTTTTGTCAATCCATTGCAAGACTAGATCCTGCTGTCGTACCATACTGTGATGTTGTATGCTGGCCACTGCTGTTTCCGGCAATAAGTCTTTTTCAACCAACTCGTGCCATGTAGTGGTTTTTGGATTCATCGGTGCATGTGTGCTTTTGTACGCAATTACATGGATAAATTCATCGTCGGGGCGTTTTAAAAAGAATCCAGAATTACAGTCCCATCCATTTACTGCCAACATGTGCATCAAACTGACCACAGTGTGATGATAGAAACATCCGCTGGGCTGCACAAACGATAACTGACGTATGTTCATGAATGTGGTCTGCGGAACTACAATTACCAACATACCACCATCTTCGGCAATGCCATTCCACTTGGCCAGTGTGTCAAGTGGATTGACACAGTACTGAAAAGCGTCATGACACCACAGCACATCAAACTTTGATTTTAATGATAACTCGTTGACTTTTTCAAAATCAAACTTCTGATGTGTGACATTGGGATACTTTTTAAACCTTGACGGTGCGTCAGCAATATCAATTCCTGTACAGCGAATGTTCAACGGGATAGGCGCATCATCGCGAGTGGTTCTGGTTGCCCACCATTCTAGATCTGCTCCGGCACCGCACCCAAGATCAACCAATGATCCAATGCTTTCCATAAAGTCATCATACTCAAATAGCGTGTTGAGAGTTTGTAAACTGTGTTCGTGCCGCTCTTCGTCGTTTCTAAAACTCATAGTTGTATATCTTCCATACCAGCAGCCCGTAATCTAACAACATGACCTAACATGAAGTTTTTACTTTCCATTGCTTTCATAATTCCCAGGAATCGATTTCTAAGGAACGCTACTTCGTTAATAATAGTTTCAAAGTCTACTACTTCGTCTTCACCGTCTACGTATTTTTCTGCATCTCTGCTGGACAATGCACGGGCGTATCCTTCTAAATACTTTTGAAAATGTCGACGACGAATCTTGCGTAGTTGTATATTTAAATGATTTAATATTGCTTCAATTTCTTGTAATTGATTAAATCTATGTTCAGTGATGCCCGGCAATGCTGAAATGTTTTTTTCAACTAGGCCGCCAATATTGCAATCACGTCGTGCAGATTCAAGCTCTTTTTCATAATGAGCGATAAAATCTGGGATTTCTCCCAGATTGTTTGTAACACGGCTAAGCCACATAATTAATCTTCATACTCAGATTCGTTGTCGTCATCTTCATCATATTCTTCTTCTTCATCAGGATCGTCACTGAGATCTTTGATGTAGGCTGCTAGTGCCACTTTGACTTCTTTGTCGCCTTTGTACATGTCTCGAATATCATCAGGATCAACGTCGTTGTCAACTAGCACAGAAACTAAAACTTCTGCGGCTTCTTCTCGATCGACTGTGTTGATGTATCGTCTGAGTTCATTCCAAATTTCGCTAGATAATTCCACTGACATTGTTATTCCTCCGTTGTTTCTTCTAACGTTTCTTCAATCACGGCTGTTTGTTCTTTCAATCCTGAAAAATAAGCCATTAACTTGTCCAAACAACCATCTTCGTTTGCTTCCCACTTTTTACGAAACTTTTTAACAATTTCGCCATCAGCAGTTACAAATACCAAACTGTTGCCTTCTCTCTTGAGAATTTCTTTTTTCTCTGCCAAATCAACTAGTCCACTGTGCGGACTCATACCAGTTGAGTATGGAATCTTAACTTGCATGCCTTCAAAAGGTTTTGCGTAGCGTGTCTTCATTACCTTACAACCTGCACGGATACCGTTGACTTCAGAAACCTTGTTGCCATCTTCATCTTCCTTCAGCTTCATTTTCTTCATTGCAACCACGATACTGGATGCATAGATGAAACCTTGTCCGCCGCTGATCTTATCATCTGGATCAAACATGTCTTGACTAGCATATGTATGATTGGTTGCAACCAAGCCTACGTTATGACTGCCAAACATGTTGACAGAGTTTCGCACAAGTGATGTAAGTGCTTTGGGTTTACGGCCCATGTCGCCTTTCATGTCGCCAGCTTCGAACTGGTTAACATCAGTCGGAGTAAGCAACATGCCCAAGCTGTCAATTACAAATAACACTTTCATGCGCTCTTCTTCTGGAAGTGCTTTGTAGTCTGTCATGAATGTGGAAATTGTTTTGGCAACGTCGTCAATCATGCTCATGTTGAGTTTAAGCAACTTTTCGGGGCTAGTGTCAACACCCAGTGCGCGAAGCCACGCTTCGTCGAGTGCGTTTTCTGTGTCAACAAGAATAACAAATATATCTTGCTCTTGTGCGTTCTTTACAATGTTGCCTGAACAGATGTAGCTCTTGCCTGCACCTGATTCGCCGGCAAATACTGTAACTTTGCCCAGTGGAATACCTTTGTTGAAGTCACCTGAGATCAGATAGTTAAGTGCATAGTTGCCTGTGCTGATCCAGTCTGTTGGATCGTTAAATCCAATGCTTAGTCCTTGAATGCTTTTTGTGATGTCCTTGCGGAACTTTGAAATATCAAATGGTTTTGCCATGATTTGCCTTTTTAAAAATGTTAATATATTATACTATCAATGTTGATGTTTGTCTATATGTAAATCTACGCAGGATTGCCAAAAGTCTCTAACTAATTTACGGTTAAAATCATTGTATACTAACTGATGATATAGTGTGAATTACATTTAATCATCACTTACTACTAGTACTTTAAAGAAAATTTATGTTATACTTGGGTTGTCTTTGTTATTAATTATGTTGTCGCATACTGAATAATAATGCTTTACAAAATTTTCACTAAAGAAATGATCATAGTTATATTCGATATTTTCTATTTCCATCAAATACAAATCATGCCAATCTAATTTGGTTAGTTTGCTAAATTTAGACAACATCGAAAGCAATTCAACTAATCGTTCAATAGGATTAGAAATGCTGTCAAACCTGTAATCAAAAAGAGTATCGTATCGTTTAAATCCCAGTACGGAAGAAAAATATTCAACTGCCAGCAGTCCTGCATAAGGAACAAAAAGCCCCCGATTTACAATACTATAGAATATTTTCTCTGATATTATTGGAGACTGCGACGTGGCCATTGTTTCGCTCACTACGTGCACAAAGCTCTCTGCCATTCTATCGGTGAGAATCTCACAGTTTAACTGGTGGCCAATTTTTCGATATTGCATGCTGCATACAGAATCATTAAATTGGTCATCAGTTATTGCAAAAAACTTACGGTAAAATCTACTTTTATCTTTTACAATATCGTCGATATGCCCATCTATCGAAGCTGGTGACATTACAAAATTTTTAGTAGAATATTCAGGATTAAACCATCCTTGCTGTTGCAGAGCTGACACTACCAATTTTCTAGAGACATGGTCCGATCCGTTAAACGATACTAAAAAATTTTTAAAATTCACCGGACTATGAATATTAAATCCAAACATAGGTGTCACTAGATCGTAGATTTGTTGCAGATAGTTATCGTGGAATATTAAATTTGAACAACTAGCATACAATTGTGGGTTGATCCAATTTATCACAGGGCAATGCACATGTATATAATTTTGACGACTAGCTGCTATCTGTTGAATTGCTGTCAGTGTACCAGTCAAGTTATCGCCCAGGTGGTCCCATAAAACAATACTGTCAGAATTTGATAGTATTTCAGTTATTGACCTTTTCCCCTGAGGCACTGCGTACATAATTGAAGGATTCGGTCTATCAGATACTAAATCGTAATCAACAATCATTTTTAAAAACATCGTTTAATGAAACATCTACATAATTTTGCCAACTAGGGATGTTAGTGCTGGAATGTAATGCGTCAAATAGCAAAATTCCACGAGCTGCATCCTCGGGTGTCATATAGTAATGCCATCCCAACAAATTTATATTTTCACTATTCTGTTGGCCTTTAATTTTTCTACCATCATAACGGGATTGCCGCAACCAATCACTGGCAGTTTCGTCATTTGTTAAAATCATTCCTCCCCGGCCGATTGGAATAGGTTTTTTTATTTGAAATGATATTACCGAAAAATCATCAACAAACATATTTGGTTCCCACAAAGCGGCTGCATCCCATACTGGGTAAGGATGTAACTTGTATCGTTTTTGCCACTGCGTATTATCAAATGTTACGTTACAACCAGTATGCAAAATCTGCATCGGAACACTAGCGTAAGTATGTTTAGGTATTGTTACATTGCCAGATGCTTTTAAGTATTTTAGACATAGGAATAACCCGTGACTACAGCAATCAACCGCAATAGCGTGTTCAGCCCCTGCAAATTTTGCTATTTTATTTTCAAAAATTTCTACTATCTCAAAAGGATCTTCCCAAGTATAACCTTGCTCGCATAACATACGTAGGTCGGGTCTTGAGAAGTTTTCAACAATGGAATGATTTGGCCAAGTTTGATACATATTTAATTAGTGTCAGACGGAAAATTACCAACACGCCTGGCAGATCTGCGACCAGTAGAAAACCCTACATATTTTCCTGATTCTGTTATATCCTTAGTAATGTCGGTTAGGGCCCCTACTAACACATTATTACATATTGTTATTTTGGGGAAAATTGCTGATTTTATGTTAATTTCGCAGTTATTTCCAATTGTTGATCTTCCAGCAATCCCTACCATCGGGTGTATAATTACATTGTTGCCAATTGACACATGATGGCTAATTTTTACATCTGCTTCAACTATGCAGTGTTTTCCTATAGTCGAGCTTATTAGAACAAAACTTAAAGGACCAATAAATGTTCCATGGCCAATTATTTTTTTTACTAAAGCGACATCGGTTACATCAAAATTTAGAATGGAACTGTTGTGACAGTAAATTATGCAATCTAACTTTAAATCTTCAATTCTATTAATTACTTTTAATCGAAGATGTTTGTTTAGAGTAAAAGATATCATGTACGAAAAGTTTTTTAAACTCTCGTGGTCCTTACTCAACACCCATTCGGGGCTTACTATTTCTACAGTCATACCTGACTCTTTTGAAAAATAATAATACATTTCCTGAGTCAACGCGGCGTCAGGATAGCCAATGAGTCGAATATTTGAGTGTGCAGTGAGTAGCATTATAGTTAGTTATCAACGTACAATTACCAGGGTAAGATAATTAACTAGTACAACAGGATTAGCCCGTAGATATTGTTTAATCAATTTTTGGCAAAAGTATTTTAATTGTTGGATTGTTTATTTTCGTTAGCATCTTCTTCATCGTAGCGCCGCCGAATATGCCTTAATTTTCTCATTTCTTTATACATTCGATAAATTTCAACTGGTGCATAGCTTGGCCACACCCATGGAATAAAACCATGAACAAGTCCCTTGAATGTCATTTTAGCCAGCTTGTTGCATTGTACCAATGCATGAGACAAATGTTGCCAATACGTCCAATTTGCCTCTTTAAGATGTTCGGTGAGATGTTTGCGCAATTTTTTCATAATATTTTATATGTAGTAAAGCGCAGTACAAGTCTTGTACTGCGCCGCTTCTTGTATATATATTTATTACTTCTGTTGACGGCTGCGAATCATAGCCAAAATATCTTCGGCTTTCTGAGTCGGTGCTGCCGCTGGTGCTGCCACCACTGGAGCGGCTGCCACTACAGGTTCATCTTCGTCAAAGTTTGATGCTGCCGCTGGTGCTGCCACCGGAGCAGGATTGACCTGTGGAGTTGGTGCAGACTCAGAACCGCCTGCTGGTGCTGATACGCCTGCTGGACGGAAGTAAGAACCCCAACGCTCAGTATCGTATGCCGCACCATCAACTGATGCTTCAAACATTTCTTTGATCACTTTGACAGCGGCCTCGTCTGGCTTCTTGGGCAAAAATGTGCTCAAGTCCCACAAACTGTGTGCTTCTACTGCTGCCTGCTCTTGTTCAGTCAATGCAGATTCTTTGCGAGCCCACTTTGATGTGTTGTAGTCAGCATAACCACCTTTGGCTGTTTTGGTAATACGGAAATCCAAACCACGCAAGTAGTCAGTTGGCAATTCTTCCAACTCTGGATCCATCAATGCGCTTTTGATAAGTGTAAACAATTGTGGGCCAATGATGAACCTACGAATTGGATTTTCTGGAGTCTTCTCGTCAGTCATTGGATTTTCGCGAACAAAACCTTGGAAAATGTAACTGCGCTTTTTCCAGTACTTACGACCCATGTCTTCAAGAGCTTTGTCTTTGAACCATCCACGTACTTCAGTAAGGACTGGACAAGTTTCTTGCCACATTTCCATACAGGGTACCTGCACGATTGTTTGTTTTGAGTCCATTTGTCCCTTGATGCCTGCAAATGGTAAACGAATCATTGCTCGTTCTTGCCAAAAGAATGTGTTCTTTGTGTTTGCGTCTGGGAGGAACCGGAGTGTTGTGGAAGAACCTTCTTCCATATTCCAGTGTGGATAAATTGCGTTGTCGCCGCCAGTAGATGAACCACCTTTGTTGTTGCCTTCTGATGCCGCGAGTCTTGCTCTAATTTCTGCTAATGATGCCATTTTAAGTTGCCTTTCTAAGTGTTATAAAATGTTTTCTAAGTTGCCTGTGATGCTAATAAAAAAGCGTGTCACACAAGTAGTGTACACGCTTTTGTTGTTAGCGTCAATGATATTTATGACGCATTTGTTCAAATGACTAATTTACATTGTCTTTATCAATCCAGACAACTGTTTGAGTCTTGACATTACATCGTCTTCGACTTTGCCAAACTCTTGCATTTTACCAGAGTGTCCGTATTGACCACTTACAGCAGAGTACTCGCTTTCGGCTACCAATGGAACTTTTACTTCAACTGTGTCATCACCACGTCGGTTCTTACCACCAAGTTTGCAATTTTCTTTACCGTACTTCTTGCATGCTTCTTCGTAGCTCATACTAGTTTGTTTCCAAACTAGTTCTTTGTCGTCTTGTTTACGACCATTGATCCAGCTTGCTTCATCTAAGCCGTCTGCTTTGTTCTGTAGGTCTTTTAACAATGTTTCATCATCGGGAGCAACTTTGTTGCCCATATCTTTGGCAAATCCTTTGATCTTATCGCCAATGGTTTTCTTTTCTGGTCCGGCAATTTCTTCGCCGCTGGGTCTGTAAGTGTTGGCGCCTTCGTCAACATCGTCGTCGTACATGGCAGCACCATCATCAAACTCTACATCATCAAATTCGTTTGCTTCGTCATCTGATGTGTTATAGCTGCCATCAGTGTTGAAACTACCGTCTTGAAGTATGTCATTGTCCATACCGCCATCAACTGAGTGACGTGTCATTCCGGACAATTCCATCATGCGTTCAACTGAATCATCTGGCTCTTCAAATTCGGAATCATCAAATGTTAGTCCACTATCGTTGTAAACGTCATCTTGGCCATTGACAGAGTTCCAAAATTCAAATGCATCAGCTTCTTCCATTCCTATTTCAGCAGCACTGGCAATAAATTCAGCACGTTGCATATTTTCTGCACGGTCCCATAACATTCTTTTTACTTCACCTTCTTGTACTGCTTCTGGCTCGGCTTCGATTGCTGGAGTTTCTAAAGCAGTGATGATTTCGGCAATACTAGGCTCTTGCTGTGCAAACTCTTTAAGGCGTGCAATAACAATTTCGCGAGCATCTGCATCAGCGTTGGCATCAGCAAGTGCAGCCAATTGGTCAAACAATACGTCGTCTCCGAACAAGCTATACAACTGTTCTGTTGCATTGACTGCATCGGCACCAACTGGCAATTCTTTTGACAACAACGCAATTAATTCTTGTTGTTGTTCTGGAGTATTTGGAATTGTCCATGTTCCTTCCATCAGGCGGTCTGCCCAGGCTTCAAATATGTTTGCTTCTTTCATAACGTTTCCTTGTTGTTGTATGCGGGCCAAGATTGGTAAGGCCTGTTCAATTCGTGAATCAATGGTTTCTTGAACGAATAATGTTTTGATGTCTTCAATGATTACATCTTGTCCTGTTATATCAGCAGGATTCCAAGATTCAAAATACTTGCTGTATCCGCGTCCCGATGCTAGTCCTTTGAGTGTTCGGCTCATTGTTTCATAATAAGCGTTGGTTTCGTTTACCAAATTGGCAGTTTCGCCTTCGAACACTTGTCCTTTACTGGCTCTGCGGAAACGGCTTAGAACATTGATTTCTTCAACCATGTTGACAATGTGTGCCCCACGCATGTCGTACGGCTTGCCGCCTTGGCGAACATGCTCTACCATGGCACGTCCACCTGATAAATTACGGAATGGCAACTTGTAGCGTTCGCCTTCGGTTGTTTCTACAAATAGACTTTCAACTTGTCGGAAACGTGCTTCGTTGACACCCATTGGGCGCTTGTGTTTGATCATTAGACGAACCGAATCTGGTCCACCGTTGTAACTGACATTTTTTGTGCCATTCCAACTTTCAAATAACCCTTCTTTGAGAGCTGCTTGCCCTTGCATGCTGTACTTGAGTTTGTTGATGTTTTGACTACCAAACGTCATAAAATTCTTTGTGGCAAAGTTCTTCAACTGATGCTGAAATTCATACCATTCTGTTTTGTCTGCACTGTCCATGCCGCGTCCAACATTGTCGCCGCTGAATACTTCTAAGTCGTTGTCAGCGCCTAGCATGACAACCACTGTGCCGTGGTTGGTATCGTTTGATGTGACGAAATCGAAACTAAAAATTTCAGCGTCTTCCGCCGATACTGCTGCCTTGCCCGAACTGTCCAGCATTTCTGGTTCGTAGCCGCGAGAGACCAAAAGGTCCGCGAGTTGTTTTCCTGAAGTATTTTGTGCCATAGTATTATATTTATTAAAGTTTTAGCATTAGCGAAATGATGCAAAGAACGGCATTGGCTCTACCATGCTGTCACTAAAATCACGCATTTGCGAGTCCATTTCTGTATGATAGTTTTGTAACATTACCATCATACGGATAGCAAGTACGGTGCTCATGACCAGGTCATCTGTTTCTCCGGGTTTGGCAGCATAGCTTGTGCCATGTGCTACAAATGTTTTTAACTCTGAAACCAATGGCGCACTATTAATCACCATTTTTTTAGATTCTATTAGAATTTTTAACTTGCTGCAAGCAGACAGTTTGCTTTTGTTTGTGGTGTTGAATCCTTTTCTTATACGCTTTGCACCGCCTGCAACAGAGTTGTCACTTAAAAAATACCCTTCGATTTTTTCTTCTCCGTACTCGGCAATAGAAATAAGTGCGGCTTCGCCAATTGTGTTGTTTTCTATGCTGTAGTAAATGCTCTTTGAATCTTTGACAGTTTCATTTATGTACTTGCAAATATCGGCCAATATGCGTACCTGTTCTGGAATTGTGGTTTTGTTATGACGCCATTCAGCCACTTGGGTAGTTGTGTTGGCTTCAAACACCTGTATAGCTGCCGGGTCGCCGCCTGTGCCCAAACTGGGATCCAATGCCACAATATAGATCTTTCCTGGCTCGGGCCGTTTGTACCAACGTACTTGCCCGGTTCTAAACAACGGTTCTTGTTGTCCTTGCAATTCGACAAGTATAGCAGGAGCAATAAGTGTTTCATCGTTGATGATGAATTCACATCCAATTTCTCGTCTGAAACGATCAGTTCCCAACTGAGCTTCCATGCTGGCGCCCCACTCTTCGCCGCGGTCCGGGTGCTCTTGCCAATAACTACGAAATGCTTTGAATCCGTTTATGCCCAACGGTGTTGGATTACCGTACTCGTCTTCGCACTTTAACGCACTTTTCCATAGCAATGCAAACTGATCTTCATCTGAATTTGGTGTACTTGTGATAATGGCTTTACCACCTGTGGCCAACGTGGGGCTGATAGCAGTCCAGAACTCTTTGGCAATAGTAGGTCGAACAAATGCAAATTCGTCGGCGTATAGAAGTGATATACTCATACCTCGACCAGTTGTTTCTGTTGTAGTAGCCGACACAATGCGTGATCCGTTTTCAAAGTCTATACTGCCTTTGTTATAACTGGTGACACCTGCTCTGATATGGTCTGGGCACAGTTCGTATGCAAAGCGAATGCGTTGCATAATTTCTTGAGCACCTGTGTATTTGTGTGCAGCAATAAGAATAGTACTGTCAGGTACAAACATAGCATACCATAACAAGTAGCCTGCGGCTGATGTTGATTTGCCTGTTTGCCGCGGCATCATCGATATACTGAAACGATAATTGTGATAAACGTCAACCAATCGTTCTTGATATTCAAAAGGATGATACAACATTTTTCCTTGGGTAGGATGCTGTATATGGAAAAAGTGATCTAGGAAGTGGGCGGGACCTGTTGTTGGATCTGCGCAGTCCATAAATTCTAACATTTCTGATTCAGTAAACGCTTGCCGTTTGTGCGGTGCTTTGATCAGTACACCTTCTAAACTTTTAGACATAAATTTTATCTAACTCCGGCCATAATTTGGCAAATTTGCCCAGACTATCTGGGTGATATTTTGTTTCATTATCTTGAATATAATTTTTAGTTTGACATCACGCCAAGGAGCAGCACAAAAGAAATTATCCATACACTAATTTATGCCAAAAACAGCAACGGTGTCAATAAAGATTTATGGCGTTGTGTACAACATTGCGTGTCCAGGTAGACACTTCCACAAAGTAATTGCTGAGATTTTGAAACAGTTCTTTGTTTAAATCAACTGCGGCCCTGCTGTAACATGCTTCACCGAGCGTGTGATAGTAGGTCAGTGTGACGCCGTTGCGAACTGCGTATTCCGGAAATACTCCAGATATAAACAAGCACTCGTCTGCTAGTTCTTTGGCACTGCGACTGTTGTTTACCTGTAGATAGTTTTCTGTAAAACTGGGATCAGGATACCATTGCGTTTTACGCATGTGGTCTGCCAGCATCATGATTGTGTACTGTGACAGCAACACAGGTATTTCGTACCCGGTTCTTTTTTCTGCTTCGTCTGCCAAGTTTCTAAATATCTCTACATAGTGGTCGTCTATCATAAAGATATTTATGGTTTGGTTATTTTACAACACCTTCTTTAAGCAGTCTGACTCTGTTGGCCATGTGCGCTTGTTGCACGTCTGCTTTGGCTTGTCCGTGATAGGCAACTGCATGTCCTTCGTTGATCAATACAGCAGTGACTGGTCTCCAACTGTCGGTGGCGGCATCATACACATCAAAGTCGCCCAAGATACGACCAAACTTGCCTTTCATATCTTCACCACTTTTGTTTATTTGTGTTTTGAGTATGCAAGTTTTTCCCAGCAATGATTTGAGTCTTGCTTTTGCAGCCAGGCCAAACTTTTTTTCTACTTTGTCTCTGGTACGACTTTCGGGAGTATCAATGCCGTTGATTCTTACTCGTTCGTTGCTTAGTACTATGCCAAATCCCAGATCAATGTCAACATCAACTGTGTCACCATCTACAACTTTTATTATGTGTGCTCGATATTCGTACATGTTGGTTATGACCAATTTCCAACTTGAGTATTGGCACCAGTTACACCCAGTGGTTCTATCTGGAAATTACTGAGCGCAGCCACAGAAACTGCTCCGGCTGCGGTGGCGCCTGTCCAAGATATGAATGGATCAACTGTGCCTTCTCCGGCTGCACCAACTTCTATTATACCAATTATAACAACGTCAGCACTGTCAGGAGCATTAGAAGTATCAGTCACTGTGACCTGATTGGTGAAATTTGAAACCAAAGTAGTCGCATACATATTGCTGGCGATGAGAGTAGAAGGTGCGCCAATCGTGCTTTGCACAGTATAACTTATTTTAGACATTGTGGCAGAACCACGCCAACCTAATGTAAAGGCTGTGTTGTTAGTACCTGCACTACGACTCGCAGTAGCTTTGATTTTAAACCAGTATCTGCCGCTATTGCTGACATGAGCACCCACGCCGAACATGCTTTGTGGTGTTTGTGTAGCATACGTCAAACTGCGGTCTGCATTCAACACATACCATTGTGAATTGGGTACAATGCCGCGTTCTTGATCTTGTCCAGTAAAGTATAGAACACGACCGTCGTACTCCATCAAACCTGCGTATGGCGTGCTCAATGGTGCAGTATTGGCAAACACAATATTGCCAATGTCGGTCAAATAACTGCCAGTGATGTTGCCGGTGATGCTGAGGTTGCCACTGGTGATGTTTCCAGCAGTACTAATGTTGCCTACACTCAATAAATTGGTTGTGCTGTTGTAGGTAAATTCTGCATCATCAGTAATGCCTTTTGACGGGCCAACGAATGTGACTCGTGTTGCTGTGAGATTTTGTCCAACTAAATTTCCACCTGTGACATTGCCTGTGGCAGTGACAACACCGCCAGTTATAAGATTGGCACCAGTTACATTGCCTGCCGTACTGATTTCAGAATTGATACTGGTGTTGCCAGTTAGGAAATATCCCGTTGATACAATATTGCCATCAACTATTATTTGACCAGCGGTGGAGATATTACCACCTGTGATGTTGCCAGTTGCTTGTATGGTTGTTGTGGCTGTGACTGCATTGAATTGTACTGAGTCAGCTGTTCCTACTGCTTGACCAATTGACACAGTGACATTTCCTGTGCTTGAATTTATTGCTACGCCTGTGCCAGCAGTGACACCAGTGACACCACTGTTGGTCAATGTGATTGTGTCACCTAGATTGATCACATTGCTGGTTGTGCTAATGCCTGTGCCACCAATGACGGTGATGCTGGGATTTAATAACTTGGCATTGACTATGCTGCTGGTATCAAGTGCAGTGGTCACATCGCTACTGGTCAATGTGACATCGCCAGTTCTGGTATTGAAGGAAGCAACACCTACCCCACTGCCTGGTATTTTTTGCCAAATTGCTCCATTGTAAGTTACTTCATCGCCTACAACAAATGATATTGATCCAGAACCGAGATCCTGGCTGCCAGCCACTGACACAATGTATAAGTCGCCGCCTGTGCCTACTCCATCAATCAATGTTGGTGTGTTTGTGCTTGCGTTCCATGTTCCTTGATACACAGGCCCGCCGGCTGGCAAGTAAATGGTGTCAATTTTGGTTGAGGCATTGAGTGGCACTACTCCCAGTGCAGCACCTTTTTCGGCTAATGGAATAGCTGCTGTGCTCTGAACAGTAAGGTCGTTGAACTTGATACCAGCGTTGCGAATGTAAGTATTGCCGCCGGCAGTTGTGCCAATGAGAATGTCGTCTGTTATTGACGCTGTTGTGTGCTGTATACCATCAGTGGTCAACCACATGTTGCCCACTTGTAAACGGACGATGTTGGTATCAAACAGCATAGTGCCGTTGTCCAGACTCATTGAACCCGTGGTGCCCAATGCGGTGTCTTCTAAATAAATGCCAGCATTGCCGAAGTATGCACCGATCCAACGAGTGTCAATGTTGCCTAGACTATAAACATCATCCAATGTTGGAATAAGATTCCCGGTTAATGCAATGCGATCAGCAGTGAATGATGCTCCCAGCACTTGTACATTACTGTCGTTGGGCGTGGTATAAATGTCAACACGACTGCCTTGTGCTGTGGTAGTTTGGTCTTGTGTTGCTACAAAATCAATTTTGGCAAAGCCCAGTGGTGTAAAAGCAGCAGTGTCAGTAAGGTATGGGTTAGAACCTATACGACTGACCACTTGATTGTTTAAAATGCCAGTTGGCGATGAAGCAGTTCCGTTGTATCTGCGTCCCACATACAGTGGATAATCGTTGATGCCATCATTGTACACACGGGCGGGCACATTGTCCTGGCCAGTGATGTGCAGCATTCCGCCAAAGTTACCCGGGGTAACTGTTACACCTGTTGAACTACCGACGATTTCTACAGCGCCAATGGTGCTGTCCGGAGTCGGGACCAACATTTTGACTTGACCGTCAGTGTCCACCTGAAATGTGGACACATTGGCAATATTACTGTCAGAATAAATGCTGACAGGGCCCAGCAATTGAACAACGCCGTTGCCGGGTGCAAGCACACCGATGGCAAGATTTGTGTTGGCCACAACACCAGTGATATTACTGCTGGTCAATGCGATATCGCCAATTTGTACTGTGACGTTGGCAGAATCAACTGTGAAGAAAGCGTCGCCGCCAAAGTCTCCACTGCCTGCATTGTACTGCACACTGGTGTCAGGTCCGCCTGGTACACCGTTGCCTGAGCCGGTAAAACTAACAGGAATACCGCCAACTGTTGTGCCGTCGCTGACATACAATGCATTGGTATCAGGATTGTAAAACAACCGGCCTTCTTGACCTACGTAGGTATTACCAGTGGTATTGTTATCTCTACTGGTGAAAAAATTCTGTATCCAGGACATAGTCTATGCCCCTTAATCGTCAAATACTTCGTCGTTGCTTAGTTCTTGCACAGCAGCGAGTGGGATTCCGGATAGTTGTTTGATTCTGTTGACAATATCATCACGCTCTTGTGACATATCGTCTTGTTGTGCTTGGTCTTCTTGGTCTTGTTCAGTTGCTGTGCCGTCGTCGTAAACATTTTCTACACCAACTGACTTTTTCAACAGTTCTTGTTTCATTTGCAATGGTGGTAAGAATTGTTCAGCTGGTGCTTTGTCATTGCCAGATGCAGTAGTTCCGTTGGGACTGGGTTTGTCGTCAGCATCTGTGTCAACCACAATTACATTTTGCCCAGTGGGAATAGCACTCAACTGTGCTGGATTTTGCAATGCTGGATCTGGTTGTCCACCTTCGGCATGCCCATCAATGTTGTCTGCTAGTCTACGTAGTACATCTGAAATTTTCATAACTATTATCCTTGTGCTGTATTTAGTTTATCTGGGATAGCCTTTGAAACCTCTTACCGGACTGGCTTTGTTTGTGTCGTTTGACTCAAGGCTTTCTTCGTTCTTGTTGGGTTTAAGAATATCGTCCCACGGTACGCCGGCTGCTGCATATGCATGCTTGAGCATGTTGCTTTCTATTTTAGTGTAAGGATGTGCTGTATTACTTGTACCAGCCCAACTTTGATCAGCAACTACTGGTTGCATTTCGCCGTCAGCACAGGCCACCATCATCATGATTCTGTTTAGATCATATGTTTTGTCTTTAGATCCAGCGACTCTGTGCGCCGCTGGCATTGCTTGCTCATGATTTTTGCGAGGTTTTATTCCAGTATGAGTGTTTGCATCCTCACTAATAAACTCGGTGGCTCTCATAAAATTTTATTACGGAGCAACGTAACTAGGGCCAGCATTTATACCAGCTTGTGCAGAACTTTGTGTTCCCAATGCCGCAGCAGTAACATTGCTGCCAGTAACAGTAAGTTTATTT
>Ga0208660_1000318_pt1 | contig 19206 bp, 26 predicted proteins | sample DEB08_DNA_13_FD_184527 | JGI IMG/M metagenome (GOLD analysis project Ga0208660, IMG submission 184527) | Aqueous microbial communities from the Delaware River and Bay under freshwater to marine salinity gradient to study organic matter... | ecosystem: Environmental > Aquatic > Marine > Coastal ... | reverse complement strand
TCCCACGGATTGCTTACTATCCCACGGCTACGGTTTGTGTTTACTATCCCACGGCTATGGTTCGCTATATAAGAAAAATCTCATATGCGAACATCTTAATATTCTAATATCTTAATATTCTAATATTGTAATATCCTAATATTGTAATATTTTAATATTTAAATATGCAGAAAACCTAATATAACCTGGCGTCGATAAGCTGGAATTTTTGCGGGTTTTGTTGCCTATATAAGTGTAAACAAAACTGTTGTTTATATTGCTGTATTCTGGATAATGACACCGTCAGGCAAAATTGACAGACAAAACACTGGATAAATATACAGGTGCACAAAATGAACAATTTAGAAACGAAAAACGCATTAAGAGAGCGAGTAAGCGAATTAGGCGGCGAGTATTTCGCCTCAACTAGTAGTGCTGTGATTTGGGCGCGTAAATCAAATTATGTTGTTCACTCTTTTAAAATTGAGAACGGCAAAGCATTTTTATTTTGGGGCCATTATGATTGCGCCAAGATTCAAGCTATCGACTTAATGATCAAAAAGACAACCGATTTAAATTAACCAACTAAAGGTGGAGAAAATGGACTTAGTACTTGAAATGCTTGCATGGTTTATCGTGATAACTTTTATCACTTACTATATAGGTGACGGGTTAACCGCTCGCCGGTCTGATTTACGCCGATCAATGGCCACAAAAAATGGGAGTAAATAGAGCATGGCGAATAATAAATGGTTAAACCATGGCGATGTTATAGTCGAGGCGATTTGTATTTATTATCAGATTGATAAAGCCAAGCCGAAAGGATACAAGCTAGATAAGACGATGTTATCGAGGACCGTTATATATCAGGATTGGGACAATCCAGAAAAACATATTAACGCGGGCATGAAATTATACCGGCAATTGTGCGAAACCTATCAGGAATGGCCGGATGGTCAAGTTACTGTGTCTATAACCATAAAAGACGAAGGAGTTAACGTATGAAAAGACCAACAGGAATAATTTTATATCAAGGCCCGTCATTATTGGACGGCGCGCCAATTGTCGTTATCGCGACCGGACTAGGCGCCAGCACCAATTCAAAAACGGGCAACATGATACAAACGCACATTCTACGCGCAGATATGCTCCCAATGGATTCCATCCATATGGGTAAAGATAGCAGTATCTGTGGCGACTGTGTCCATCGGGGCGACGGGACCGGAAAGGGTCGGACGTGCTATGTCACTGTATATCAGGCTCAAACTGGTATCTACAAAGCGTTCCAGCGCGGCAGCTATCCGGTATATGATCCGGCGTTGCACGATAAATATCTTTCCGGTCGAGCGATTCGATTTGGGTCATATGGTGATCCGGCAGCAGCACCGATTGATGTGTGGAAATCACTCAAGAAGCTGGCGAGTATCACAACAGGATACTCGCACCAATGGCGAACAATTTCGCCGGATTGGGCCAAGCTGGTAATGGCCAGCGCGGATCAACCCGCTGACGTTGAATCGTCGCGAAATCTTGGCTATCGATCCTTTCGTGTAGGTGATAAAAAGCTGGCGGGTGAAGTACTTTGCCCAGCATCAAAAGAAGCAGGCAGGAAGCTTCAATGTGCCGACTGTGGGGCATGCTCTGGCGCCAATGGTCGCAAAGGTTCCATATACATTCCGCTGCATGGTGGCACGGCCGTGATGGCAAATAAGCAACGATTAATTGCGAGAGTGGCGGCATGAGAGAATATAAAACAATGACCAATGACGAAATGATCAAAATATTGTCAGGCGGAACAATAGCGACCTTAAACAATGCCGACAAGGCACAAGTTATGGCTTTCGCTTTCGGCGAGGAGTTTATCAAGTCGAGCAACAAGGGCGAGCGGGTAAATTATAGGGGCGAATCATGAGAGTATTAATAGGGTGCGAAGAGTCTGGAATAGTTCGAGATGCGTTTCTTGCCAATGGCCATGACGCATACTCTTGTGATCTGCTGTATCGGGATAATGCGCGGCACATAACGCGAGATATTACGGAAGTAATAGACGACCATTGGGATCTCATAATATTACACCCGCCATGCACAGCACTGGCGGTGAGTGGAAACGCCCACTATGGCGCCGGAAAGCATAAACACTGCGAACGGATAGCGGCTATTGATTGGACAGAGCGGTTATATAGTCTGGCCGTCCTGCACTGCGAACGAGTGGCGCTAGAAAATCCTGTTGGCGTGTTGCCGCGCAAAGCGACCCAGTATATTCAACCATGGCAGTTCGGGCATAGTGAGAGCAAAAAGACCGGATTATGGTTGCACGGCTTGCCGTGTCTATCGCCGACCATGGTCATGGATAAGCCAGAGCGCGGCTATTGGGATAACCAGACACCAAGTGGCCAGAACAATCTAGGACCGTCGCCGGACCGCCAGCGTATACGCTCGCAAACCTATGCCGGAATAGCACAAGCCATGGCAGATCAATGGGGTGGAATATGCGAGTGAAGCATGAAATGTATAACGCAATCGGCGCCATACTATTCATGGCGGCATTCTTTTGGCTTTCTAGTCTAATCGACCCGTCACTGTAAACACTAAGTAAACCAATCCAAGCCAGCCTAACCGCTGGCTTTTTTTTGCGCCTGAATTTTGTTTGGCTTCGACCATAACGGGACCGGATACCCGCAAACATATCAACTCACCAGAGCCGCCCCAGGCCTCGACATCTAGCCCGCTAGGGTGGTATGACCGGCACACCTATCGACCGACACAGCGCCTCACAGAGCGTATGATGCTGTGCGTTATTTGGCCAACCAGCATTGGTCAATCAAACCAGCAAAATGGCTAATCTAACTATGTTGTGGTCAAATTCAAAAGGTACTGGTGCAGCGCACAACCATGGGTATCGCAGAGGCGCTTTTTTCGCCTAGCGATAGAATTTAGCTAATGTAAATCCCCACCAACATGAATCTTGCTCATGTTGGTCCCAGATCGCTTGCGGTTTTTGTGCTTCCGATTGTTCTCGCACCATGGACAGCTCCCGTGACTTCTGCAAGATTTGTCAAATGCCTTGCTACCCGTGAACGGTTTCTTTTTGCTTCTGCTCATTTTTCCTCAACCTTCGTATTTCTTTGCCCATCTCTTTGGCAAGTTTCCACAGCTCCTTTATTTGCAAGGCGCCTTCCAGGCAATAGTAATCCGTGGAATTAAGCGCCAACTCTAGAGCAATTTCATCGCTATCTTTAAATAACGATATTCTTTTCAACACATCGACTTTTCTCATAAATTTCTCCGTTATCTCTATCAAATATCCTGCCTTGTGCAGGAGGACTAAACTATGCCTTTTCAGGGTGTACTTTACGCATCTCTAAACGTAATATAGCTCTATCCTTTCTCAGCTTTCGTATTTCTGCTCTCATCTCTGTGGCAATCTTCCAAAGCCCTTTTATGTGATCTGCGGCAACCGAGCAGTCATTTGATTCTCTAAGCGACAAGATCCAAGCAAGCTCATCACTATCATCAAATTCCAGCATTCTGTTCAACACATCTTCTTTGGCCATGACTTTCCCCTTTATTTATACGGTCTTAGCTGGTGTAGCGAGCAATCAGTCATCTCGCACAGTTTGATTTCCATACGCTGGCCACAGGTGCAGTCCCAGCACTTGGCGTTAATTGCCAGCCTAAGTGATTTGGGATTCGCTTTAGCCTTCTCTTCAGGGTTCTTTGGGGTAGTCGCAATGATCTCGCCCGATTTGACCTTTCTGCTATACTCTTGTAACTTGCTGATATTATTCATATTTATCCCTATATCATCCCGACAGAGTGAAGTTGCTCATATTTGTCGTTGTCATCCCATTCGCTGCGCTGCTCTTCCCAAGCCTCACTGACCAGCTTGGCTTGAGCGGCTAAGTCATAGACCATCTGCGCCAGATCAAGGTTAATGCCAGAATCAAGTTGGTTGCGGATCTCAAAAGTGTAATCATCTATTTCGGACAACGCTTCTTCGACTTTCTTGGTTGTTGTTTTCATGCGTTCCACTCCTCAAATATTCCGATTATTATTACCAAAACCAATGCAACTCGTTTAGCCGCTCAACTTCTAGCTTGAGCGCCTCGTTCTCGATCCTAAGTCGAAGATTCTCCGACAGCAGCAATTCTTTTTCGCTATACACTTCCATCCGTTCGCTTTCGCTCATCACCATCTTTTTCTGTTTCCCAAAGATTTTTTGCCAATTTTCTTGGTAGCTTTTTGTCGTTGGTCTTTGTCGGCTTCCTTTACTCACGATTTTTGTCCCAAGTTGCGACTGCCAATTTATCCTCAAGTATTTTGATTAACTTTCCGCTTTTGATGATTGGCTTTCCATCTTCGTCTTTTAGCTCGATGGTCACCCTGGCGCCGATCATCCACGCTGGGTCAAAAAACTCAGGGATGTATAGCGTCCCAATGGTCCCTGCGGCACAATCATCGATCATTCCTATATGTTTATTGCTTTTGATCATTTGCTTATCTCCAATGAATTTCATCCTCTCAAATTGAATTCGTGCAACACTTGTGACTATCAATCATAGTGTTGATATACTATACTGGCACAAAGGAGAGCGAGATGGCAAGCACTGGTGGTGTAAAAATTGGATCTACCTACGATGAGGCAAGAACTCGCAAGGTAAATGCTGAAGCTGAGATATCTGAGCTTGAGCTGGACAAGATCAAAGGCGCATTGGTATTAGCGGAAGATGTCAATAAGGCATGGACTGATGTGCTGGGCGCTCTCAAAGGCAAATTATTATCTATCCCTACGAAGGCTGCTCCGGTAGTATCAGCGGAATCTGATGCATCGATGTGTCAGTCTATCCTTGAAGACGCAATAAACGAGGCATTGCAAGAGTTAAGCAACTATGACCCTAAAATCAACGCGGGAAAATCGAAGCCTTCTGAAGCTGCACTTGAAGACGGCAATGAAAACTCTTCAGCCACCACCAAAGTTAAGCGTGGCAGAGTGGGCAGACCAACGAAGACGGCTAGACTCGCAGACTAGCGCGGAGCCTGGAAGGTGGTATACATCTCGCAGCGAGTATCAGCGCGGGATGATGGATGCCTGCTCTGACCCAAAGATCAAAGAAGTTGTCATCATGGCAGGGGCGCAGCTTGGCAAATCAGAAGTTTTGCTGAACATAATTGGGTATCATATCGACAATGATCCCAGCCCTATTCTGATGCTTCAGCCTACGGAATCAATGGCTCAGGCGTTCTCAAAGGATCGAATAGCGAATGGATTGCTGAGATCAACGCCCTGTCTTGCGGGTAAGGTCAAAGATCCTCGCGCTAGGGACTCGAACAACACTACGTTGCACAAGATCTTCCCTGGCGGCTCGTTAAGCTTAGTTGGCGCCAACAGTCCTGCCGGCCTTGCTAGTAGACCTATTAGGATTCTGCTAGTTGATGAGCTGGACAGAGCGCCAGCGTCTGCCGGATCTGAAGGCGACCCATTGAACCTAGCGAAAAAGCGTACAGCTACGTTCTGGAACAGGAAGATCGTTATCGTATCGACTCCAACGAACAAGGGCGCCAGCAGGATAGAAGAGGCTTATCTGAATTCTGATCAGCGTAAATATTACGTTCCCTGTCAGCATTGCAAGGAATATCAGGTTTTAGCATGGGCAAATGTTAAGTGGACCGACTCTGACCCGAAAACTGCAAAATATCTTTGCGATTGCTGCGGATCTTTATGGGATGAAAGTGATCGAAGGTGGTCTGTCAGAAATGGCGAGTGGCGAGCGCAAAAAGAGTTCAAGGGTATTGCTGGCTTCCACATTAGCGGAATGTACAGCCCTTGGACGCCATTATCTGATGGAGTGACCGAATTTCTTGCGGTAAAAAAGAACCCAGAGCAGCTTAGAGTTTGGGTCAATACTTATTTGGGTGAATCTTACGAGGATAAGGGTGAAGCCATTGATCACGGCGCCTTGAATGATCGAAGGGAAGACTTTGGTGGCGGGATACCTGACGAAGTTATCTTTATGACTTGCGGTGTCGATGTGCAGGATAATCGGCTAGAAATGTCTGTCATCGGATGGGGCCGTGATTTTGAGGCTTACGTCATCGAGCATAAGACGTTGTATGGGGATCCATCTACTCCGCAACTGTGGACAACGCTAGATTCGCAATTATTTAAGATGTATGAGGCTAATGATGGAAGACAGATGCCGATTAGGGCAACATGTGTTGACTCTGGCGGTCACTTTACGAACACTGTATATTCGTACTGTAAGAAACATGCTGGAAGGCGGGTATTCGCTATTAAAGGTGTTGGCGGCGAAGGCAGAGGAATTGTTGGTCGTCCAACGAAGAATAACATTGGAAAATGCCCATTATTCCCTGTCGGAGTCGATACGGCGAAGGATTTGGTGTTTGCTAGACTGCGTATCCAAGAAGAAGGTGCCGGATACATACATTTTAGTCATGATCTTGATGATGAGTATTTTCTTCAGCTAACTGCTGAGAAGGTTATTACCAAGTATCATCGCGGATTTAAGAAAAGAATGTACGTTAAAACGCGTCCAAGGAACGAAGCACTTGACTGTATGGTATATTCTATTGCAGCATATGCTATAATAAATATTGATGTCAATAGCCTTGCTGATAGGCGCGACTTGCCAGAAGTCGAAGAACCAGTAAATCAGCGTGTGGAACCTGTTGCCAAGCCGTTTGTGCCTAAAACAGGGTCTGGTTTTGTGAATTCGTGGCGATAAGGATAATTAATGGCTAACGCTTTTGATTCGACAAATGCTCCAGAAGGGGAACCTTCGGAAGTTGTTGTTGGCGATTTCCTTCAGTGGAAACGGTCAGACCTTGTCTCTGATTATCCGACAGACCTTTATTCGTTATCATATGTTGCTAGGATTAATAATAGCGCATCAGAGATAACGATTTCAACTACTGGTCAAACAACTCATTTTCTTGCCACTGCGTTAAATGCGGCGACTTCAACCTATGTTGTTGGAGACTATTCATGGCAAGCAGAGATAACCAGGATATCTGACGGCGAGAGAGTGACTGTTGATCGTGGCTTATTTACGGTTATTGCAGACCTTGATTCAGATAACGCTGACACTCGCAGTCATGCTCAGATAATGGTCGATAAAATAGAATCTTTACTGTCTGGCAAGGCTGATTCTGATGTTGCCTCATATTCTATCGCGGGAAGATCGCTAACAAAAATGAGCTTTCAGGATCTTGTCAGCGCAAGAGACTATTATCGAGCCGAAGCAACAAAAGATGCAGCTAATTTAGACGCCAAATATGGCCGGAAAGGCGCATCGACAATACGGGTACGATTCTAATGGGATTATTTGATTTCTGGCAAAAAGACAAGCCTGTTGAGCGGAAGTTGATAAAAAGAACTTACGCATCAGCCAATCAAGGCTTGTTATTTGCTGATTTCAAGGCTTCTGAGCGGTCTGCTGATAGCGAATTGCAGCCAGTATTAAGGACTATTCGCTCTAGAGCAAGAGATTTAGCAAGAAACAATGAATATGCCAAAAGATATTTAAACTTGCTCAAAACCAATGTAATCGGCGAGCGCGGCTTCGGTTTGCAGGTCAAAGCACTAGATTCCACAGGGAAACTTGACCAATCAGGCAATCAGACAATCGAAGACGCGTTCAGAGCATGGGGAAGGGTATCTAATCCCACTGTTGACGGTAAAATGTCATGGGTAGACGCACAGAAGCTCTGTATTGAGACTTTGGCGCGAGATGGCGAAGTATTCATCATCAAGCATCGAGGAAGCTCATTCCGTGACTCGTTCGCGATAGAGTTCATTGAAGCTGATCAGATTGATGAGAAGCTCAGTCAGAAGAGTGCAAATGGCAATGAAATCAGAATGGGTGTTGAGCTTAACAAGTTCAAGCGTCCAGTTGCGTATCATGTCCTTGGGTATCACCCTGGCGACTATGATTTCACAACTACAAGCGTTTCGCCAAAGCACATAAGAATACCAGCGGAGAAGGTTGTGCATGTATTCATGCCGCTTAGAGCTGGTCAGACTCGCGGAGAGTCATGGATTTCGCCTGCGATGGCAGCAATGAAGCAATTGGGCGGTTATCGCGAGGCTGCGATAGTTGCAGCGCGAGTCGGTGCCAGTAAGACCGGATTCTTTACATCTCCGGCTGGTGACGGGTTCGTGGCAGACGATTTGGACGGCAACATTCCTATAATGGACGCATCGCCAGGCTCCTTTCACCAGCTCCCTGCCGGAGTTAGCTTTCAAGCATTTGACCCTGCGTATCCCAACAGTGAATTCGAGCCGTTTCATAAGACAGTGCTGCGCGGTATTGCCAGCGGGTTAGGCGTTAGCTATACCAGCCTGTCTAACGATCTTGAAGCTACGAGCTATAGCTCTATCCGGCAAGGTGCATTAGAAGAGCGAGATCACTACAAAAATCTTCAGCAGTTCATGGTCGAGCATTTTGTCAGGCCAGTATATGATGAATGGCTGAGTTCGGCGATGGAAATTGGCACCGTTGCGTTACCGTTGCGTATTTACGATAAGTTTTCAATGGCTTCGGAGTTTAGAGGCAAGGCCTGGTCTTGGGTGGACCCGCAGAAAGAAATGAACGCAGCCGTAATGGGAATGAAAAATGGTATTCTATCAATTCAAGATGTTGCATCTCAATATGGAAAAGATGTTGAAGAGCTGTTCGCGCAAATACAAAGAGATAAAGCGTTGGCTGAACAATTTGGTATTAAGTATGCTCTTGAGCCTTTCGCAGCACAAATGGCTGCAATTATTCCTGATGTAGCAGGAGATGATTCGGATGATTAAGAACGCTTTAATCAGCATTCTTAAATCGTTTTGGTACGCTGTCGCAACATTAGCGGTAGGTATTAGTTTTTGTATTATAATGATAATAGGCATTATTCATGGAATCGTTTACAGAGATTGATATACCGGAATCTCGACCTTATCCAAACGAACATGCAGCAAGGATAACTGATCCAAAGCTGTATGATGAATTCAAGAGAACAAACGATAAGTTTGGGCCAGGAATCGATGCAATTTGGGGACTTAAAGAAGGTGAAATAAGCCTTCAGGGTCTTAGGTTCGATAAAAACAAATATACAGTTGATCAAGCAAAGAAATGGCTTAAAGATAATGATTACACACCAATTAAGTTTGAGCCAGCCACAGAAGGAAGGGCTATGGACGAAGTAACAGAAACACCAGAAATCGTTGACGAAATTGTCGAAGAAGTTATCGAGGCAGTTAAAGAAGAAGTTGTTGAGGCGGTTGTCGAGGAGCGAAAACAAGTCGAAGTTTTGCATCGATCAATGTCTGCCGACATGTCTCCGATCAACGAAGAAAAACGAACTGTACAAATTGCAATTTCATCCGAAGAGCCTGTTGAACGGTCCTTTGGGATGGAAGTGCTAGAACACTCAGCCGAAGCAATGGACTTGTCGTTCTTGGCTTCTGGCAGGGCGCCACTGTTACTGGATCACGATCCTGAAAAACAGATTGGTGTAATAGAATCCGTGGAGCTTGACAGCAATACCCGTAGACTTCGGGCAAAGGTTCGCTTTGGAAAGGGCGCATTAGCTGTAGAAGCATTCACAGATGTACTCGATGGAATTCGCGCCAATATAAGCGTTGGATACTCTATCGGGAAGCTAGAGCGTGACCCAAAAACACCAAATACATATTTGGCTAAAAAATGGCGTCCCGTAGAAGCGAGTCTTGTAAGCATTCCTGCTGATGTGACAGTCGGCGTAGGCAGATCAGGCGAAACTTCAACCCAAACCATAACTGTAATCTCTAACGGAGAACCAAAAATGTCAGAAGTAGACATCGCAGCGGTTGAGGCACAAGCCAAACAAGCCGCACAACGTAACGCCGCTCAAATTGTCGAGCTTGGCGCACGACACAACAAAGCAGACTTGGCTCGAAAAGCTATCTCTGAAGGCCGAAGCATCGAAGAATTCCGTGGCGAATTGCTCGAAAACATTGGTTCACGCCAAGCTCTTGAAAGCCAAGACATGGGCATGACCAAGAAAGAGATCAAGCGATTCTCTATTCTTAAAGCTGTAAATGCTTTAGCCAACCCTACTGACCGACGCGCTCAAGAAGCTGCTGCATTCGAGTTTGAATGTTCACGCGCTGCTGCTGACGCTTATGGTCGTACTGCCCAAGGTATCTTGTTGCCTGCCGAAGTTCTGCGGAACTGGAAGCGTGACATGAACTCTGCTGATGACAGTGCGTTGTTCACCGACGATTTCCGGGGCGGCGACTTCATTGACGTTCTGCGAAATGCTTCATCTGTTATGCAAGCTGGTGCGCGTATGCTCAGTGGTTTGTCTGGCGATGTTAAGATTCCGAAGAAAAGCACTGCATCAACAGCGGCTTGGATTTCTACGGAAGGCGGCGCAGCTTCTGAATCAGAAATGTCTGTAGGTTCTGTCTCACTTTCGCCGAAAACTTTAGGCGCATTTACAGACGTAACTCGACAACTTTTAATTCAGAGTTCTTTAGACGTTGAATCTTTGATTCGTGATGACCTGGCTCAAGCCTTGGCTGTTGCAATCGATAAGGCTGGTCTTGAAGGTACTGGCGCAAGTGGTCAGCCAACTGGCATCTTGTCAACTTCAGGCGTTAACAATGTCGCCAACTTTGCTGCTGCAAATCCGACCTTCCAAGAAGTAATTACTCTTGAAACGGCTCTTGGCGAAGATAACGCTCTGATGGGTTCTTTGGCGTATATCATGCCAGCATCCATGTATGGCGCTTTGAAGGGAACTGAGAAGGCCAGCAACACTGGTCAGTTCGTTGTTGAGCCAGGCGGCACCATCAACGGCTATCGCGGTATCGTTTCCAACCAGGCAACTTCTGGCAACCTGTACTTCGGAAACTTCGCAGACCTGTTGATTGGTATGTTTGGTGGTCTTGATATCGTTGTAGATCCTTACACGAACAGCACCAGCGGCACTATCCGAATCGTTGCACTGCAATCAGTAGACGTAGCAGTACGTCACGCTGTTAGCTTTGCCTACGGTAACGACGGCGTCTAAATAAGTGCGGGAGGCTTCGGCCTCCCTATCTTTAGGAGAAGTTATGAAATACGAAGTGATAAAAGGCTGTGTCATTCAAGGCAAGCCATGCAAGGTTGGCGATGTTGTAGACCTTGATCAAGCTCAAGCAAATATCTTGATTGGCATTGGTAGAATAGCTGTTTTTGAAAAGAAAGAAGCTGTCGCCAAGGTGGTCGAAGAGCCTGTTGTTCTAGAGAATAGAAGTGTTGGCCTAGAGACATCAGATGAAGCTCCGGTAGTTAGGAAGAACAAGAAGAAATGACTGTAGAGACATCGGAATTCCGATCAATCATGCTGGCAGACTTTGGCGTTAATGCTTCATATACGCCATTGGCTGGTGGTACGGTGACTGTTAAAGGGATATTCGATAACGACTACCAAGCATACGATGCTGGTGGCAGCGTTTCATTTGCGTTACAGGTGCCAAGGTTCTTTTGCAAGACGGAAAGCATACCTGATGCCCAGGAAGGCGACCAGATGGTTGTCGGCGCAATTACATATGTGATCAGAGTTGTCATGCCTGATGGTACTGGTATGACTGAGCTGGCCTTAGAGAAGCAATAATGCCTCATATACGAAAGCAGATACGAGATGCCTTGATTACAAGGCTGACCGGACTAGCGACTACTGGTACAAAGATATACCGAAGTCGGGTATATCCACTGGCTGAAGGCAAGCTTCCAGGCATAGTTTTATACACGAACAGCGAGCAGGTTGACTACCTGACAATGAGATTGCCAAGGACAGAGAAAAGAGTTCTTTCTGTCAGCGTAGAGATCTACGTCAAAGGCATAATTAATTATGATGACACTCTTGATGAAGTGTGTCTGGAAATAGAAAGCGCCATTTATTCAGATGTTACGCTTGGTGGTCTTGCGAAAGATACTCAGGTGATCAGCTTCAATAGCGAATATAATGGTGATGGAGATCAGCCGATTTGCGTCGGCAAAATGGATATTCAGGTTACATATTCAGTCTTAGAGAGTTCCTCTGCGACGGCTGTGTGATTTGTCTATGTTGGTTCGACAGTTAAACTAAATATGCGCCGAGCGCGGGAGTTACAATGGCTACTTTAACAGGAAAAGACGGCGCGGTTTACATCGGCGCAACAGCAATCGCAGAAGTTCGTGATTGGAGTATTGAAACAAGTTCAGAGATGGTTGCTGATACTGTCATGGGTGATTCGTGGGTAACAAACAAACCTACGCTGAAGTCATGGACAACATCAGTTAACTGTTATTGGGATTCTGCTGATGCGGGTCAGACCGCTTTGGTCGAAGGCGCAGAAGTTGTTATTAACCTTTATCCATCAGGCAACACGTCTAGCCAGGTTTATTACACTGGTTCAGTAATCGTTGCGTCTGTTAGCAAGAGCGCGAGCTTCGACGGCATGATTGAAGTATCATTCTCAGGCACTGGTAATGGTGTATTAACTGAGGATACCGTAGCTTAATGAGCAAACTAATCGATGTAGCAGTTTCGCATTTTAGCAGCCAGGAAGTTCGTTCGTTAGAAGTTCCAGAATGGCAAACCACTATATATTCAAAAAGCCTGTCAATGGATGACAAGGCTAAGTGGTTATCACGATCAGATGGTGATACGACAGATTATATGATCTATTCGTTGATCTATGGTGTAACAGACGAAAAAGGCGAGCCTATATTCGACTTAGGAGATAAGGCAAAACTTAGACGTAATGTTGACCCAGATGTTATTTCCAAAATTGCCAATTTCGTGCTGAAACTCGACGCCAAAAGCGAGGAAGATCGCGAAAAAAACTCATAGGCGCTCAAGGTGATCCCACCGAGCTGTATTTTATGTACACTCTTGCGGATCACCTTGGGCAACCTTTGTCATCTATTCTTGCCATGACTGTCAATGAATATGATCATTGGTTTACGTTTTTGCGATTAAAAGGCGAGCGAGCGAAAAAGAATGGCTGAACTTTCAATATTTAGTGTAGGCGTCAAGGACGGCGCCAGCATACCAATAACGCGCATTTCCAAGAAATTGGAATCAATGACGCAATCGTTGGTAAAGCAGAAGATGGCAACACAGTTGTCTGCCGACGCTCTCGTTCGCTGGGAGGCAAAGCTGGCTGGCGCTGGACCGTTCCAGATCATGCAGATATATCAGCTACAACGCCAAGTACAAGCCCATAAAGAAAAACAAGCTGCCGAAGCGCAAGCATTAGAGGCAACCATTTCCGCACAGAAAATGGAAGCTCAAGCTCGTTCGCAAGCAACTCAACAAAACATCAGCGCCATCGATATGGCGGCAAAATCCCAAAAGAAAAAGCAACAAGAAAATCAAAAGGCCCAGCAAGCAACAGAAAATCTTGTTGCCGCCTTGCGTGATGAGGCTGCCGTCTATGGGAAGACTAGAGATGAGATAGATCTCTATCGACTGACTCAAGCTGGTGCTACCGAAGAACAAAAAAAAGCAGTCATAACCGCTCAAGCTCAAAGAAACGACTCAATAAAGCAGCAAAAAGAAATGCAAGGTGTTACCAAGCATCTTAGATTTATGCGCGGTGGTTTTGGTCAGGTTGGCTATCAAATTCAGGATATGGCAGTCCAAGCCCAAATGGGCACCAATAGCATGATAATACTTGGTCAACAAGGCTCCCAGGTAGCGTCCTTGTTCGGCCCTGGCGGCGCAATGATTGGTGCAGTTTTGGCTGTTGTAGCTGCGCTTAGTACTGTCTTGATTCCCAACCTGTTTGGGGCAAGCAAAGCCATGAAAAAGGTCGAAGACTCGCAAAAAGATCTTATTGAGACTTTTGACAAACTAGATGGAGTTTTAAGAAGAAGGGCGCTTAGAGATGCAGGCGTAGAGATTCAAAACTTTCAGACTAATATTGATTCTGCAAAAAAAACCATAGATGAAGCGAAAATATCGCTTGTTGCTTGGGAGTCATATCAGGGCGACAAGGGAGAAAAGGCAAAAAGAATAAAGGCTTTAAACGATCTTATAAGGGATCAAAATGAAGATATAGCTAGTAACTTAAAGTTTCAAGATGAGCTAAAGAAGAAGACGGACGGCGTTACAGATGCGAGCGAAAAGCTGATTAAAGAGCTGAAGCTAGTAGAGACTCAATACGGTTTTACAGAGATGCAAATGGCAGAATATGCCGCAACTCAGGCGGGTGCTACGGGAGATAACTGGCGACAAATAGTTTCTCTTACTATGATGAAAAACGCCTTGGAAAAGAAGAAGAAATCTGACGAGGAAGCAGCTCAAGCTATAAAAGATAATAAAAAAGCTGTTGATGATATGAATAAGTCTCTTGCGGAAGAGATTGCCATGTTTGGCAAATCAGCAGCAGAAATAGCTGTTCGTAACGCTGCGCTTAAGGGTGCCACTTTTGAAGAGCAGGAGGCTATACGCGCACTAGCGGAGCATAAGCAAGGTCTAATTGATAAAGACAAAGCTGACAAGAAAGCTGCCGAGACAGCAATAGAGAACAAGAAGTCTCTTGATGAGATGGTTTCATCTCTTGCTGAAGAAGTTGCGCTTACGAACATGTCAACAAACGCTATCCGCGTCTACAATGCGGCAAAGCTTGGTGCTGATGATATTACTCTTCAGCGAATAGCCAGCTTGGGAGAAGAGCTTGCCGCCGAAGAGCTTTTAAAGACCAAACGAGAAGACGCAGCCAAATCATTTGCTGACTTGCAGAAAAGTAGTATGCAAGAGCTTGAGTCTCCGGCAGACAAAATACAAAGAGAATACGAAGAAAAGATTGCTAAGATTATAGAATACGAAGCCTTAACTAATGCTGTTAAAGATGAAGCAAATGCACAGCGATTAGCCGCTGACGAAATATACACGAAGCAGAAAATACAGCTCGAGCAAGATATCGTCGCTGCACAGTTAGCAGCAACATCAACTGTTCTTTCATCGTTCCAGGGACAGATCTCTGGGATGGCAGCCTTTTTCGAGGAAGGATCTGCCATTGGTAAAGCGTTCTATGTAGCACAGCAAGCAATGGCTGCTGGCATGGCCATCATCAAAGGCTATGAGTCAGCCGCGCTAGTCAGGACTTCAATGGCAATGATACCTGGCGGTTTGGCACTTGCAGAACCAATGGCCCAGGCAGCAATAGGCATGGGCTATGCTACAGCAGCAATGATTGGAGCGCAGACTCTCGCCTCGTTTGAAGGCGGTGGTCATGTGGGCGGCAGAAGCCGTTCTGCTGGCTTGGATAACAAGGGCGGCGTTTTAGCCATGTTACATCCCAATGAATCGGTAATTGACCACACGAAGGGCCAGGGCGGTGGCGTGACTATTGTGAACAACATCGACGCTTCTGGCGCAGGTCCAGAAGTAGAAGAGAAAATCAGGACGGCAATGGAGCAGACAAGCTCTGCAACAATTGCTCAGATACAGTCATTGATGCAGAGGAGAAGATTCATATGACTATTTTTTCGTTTCCTCAAATCACGCCAAATTCTAGCAGCTTTGAGTTGGTAACGAACACGAAGACATTTCGCTCGCCTATAACCAACGCAGTACAAACAGCCAATCGGCAGGGATCGCTCTGGAAAGTTGGCATGTCGTTTAACAATCTAAGCGGCAATGACAGATCGGAGATGCAGGCTTTTCTTGCAAAACTCAACGGTCAGGAGCATCGTTTTGCGTTATACGATCATTCCTACACTCGCAGGGGATTTGGTGCAGGCACGTTAAGCGTCAATGGAGCCAACCAAAGTGGTGCAAGCCTTGTTTGCGTCACTACAGGCTTTTCAATCACAAATTATTTCAAAGCCGGTGATTATATATCTTTCAATAATGAACTTCACATGGTCACGGATAACGCCAGCTCAGACGGGGCAGGCGCTATTACTCTAAAAATAGCACCGCCGATCAGAAAACCGACTATCAACAATCAGTCGATTGATTATACGGGAACCGTTAACGGTGTATTCATGCTGGCATCGAAATCTGGCTGGAGCAATGAACTTGCAGGACTTTCATCGTTCAGCATTGATGCTGTCGAGGATGTTTTGGCATGAGCAGACCATTTTTACCTGCTAGTTTGGCCGCGTTTGATCTACCATACGTTACTGTTTTAACGTTTGTGAAGCTGGAGTTTGCCGCCCAGACTGTATACGTTCATAACGGAATCGGATCTTACACATGGGGCGATGAGGATTGGCTTGGCGTAGGAAGTCTTGGCTCAGTATCTCAGCTAGAGGAAGGCTCAGACGTTAGCCCTTATTCGATAACGCTCACGCTGTCGGCGCTTGATGCAACGTTGTCCGGTCAGGCGCTGAACGAAGATTATTTCATGCGCCCCGTCACGGTTTATGTCGGCGTTTTATCGGCAGACGATGAGTTGCTAGATGAACCGCTTCCGATGTGGGCGGGCTTTATGGATGTTATGAGCATCACGGCTGGTCAAGAAGGCGGCTCTGGTGATCAGATCGTTGTTACCTGCGAGTCAGAATTGGCGGCGTTTGATAGGTCTGCCAATTTAAGGTATACGAACCAGACACAACAACGTCTTTATCCTTCAGATACTTTCTTCGAGTTCATGCCAAAAATTGAAGGGCTGAAAATCAAATGGCGCGGCGATTCTGATAACGGTGGAACGGCTGGAATGGCTGGAAGTGGTGGCCGCAGGGATTCGGAAGGACGTCCATTTTAATGGTTCTCCAAGCATTGAATTCATGGAGGAGGCGACAGTTTGAGTACGGCGATTCAGATTGCTGCCAGTTCGTTGCTCATGTGCTTTTGGAGCTAACCGGAAAAGATTATATTCACGCTTTCGGGTACAATAGCGAGAAGGGCGCTGAAGAGATTTTGGCCGAACACGGAGGATTGGAGGGGCTAGTTTCCTTTGCGCTTCAGAAGCTGCCAAGCGAAGATTTCGGCGACGGTGATCCTGTTATTGTTGATCTGCCTATTATCGGCGAAGCGATGGGCATAAAATTCGGAACGGAAGCTGTTTGCTTGACGAAAAAGGGCATGGCTAGAGTCAGCGAAAGATACATCATCAAGGGTTGGAAGATATGCCACCAGTAATTATAGCAGTTGTCTCAATTGGATCAGCGGTGATCGGGGCCGTTGGCGGCGCTGCTTTTCTGGCTGGTCTGAGCCTTTCTGCTTTCGTGGGCGTAACATTGGTGGCCGGTACGGCTGTCATTGCTGGCAGCGTAATGCTTGCCTCCAAGCTGATGGCTTTTGATATGCCTGGCGTCCCAGACAATGACGGAAGCCGACAAATAACATCAAAAAGCGCGATTGAGCCAATGAAGATAATCTATGGTCAGGCGCTGGTGTCTGGGCCGCTGGTTTACTTGGGCGTGTCAGGGCCAAAGAACCAAGACCTTCATCACGTTATTGCACTTGCAGGCCACGAAGTCGAAGCAATCACAGACGTTTGGCTTGATGATGAGGTAATAACAAATCCAAACGGCGCGGTTACTTCTGGGACATTCGGGCCGGTTTCGGTGCTTGGGATCAATGTAACGCAGGTCGGTGTTTATAAATATCTAGGAACCGCTGATCAATCCTATGATCCAATTCTTGTTTCAAGGTTTGCTGATTATAGTACCAACAATAGAGGCCAAGGAATCGCGTATATCCACACGATTTTCACGCTGTTGGAAGCCACCGAAAGTCAGGAGCTTTGGGGCAAGTATTCACCGAACAACATCCGCGCTCTGGTAAAAGGTCGGAGGATTTACGATCCGCGATTAGACGTTGCCGCCGGAAACACTGCTGGCGAAAATCCAACCAACCCAACCTACATAGCTTACTCTGACAACCCAGCTTTGTGCGTCGCTGACTATCTAACCAATACACAATTCGGTATGGGCATCGCGACCGCTAAAATTGATTGGTTTGAAGTGATTATTGCAGCCGACGCTTGCGATGTTTCCGTACCAGTTCCTGGAGGCACTGAAAAGCGATTCACCGCGAATGGCGTTTTGTTCGGCACTGATCCACACATGACCAGCATCAACAAGCTGCTGAGTTCAATGAATGGTTCTCTGGTATACTCTGGCGGCGAGTACATCATCAGCGCAGGCGTGTATCAGGCACCGACTCACGTATTGACCGAGGACGATTTGGCCGGATCTGTGACGGTTAAAACATCTGTTGAACGAGCAGACAGATTCAACACTGTAAAATCTATCATTATCGACCCTGCTCAAAACAATAAATCGGTCGAGGTTCCACGGGTTCAATTAACCGCCGCGTTAAATCGAGACAACGGCGAAACATTAGAGCGAGAAATAAAACTTCCGTTTACGAACACAAGCTACATGGCTCAACGAATCGCAAATAAGTTGATTCAGATGAGCGACCAGCAAAAGCTGTTGACGTTTCCAGCTAACCTTTCGGCAATGGCAATAACTGTCGGCGATAGGGTTGAAGTGACTATTGGAGAGCTTGGCTTTTCGTCGAAAGTTTTTCGTTGCATGGGTTGGAGTTTTACAGAAAGCGGAATCTCTTTAACGCTTGCGGAAGATGATCCAGGAAGCTACGAAGATCCTGACGCGACAGAATATTCAACTATCAGCGCGGCGGGTATTATCACAAATGGATTCGCTGGCGTACCTGATCCGCAAAGCCTGATTGCCGTTGCAGGCGTGAATTCAATCGATTTGAATTGGCGAAATCCAAGCAACACTTCAAAGTTTTCAAGTGTAATTGTTTATGCTTCTCCGACCGATCAGTGGTCAGATGCTGTCGAAATTGGTCGAGGTATAATCACATCTTTTAAACATGACGCAAGCACCGAATTAGACCCGATAACTTCCGGTGATCAGCGTTGGTATTGGGTCCGAGCAATTGGTATAGGTTCTAGCGCCAACGTATTCAGCGACCGAAATCCAGACAACGACCAATCAAACGTCACGGCAACCGCGCTGACAAACATAGCAGATTCCGTCGAGTGGCAAGATGTTTCCAATATAAACGGTGGCAGGCCATTTGACAACGCGACCGTCGGCGCTACGGCTGGCAGTAATTTAACCGCCTCGACAGGCGCATTGCTTGGCGATGATGACGTTTTAAACAGCGTTGTAATTGAAGATATCACCGAAATTCAACTTGCTGGAACCGGCGAAATTCTTGAGTTGATCGGCGGGGCTAGAGCTGACTTGCAGCAGCTTGGCGACGTTGCTGCTTATG
>Ga0208660_1000310_pt1 | contig 19611 bp, 30 predicted proteins | sample DEB08_DNA_13_FD_184527 | JGI IMG/M metagenome (GOLD analysis project Ga0208660, IMG submission 184527) | Aqueous microbial communities from the Delaware River and Bay under freshwater to marine salinity gradient to study organic matter... | ecosystem: Environmental > Aquatic > Marine > Coastal ... | reverse complement strand
CCGTCGCATTAAACGCGGGGACGACTCAGCTTACAAACGACCCGACGCTGAATTCGCCAACAAACTGACCGCCACTCTGCTCAACATGTGGCCGGCCACCAACAAAGACCACATGGATGAATACTATGAGGAATTACGAACGCAAACTGTATAAGAACCATGGCAAGGCCATTGGCACCTGGACAGCATGGACTGAAGGCGCATTCCTGTGCTCTGAAGCCCAGAAGACCACCACTGCCAAAGCAACCTCCAACCGTTACGAAGCCAAGGGCAAGAACATTGGCCGTGCTAACGAGACCACACCGGCTGAACAGGCTGTACTGGAACTGGAAAGCAAGACCAGGCTCAAACTCGACAAAGGCTACGTCGCCTCACTCGCAGAAGCCCAAGCCCCTGCCACTAACACTCTTGGTTTACTCCCTCCTATGCTGGCCACCCAGATAGAGAAGGTGAAACCAGAGAAGATATGTTGGGAGACTTCCTGTGTCCAACCGAAACTTGATGGCCACCGGGCACTGTATAAGGACGGCGTCCTGTACTCCCGCCAGGGAAAGCCCCTCGAACATCTGGACCACATCATCGAAGCCATCAAACTCTCTGGTTTGAATGACTATCACCTCGACGGCGAGATCTATATGCACGGCGAAGTCCTGCAAGATGTCGGGCGTGCTATCAAAAAGTTCAGACCCGAAACTCTCAACTTGGAGTACCACATCTATGACCAAATCCTGGATGCACCTTTTAAGGTCCGCATTGGCGAATTAGCCCAGGCAAAAATGGAAAATGAGTGGGACTCAGTTTTACAAGCGGTCAAGACCGACCTGGTCACTAGCATGGACGAGGTCTACAAGTGGCAAGAGTATTACCGGAACCTCGGTTACGAAGGCACGATGCTTCGCTTCAGTGACGACCCCTATCGCTCTGACCACCGCTCGCGCACACTCCTGAAAATCAAGGAGTTCCATGACGCCGAGTTCAGAGTCGAAGGAGTGATCGAAGGTAAACCGTACATCCGAGGCACCGATCAATTTCAGGTGCCTGTGTGGATTTGTGCGACATCGAATCACAGCCAGACCTTTAACGTCACCGCCCAAGGTGACATGGCTGAGAAAGACGTTCAGTGGGCAGCCCGTGATTCATTCATCGGCAAACTACTCACTGTGAAATACCACTACCTGTCGAAAGACGGTATCCCTCAATTGCCCGTCGCTTTGCGATGGAAGGACCACGTATGATTATATTTTGGATAACAGGCTACCTCTTCACCCTTGGGGTAGTGGTTGCCGTGGACAAGAGAGAAAATCTCGCCCTCACGGAGCTAACTTCGCACCTTGCACTCTGGCCAAGTACTTTAGGCTCGATGTGCATACGGCTACTCAACCACATCCGTAACGATGTGTCTTGAACCCTGCAGCGAATGTCCCTGGCGAACAGATTCTTTGCCCGGGTACTTCGGCGGAAACGCACTTGAAGATTACGCAATCAATGAACCTGGTGACACAGTTCATGTATGCCATGATCGCGGTGCGTCCTTCCTCGAAGACGCCAGACCCACAGACGAGTTGAAGGAAGGCCACATGTGTATTGGACACATGCTGGCCCAACTCAACGACCTCAAACAACCCCGAGATCCAGCTCTGCTGGCTATCGTTAGCAAACACCACAACAACCCAGCACGCAAGGAAGTCTTTAGATTTCCCTCACTGCGTAACTTCATTGAACACCACTCTAAATGAGTAGCGCCCTCCGTGCGCTAAATGCCTTCGGGCAAGGATAAGTGGTCCGCTGGCACACCGGAACCTCACGACCAATGAATAGTGTGCCACCAAACTTTCGGTGTTGTAGCTTTGGGGCAGGGAATACCCACCCACAACCGATGACAGCCGGGAAAGTTACCGGCACAAACAAATTAGGCTTCTGCTGGCATACCGGATCTAGCCTCAAGTGAAACTAGTATGCCAACTACCACCGATGACAAGGCGGGGAAAGTCCTGCCACAAATTTAATGCACTGTGACCGAATGGCTAGGTAGCGGACTGCAACTCCGCGCAAGTCGGTTCGATTCCGACCAGTGCATCCACTTTTATATAGAGGAACACATTATGGCTGCCGCCGTAGACCCCGAAGTATTCAAAATGATTCAAGTGACGCCGTCTATGGCAAAGAAAGCCATAGCTGTAGCACTGAAAGCCCAACTCATGTACATGTTGTTAGGTTCACCTGGCATTGGTAAAAGCGCCATCGTGCAAGAGGTCGCCGACGACTTCGACATGCTGGTGATCGACCTACGCCTGGCCCAGTGTGATCCTACTGATCTCAATGGTTTCCCTTCCATTGACGCAGCGCGTCAAAAGGCGGGCTACATGCCCATGGATACTTACCCATTACAGGGCGAGACTCCGCCAACGAATCCCAAGACCGGCCAACCCTATCAGGGCTGGATTCTGTTCTTGGACGAATTCAACTCTGCCGACAAAGGCGTACAGAAAGCAGCATACAAGCTGTGCCTGGATCGCATGGTAGGCCAGTTTCACCTGCATGAGAGATGTTTGATCATTGGCGCTGGCAATCTGGAAACAGATAACGCCATCGTTGAGGAAATGTCTTCAGCACTGCAGTCTCGTATGATTCACAACGAGCTGCTGAGCTGCCCACCTGAATGGTTACAGTGGGCTAACCGCGTCAAACTTGACCACCGGATTGTGTCGTACATCGAACACCAACCGGCTCAGTTAAACCGCTTCAACCCCAGTACACAGGTAGAACGCACTTACGCATGTGAGCGTACTTGGGCGCACGCCAGTGAGCTGCTGAAGCACATGGACATCCATGATGATGTCGCTGCGCCATTGTTGGCCGGCAAGATATCTGAAGGTGTTACCCGAGATTTCCTGAACTACGTTGCAGTCTTCAAAGACATGCCGAAGATTCCAGAAATCATCGCTAACCCCAACTCATGCCCGTTACCCGATTCCCCAGGGAAAAGGTTCGGAATGAGTGGTGCCCTAGCCTCAGCCGCCATCGCCGCGAATGTCGGACCTCTTGTGGATTACATCAAGCGTTTACCGATGGAATTCCAAGTAGTGACATTCCGCTACATGCGCTTACGCAATCCCGAAGTTACCGCCGAACCAGCACCCGCTAAGTGGTTGATGGATCACGGTCACGAACTGTTCTAGGAGAACAAATTGTCTCAATACAACCACATCAACTGGCTTCACACCGATCATGAGCACGGCCCCAATGGCTGCCTCACCGGAGACTACGCCGACAAGCCCAGCTACGCCGACTTGGGCATCACCTTTAATACGGAACTCCCGTACTGCCCACCCGATCTGTTGCCGCCAACAGATATACCCCAGGTACCACTACCGGGTGCAGTCTGGTTATTCCTATCAGCCCTCATCGGGATGGTAGCCTTCAAACGCAGGAGATAGACCCATGACGGATGACGAGAAACTGGCCAAAGCCAACATTCAAATGAGCAAAGCAAAGATCGCTCTGATGATCGACCCCCAGGCCATATTCTACGCCACCGTCTGTATGTCACTGGAACACGTCTGGAGTGATTACAACTCCACGGCGTGGACCGATGGCACCACCTGTGGCTACAACATCGACTTCTGGCTGTCCCTGACACCGGAAGAACAGGTAGGCCTGATCTTCCATGAGTCACTGCACGTCGCGTATCTGCACATGTGCCGATCTCTGGGCTTTGACCAGGAACGCTTCAACAAGGCAGCCGACTATGTGATCAACTTGATCATTATTAACGCTGGCTTCCAATTACCCAAGTGTGGGCTGTTTGATCGCTGTTATGAGGATCTGAGCACCGAGGAAGTCTATCGGATGCTACCGACTGAGCCGCACGATCCTTCCTTCATGAGCGATCTACGCCCTCCTAAAGACGAGGACGAAAAGAAAGCCCAGAAGCAGAAGATCGACGATATCCTTATTCAGGCCACCATCCAAACCAGAATGGTTCAGGACGCGGATCTGGCAGGCCTCGTACCCGGGGATGTTCTCCGGTATGTACAACGACTTATCAATCCCGTCGTACCTTGGCACCGTCACCTGGCACGTTACATGACTTCATTCGCCAAGAGTGACTGGACCTATGCCCGGGTTAACCGTCGGATGCTGTCATCCGGCTTTATCCTCCCCACCAACCAGTCAGAAGCTATTTGCGACATTGTGAGCTTGGGCGATCTTTCAGGGTCAGTGACCCAGCAGGAGATCGACTTCTATATGAGCAACTCTTACTCCCTGATGCGGAACCTACGTCCGAGATCCATGAAGTTCATTGGTTTCGACACGAAGATACACGATGAAATTGATATCAAGAATCTGAGTGATTTCAAGAACTTGAAGTTCACAGGCGGCGGAGGCACCGCGATAAATCCAGCCATGCAGTACTGCCTGGAGAAGAAGCCCACGTTCGCCATTATCTTTACTGATGGTCACTTCACAAAAGCCAGCATAAATCCTGGGATTCCTATTATATGGATCATCGTCAACAACCCGGGCTTTGAAGCCCCGTTTGGCAAAGTGATTCATTACAACGTCGAGGAGACCTATTGATGCAACATTATCGAGTGACTGGAGTGGTTGTATCCCTTATGGATGACCATAAGGATATGCCCTTTCTTGATGAAGTCAGCGCCGTCAGTGCTGCAGCCGCGTCTGCAACTGCCCAATTCCTACTGGGGCAGGATCACCGGCTTGAAGAGATCATCGTGAAGAATCTGTCTTGCAGCACAGTGTCTGCCAGTAGACACCCACACGGATGAACTACCCGATCGAGCCTGTATCAGGGGCTACCTACAATGGACGCGGCCAGGCCTTCGAGAATATCGAAGAGGTCTTCAGGTTCACGGGGACTGCCAACGATGTCACCATTACTGACTTCACCTTTGACAGTTGTCAGTACGGTATTCGGGGTGTCACGGGTAACTCCAGGGGATTAACACTCAAAAACTGTGTTATCAACAATCCGGTCTGGGAAGGTGAAGGGAAAAACCCTGTTTTGATCGATGGTGGAAGTGCTATCCACGAAGTCAATATGATCAACTGCAGAGCCTACGGTGTCGCCAAACTTGTAGATACCGGCGCCTCCTGGGGATGGGTCATTGATAATTGTAAATCGAACGGCTCAGCCTTAACACCCGTCACCCTGGTGGGGATGGATCACATCATCAAAGACTCCCGCATCACCAACTGCGGAGGCGCCGCCATTGAGGTATTTAATCCTTATGATGTACCCGGTGGATACCCCACCGGAAGCCCCAATGACTACTCAGGTGCCCACCTGATTGAGAACTGTCATATTGAAAACACCGGCTCACTTAATACTGCTGTGAAGTGGGCTATCGATCTGGATTGTGACACCGCCACCGTGCGTGACTGCACCATCAATCAGTTAGAGGACACGCTCGCAGGAGTAGGACACCTCATCAGAGCTAACGGTTTCCGCATAGGCATATTCCGTAACACGATGACTCTACCACCCGGTCTGTACGTCAATTCCAGCACACCTGGTTACAACTACATTACCAACGTAGAACCCACAATTATTAGTTACTACGGAAACGAATATATACGCCTTGATGAACCTATCATCAGGGAACCCACTAGCTGCGGCGTAAACGGAGACTGTTAATGTCTGATTCACCTGAAGGAAAAGATGGCGTCATGCGCGTCATCGCACGTTACAAGAAGGGTAGTAACCTGCAAGAGAAATACTTGCGGCCCTACCGTGAGGACTGGTACGGGGAACCCTGGAACAGCCATCACTGGATGGATGTCTATGTTGAGCAAGAACGCATGGATAACGAAACCAGAGACCTCAGCTACTTCCGAGGCCACCGCCGTGCATTCGAACACATTGGTTTCACCATCGTCACCATCACTTTATCCGTATTACTTTACCTTCACTGGTAACAGTCTATGGCGGGAGTCTAGCTTTTCTAACTATCTCACCGGACAGTGCGAACTAGATTAAGGGGAGTCGCTACCCCACCGCCACCTTCAATGATCCTTACCCTGTGAACCGATTGGGAACCACCAGAAAGTAACGGGGGACAGGATCACCATATTCATCGGCGCCTTTACTGGCGGTTATCTGCAAATAGCGAAACCCCCTGTTGCAGCTTGCGGTAGACCGATGATAAAGCCCCCCTTGTAAGCCCTGGGCACACGTCCGGCGTAGGGGGCACTAATTCAATTCACTTAAATTCAGCGGAGGATCTATGATCACTGAATTACCACCGCTGACAGATGATCAGCAAGCAGCACAACTCGTATTCACCCAATTCCTGTTACACCCCAAGCACCATGTCATGGTACTGGAAGGCTACGCTGGCACCGGCAAGACCACCCTGGTCAACCGTATGCTCGCCGACCTACCACAAACACTGGCAGGTGCGAAAGCAATGACAGGCGACCAGAACGACTGGGAAGTAGTCCTGACTGCCACTACTAACAAAGCAGCCGAGGCACTATCACAGATGGTGGAAGAGGATGTATCGACCATCCAGAAATACCTTGGCTTGATTGTTCAGAAAGATTACAAGGCCAAACCGCCCACAGCTCGCTTGGTCGTTAAGAGCAACGCAGAACCCAAGGCCCACAAGATACTGTTCATTGATGAAGCCAGCTTCGTTGATGATCAACTACTGCGACTCATCTTCGAGCAGACCGATAAGTGCAAGATCATCTTCATCGGTGACCCCGCTCAACTGGCACCTGTGAAATCAACCAAGACACCTGTATTCAACGCGGGTTTCCCCACAGTCAGATTAGCGAAGGTTGTTCGCCAGGCTGCAGGAAACCAGATCATTGAAGTCGCTACAGGGTTTCGCAACACCGTCAACGGTGCAGCCTGGCCCAAGTTCAAGCCCAATGGTACAGAGGTCATCCACCTGTCCCGCCAGGGTTACAACGAAGCTATCAAGGCTGAGTTCGACCGGCAAGACTGGGAGTTCGCAGACTCTAAGGTACTGGCTTGGACTAACAAAACCGTCATCACCTACAACGAAGCTATTCGTGGCGCCGTACAAGGCGAACCGAAGATTCAGGTAGGGGATTATGTGGTCTGCAACAAACACATGGGCCTCAAGAACTGCAAGCTCAAGACCGATCAACTTGTACAAGTCACTGAGATGTATGCGTTTAAGTCGGGCAGTAAATTCTTGGGCACAGGCGGGTTTGATGGCTACATGGTTACAGTAGACCACCAACACACTGCATTCATGCCGGCCTCCCAGGAGATCCGCAAAGCAGCTCTAGCGGCTGCCAAGAAGGACGAAAACTTCAGATTGGTGAAAACCATTGATACGGAGTGGATCGACCTTCGAGCAGCGTATGCCTGCACCGTCAATAAATCCCAAGGCTCCACATACAGGAAAGTCTTTTTGGACCTCGATGATATAGGGGCGTGCAGAAGCGCCGATCAGAAAGCCAGAATGCTTTATGTAGGCGTAAGCCGTGGCAGTCACCAGGTCTTCCTAACGGGGGACATATACAAACGCGCCGCTTAGGAGGCCACATGAAATGGAACGTACAAGTCACTATCGAGTGGGCTGAAGAAATAGAAGCACCCACTCAGCAGATCGCTGAAGACATGGCCCGATTACGCGCTAAGAATGCGTGCAGAGAGGGTGATGTCTTTGTGGAGGCATTCGCTGATGACGACTGAAATCGGACCAGGTGTTCGCTTCGCCTTTATGGAAGCCGTCAAGGAGCACCTCTACAGCAAGGCTTTCAAGAATCTCCGCACTCAACTGTGGGAGATCATCACCGACAACAGCATCATCCATAGCAACTTCCAGAAGCATTTCAGCTTCCGTGGGTCTGTCTATGCCTATGCTAAGCCGGACGATATCCCCCACGGGCAGAAACACCCACCCATGAATCTGCTGAACAGCAGTCTACGGGACCGGATGAAAAAGTATCTGGTGGAGGTCGATAAGACTGAAAGGGAGGAAGCCATGGTGTTAGGTTACGTCCTCAATGTGGTTGGCAGAACCGACCGCACTAAGGATCTACTGGCTTTATTACCGGATAGCCTGCACTACATTATCAATGACTTCGCCGAGCACCTCATCGACGGTGAGGGAAAATTCACTCCAGCCATGGTGCTGGAATTCAAGGCGGACAACATAAAATACGAGCACACACTCAAGGCTCGCATGATGTTCAACCTTATAGATCAAGGAGTTTAATGTGATCAACATAGAACGACACTGGCAAGACGAATGGTTCGCTGTAAGCAATGACGGTACTTTGTACCATCTTGGTAATTGCGGAGACCAGGAGTGTGCTGAAGAAATAGCCACAGATGTGCTCCCACCTGACTCATGGTTGCTTGTCGCAGATGGCATTAAAGCCAACCAATGGGTAGAAACAATATCCAAGGCATTTGCTCAATCCACTACAGCAAGATAGGAATTCCCATGCGCAAGATAGTATACGCATCTTCAGATACTTACCCAGTTGCACTGCTCATTAAGGGCACTGCCTTCAACGCCGATGAACTGGAGAACGTATACTCGGGCGCCCTGGATTCCAAGGGCATCCCCCGGGAAGACCTCCTCTTCATGTCACTGGAGTATTCCTCCAACGGCAAGGCACCCATCAAGTACATCAAAGAATACCTGGGACGCCTGATGCCTGAACTGGCATCCCTTGGCGTGAAAACAATTTACTGTGCTGACGCTGCGTTCTTCAAGATACTGACAGGAATGCGCAAAGCTGAACCCTACTTGGGTTACATCAAGCCATGCTCATTGGAAGGTTACGAGCACATGGATGTTACATTGGGGGTCAACCATAAATCCCTCATGTACAATCCTGCTAACGAACCGAAGCTGCAGTTATCTGTAGCTACACTGACAGAGCATGTCGCCGGCACTCTTACAGGCCTTGGGGCTGATATCATCCACAGTGCGAGCTACCCTCGCTCGATAGACGATATCGTTACTGCCCTTCAAGGTCTGCACCAATACTCTGAACTGGCCGCAGACATCGAATGTGCTGGTTTGAATTTCCATACAGCAGGGATCGGTACGATCGCCTTCGCATGGGACCAACACAATGGTATAGCGTTCCCTGTGGACTACCGTCCCCGCCTAATCCCTACGGATGACGGCAAGTGGGGCGACATGACCGTAAACCCTGGCATCAGGGCTGCACTCAAGAATTTCCTAGTGGAGTACCCCGGGGTGTTCACATGGCACAACGCCAGCTTCGATATCAAGAACCTGATCTTCAATCTGTTCATGAAAGATATCAATGATATGGAGGGAATGCTCGCCGGTATGCAAGTGCTGGCCGAGAAGTTCGACGACACCAAGATGATCGCATACCTTGCCACCAACAGTACGGCGGGTAACGATCTAGCACTGAAGAACCTGGCACATGAGTTCGCTGGCAACTGGGCGCAGGACGATATCAAGGATATCACTAAGATACCTGTCGATAAGTTACTGCCCTACAACCTGGTGGACTGCCTCTCGACGAACTTTGTCAAACAACAGTACACCCCGGTCATGATCCGGGACCAGCAGCAAGACCTCTATGAGGGATTGATGAAGGACAGCCAACGCCTGATCATTCAGATCGAGCTGTGCGGTATGCCACTGGATCGCCACGATGTACAGGTGGCCAAGCAGGAACTGGGTGATCTACTTACTGGATTGACTGCTGTGTTTGACAACTCCAACATCATCAAGCGTTTCCAGGAAGAGTATACCCAGGCTGCATGGGTCAAGGACTACGAGGATCGCAAGGCGAAAGCCAAGCACCCTGAGAATATCAAGAGAAAGGAACGCTCCTTGTTCCCCACGCTGAAGTTTAATCCCAACAGCGATCCACAGAAGCGTTACATCATCTACAAGATGCTCGACTTCCCTGTGATTGCTACAACGGATGGTGGCCAACCGTCTACTCAGGGGAAAGTGATTGCAAGGCTGATGAACCATACAAACAACACAGAGATGTTGGAAATGATGGAAGCCATGAACGCTTGGGCTGCTGCAGAGAAGATCATGTCTAACTTCATGCCCTCGTTTGAGGCCGCTGTAGACCACGGGGATGAGTTCATCCGCTGGGTACACGGTAACTTCAATGTGAACGGCACGGTGTCTGGACGGTTGTCCAGCTCCGGTCCCAACATGCAGAACCTACCCTCTGGGTCAATCTACGGGAAACTCGTTAAGGGTTGCTTCAAAGCACCGCCCGGGTGGTTATTTGTTGGCGCCGACTTCAAGAGTCTGGAAGACTACATATCAGCACTCACGACCAAAGATCCCAACAAGATGAAAGTGTATCTGGACGGATACGATGGTCACTGTCTGCGCGCATTTAGTTACTTCGGTGACGAGATGCCGGATATCGTTGATACTGTGGAATCCATCAATAGCATCGCCGACAAGTACCCTGACATGCGTCAGGACTCCAAAGCACCTACCTTTGCCCTAACGTACCAGGGCATGTGGAAAACCCTTGTGAACAACTTGGGTTGGACTGAGAAGAAAGCCAAACGGATCGAGGCTAACTACCACGATTTGTATAAGGTTTCAGATAAATGGGTGCAGGATAAACTGGGAGAAGCCTCTAACACTGGCTACGTCGAGGTCGCCTTCGGCTTACGCCTACGGACACCTCTCCTTGCCCGCACTATACGTGGGCATTCAACCACGCCATTTGTGGCAGAGGCCGAAGGCCGTACTGCCGGAAATGCGCTGGGGCAATCCTACGGATTATTGAACAACCGAGCCGCTGTAGATTTTATGCAGAAAGTTTGGAAGTCCCCGTACCGTCTGGATATCAAACCAGTAGCGTTGATTCATGATGCGATCTATCTAGTAATTCGGGACGACATCGAAGTAGTTACCTGGGTCAACCAGGAGTTAATTAAATCGATGGAGTGGCAAGAATTACCTGAAATCAAACACGATACCATTAAGCTAGGTGCTGAATTGGATCTGTTCTGGCCCAGTTGGGCCTCTGGGCTTACTGTCCCGAACGGAGCAACAGAAGCCGAAATATCTGCCTTGTGTGCAGATCAGTACCAGAAACTTAGGGGTAGTGATGAATCTTAAAGAGAAAATGCGTTTAGACGTTGGCGATGAAGTGAACTGGGTAGACCCTGATAATGGGGTCTGTTCCGGTACACACCGTATCGTGGACATTCTTACAGAGTCAAAACGTGTGGAGGCTATCGATTCAGTACTGGTTTTGGAGAGTGATATAGGTAGTGTCGCTGAGGCTTACGTCAGTGAAGTGGCATAAAATATATAAGAAAACGTGATGTACCCCCTTTACAGTGCTTGGCTTCAAGCATTGTTTCGGGGCACCAATGAATAACTACAAGAAGCTGAAAGAATTCTGTAACACCAATCGCCAACAAGCTGTGCTAGCACTTCTAGCTGAAAACAGCAGCATGACAAAAACAGCAAAAGAAATGAACATCTCCCGACAGGGTGTTCAGAACATTGTCAAAGCAGTAAAGCACCATGGCCGCAAACGTGGCTACGATCCAGACCACGATATGACTCACCCTGGTCCAGAGGGCATGGCACTCAAACGCCTCTCTACCAACTACGACAAAGACGGTGAGATCAACCAACAATGGGTCATCTTTGAACCCGGTAAAGAACACCAAGAACAAATGTTCCGTGACTTCTGCCAAGGGTTGAGCGACGAGATCGCTCCCCAGAAGAAGATCAAAAAGCCCAAAGGTAAATTCAAATCAGAGCTGCTCTCCGCCGTTGTTATCGGGGATGGGCACCTGGGAAGCCTAGCCCACAAAGAGGACAACCTGGTTGAAGACTTTAACATTGACATCGCCACCAAAGATTTGTGTGCTGCTATTGACTACCTTGTTGACCAAGCCCCCCTCGCCGAAGAGGGTATGCTCGTCAATGTTGGAGACTTCATCCACGTTGATGGAGCGAGCAACACAACGACAGGAGGTACTCCTCAAGATACCTCAGTACGACACCCAAGAATGCTTCGGATTGCGGGGGCTACCCTACGTTATTGTATCAATCGGATGGCAGAAAAATTCCCTCGGGTTACTGTTGTTAATGCCGCTGGAAACCACGATGCAACATCTGCTCTCGCGCTTAGCATGTTTCTTGAAGGACTCTACGAAAAAGATCCAAGAGTCACTATCGAACCCACAGAATCCAAGTTCTTCTTCAGAGAGTTCGGAAAGAACCTTATTGGCATTACCCATGGGGACCGAATCCCAGCAAACCGACTGACCGGCGTCATGACTCGCCTCGCTGCTGAGCAGTGGGGACGAACACAGTGGCGCCGCTGGTGGGTAGGACATATCCACCACAAGCAGAAGCTCGCTATGGACGCGGGATGCACTATCGAATCGTTCAACACCCTGGCCGGCACTGACGCCTGGCACTCCGCATCCGGTTATGGAGGCGAACGGGGCATTGAACTTATTACCCTTCACAAAGAATTCGGTGAGATAGGCCGCCTGTCTCCTTCACTGGAGATGGTACGCGCCTACGCCGAATAGGAGAAACCATGAGAGTTGTAGTAGTTATACCGTATGACGACGACCCGTCCCAGACTGTGATGCTAGCCCCCAAGGGGCTGGATTGCGCACAGGCCCAGAGACTCATCGAGACCTTACTCGCTGCCTATCCCTGGATGGAAGAGGATGGCGGTAATGGAGACTACGAACCCATAACCTATCTACATTCCATGGGCTTTGACCATGCCGACTGGATAGATGGCCCAGCAATCTGAGGAACGCACCATGAGTAAGATAGCCTATTACGCACGCCCCATTAACCTGTTCGGCACTCTAGTTGAGGAGTGTGACATCTGGTGGCTTGAGCAACACGGGTACACCGTCATCGACATCACCACTGTAGAGATGCAAGCAGCCTACCACCAGAGAGGGATGAAGGTGTTCAAGAAGTTGGTAAAGAGTGCCGACCTGTTGTTCTTCCGAGCCTGTCCTGATGGCCGCATACCTGCGGGTGTCTACAAGGAGATCAAGTGGGCTATGGCAGCAGACGTCAACCTGATGGAAAGCCCCGGCAATATCCATGGCCGTGCCATGTCTGTACTGGAAACCCGCGAATACCTCGAAGACGTTGGAGCACGATGATGGAATTTCTATTGGTAGCCCTACTTACCATTCCTGGTTTAGAGAGTAAGTCACTGACTACAGTCACTTACCCCTCTGCTGCAGTCTGTGAAGATGCCAAAAGCCAGATCCTTGAGAACATGCCCAAGGGAATTACCGGCATAATCACCTGCCTACCCACAAAGGAGCTGTAATGTTAGACACCTGTGTGATCTTAAATGGCCCACCCAACTGTGGCAAAGACACCATCGCTCGCCTGCTTACTGAGTATGGTTTCAACCATCGTGAGATGAAAGCCAGACTGTACGCGGACACCATTGAGCAGTTCGACCTGACGGGTAACCGACCAGGAGAATTCATGAAGCGTGCTACAGATCGTGACCTGAAGGAGCGCCCTTGGTATCCGTTGAGAGTTCGCGGTTCACTGGATTGCCTCTCACCGCGGCAAGCCTTGATCTACACCAGCCAGGAAATAAAGAAGCCCCAGTTTGGTGAAGCCTACTTCGGCAAAGCTGCTGCTGAGGATTGTGTGGCTGACTATGCCATGCTGGCAGTGTTCAGTGATGGGGGTTTCGATTCCGAGGTCGCCTGTCTGGCCCCGGTCTACAAGAATCTCCATATATTTCGCCTTCACCGTGAAGGCTGCACCTGGGGAAACGATTCCCGCAGCTACTTAACTGGACACTTAAACACCCACGACCTGGAGCTGTTTGACGGAAAGCCAGAGCTGGCAGTGGATGCCATCCTTGATGTGTTAGCCGCTTCTCTTTTAGACGCCAGAGATGCCGCTTAACCTTTATACCTAAAAGCTCCTACGGGGGCTTTTTTTATACCTAAAATTTAGTGACTGCTAACTTTTCCCGTATACTCCAGAAATCCAAGCAAAGTAAGTTTTTCTTCTTTAGCTTGTGGATAACGTAATTACTCGGGGCGAGTCTATGGCAGTGGCAACAATACCAAAAAGTGAAATACGGGTTAACAACAGCATTACAGTCGGTTATGCCACTGTACCTGCAACAGAAACAGAAGACGGCGAATTAGCATGGGGCTTGCCTGGTAGGGTACTAACTACCAACAAGCAGTTTGCGACCGAGTTCTGTAGCACCCTCAACGATGAAATAGTACGCAGAATGAGGTCTCCAAAGCAGCTCCTCACCACCAGATAAACCTCTGAAAATCCCAACTGCCCTGCATAGAATAGGTTTCATTATTTCTTCTATTTCAGGGCAGTTTAATGTCGGACAATTCACCATACACCGAACACGGTAACTCAAGATTTTCCCACCTTGAAAACAAGGTAGAACATCTGGATACCACTGTCGGCCAACTGATGCAGAACCAGGCATCGATGGACGCCAAGCTAGGCACCGTGCTGACCGGCTTGGACAAAATCACCACACGAATAAACGAACCACACGATACCAACTGGTGGGGCATGATCTCTTCACTGGTCGCACTGGTTCTATTAATGGCCGGTGGTGTCCTGATGAAGACCGCCCCTATGGAAGCCGCCATCCTCGAAGTCCACGATGCCGCCGCAGCCAACACCGAAGTGCTCCATGAACGCTCCTATACCCTGGGCCGGCATAACGCCCAACTAGAGTACATAGCAGCCAAGCAGGTATTGACCGCAGAGCAGAACGAAGCCCAGTGGGGCGCCATTGGTGATCTACGGGTCGCCATCTCAGTGAATGAAACCAATGTAGACAACAGTACCTGGCAACACCGCCACCTCGATGAGCAGGTCCACGCACACGACCGCAGGATCTCCTCTACAGAGAAGAAGGCTGCAGCCGGGGAAGTCTCCCGCGCAGCTATAGGTGAATATGCCAAAGAAGTGCAGGGGCGAGTGACCAAGCACGCTGAGGTATTCCAACACGACAAAGAGAGGATAAAATGAGTAATCAACTGCAAGAAGCCATCGCTGACAAGCTAGAAGGTATCAAGAAAACCCTTGAGTCAGGGCGTACCAATAAGGGCATCGAAGAACTTACTGTCCTGATCATGGCACTCCGCCCAGACGACTACGAAGAAGAGAACTCACCCGGGGTCGCCTGAAGTATGTCAGATCTGACATAAAAACGGGGCTTGTTACAGCCCCGTAGTAGATAGAGATCACCTCCCGTTAGTTTTCAGATCAAAAACCAATAATGTTACTCACCTTCATCTAACCCTTCCCTCCCTTTCACCGCCTCTATCAACGATTCGTATTGCACCCGGCACTCAGCCGCGGTTGCTGCATTCAGTTCGTGCGCCATCTGCCAGCCCACATCAACGGCATAGGCTAGATCCGCACAAGGCTGGGTCAGTTCAGAAGCTATAGAAGCTGGAGGCTCGCAGCGTGTCGTCAAACCACTGCACGCATTCAGGAGGAAGGTCGCAGCTAACATCAGGACGCACGACTTCAGAAACTTTCTTACGAATAGCATACTTTTTCTCCAGTGAACCGAGGGCTATACGCCTCTCGTTATCTTTCTGCTTAATCAGGCGTGCCTGTTGAGCCGTCAGTGCTATCTCGATCTTCTTCTGAAAGCCCAGTTCCGCTTCGTTGAATCCCTTGATGTGCCCATACCCGTAGGCACCACCGACAATGGCTACCAGGCCGATCGCTACATAAGGGAACCACCGCGCACGGAACAACCCCATTATCAATCCAACCACTTTCTATACTCCTCGTCCTTTCTCTCATCTTGCTCTCGAACCCTGTGATAGAAACCAATGACCGTAGCGAGTATGCCTACCGTCGCCAGGAGAAAAGTTGCCTGTGAGGTGCCGATCAGCATAAACATGGCTGGCTCCGTGACACGGAGGATCACTGCAGTGATCAACCAAGCTGCCCAGACCAGGGTGGCTCGACGGACCAGTTTGTGTCGTTCAAAGAGGCGCTCGATCAAATTCATGCTAGGAGTATGAATTCCATGGTTTTGCTTTTCTGAATAATTTTTACTACAATCGGGCCACACCCCGCAGAGGGTGAGCTGTCCGGTAACAGACCCAGGTACTCATTGATGGAAGAACTACATCCTTTTATCCAGCTCCGTAAGTCAATCCGTAAAAACGCTCTCAGGCAATTTCGACACAACAACGACAATTCAGAGAGTATGTTCCACCCAGAAATGGGCTTTGTGAACGCCTACGACATCCCAGAGGTAGAAGCAGCCCTTGCTAACTACGAGGCGACCCTCCCTACAGCCCTCCAGAACGACCAGGCGACCCCTTCGAGAGAAGAGGAGCTAATCCAGATGGGTAGTCAGATATGCGCTGTGTGCCCCGATCCGGAGCTGAGAGGGTTTGCCCAACAAGTAGTGGCCTACTTTATTGGGCAACAGATGGAAACCGACGGGACTATTTATAGTTTCACGGGGGATGCTACGATCACCAAAGGCAATCCTGAATCAGATATTAGCATTCCGTAACGTGTGAGCTGCCCGGGTCACGTCAGCATCGTGTGCCCGGTAGCAGTGGGCTGACTGGCTACCCAGCACCCTGAACAGAAGATCAATGAAGTTATGCAGACGCCCATAGAACCAATGGTCCCGTTGGCGCCAACATCTACCACTCAATGACTCGTTCGGGTTAGGCCCAAAGAAAACCACGATATTAAGCAACTGGCTTAATGCGTCGCCGACCCTGTGTAAATACCCAAAGACGTTCATGCGCCGCCTACTATTGCATCAACTTCAGCTTGCTCAAAGATACCCGCAGTCGCCAGGTCATAGAACCGTTGGCGACTCACGGCAGAAGCAAAGTCCACCCCGTCCATGCCACGGATCATCTCAAACATCAGCTCCAGGTCAGCACCCAAGTCACCACCACCATTCTTGGCTTGGATCAGTTTCCTGGCCGAGACCTTGTAGGTCATCAGGATTTCCATGAAGTCTACATAGCTGTAGGTATTGTAGATCACCCGATCAGCAAACAAACCAGTTTCCCTATCCAGTATCTGCCCTATCTCAGGTACATCCATCGTTACGTCCATGGCTTCCATGGCGAAGTCAGACAACGGTTGGTCAGTCGTCACGATACGGGCTACTACGCCCCGTGGATCTAGCAGTGCCAAAATGTCCATTAGTAAACCCTCACATAGATAAAGCCAGGTGATCCAGCTTGGCCGGGACGTGAAATATGGTTCGCATCGGTGTTGTTACCGCAGCCTCCGCCACCACCAGCTCCATAACCTGTACCCGCATACGCTTCCTGAGAACCGCTGTAGGCACCCCGCCCCCCATTACCAAAGTAGGAGGCTGCCCCACCGCCACCATTAGCGAAGCTTCCCGAGGGTGTATAGACGCCAGGAGTGTAGAACGCAGCCGCAGCACCTGCCGACCCTGCTAAGAGTGTTATATCAGTGCCACCCTTGCCACCCGCTGAACCATACATACATTGGTCATTTAAAATAATGGCACGCTCGGTGCCCCCAATAATCCAGGCACCAAGAAGCGTAGTCGCTACGGACTGCTGCTCAGTACTATTAGTCGTGGTAGCTGCTACCTCAGTCGCTTGACCACCACTGGCTACGAATAGCTCCACAGCCGCTTTAGTGATCTTAGAGTCAGCACCGGCGCCACCTTTTCCGGCTGTGCCCTGGTTGATAGCAGTGCCACCTGTGCCGCCCAATCCCGTGTACCAGTTCAAGGTCTCACCCGGGGTCACAGGTATAAGCAGATTGCGTACACAAGCACCGCCATTACCGCCCGCACCGCCAGCCTTGATACCGGAGGTGTAACGACTGGAACCAGCGCCCCCGCCTCCACCGCCGACACCATCGACGAGTATATAAGTCGCACCATCAGGTACGACATAAGCACCTGTGGTTTCCGTTGCACCGTCCTTGAAGAAAGAATCAAGCAGGAAGCTACCACCACCACTACCCGCTGCCCCCAACATTTGGCTTAAAATTGTCATATTAAGAACCACCCTACACCTGATAAAAAATATAACCGTAGCGTGACATACGGTAAGTCTACTATTAGATCCTCACTGGACTGCATAATGTCGTCAGCCGACTGTACCGTGACGGTGTAATTCCCGAAATCCCCTTTTAGATCGGTGAATGCCACCGTGTCTCCGTTGCTAGGGGAAGTGGGTAACGTGATAACCGTATTGGCTGATATATACATAGGAGTATGTTTATTGACCTGCAAGATCGTAGAGCCGACTGCCATTGGATTGATTACCAAATTATTGGTAGCAGCAACAAGAGCGTAATCAGTCATACCAGTAACGGCTTGATAATTAGCCGCACCGTGATCACCCCAGCCATAAGCAGCCTCGAACTTATCCAAGGTGCTCGCCGTATTACGCATTTCCAACACCAGCTCAGCAATAGAGGTGGTGTCCAGCTCAGTAGACCCTTCCTGTGTCCGCTCAAGCGTGAGGAAATTCGCCGCAGTCATGGCGACCACTTTGAGAATCTCTGTTCCCACAACTTCGCCAGCGACCACCTGTTGTGCGGTCAGCAAAAAGTAATCGGCGCCTGCCGTAGCTGGCAGTGTAGGCAACAACAAATGGTTCAGATCTGTTGCGTCTAGAATTAGCAGCGTAGCACCTGGGGCTAACGGCATCGCAGATGTTACCTTGACATTGTTAGCAAATAATTGAGCCATTCTTAAAACTCCTGTACGACGAGGATCAACTCGTCTTCTTTGACTCGACCGCCAGATGTACGCATCTTGACGGTTAGCTTATATTCAACGCCGGCCAGCCCACCGGAGACCCAGACCTTTGCCACTGTGTCGCTTGACCGCTCAACAATGACACTAGGCCCACTGGGAGTAGACGTGACTGTTGGCGCCTCACCTGGCTCTGGGCTAATGACATCATTACTGGTTTCCAGGAACTCATCGTAATGAATGTCGTAATCCAGGAACTCACTGGGCTGCTGTAAAATCGTGCCTACTATCATCCCGAAACCTCAAATGTCCGTTGGCTTCCACCAACATAAAAATCTTGTGGGACCGCACTCACGTAATAGGTCCGGTTCTGTGCTGCTGGCGCCTTACTCAGTATCGCCGGGAAGGTGGACTGCAAGCCCAAACCATTCCAAGAAGCAGCGCCGAATATCAATACTGTGGCTTCCATAGACAACGTGGACCCGGCACTCACTTCCAACTCGGTGGGCACCCAAACGACCCCGACTACATCGAAGGCGCTATAACTTGTTACCGCTACTGCAGCACCGTAGATACCTGATGCTGCACCCTCGAAGCCTCCAACTACCGCACCTGTCCACGCTGCAATCCGGTCTACGTGAGGCTGGTAGAAAGTTATGTCACTGGTGACATCCCAACGAGTAGGCGCCAGGCCCACATCAATAGAGGTAGTACTTAGAACCGCACCACCACTCCACGAAGCCGAGGCCGCCTCTATATATTGGCCATCAATACCTATAGCGGCACTGGTTTCCCAAGCAGCACTAGCAAACTGGTGCCGGGTGGCGGCCATCTCTGTAGTGCCTGTGACACTAAAGACAACGCCATCTGGCCCCGAAT
>Ga0208660_1000306_pt1 | contig 19699 bp, 55 predicted proteins | sample DEB08_DNA_13_FD_184527 | JGI IMG/M metagenome (GOLD analysis project Ga0208660, IMG submission 184527) | Aqueous microbial communities from the Delaware River and Bay under freshwater to marine salinity gradient to study organic matter... | ecosystem: Environmental > Aquatic > Marine > Coastal ... | reverse complement strand
TGCTTTCTGAAACATCTTTTTCACCTTCTCTTTTGTTAAGTTCTAGCCGCTGATTGGCTTCGTCTTGTTCCTGCTGACCCCATGATTGGGAGTCGTAATTATCTTGATCGTTCATAATATTCTCGTATTAAGACCCGCTTAGCCGTTATCGCTGAATAAATACAAAACTAAATAGTTAAGTTTAGCTAAGCGGGGTTATTTGTTAATACATGTAATATGCAAATGTTAGCGCCGCAATCAATACAAAAACTATAATAAGCTCGTTCTTGTTGCGCTGGAACCAGGTGGTGCCGGTTGACTTATGCCACCGTCGACCGTGCTCACCGTAAATCTTTTCCTTTAAAATCTTTTTCATTTCAATTACCCAAGGCCGATTTGTACCATTCGATTTGAATTTCAAGCTTTTTTATTTCTTCAATATTATCTTGATTTAAGTCCTTAATAATTGACTCTCGATGCTCATCTAGGATCTTAGATCTAAGACGCTTGTAATCATAACCGCCGTTACTGTCGTATTCACAAAACCCTAATACCATAGCATTTCGATAGTTTGTCCATGAGTCCGATTCTATCGTATTTGCGACATCACAATACAAGTCGCCGAGCGTCTCTTCTGATACTTGCTCTATCACCTTTAGCATTTCCAGTTTGAATTTATCAAGCAATGATCGAGCTTGATTCTTTCCGCTTTCGCCTAATTCTGGATATAAATTTTGGTTCATTTCATTTCTCCTATATGCTGTGTGTGTTAAATAGCCATTCGCCCATTTTATCAAATGCTTTTTCTATAGCCCTATTTAGTCCACATTGATTAAATCTCTGATAATCGTTTAATGCTCTTTCCTTTAGAAAGTATACCAACTCATCAACGCTCTCATCATCAAGCGTGGATATAGCCTCAGTTAGCAACTCCTTATTGTCTGCGTATTTAGCGTGACAATTCCGAATAGCGTACTCGTTAGCCGCCTTAAGCTCTTTGTCGCTCATGTCTGGCTCTTGTCCGTTTTCGTCGCTCACTTTGACTTGCCTGTTATTTTAGTTTCTAACTGCTCCACAACTCCAATAAGTAGCTCAGTGGTTTTGCCATTTAATTGCTCTAGCCGCTCAAGAGCATCAACTCGCTCGGTCAGCTCTTTAATCTTTATATCTTGTTCAGTCATATCATTCTCTCATCTCGTTATTAAAATCTATTTTAAGAGTGGGCTAGTGGTGCGGCTATGCTGAAGTCTTTTGAAGTTATGATTTATGTACACTTCTAAGGTGCGCCAAACATGCTTCTTTGCTTCCCAGTAACCCACTCATAAAATAAATCTCTGTTTAAATCCGCTACCCCTTGGATGCTTCGGGTGAGGGTAGCGAACGGGTTAAGCTGGTTTTTTCAATCAGACCAGAAACTGCTTTGTTGGTTTAATTAGTCCATAATTGCAAACACCTCATTCTGGCAGATACTTTATTTTCTTCGGATCTCTGTTCAGCCGATACTTTTCATCTTAAAATTCATCGCTGTTGCTTCGTTTAATGTATAGCCTGTACTCGTGCTAGGTTTCTCTAGCTATCGGCTGAAAATAGTTACCTCGCTTTATTGTTGATTTGTTATGACTCAGGATCGTAGCAACTCATTTCGCCATTATGGCACTGGAAAACACCATTTATTCGTCCGCGACCCTTTCCGCAAAATTGCACCTTGATATTTTCATCTTGGTTTTTGCGCTCCCAATACCTTACCTCTGGAAAGTATGGCTCCGCTGTTTTAATTTCACAGTTAATGTAGTTGTCTGAGTAATCTAAATTCTTGCACGCCTTCATAGTCACCTCAATAATTAATAAAATTGTTTAAAGAACGGGCTAGCCAACCCTTGATGTTTAGCCCTCGAATCTAATCGACCCATCAAACTAGCCCGCTCTATAAAAAACTCTACTAAAGCGATTTAAACAGTGATTAAGGCTGACTAATTACATGCGTGGTTCCCGACTCAAACGGTCTTCTATTGGCTTAAACCTACGTTCAAAGGTTCTCGGCTTACTTTTTCACGCCTTGCTTAATCACTGATTAAATAACTCTAAAGTTTGCCCCACTTGCGGCGGGGGCGGTGCCGGTTTATTTAGTTTTAGTTGCTTTCAGCGCATCAATTTGGCGCTGAGTTCGTCTGGCAAGCTCGTGAAACTCAGCGGCGTTAGCCTTTTCTAGCTTCGATTTCAGTGTCCTTAGCTCTATGTCGTATTCTGTTGTCATTTTATTTTACCCCACATTAGGTCAGATCGTTCGTGATGGTCGCTAACTTCTTGTTGGTGTAACCCGCCTTGAATCTCTTTTAGCTTGTCGTTAGCTTCAAGTAATTCTGTATAAACATACTTGCAGCCTCGAATCATGTCGTTAAAATGATTGTAAGTTGGAGAGTCTTGGTTAAGGTCTTCGCCATCGAATGATTGTTCGTTTACTTGCCTTACGCCAAACGCGCATACTTTAATCTCGGCTTGGTTACTATTGCCAAAAGGGTTAATTAAGAATAGCGTGTCATTTGGCTTGACTTTCTTAAGCTGCTCTATGGTTGTTAGTTGCATTTCGTTTCTCGGTGTTGGTTGACTTGATGAATACATAGTTACATACATAGAAAACCAAGTCAACATTATATTTAGACTTATTTAATATTGACATATCATATATAGAAAGGCATTATCTACGAATGACTAAATTTAAACATCACTGGATAACGCTTACACCAGATAAAAAACGTAAGCTAGTAGAGGCAACCGGCATACCGAATACTTACATGAGCAGTATCGCTTACGGTCGCGTAAACCCAACACTATCAACGATGGCAAAGATTGTTGATGCTGATAGTAAAGTAAAATTTACATGGTTCGTTGAACCAGATCCCGATTAATTCTCCTCCCTTAACAGGGTATTATCCCCCGCGATAACTCAACGGGGCATTTTTTTTAACAAACACGAGGAAACAATGGAATACTCAAAAGCAGCACGTTTGCTGGCTAAGTATATTCGTGAGAACGAATTGTGCGACGAAGAAGCTGGACTAAGAATAACCGCATTTTGTGACGAGATTGGGCAAGGTGAAACTCCTAGAATGGCGCTAGCCGTAGCTCGGCAGATTGATGTTCTGATAGACCAAGAATTGAAAACAACGGAGTAAATGAAATGAAGAAAATAGATGTAAGTGTATTGCCTGACAATTTCTTAGTTGAGCTAATGCATCCAGAAAACGAAGCTATCGATATTATTAAAAAGTTCAAGCATGAGGCTGGTGATTACTTAGATGGTGGATGGCTCATGCGTCCGTGCTTAGGTATCGACCACTTCAACGACGGTTCAATGGTTCTGCCTGATGGCCTGGTTGTTGAAACAATGGAATATCATTGTGATGAACCTGATCTGGCCATTATTGCCGATGGCAAAGTTTGCTTCTTATCACTAAGGAATGAAATTCAGGGCTGGCACGCATACGACATGAGTGAGCTATCGGATATGTGCGCAGTAAAAATACTAGGCGTTACAGCAGAGTACGGCGCACAACTTGGAATGGGAGTAATCGAGCTGTAATAACCCCATCTAACCTAACAACGGAGTAAATGAAATGAAGAAAATAGATTTAAGTGTATTGCCTGATGGGTTTCTGATTGAGCATTCACTTTTTGGTAATTCATTCGAAAAAACCGAATTATACAGATTGGATAAATCAATTATAAAGGAGCGTAATGGCTGGGATTATCGCCCATCTTTAGATATTTGGCACTTCAACAGCGGCTCAATGGTTCTGCCTGATGGCTTGGTTGTTGAGTGCGAGACAAGAGACGGAGAAAAATTTAAAGGAAGTGTTCTAAGCAATCAAATACTAACTAAAGGCGCTGGAAATGTTGATGATCGGTTCGAGTTGGATCATTACGAGGGGAGTTATAGCTTTTCTGGTGGTGACATAATCGCCATAAAAATGATAGGCGCTACAGCAGAGTACGGCGCTCAACTTGGGATGGAAGTAATAGAGCTGTGATAACCCCACCTAACCTAACAACGGAGCAATAACAATGCTAAAAGGAAGCGCACACGAGGTAAACATACCTAGCGCATACGACTCTTTCCCAGATTCGTTTCTACTAAATTCTAGGGACGTTTGCCAAATAATGGGGTACGCGAGCCAATCAATTGTCTCTAAATGTTCAATTGATGGGCATATCCCGCCGCGCACATGCATGAACAGCTTAAAGTGTAAAAATGGCGTTAGGCGAGTCATGTTTAGACTGGGTGACTTCAGGAAGCTAAAAGAATACCGAGACCTTGGCTTAACTTATAAAGAGGGGCTAGAGCAAGATGAGTCCCCATACACAACGGAGTAAATGAAATGAATCTAAAAGAACAATTAAAAGAACAGGCGTCAATGCATCCGTTAGATATTGATACTGAAATGTTTAATAAGGCTGTAATTAGAATTGAGGTTCTTGAAAGCGCATTAATACAAGTAACTGAGGCTAACCAATATTGGTCAGTGCCTATGACTCTGCGGTCTACTGCGGCTATTAAAAATATAATCTCAAGCGTCGAACGGAGTAAATGAAATGAGCGAATATATAACAGTGGTTTTCAAATGCGGCAAAAACTCTCAGACTAGGATTGAGTTAATGAATGCGTTTAGAGATGATGATCCGTCCTTTGGTGATGTAGAAATAACAGCGATATCTCTGGATGATGAAATTAGTAGGGTCGAGCAGTACGAAGAGGCAGTTTCTAATATAAAAAAGAACGCGTCTTGGATTCAGCGATAACCAATATACAATTAATGAAGGAGAGTAGTTTATGAAATATTTATGGCTTACGTTGCCGGTGGCTATGCTGTGGATTGGCGCATGGGTTGCCGAGTTTGTTCTGGTCGAAAATTGGGTTGATTTATGGTACTCATTGCCACTATTAATTACCGCCATATGCATATATGGGCTATCGATTAGCTTTGCTTTGCATATGTCTAAAATAAAACATTAATGATTAACCAAAAAGAGCTAAAAGCATTTGAGCAAAGGGCTAACGGTATAGAGGATTAAATGTCTAAGGAACGCTATAAAATAATGAACTTAGAAACGGGGCAAGAGTACGACACTAAACACTACGGCTCTAAACTTCAGATTGTCGATGAGATACGCCTCTGCAACGCTTGCGGCATGAGTTTAGCTTTAGTTTCAAATCACAGTATGCGAAGAAGAATAGATCGCATTAAACATAAACAATAAGAGGTAAGTATGGAATTTTGGGAAATTCAACAGGAAAATTTAATAAAATTAAAAGACGGTGATTTTAATCGCGTTTTAACCATTTATAGAAATGGTGACGAAGTCATGTTTGAAGAGGGAAATGAAGATTGTTTTGATGTTTGGCTCTCAAAAGAAAACGCAGTCAAAGCATTAAAAGAAGCTATAGCGTTTATTGAAAGCGATAATTAACTCTTGATCAAAACGAATGACCGTATTACAATAACACCGCCCCTAGGTTTAGCGACCGAAAGACTGAAACGCTATCAGTTTGGGGTGTATTTTTCCATAGCGCAAACTTTAAGCGAGGTTTTATGACAAATTCCCCACCAATAAACCAATTCCTAAAAGGCCTAGAAGCCTTGCTTGCTGAGCATCCTGGTGTTGAAATTCATGGTTTCGGACACATAGCATTTTCTGACAAAGATCACACTTTAGTAACAAGCGGTAGATACCTAAAACCCTCTGACATACAGCGCTTTATGCGTGAGCTGGGGGATAAGTAATGTCTAGCGGATGGATATGCCTCCACAGGTCAATGTTAGATTGGGGATGGTACACAGACCACAATACTAAGATATTGTTCCTTCACTGCCTTCTCAGGGCGAACCATAAGCAAAGAAAATGGCATGGCGTTGATATTCCAAGAGGCTCATTCTTGACCGGTCGAAAGGCATTATCTAAGGAAACGGGTCTTACAGAACAGCAAATTCGCACCGCGATAAAGAAGCTAATTTCAACCAACGAAATAACCATGATATCAACCAACAAGAATAGTGTCTTAGCCGTTGTTAAATATGAGGATTATCAGAGCAGCAACGAATCATCAACCAGCAAAACAACCAACAACCCAACCAACGAGCAACCAGCAATCAACCAGCAATCAACCACAAACAACAATGTTAACAATGTTAACAATGTAACAAAGAAAACGCGCAAGCCTTCGGTTGCTGTTTCAGATGATCAATTTTATTCAGTTGAAAACCTAAACACCAAAGCATGGGACAAGTGGATGGACTTCAGGAAGATTAAAAAACTAGGTCGATACAAAACCTTAGCGCCTGCCAACAAATTAGCAGCATTCTCAGATCAAGCGCAAATGGATGCCGTAATTAACTCAATCAGTAACGAATGGTCTGGATTATTCCCAAAGGAAACTAGGCCAACCCAAAATCAATCGGTTGTACAACTTGCAATGCAAAAAGCCAGAGGTGAAGCGTGAACGAATCAGAAAGAGAGAATTTTTATGAAATGTGGACTCAGACAAAATCGATGTATAACCGCGATGTATCGGTTAGCGAGCTTGAATTAGTTTTTGATTGCTTGGTTAGGTTTGACGTTAACGAAATACGCAAGGCTATCGTCTTACACGTTAACGACACTGAAAACGGTCGATTTCCAATCATGCCAGCTCACATTGTCGCTAATATCGAAGGTGCCGGCCAAGAGCGAGCGGCGGTAGCATGGAACAAGTTTATAAGCGCTGTAGTCAACGTAGGGCCGCATGAGGACGTTGTATTCGATGACCCTGCCATCCATGCCATTATTCAAAATGAGGGCGGCTGGGTTAAAGTGTGTGACTTTAGCGATGAAGACATGAAGTACATGCAGAATCGATTTAACAAGCAATACATAACTTACGTGACGCGCCGCGAATTTGATTATCCACGATTGATGGCCGGAATAACCAACGCCGCGAATACTGGCAAGCTAGACGATGAAGGTAAAGAGCTTAAGGCTAATCCACCATCAATCATTGGTGATAAGGCCCAGGCTGGAATTGTTTGGCAAAATGGCTCAGTGCGTACCGGTCAGATCACACACAGTCACATGGTCGAGAGCATCGCAAAGAAACTGGCCGCGCCCGAACCAACTAACACCAACTAAACGGAGTATATAAAATGAGTAGAGACAGAGCGCATTTAGACATAAATAATGATAACGATGTTATTTCAATTGTTAGCGACATTATCAATCAAGAATTAGATTATGATGAATTGTGTAAATTCGATGGCATTATTTATAAGATTAATGAGGCTACAAACCTGCTGAAAGCTCAAGTTAGAGCTAAAGATCCGTGTAATCAATGTGGTGAATTATTCTATTGCGATCCGGATAATAATTGCGTTCCTTACTAACACCAACTAAGAGAATACTATGAACGAATTGCACAAAATAAAAGCAAAAAAATTAACCGATGCGTTAGATCGATCTCTAAACACTTATTGCAATAAGATTGGATGGGGCACAGATGAGCAAAAAAAGTCTGTAAAGTTGATGATTCAATATCAGAAAGATGATCTTGCCAAGTCGGTCGAGTCAAGCGAGCGAATGAAAGCTACAAATAGAAAAATCAAAGCCGACAAGCACGCTTTAAATCTTGATCTATTTAGTGACAAGTAGACCAACTAAGAGAAAACTATGAACAAGAAAGATGAATTTAAATCTTTAGCGTTAAAGCACTGCATTGACATATCACGCTATTACGATGAAGATGAGGTTAACAAGTTCGCGCCGAGTTCGGTTGTTGCTGCGTGGCATGTCGGGAGCGAATTCATGGAGCATGAGCGAAAAAAAGAACAAGAGAAATTGAAAGACTTTGTTTTATAAAACCAACACCAACTAAGAGAAAACTATGAAATTAATAGAATTCAATATCAACAATTACGTTTATGTTCAGTTGACTGAGATAGGCTTATCTCAATTAAAAAGACGATATGACGATCTTAATATAGGCAAGTTCGAGCCGCCGGCAACAGACCAGGACGGATGGTCTAAGCATCAAATGTGGGAATTAATGCAATCGCTTGGCAGTAAGTGCGGAAATGGGTTTAACAATCCATTCATGACTGGCTTTAGATTTGATGAAGATGATTTTAAGAAAGTTTACGGCTAACCAACACAACCCAATAGGTGAGACACATGAGTGATGCAAATTTACACGGCGTTTTAAATATGCCTCCAGAATTATGGCGCGATGACGAAATAGACAAACTTCAAAGATACCACCGCTACAGAGAGGCAAGCCGAAGAATCGAAGATTTAAACAGGGCGCTCATTGCAATTACTGCAAGGTGTGATGGCTGGGAAACTGATTGCAGCTCTGAAGAAGTTAGCCTGATTGATGAAATGATAATGCTAAATGCGCGGTGATATCAACTTAGAACTTTTAGTTATTAAAACCAATATTTATATAAGAACAAGGTATTACACAAACTAAATCAATAGGCGTAATATTAAATCTCACTAACGAACAAGAGCATAAGAAATGACAATTTCATCAATAACGGTAATTAGCGATAGAATCTCATATGAGAAAAAAGAAAACGGTATCGCTGTTTTTGTTAAACCATCTGGCAGGCTTGATGCTATTCCGATCCGCACGGTTGAGACTAAGCGCCGCTTAGAAATGGGTGCTAAAAATTATCTTGGAACTTATTACGGTTCGGCAGGTGCGCGAGATTTTCAAGAGAATTTACTAAATCTAAAGACTCAGGTAAACGGCTAAACGTAGGGCTAAAATTAAAGAGGATAGTGATGATTAAAAAAATACTATGCACCGGCTGCGGTCGAGATTGCGGTGAAATTCGAGACGCATCACTTTTGAAGGATTTGAAGTTTATCTGCAATCCTTGCAATTTAAAACTTGATCGAGGTGGAGTGTCGGATAGTCAGATAGATTCTTTTTATAAACTTCATGAAAAAATATTTAATCGAAACTACTAAAGGGTGAATTATGAAAAAACGACTATTTAAAAAGAGATTTATCAATAGAATTGTTAAGCGGTCTGGGTCTCGCGAGCTTGCCAACATGGAATGGGGCGCGATGAACTTTCAATGGGTGGAATCAAACGAGATAGGCGAAAGCCCCGAAGATCTAGCAGACGAGTGTATGTCTTGCTGGTCGGAATAACTGATCGAAACTACTAGCGAGCGAATCATGAAAACACTATTACTAACAATCATCATGAGCTTAAGCCTAACCGCTAACGCTCAAGAGTTCGAGGCACCGAAGCCAGATTTCAGCGAGCCACGAGTCGGTATTGCAATGCTTCCAGCGATATTGCTTCAGCTAATTCACAGTGACGGAATTGTCAAAGCTGACGTTATTAGACATAGAGATGGCACGTGTACTGTGATAATTGACGGCCAAGTTATTATATTTTGGTGCGATCCTGCGGAGCCGCTACCGGAGTTTGGTAATGAGTAGACCAGAACCAAAATTCAGCGTAGGCGAAATAGTAAATGTCAGATACAAGCAGAGACCGAGCCTAAATCGTAATTTTGCAAAAATTGAGAAGTTGGTCTTCGCGCCAAAGGGCAGTCTATATATTCGCGATGGAGTTAGGGATACTGTCATGGATAGGGATCTGTGGTTTTACTTTATAAATTCACATAAAAACGGGCTTCCAGAGTTCGCGCTACACCCAATACCCAAAGAGAAGCCCAACGGAATAGACGCCCTTGAGTGGATAAAGGATCTTCGCGGGGTTGAGGCGTGAGTGACCCTGGTGAGTTCAACGGCTACGACTACAAGGCGACATTGGATTATTTTAGATTTACGCTGCTAGACCCTAATTCGAAAATGGCTGACTTAACACGGGCGCAATGGTTTGAACGGTGTCATGGCATAAGTAAAGACAGCTTTGAAAAGATTGTAGAAGAGCGCGAGCCTAAATGGTTTTATGATCTAGTTATGAAAACCAATAGGCCGTTAGACTTAAATCAAGAGCGCAAGAAATGAAACATCATGTAAACAGCCATAGAGGTTAATAATGAGCAACCACATACACGCCATTGCATCTGAGGCGCTTAAGTATCTAGCAGAGACTGACGAAGATTGTGCTAATGCTAAGGCTCACATGCGCGGAATGGAGTACGCAGTTAAGCATACAGCCTCACAACAAACATTGTGCGCAGAAGCTAAGACGGCTGGTGAGCGTAAATGCGTTGCTGAGGATAGCCAAGCTTTTAGAGATATTGCCGCTAAGCATGTCGACGCAATTAAAGATTATGAATTATTAGCTATGAAGCGAGCAACGCAATTGGCTCGTTTTGAATGGGCTAGAAGTTTGAACGCCAATCATAGGCAGGGCGGGGGAAATCTGTGATGGACTATAAAAGTCTCGACGATATGAGTGGTGATGAAATTCACCAAGCGAAGATCGAGTTAAAGGAGATGTTTAAAGAGTTAATCTCGGAGCAATTGGCGGCATGGGTTAGCGATCTATATAAGATCGAATCAAGTAAAGACGAATTACAGAAAATCAGCAAGCGGCATAATCGGAGTAAGTGGTAATGGCTAACGGCTCCAGAAAATGCCCTTATTGCGATGAGTGGAATCGTGTTGAGGATGGTTATTTCAATCAATCTAAGAATAGGGTGTTTTGCAATGAGAGCCATGATAAGCAATATCGACAGAAAGGCAGCTTAAAAACTCAAGAGCGCAGAGCTATAAAGTTTCTATCTGCTCCCAAAAAGAAGCCAAAAATCGCACTAGAAGATAAGTCGGTAGCTCATCACCAAAAGATTACCCGTGATGTTATCCAGAAGGCCGCAAGAATGCGCGATGCGTTTTACAATTATCCCTGCATCACTTGCGATAAACACTGTAAATCTTATGATGGCGGTCACTGCAAGACAGCAAAGGCTCACCCGTCAATTCAGTTTGATTTGCGAAACATTAACCGAGAATGCCCTAATGATAATCAGTATAACGACAATCATGTTGCCGAGATGCGGGTAAATATCAAAGTTCGTTACGGTCAAGAGCGCCTAGATTGGATTGACTCGTTTCACGAGAGAAACCCAAATCACAGCGATAAAGAGTACTTGGCTCGTATGCGCCGAGTAATTAATAAATACATGAAGAGGTGGGAAAAATGAGTGAGTGGACAAGCGTAGAAGATAAAGACAATTACCCGGGCTTTGGTTGGGCATGTGAGATCAAGGGAGAGCGCGAGGGTTTCTATGTTGAGGGCGTGGCAACTGCTTATATTTGCCCCGAGTACAGTAATTTAATGTGGCACGACGAAAATGATGATCCGGTACCGTGGAATGTAACGCACTGGAAGCCACACAAACAAGAAACCAATTGAATAAAAATCATTGACAGGTGAACATATTAATATATAATGATATTCATCAGCTAGGGGATTAACCCGAAGCGCAACGAGAGAATTATTATGGCTAATTTATTAACAGAAACCAGAAACCATTTACTTGCAAACCCTGATTTAATATGGAAAGGCAATACAATCATGGTTGGGCGCGTCGAAGAAGAGGCTGAGAAATTTGCTAGGGCTTGTCTGAATAGCAACCAGAAAATGGTGGATTCACTCACAAAAAATCTCTTCATAGATGACAGCCTTGAAGAGAAGGGTGAAGAAATAAACGAAGATAACCGTATCGATGAAATAGCAATGCATATCGCCTGTAAAATTGACTGGCGTTTTTTTGCCGATAAAGGCCCGCTTCACGCTTATTAATAATGATAAAAACTAAAGAAGAGCGACGCAAAGCCCAAAGACTTGCAAAGCGCATGTCTAGGGCTAAGCAAAAGGCCGCTGGAATCGTTGAAGTTGACAAGCGCACCAACCATGACAGAAATGTTTATTGGTGCGAGTATCGACGCAAGCAGCGCGCGAAAGATAATTTAATAGAGGTTAAATAAAATGACAATTACAGAGAAAATGATACTAAGCGGAATTCTTTTAATTTTAACAATGTATGGACTTGCCAGGCTTCTTGCACATAATCGAATTGCTAGATCAGTTTTTATTGATTATTTAGCTTTGCTTGGGACGATTGACGTTATCGCATTCTCAGCTTTTTGGATATGGAGTCAATAAAATGAACATAGCAGAAATGATGATGGCGCCAACGGGTCACGAGGCGAAAGGCTTAACAAATAAGCAATGGGAGTGTAAGCGGCTAGGGCTGGATAATCACTCGAATGGTCGCATACCTTTCAGCATACCTAAGCGGCACCACAAGAGAGTGGCTGACGATTACGCTAAAGCTAAAGACAATAGAACCGTTACGGCGCTATACATCGCCCTTGGTAAAGAGTTTGGCAAGAATGGCGGCGAAGGGTATAGCCGAGGAGTCAAAGATTGCACCAAGGCCATTGTAGTGGCTCAAGGGGGTGAGGTGTGAGTGATTTAGTTAATATTGTTAACAGCATAGCAATGAAGCAATTAACGGGCGATTTTGTTCAGGTAAGCATACTTGTTAGCGATGGTTTTCGGGAGTCAATTATCGAAATTGATGAATTTGGCGACTGTATCCATGTTTCAAACTCGGGAAGCAATATGCCCTTAAAAGATGAATTGATTGATTCTCTGCTTGAGAACGTTTGCGGCGTTAAAAAAATTGTAGGAGTAGTAAATGAGCAATCCTAATCAGAAGTATGAGAGCGATAGATTCAATGTTTTCCTCCGTGCTGACCCAGCTCGATATATTGTTTTATTTAATAGCGACACTGGATCTTATCAAAACATTCCTAACGCCAATGCTGTTGCTGACGCTTTAAATGGAGTAGGCCCTAGCGAGCAATCAAAGATAGATCGCATCACGTCAAAAATAATCGATGCTCACATGACTAGCGACTGTATTCACGATAAAGAGTACGACAAGATATTAAAAATAATAGACCGAGAAGGAGGCAATAAATGGGACACAGGCGAGCTCGGGCGCGATGAAGAGTTTGTGAGGGTATCGGAACAATCAAAGGTAGATCGTATTAAGGATGAGATATTGAAGTGTGACGGGTCTTGGGTGCGTTATGGCAAGCCAGATAAGTATAAAGAAGTCCTCGAAATAATCGACCGAATAAGCAAAGAGCAATGCGCATGATCGAGGCAATGAAAGCATTGTTTCGATTAATTGCAATATCAGATTGACATACAGCTCACATACATGTAGATTAGGCGAATGAAAGCAAAAACATTAAGGTCTTACAGGTTCGATGATAAAACTTTATCGGTGATATCTGAAATGAAGAAAGAGTTAGGACTAGATAATTCAGCAACCGTTAAGCGAGCGCTTACAATTTTGAAGCTGGTTTCTGACTCTGGTAAGGATGGTTCAAAAGTTATTATTGAGTCATCGAATGGTGAGAGGACTTTGATAGTTCTTTAAATCAACAACAAAGAGTGGGTGAAGAAATGAGATTTAATGACTTTATAGTAGCGCTTGATAAAGCTGGTTGGCGCGGCGTTAGTGACGCTCAGCATGAGAATATACAAGAACTGCACAGTAAGATATTTCCAGTTGTGTCAGAGCTTGAGATTGAGCTTGTTGATTTGTCTGAAGAGCTAATAGAGCATCTTGTTGCCATAACTAACAACCAAGAGGGCTAGAAATGTTTGAATTTACTATTAGAGCGACAGAGAAAGACCCGAGCGGTTACTATTTCCCTAGATGGGATTTAGCTGAAAATATCAAGGTTAAGGCTAAAACAAAGGGCGAGGCGGTTAAAAAAGTGGAGGGCGTTTTAGGTGAAACTGGACCCAGGCGCGGCTGGCCTTGGGCTATTGCTGTAGATTCGATTAATGAAATAGACCAAGAGGGATAGAAAATGAAAGAAACAAGCAGGAAACTTGCAAAAATAACTAGTGCAAGGCTGGAGATTCAAGATAGAGGCATTCTTGGGTTTTGGATAATGGTTGACTACGAGGAGGGATTATCTCAGGGCGTCGGTGGCATTGCTCTTGACGAATACGATAAAGAAAAAAATGAGCGAGTCGGTACGGCCTATGGCTGCGAGATGATTAGGCAAGTTTTACTGACTGTGAAAGTAAATGATTTCTCTGAAATGAAAGGTAAAAACATTTGGGTTATAGGTGAGGGCTCCGGCCTTTCTTTCAGCCCAAAAGGGATTCAAGCCTTAAGAACCGATGGTGGGGGAGACCCATTGATATTCTCCGAAGTTTACAATGAGTTTTCTGATTAAATTTTAATGAACCGAATACTAGAAACCTTTTACACTGCATATCTAATAGCGTACATACTATTCTTTTTTGTATTGGGTTTAATATCAATGTTGTGGAATGATGGGGAGTGATGAGATGAGTGAAGAAGCGCAAAAACTACTGATGATGTTTATTCGAGACTTGTACACGGGCTCCGGTAAACCTACCAAAATTACAGGACTAAAAGCGATGGCATTTGTTAGGAATACGCCAGAGCTCTCAAAACTAGTTAATTCCGGTAGTCGAGATATTGTCAATTATCGACTAAAGCAAAGCGAATTCACGGCGTCCGAGATAGCGCAGGGGTTAACTAAATGAGTGAAGATAAACTAAAGCCTTGCCCGTTTTGTGGGACCGCACCCAGATTAATTCACAGTCCAGATGACACGGCTTTAATGTGGGTTCACTATTTCGATATTGGGTGCAATAACTGCGAATATTCTTTATTCGCTGAAACTAAGGCTAAAGCGATTAAGCTATGGAACACTAGGCATAATGAGGCTAACTAAATGAGTGAAGATAATTTAAAGCCTTGCCCGTTTTGTGGTGCCGCTCCTACTTTCCCAGAAATAAAAGACGCTTACGGCACTCAGTACGAGGGTGGTTGCGAAGAATGCGGGATAGCAACAGTATCTATCCAAATAATAGATTGTTTTGATTATGAGGAAAATCCGACAAGGATAGACGCTCGTCATTCGTGGAACTCGCAGGAGTCTAGGTTTGGCGATTACTTTATATCTATTGCTAGAAATCTTGCAATTAGCGAATGGAACATTAGACATAACGAGGCCGAATAAATGAACCAATCACAAATAACCGCATTAGGACGACGATTAAGTATGAATTTCAATCGTATCTTGATGATAAAAGTGGAAAATCTATGGCATCCAGAGAGCCCGGGCGTTAAGGTTTTGGTGACTAGGGGGTGCATTGGCAGGCTGTTTAAGCCGCGCAGCTTTGCTACATTAAGGGAGGTGATCAATGAATGAAACACAAATAAACACTTTGGCCGCAATGGTAGCGAGCGACAACGAGGCAAGCGATCAGATTGACCCTTACATTGAAATTGAGGCAAAGCCATACGCTGAACTTTCAACGAATAGGCGCAATGAAATGGCCCGCAGGATATCCGGAATAGTCGCGGCAAAAAACAAAGTGCGTAGAAGTATGGTGCATGACCGGCTATCGTCCTGGGGTGAATGGCGCGTTAAATCGAACATAAAGACGCCCACAAAGACGTATAACCCAGACGATGAAGTAATGGCAGAGGGCTTCGACCACGCACTGCTAACGGACTTTGACAGCGCTATGATTGTTATCGATACGGCGATAGGTAAGCTAAACAAGATTGACCGCATAATGCTCGAGCTTGAGTACTCGCGCGAATACAAAGACCCACTAAAGCAGTGGAATAACGAAATGAAGTTTCAACGATCGCAAAGCACCTACGATAACAGGCTAAGGGCTTTACAGCTCGACCCTAGAATAATTAAGGCTTGCGGGTATTGATATGAGTAGATACAAGAGAGGTGCAATTAAGGCGGTAGCGATTGTTTTAGCAAGCGATGGCGGCGGAGACCCAATGAGGCTGGAGCCAGGATCAGTTGGCAGGATAGACGGTATAATAGCTGGCGGCCCAGCGTTTCAATTTTGGAGGCTATATGAAAAACAGGCTCGTAAAATAATAAGAGAATTAGAGGGCCACATTGATTGAAAACGTCGATAAATAAACGATGTTGCATAATCGGTGTAAATGTAATAGTATTATTTACATTAGAGTTTTCACCTCTACAGAATCAACAAGAGAGAGAATCAATGATTAGACAAGACTGGATGTAAGGCCATGAAAGACGACGATTTAGGTTTAATCATCGATGACGACAATGGTCTTTAATATCGAAGGTTACGAAGTACGCTAAACGAACAAGGGCGGCAGACACGATATAAACAGGGGGCTAAGAGCTACCATTAAAATTATCTGTCGCCCTAATTAAATTTGATCTGCGGCGCTGAAAGTGGCAAGCGCAAGAACACTGGACGAGACCAGTCTAAAAATAGAAGCCTAGATATTGAGCTTTCACATGTGTACATCAATATAGCTAGAGTAACGCCTAGCCAGATCAATACAAGAATCATTTCACCTCTCTGTAGCATCTTGCATAGCTCAGCTTTGCAAGTGTCAGTCTACGACGAGAGATTAAATTATAACCATTCAATGAATTTACTGCTTAGCTCTCTATAACGGCTCTAACCTTTGTGCTGTAAGTTAGTCTCGGAAATCAGTCAAGTGCCGCTGTAAAGCCAAAGGCCATTAAATTACGAGACCTAGCTCATCTAGGGGGCTTACGGGTTCGGTAAGCGAGTTTCAGGCCAAGTCAGTTGTAATAGCTGGCGTAATGAATAACGCAGTCGCCACGCCTCTTTATAATGCGCAACCTTGGCGGCTATAAGAATTTAGCTAGGGAGATATCCGTCCCTATTTCAAAGATCCATTACAGTCCTCTTTATGGGGTGTAGACTGCGGGTAAAATGGACGCTAATAAATTCAAGCCCCGACTATAGAGATATAGCGGGGCTTTTTAATTTACGTTTAACGGGCGAATAGTAAAAATGATAAATCAAGAAGGGATATCGTTCGTGAATAGCACTACCACGCCATTGGGCGTTGATGAGTCGTTTATTGGCGAATGGGAGTTGGTTGGCTATCCCGATGTAATGTGTACATGCAAAGCATCATCGGCCGGCACCATGTTTTATGATTTTTCACACGATGGAATAAATGCAGATTCAACTTTCCCGCCAAACGGCTTCGATGTTGCGGCAGGGATAAGCGAGTATCATACGGCAGTTAAAGGGCTAAGGTATTTTAGGGTCAGGTATGTTAATGACTCGGTCGCTCAGACTTATATCAGATTAAGCACTAATTACGGTAATTTCAGGCAGGGCAATCTCCCATTAAATGCCGTGATCGGCGCTGACGCTGATGCGCAAGTGTTCAGAACAATAGACGCTAGGCTAGATCTTGCTTTAGAAAGAGTTGGCGGTGTAACTTCAAATGTTAAGTTTGGAAGAAATGAAGATGTAGATACGGGCGCACCTGAAGACGTCCACGGGGCCGGTGGAGAGTATACAGGACACCCTGTCGACTTCACGCCAGAGACAGTGACAATACTCAGTACTAGTTCAGATGATTCATCTGCGGGAACTGGAGCGCAATCTGTCGAGATAAGCGGCCTGAAGACGATGCTTAGCACTGAATATGAGACTGAGGTTGTGCAGACATCGGGTGTAGGTGGAGGCGTATCTGTTAATACGTGGTGGCGCGTAAATAGAATGCGTGTGATTAGCGCCGGATCTGGTGGCGCTAATGCGGGTAATTTGACTGCGGTAGCAACAACAACAACGTCTATTCAATTTGTTTTTGTACGTGCGGGGGACAATAGAAGCTCAGTAGCGGCATTTACTGTTCCTTATGATAACACAATGATACAGCTAAGTAGGAACGGGGCAATAACTAGGGTTGGTAATGGCTCAGGTAGTGCGGAGCTAAGCTTTAGAATTAGGCCGCTTGGCGGAGTGTTTGAAGCTGACCCCGTGTATGATATTCAAACAGGATCGCCGCTTAATATAGTGTATCAATCTGGTAAATCCTATTCAGCACTATCGGATATGAAATTCAGAGTTGACTTGGTATCGGATAATAATACTAAAGCGCAGGCTGAATTTGAGTTTATTTTAGTTAGAAATTAAATGGCATCTATAAGCGTAAGCAGCGACCTAAAGAAGCTTAAGAAATCGCTTACTAGAATCCAAAAGAAGCAAGTCCCATTTGCATTAGCTGGCGCTATCAACGATTTAGCATTTAAGGCTAGGCCGGCAGAGCAGAACGTAATACGCCAGATGATCGATAGGCCAACGCCTTTCACTCAGAAGGGCATACTAATTGAGAAGGCCAATAAGCGGACTCTTAAGGCTAGGGTCAAGATAACGCCAGTACGCTGGAAGTATCTACAGAAGATTGTTAACGGCGGTACAAGTAGAAGGGCATCAGGTAGTCACGCAATATCGGTCAATCAGGGATTAAATAATAAGTACGGCAATCTACCAAGAAACAAATCAAGGTCATTGGCTAAGCGTAAGAATCATTTCAAGGCCACTATCAATGGCAGGTCTGGCATATGGAAGCGCGAGGCTGGCAAGGGCAACAGGGCTATATCATTACAGATAGTGCATAAGAAGAGCACTAACGTTCCAAGATCATATAGACCGTGGGTAGCAACACAGCGAATAGTCAAGAGTAATTTCAATTCTGCATTTAACAAGAGGATGGCATTAGCTTTACGTACAGCGTTTTAATGGTTATAGTAACTGTCCAATTAATATAAGTAGAGGTGTATTATGGTTGAGCTCAAAGGTACAGACAGCACAATTAGCGTGGTAGATAGTTTCGATTCTGATGGCAACCCTATATACAGGGATAAAGCCGAGGCCAATGACTGGTCTTTCGGTGATGGATACTCTAGAGATGCCCATAAGGCTGAAATTGTGGCGCTGATAGCCGCTATTGACAGCGCGGGCGATGACCCGTTCGGGATTGAAGCAGATCATTGTGCTGCATTAGAAGCGATCAAAGGCATAGAGCATTTAGCGGAAAGATGGGAAGAGACAGTGGAATGGCACGAGCCGCCTTTCTTGCATGGGCGCGTAGAGGTAACAACTGGTGACTTACGTTGCATAGCCACACTGGTTAGACATATGCAGGCGGAATCATGAGCACGTTAGCAATAACAATCATAGCGATTCAATCGATCATCATACTATTGATTGCATACCCTGCATGGCTACTGTTCAAGGTCTTATCTAGCAGAGAGGTAATGGCAGATCTACTAGAGGCTAAGGCTAAGATAGATCAATACAATGATCTGAGTAAGGCTAAGCCATTCACTGATGAAGAACGTATGGCATTGAGTGAGACTGTAAGAGAGTCGCATAAGCTTAAGCATCCATCTAAGCATAAGACAGTTCAATGGCCTACTCGGCCGGTACCTATGCCGTACGATGAGATTGTTACCATTAACTGGGGAAAGAAGATTGATGTAAAGGGAGGTAAACATGGACACTAACAAAGACGGCGAACACTCAGTAAGGCTACTTCCGCTAGTTGGGAGCGAAGAGTGCCCAGTACTAGTAGCAACATACGATATCAATGATAAGTTAGTAACAGCCTATTACCCTATGACAGTAGAGCAAGCAGCCTTTGCAGCTACATGCATATTGAACGGTCACGCTATACCTAAGCCTAACGAGATAGATCAGCTAATGAATGGCTACCTAATACAGAAGCTAAGCCAAGCAATGTTATAAGTGGGTAATAAATACCGATATGAAGCCAAACGAGGGTCAAAGTGGGAAAATGCACCCAGAAAACAATAGGTTCTTTGAGAAATGTGGGAATGCGGGTAGTTCGCTCG
>Ga0208660_1000304_pt1 | contig 19701 bp, 45 predicted proteins | sample DEB08_DNA_13_FD_184527 | JGI IMG/M metagenome (GOLD analysis project Ga0208660, IMG submission 184527) | Aqueous microbial communities from the Delaware River and Bay under freshwater to marine salinity gradient to study organic matter... | ecosystem: Environmental > Aquatic > Marine > Coastal ... | reverse complement strand
GGGGCCGGGGCACATCTATCGACTAGAGGAAATCCTTCCTTGGACGTAAAAATAAATCTTACGTAAATTTACAGTAATCTCTTAGTTTCTCAGTAAAAAGGGAGTGTAAATTTAATGAATATAACTCGACCCTTAAACTTAAAAGACCGCATGACTTACTTAACATATAGTTAAATATTAGTATGCGGTCTTCGTGGTTGATTCGTACATCTGTTTACAAAAATTGCTTACAGATGAATGTAAAGTGTTTACGTAATCTCTCGATAAACTCTTCTAAATATCTTTCGTAGTATTACTCTTCCGCCCCAGACTGCTTACGCGCTAGGGGCGGAGGTAATAATCAAACGATATAAGAAGAACCTTCGAGATTACGTTTGGAGAAGAAGAAGTTGTTGTATTGGCTTCTGCGGGGTCTCATCATGCTTTACATAATATTTAATTATAATAGCAGACAGATAACAAAATGTCAAGATCTTTTTTTCTCATCTATAAGGGATTGCTGCACAGCCTTTAGAAATTCATCAAAGCCTTTTTCGTCCTCCAACATAAGTGCGATTGCTAAATCTTTTTCTTTGCGTGCTTCTTTGATTTTGTCAGAAAAAGAAAGCCCCACTACTGCGGGGCCTTTTGGTTCTTGCGAGTATACTTAGTTTTATCTCGATACACTTTTGGCTTGTTAAACTTCCAAGCGTGTTTCGCCACGGGGTTTATGCGTCCATCCATATCTCTACTCCCCAACTCCAAATAATCCACGAAAAGATGAAACCATAGTCATCCGTCATCATGTCCTGGCTATGGTAGAGTGCGAAACTGGGAAGAACATGAAAGAGTCCTTCAGCTCGCCAAGTGTTTTGTACAGATTGTTGAATTTGCATAACTTTCCTCCCCAAAATTACTTAAAATATCTTTAGCTAATTGTATCAACTCCTCAACAGATAAGTCACTCTTCGCTTGGTTTGCCTCTTTAAGAGTGGGTGCGCAGTTATCTATTGTATTCGGGCCTCTTGGGTCAATATGATCCATATGCCATAAGTACGTCATCCTCAAATCTATAGTTTTTCCAGTTAAATAACATTTAACTGTCATGTCATCTTCGTTATAACTATACTTTTGTTTCCAACTGTTTATTAAATCTTCAGATGAAAAATTCATGTTTTCATACCTTTTTAGTTTATCAGTTCTTTTTATAGAAAATCTAGTAATTTTATCCATAAGGTGAAACTTAAAATCTCTTACTCTTTCTGGGTTATTTCTGCCTTCGATATTAACTGAGTGAGTGCAGAAACTCCCAATCTTTTTAGATAAAATTACTGTTGGACTTTCTTTTCTGTATCTTTGTGTTCTTATCCGGCTATTGTTTCGGGAGCTAGGGTTAACTCTGTATTGTATTGTAGCTTTAGAAATATTGCGACCTGTTCTTTTCTTCCACCAATCAAGACTAACCCTTCCTGTTGGGGGTATGCCTTGCTCTACAATTTCTTTGAAGAAAGCGTCCCAATCTTCTTTTGTGTATCTATGCCCCGTACTCATTACTTCCCCTTAATTTCCATATATTATACGCCCTTCACCTTCCCATGTCAAGAATTATTTTTAGTACCAGTGTATATATCTTGTGGTGAAATTCGTCCATAGACTGCTAGTGCTTATATACCAAGTCCAAGTATCCCTCGCGTTACCTGACGTGGCTGTATAGAGAGTAGCGTCCGCCAAAGCCTTCGTAAACTGGCCAGTGTAATTATTATTTAAATATTTCTCTCGAATACCTGTAAAAGTATTACCAGAATAAATCTGCCCTGATAGCACTAGCTTAAATGACTTTTGGTCAAAGCCATATGGACCACTTATGTGCCTAGTATAGCAACCAATCACTTCTCTTTCCGTAGACATATTCAAAGTAGCCCCACTAGAGGGTATATAAACGCCTGCCGAGGAGTGTAAACTACCTAAGTGAGAACCACTACCAAAAAAATCTTTATAATACCCATTATACTTAGTTGTTGATGTGCTTGCCCCTGACCCTGTTGTAGAAGTATGTGATGCCGTAGTTAGTCTAATATGAGAGCGGTCCCCATAAAAATCTCCTAAAGAGATAGAGCTATCAGCATTACTTGTGGTTCCGCTACCTGCCGCCATTTTTCTGAATTGATTATCATTCAAATTTATTGGGGTACCTGACGCAGTGTAACCTTTCATCTCCCTATTAATATCGTTCATACTTATAGTTCCTGAAGTTTGTAGTGTCATTATTTTCTCTCTTTAATTTTTACCTGCGTAGGCATTCGCTCCGAAGAATGCACTCACTAATGCAGCAATCGCCACAAAGTAGGTTGGTGCAATATCACCAATAATTTTAGCCGCATTGTCGAGACCAAAAAAGTCAGTGCAAAAGATACCAAAAGGATAGAGTAACATTCCGAAGAGTGCAAACCATGTCATCTTTCTCATCGCATCACGCTGCGCATCTTCGTCTTCAAGCCGCTTTCGCTTAAACTCCAAGTGCATTGCTAGTTCTTCATCACTTACATGACCGTCACCATTTACATCCGCTGGATGATGTTCACTCATTTATTTCTCCGTTTTCAGAAGAGTATATACTCCCCATGCCAGGCCGACATACGCGGCAATCTTGGCTAAGCCTCCAAATAGTATAAAAGCTCCACAAACTCCGATTAACATTACACCGTCAAAGCTCGTGCGTTCTCCCATGAGTTTTCCAAGGTATTTCATTCTTTCTCCTCAAGCGGGCAGTTCGTCACTTTCAAGTCCGTGCCCATCATGCTCACCCAGTGTAATTCTGAGATAATTTTGTTATACCACATACGGTCGTACTGACTGTGGCACTTTGCAGCTTCTTCTATAAGCTGCTCCATACGCACATCAATATACTTCTGCATTTTAGATGTGTGTTCCATGTTTCTTATGTCCGTTCCATGCTACAAAGCCTGCCGCAGCAAGTGCCCAGTACGCCAAGTAGTTCAAAAACTTAAATCCGTTGACTTCGATACAAATATCACGAAACAATTTATCCGCCTGTGATTGAGACATCTTCTCCGTGTTGTTCCCAGCTTTTGTCATCAAACATGCATATTTGTACACATAATCATGTACAAGACCGCCCATCAACAATACACCCGTTGGAGAAAGCCACATTGCCAAAAACTTGGGCACGCTGGCCCCATCAAATTGAAAGCCTTTGGGAATCACGTACTCCACACCGCCCAGTTTAAAATGAAAGTCGTCACAAATTTCCCAATGACGCACACCCATTAACCAGTGCCAGATACCTTTGAAAAAGCCCTTATCTTTCGTAGCAATGGGCAAAGGCTTCATGTGAGGCATTTCAGCATACTCAAAGCCTACACGATGCTCGCCCTGGCCATCAAATTTACTAAAAATAAACCCGATAACTACCAATACCCCAAACACTACCCACTGCCAAAAAGTCATGGCAAGCTCAATCACTGTATCAATCATATTTATGTCCTTATGTAGACCTGCGGTCTACCCCATCCCATTTTTCCGGAGGGAAATAGACCGGCCCCACATATTGAAAGTAATAACCTGCTTCCTTGATGTAGAGTGCTTTTTTACACTGGTAGGGCGTGCCCTCTTTCAGACCCGCAAGAGTATAAGTATTATAATCAACAAAGGCTTCCTCAATAGTCATATACTTGTGCGTATGAATTGTTTCTCCGTTGTAGTAAGTATGTACAACATAAATCATTATTAGTCTGCTAGAGGGTTATCAAGGACCGTTTGAATCTTTTTGTTCATTCGGTCTTCAAGCGCATTAAATTTGAGATCAGTATCCGACTGTAAGCTATCACGTTTGTTGTCAAACCGTTCAGTTGCTTTGTCAATCATATTTTTTACTTTATCTTCTATTTCTCTATTTTGATCTTCAACCCTATCAACGTTCGCTTCCATACGGTTGAAGTCATCACGCAAATCATTTTTAATACTCCGAGAGTAATCTATTGCTTCGTCAACGGAAGATTGAGCAGCAGCAATCTTTTGCTCAATCAGTTTATTACGATTCTCTATCTCTGTGGTGTCAATGTTCTGGACAATCTCTTTCATGTCCATATAGTCAGAGTAAAATTCAAATGCACCCCAACTCGCCCCACCTAACGTAGAAAGAGCAGTGAGAAGAATCATCATCTTCCCACCTTTGAATGTCATACCTCCAAACTCTACTTCAGCCATTATTTTTTCCAGAACTTACCTTGAATAAGCTTCTTTACCACTACTAGAGGATTATAGTAAAATTTATATTCCCATTTATACTGTGCATAATCTTTTTCATATATGCTACGCGGAGTCCACTCTTTCTTCCAGTTGTCGACCAATAATCCTTCGTATTCTAGTACTGCATGACCACCATCCACATAACTAATAAAGCAAATCTTAATCTTTTTTGTGAGAATCATCCAAAGAAACTTCATACGACTCTGCCCTGCAAGCATCCAGCCTACAGTAAGTGCATAATCTTCACAATCTCCTTGATCTTTATCCTGGCTCATATCAAGTACACGCCAATAGTCAGCAACTTGATACTGGTCACTATCATACTGATACTCGAATACGTTGTTTACTTTTGTAACCGCCTCATACTTATCCATTATCTTCCTTATACTATAGCATCCAAATATGTTGCTGCTCTATGATTGGGACCTAACTCTCCTAGTGCATTATATGTTTTATAACTTATCTCGGAGACTTTAATTGGTCCGCCATCTTGTTGATTGTGTTTTATGTGTGTAATAACTTCGTTTGGCCCTACATTGTGAACCCTAGTAAATAAACTAACAACGTTAGTTGCTGGTATTGCGGATATCTCACTCATATTATCCATCATCCTCAAATTTTAACGCTCTTAGGTTATTCACCTCTTGCTGTAGTTTTTGTAATTCTATTCTCTGTCTTGCCAGCTCCAATTTATAGAGCTGATTACAGTCTAATCTTGTTTTAGGTGCATTGAGAGGTATAATAATCTTTGCATACACCCCAACGTCTTTCACTAAACCTTCCGAATCGTAGTCTTCTGAATAACTGCCTAAGCTACTACGGTAAGGCCCGTTTTCATTTAAAACACCTACTACACCAAACTCTAAATTTACACTTCCGCCAATCGCCATTGAGCATTCTACATTGCCCTGTGTTCTTATTCTATCACTCGCGTAAGAACCCGGAGTGCTAGGTAAGTTTAGATTCAAGGAGCTAGAATCGGCTATTGCGTAGGACGAGAATAGCATTAATAGTATAAATCTCATTTAACTTTTGAACAAACCCTCGAAGATACCGATGTCTTTGATGCACCTGTTATAATTAGTTTTGATTTTGAACAGATGTAAACTACTTCTTGTTTGTCCTTCTCCCTTATATAAATATCAATTTTCTTTTTTTCGAGGTGTTTAAAACGCATAATTTTATTCTGCATAGAAAAAGGTACTTTCTCCCACTCTGCATTAAAAACACCAAACTCATAGTATTCTACATCTTTTCTAGCATTGAAAAGACTCATTGTAGTATATAGTATACCCTCAACATAAGAAGGTTTCAGCTCCGGGTAGGTTGGAACAAATGAGTGAGCACTTGCTTCTCCACTCATCAGTAATAAAATTATTAGATAGCGATACATTCAGCACTTACTACCGCACGATATACACCACCAGGAAATGCTTTGCCGTAGCCATAGTCTGCTTGTGATTCTGTTTTGAACCAAGTGCTACCAGCAACAGTCAAATTAAACTCAGTAACATTATCAAACTCAATTTTTGCTGCATCGTACCCAGACATGCTAGTGTCTGATACTTGAGAGGTACCAACGCTTCCTGTCCAGTTAACGATGTCATTTAGTGTAGGCGACTCCGAAAACTCTATGGGATAGGAAATTTTAGCCTTATACATGCTTGCTTGAATTACATCAAATCGAACGATAGGATCAACCCCACCGTCTGAAGGATCAGTGCTTAATACATCCGCCGTTGGGTTACCGTATATACCTGCGGTATCGGGAATTACTACACATTTTGAAGCAACGTTCCCCACTACTTCCATTTCTTCCGCGTTAATGCTGGCGGCTAGACCTAGCGTTGATAATAAAATAAATAATTTTTTCATTGAGTTTCCTTGTATCGCCTGTTAATCATATTGAGATTGAACAATTTTTTGGTGCATAATGTCTTGTGCAAAGTTTACTCTACGTGCACTTGCATTATCTGGCAGATTACTATCTTTAAGCATTGCTGCATCTGGGTACTCCCCTCCTTTCATCTCTCCCAGATACTCTGTAGAAAGATAACTCATTCGTACTAGTGCATTGTGTAGTAATGCATCCTGCTCTTTTTGCAGACCTGCCCCCGGAGATAAGCCTAACATATTCTCTAAATTAACCCTTACTTTCTTTTCAGTGGCCTTAGCAAATTTATCTCGCTCTTCCTTCTCTTCTTCCTCTTTCTGTGCTTTCATGTTCGCTTCACGGTCTAGTTCTTCTTGTATATACTCTTCACTAGAAGTATCTATCTCAGGTTCCTGAATTAATGTGAGCGGGTCAATATAGCCCGGACATTTTGGGTCTACCTGAGGATTATCACACGGAACATATTGATAAGTATAATAAACTTCTGGATCTAGTACTGTGCCAAAACCTTCTACTTCGATAGAACCATCACCCCAAAAATCAATTCCTATGCCACCTACAGGAATTGTTTTGTTAATTGTATTCCCTGGCAAACCTGACCAGTCGTCTGTGCTTCTAAAGATATATCCATTTCCTTGAGCATTCTCATTTTGAACGTGAACCAACATATCGGCTTCAGGGTCTTTCTCTGTAGTGTATCTATAGATCACATTATTTACAGTCAATCCCGTCGCCTGAGGCAACACGTTAGCCATAACCCAATTTAAACCAACATTGGCAGCATTTGTGGTCGTTCCGTATACCTCTTCGCTAGAGTATGAGTAAGAGCAGCAAGCTAACAACACCGGCACTGCCCATGAGTGTCTTAGTACCATCACCGAGTCCTTTTTCTTTTTCTTCCGTCGTTTCGTCCACGGAGGGTTCAAGTTCTTCATTTACTTTCCACGCTGCTTTTGCTTCTTCTCCAATCAAACCTTCGAAAGGGCAGGGTGTTCCTGCCATCAGCATTGCGTCAAATACTCTCTCATCTTGACACAATGTAGATACTGCTGCAACTTTCATTCCCATATCATACAGAGTTTTCGAAAGTTTTAACCTCTCACAGTTTGAATCAGTTATCTGAGAACCCATAGAGATACCCAGAATCTGCGTCTGAACAGCCCCCGCAACTCCAAAAGTACACAAATCGCTGTTTGAAGTGTTGATAGTAGGCGTAATAGCAGACGCAGGAGGAGACCTCAAGGTAGTCGATGTATCTGATCTTGTAGTAACTGTACTGTTAGTAGTAGAATCAGTACGAATAATGTTATCATCAATCGGAGCTTCTTCCGCAAATACGGGAAAGGCTAGTAGTAACAGTAAAATTCTTATCATTTTTATTAGTAGTCTCTTGAGTAGTTGTTTAAATTAATAGTTTAAAGTATCCTATACTTCTACCATTTTACCTTATCCGCCCAGTAAGCTGCACTTAGCTTACCCTTTGCAATATTTCTAGCATGACGAGCTTTAAAAGAACGACGACGAGCAGCAGCTGCCTTAGATTCACCCGCTTTCTTGGGGGAACCTGAGACACCTTGCTGACCGAATCGAATTGTTTTTACTTTGCCGCCGGCTTTTGCTACGACAACATGGGATTTTTTGGGATGCTTGGGGGTTCGTTTAGGTTTATTAAAACCTGAAACCCCAGCTCTTTTAAGGCGGGAATCTTTCTTTTTAGGCTTTCTTTTTACTGCCACTTTTCTTTCCTAAACGTATACGCTCTGCTAGTAGAGTTTTTGGTACACGCTTGCCCTGCTTATAAAGGGTCGCAATTCTTTTTAAAACTCTTGCGAGTTTAGCACGTCGTGAACCAGCAGTACCGCTAAGATACTTCTTGTTCACTCCCGTGCGCTTATCTTTGACAGCTTTTCTACGTTTAGTGGGCATCTATTTCTTCTTCCTCAAGTCCAAATCATGCTTACGTGAACCACGTATAAAAGAATTGACACGAGCGTGAGCCCATCTAGCCATAGTCATCCCAGGCCTAGAGCCACTAGATAGAAAAGCTCCCTGTCCCCGACGATATACTGATGTTAAAGTACGGAGTGACTTACCACTTTTCTTTGCTTTTGCTGCTAGGGATTTTCTTACTGCGGCTGAGAGAGGCTTACGACCTCTCTTCGGGGCAGCTTTGCGTTTGCGAGGGGAAGTTTTTCTTTTGCGGACAGCCACTATTTACGTTTCTTTTTCGCTTTCTTTTTCTTCTTAATATTCTTTAAGAAAGCCATTGGCATCTTTTGCTTCCCTTTTTTAGAGGGTCTTCCTTTCTTTTTGCCGTAAGTACCTTTTCCTGCTGGCATGTATGAACTCCTTTTATAAATCGCTATGCCATTTGAATGGCTGGAAGTCTATCTTCCGGTTCTACTAATACGCTAAGGTTTCCACAAACTACTTGTTGATTTCTCTCAACACATTTGCCACATTTAGACCCCACTTTATGAATAAGAAAGGGGTCTTTTTCTAAGTCTTTACTCGATATATTATTGCAAATACATACATACATAAAGACCTCTATAATAGGTGGGGGCGCGTTACGCTTTAAGGCTGATTGCTCACCCCCAGGTGTTCGATGAGGTGTAGTGCTTCTTCGGGGAAGTCTTAACTACTCCATGACAGTTTGCCTCATCTCAGAAATAGTGGCCTTTTATTATCAGGAAAAAAGCCTTAAAACCTACACCCGGATTAGATCCTTTTGATTAACGTGGCGTGCATACACGGAGATGGTCTACGAGTTCTCTTCTCGGTAGGTCTTTTTGTTTTAACGTCGTCTCCCGCCTGTAAGGTTCGACGTGCCCATAGGAATCGGTACCAGTTTATGGGGCAACGGGGTCATTAGCTCCCCAAGGGCAGTTTATATCCGCATCGGACTGCCTTCCGAAGAGTCACTTATCGTAGCAACTATACCGTCTAACTAGGAGGAAGTTAGAATCCTCCACTCACTTACGCCTGAGGGGTATGGGCGATACCCCAAATAACTAGGGGGTATCTCTAGTGGATTTTAAATAAGAATCTCTCTTATTTATGAATACAATTATATCGGTAAATAGGTTAAGTGTCAAGAACTATTTTTTATTAACTGTCGAAAAAATCATCATAATTTGGGTAAGGTATCTCAAACTCAAACATTTCTCCAATATCATTTGTTACGGTATAAGTAAAAGTAGCAGTGTCAAAACTGTCGTTTACTACTACAGAGATTGCTCTCTGTTTAGTTTTCTTATACTTTGCGAAATCAATAATATTAGAAGTAGTCTTCATCAGTTCCGAATCCTGCGGAGGCTAATGCGTCTCCGTCCCAATCAAATAAATCATTGTCTCCATCATTGTAACCTTCTTCAATACGAATTTCGTTTACAATAACTTGTTGAACTAACTCCCACGCATAATCTGCGCTAATTGAAAGCTGAACAGAAATCTCTGCCGCCATCTCTTCAGGTTCTTCGTCCCACATTGCTAAAACAATGCTTTCTGCTTCCTGATACAACCTATCCATCATCATACTTGTTTCTCTTTGTAATCCTTTATCGCAGCTTTTATAGCATCTTCTGCTAGTACGCTACAATGAATCTTAACAGGTGGAAGTGCAAGTTCATTAGCTAAGTCCGTATTTTTTATATTACCAGCCTCTTCTAAGCTCTTGCCTTTTACCCACTCACTTAACAGTGAGCTGGAAGCAATAGCGCTTCCACACCCGTAAGTTTTAAATTTAGCGTCTAAGATAATATTATCTTTTACGTCTATCTGTAGAACCATTACGTCACCGCACGAAGGCGCACCCACTAAGCCCGTGCCAACAGTCTGGGAATCTTTGTCGAGTTTTCCCACATTCCGTGGGTTTTCATAATGATCCATAACCTGTTCGCTGTATGCCACTTAGTCCTCTCCTTCTCGAAGGTTTAACTCTTTCAAGTATTCGCCTCCCTCTACGGTGGTTTCATGTGCTCTTTCCCACCTTTTAATATTTTCTCGTATTCCATAGCACATTACAGAGCTAACATTACGAAAAGCAAAATCATCCAACTCTTTCATTTCCTCTCTACTGAGTTGTGCTAACTTTTTATCGTAGTTCAGCTCAATAAATTCAAGGCACACCATAACAAGCTTATCTTGTATATGTCTTTCCTTGGCTCTAAATAGAGGTGTATGAATCACTTACCAATATCCTTAATGTTATCTTTACCAATTACCATGTAACCACCTTTATTATAGGCGATTGCTACAGTATAATTCTTACTTTCCTCTCGCTTGTACGAAACATCCGCTGGTGGCTTATACTTTGTCATAGGAGCAGAAGGATAGTATTTATCCTCCCTCGTATTCTTAAACAAAGGGCCAGAAGCGGGGCGAAACACTGGTTCGGTCTTCCGAGTCCTTTTCACACTACGCTTCCTACCTGAGTAAGAATAATCAATACTTCCTGAAATTATCATAGTTTTCCCTCTTTTGAAATATAATTATACTGGCAAAGAGGATTCTTGTCAAGAATTATTTTCCCGATGTAGTGCTTTTAATACTTCTGCCCACTGTTCCTCTGTAACACCGGCGTGATGGCCAGGAGCTGTTACCTTTTTCCATACTGGAAGTTCGCCTGACGGAGCTGTATTCACATAGCCGTCAGACGTTATCTTGAGTTCTTCTCCTTCTCGCCCACGTTCTTCGTTACCGTCTGCATTTAGTTCGGTTAACGCCTGCTGAAGTAGTCTATAGTTCGGATTCGACATGTGCAATCACCAGATCAAAAGCTTCTTGTAAGTCGTAAAGCTCTTCTTCTGCGGAAGGGTCAGTACCCTCAGCGCAAACTGCTTCTAGTTTTATAGCGACCATTGTTCGCCGTTCAAACAACTCATCAGTAAAATCATCATTTACAGACATTTCACAAGCCTTGAAAAACTTACGCAGCTTATGTCGTACATCAGCATCATTCTTACTGTCAAAGTCAAAAGAGATAGATTCATCATTATGATCTCGGTCTCTCATGCTAAAATTAAAGTTTCTCATACAGATACACCTCTCTTGAGTAATTCGTTTCGTGCCTTCGCACGGGTTTTACGCTCACCTGAACGCAGGTCAGCATCTGGTTTCGTACACAGTTCCACAAGTTCAGAGGTTTTCACGCCTGCCATTGGGAATACGCGCACAGTTTTGATTTTAGTCTTTCTATCAAATACAACTTCATTAGGCTTGAATTTTACTGACATTTTATATTTTTCCTTTGTTTCTTTTAAGATGTGCATATTATATGGGCTAAAGCTTGTTGTGTCAATAACTTTATACCTGTTTATCTGCCTGTATCTCCAACTCTATTAAGAGTTCCGCATAGTGAATAACTTTTCGCAAGTCATCAATTCCACCTTTGTCACGCCAACGAGTAATATACTTCACTATACAACCTTCAGAGAAAGTAAGGCCGTTTCTCTCAGCATACTCTGTAGGTTGAATAGCATACTTCTTGTAGTGGTCTCCACCAACTTGTTTCTCCCACGCACTCATACATTCCACTCCTTTTGTTCTTCAATAGCCATTTGACACATTTGTATGTAATCTTTATCAGCTTCATCTAATACAGACCAAAACTTACTTACTTCTAGGGTAAGATCATAGGCCGCTTCTTCATTCTCCAGGTGTTGATTGCTTTCCATCATCTCCTGGAGCTTGTCCATTCTGTGATTGATCTTCTGTTTCAGTCTCATAAGTAGTAGCCTTTTTATAGTATAGAATGATTTCTTTTGTTTCTTTAAAGTATCTGCGTAACTCTTGTAAATTTTCGGACATCTTCTCGTACCCGTCTGGCGTCAGAGCAAATACTACAAACTGTCCATCAAGCATCTTTTCAATCTCTGCTCGTTTCTCCTGATAGTTTTCTTCAGTGATTATCCAGAAGTTAACATCGAGCATGTCTATTTCACGAGGTAGAGGGGGCTGATAAATACGAATAGGAACTGTCTCTATTTTAGTAATTACAACAGGCTCCGGCACTACGTATGGTGCTGGCATGTCTTTACCACCAAACCAAGAACACCCACTAACAAGTAGTAATGATGCTATACTAATCGTCCGCATTTTCAACCTCCTTTGACTCTTCCTCTATTGTTCTAAAGATACTAGCGGTGGCTTTATTTACTCTTTTTTCAATTAAGCCGGGCTTTGCTCTTGCGAGGCGAGTAAGATTGTGGTCTTTAAATACTTTCATAAACCTAGACTTCTCCGCTTGTAAAGAGGCTGTTACAGCAGTAAGTTCAGTTACTTGAGCCTGCTGTACTTCTCTTCTAGCCTCTAGTTCCGCGACCTTCGTCGCATTGTTCTCAGCCGCTGTCTGTAATACATTGTTGTTCTCTTTTAGAGTACGATTATTAGCTTCTAACTGAATGACCGCATTCTCTAACTTTGCAACAGTGACTTGGTGATACGCGTATGCACCGCCAGCAGCTCCGACTACACCTAGAACAAGTATGAGTTTAAGATACATTTTCTAGTCGTACCATGAGGCGTTCCGCACGATTCGTCACTTGCTTATGCCAGCGCGAGTCTCGTCCTTCGACAGCAGCCTTCGGCCAATCGCCTTCTTCTAGGGCAGCGCAGAAGTTCTTAAACTTTGACAAACGAGGACGCCCCATATTGAACATCATGTTTACCACAATCTCTTGAACTTCTCCAGGAAAGTCATGCCATTTGGGGCCAAAAAGAACTTCGCACTCATCAATAGACGTATCCAAATCCTTTTCAAACGCTTCCCAAACTCGCTCTTCTGATACCGACGTACCCAAGGGCGAACCAAATTCCGAATCGCTCTCAATAACAAGATGACCAACACCAAAAGTAGCCAGGCCAAGATGGTCATTATAGATTTCATACTTGACACCTTCGTCCTCCTTTAGTTGGTTAAATACTTCTTCTCTGTTCATTTATACTCCATTTTTTAATGCTGGACCTTTCTATGTCTTCCCATTCCTTTGCTTCTACATCATAAGCAATAAGTTTATCTGATTTGAGACTAACATTTACTTTAAATATAGTTTTCAAAGTATATGTTTTTGTAATCTCTTTTCCGCTGTTTAAACTTTCGTAAGTGATATTGACATTGCCGTTTCTCAATGCCTCAACAAGTTTCACAAATCCGCTTCCTTTACAAAGATGCCATCAACCATCTTTCCTTTGCGATCTTTAATGTCAATCCACGCAGTCTCTAGACAATCCATCATAGAGTATCCATTACGTTCCATAATATTAATAAGCACAACCATAATATCGCCAATGTCGTCTTTCATGTCTCTGCCCTTACACATATTGTCTGACAGTTCCCCACACTCTTGAATCAACTTACAGAACTGGTCTTTATCAGTACTGCCATCAATCAAATTGCGGTCTCTATGCCAAATTCGTATGCGCTCTTGCATAACATCGCTGTTTCCTCTTGACTCTCCATTCCAAACATCATTCATAGGTAAGGATTTCCTTGATACATTTCAGGGTGTTTGACAAGCATCATACTGCTTTGCCAGTTAGTATATAACAATCCAGCTAGAATTGCTACAGTTAAAATTGTATTTCTAATACGTTTCATGAGTCTCCCCAGACGTCTCCACCGTTTTGGCAGAGAATCTCTTTGCAGGCTACTGCAATTTCTGAACACTCTTTTTGAGTGCCGTTTCCACCTCGTAGGTCGCAGAAGTGCATCCACGATCGTAAAGTTCCTGTCATATATAGTCGAGTATGAGTGTTACCTTCTGGCAATACTGCTCTCGCTTGTTCTTTTGCAATTCCCATGCGTACAGCCCATGTATAGGCTTCAGTAGCAGCATTGATTACTTCTCTCTGTTTTGTATGCCAAGCAATTTCTAGCCCATCATTATCCGCAGGAATACTATTCTGTCGGTTACGTGGGTCTTGCAGCCTAGCTTCTCTAGTAGAAAAATCCAATGCTTGAGTAGGGTCTGCATAGCGTTGACTAAATTCTTGAAAACTAAAAGAGCGATGCCGCAGAATCTGGCGAGCAATGTCTCTCGTAGTCTCGATTTCAATGCAAGCGCTAGCCATCTCGAAAGGGCTAAAGTGTGCTTCTTTTTTGAGATACTTTAACAACTTCGGGGCTGTTCTCTCATTGTCCTGGTTTGCAGGATTACTAACTCTCGCACAATAGGCGATGACTTTCATGGCTTCGGGGGTAATCCAAACTAGGTTTACTTTCATACAATCTCCTCTGATTAAGTGTATATTATACGATGTTAAGGCTTTTATGTCAAGAATTATTTAGCCGATGGTAGTTGAGCAAAAAAGTTTCTTGACACAATTTGGTGTAGGTGATATAATATACCCTGAAATTGATACCAGTCTAACTGTGTCTTTTTCAAAATCCGTAAATTAAAACGATTGTTACGCTTCCGAAAGGGGCAAGTTCATCTTTCTTAAAAGGAGAAAACTTATGAATGCAGTAAATCTAGAAAAATTCTTTGTCGGTTTCGACAATTTAATTAACAGCCCGTTATATACTCAACAGGCACCAGAATACCCTCGTTATAACATTGAAAAAGTAGAAAATGGCTATATAGTTGAAGTAGCTGTTCCAGGATGGAACAAAACCCAAATTTCAGTGAACGTTCACAAAAATATTCTTACCATCAAAGGTGAGAAAAAAGAGAATAACGAAGGTAGAGGCTGGGTGCACAAAGGTATATCAGGAAAAAGTTTTGAGAAGCATCTAAAGCTTGACAATGCCTTAGAGGTCTCTTCTGCTTCCATGGAAAACGGAATGTTAAAAATAGACCTATCGTATTCGCCCTCTAGTAAGCCCACATCAATACCTATTGGGTAACTTGGAGAATTCAATGAAGAACTTCGTAAAAGAAAAGTGGGGTGTACTTGAGGCTGTATTTCAAATTGTAGTGTGCGTAACAGCACCACTAGCATATATGGCCGTAAGCTACGCTTCTGCTTAGAAACGGTAAGCCGGGCAGAAATGTCCGGCTTTTTTATTTATGAAAATACCTCTAAAGTATCGTAACAAACCGGCTATTCTTGTAGCTACAGGCCCTTCTCTGACTGAAGAGGTGGTAGAGACTATAAGACCCTATAAGAATGATTTCATTATTTTTGGTTGTAATGATTCTTATAGGCTAGTAGATTATTTAGACCTTCATTATGCTTGCGATAAAGCTTGGTGGGATCTACACGCAAAACCTTTTAGAGAAAAATATCCAGACTTAGAGGCTTACACACAAGCAGAGGAGTATAGAGACTCTGAGTTTAACTTAAATATAGTAGAAGGAAAACATGCTAGAAGTTTGAGCACAGATTCTAGTATTATACACTGGGGCAGTAATTCAGGTTATCAGTTGTTAAACATAGCATTTTTAATGGGTTGTTGCAGATTTTTACTTGTCGGTTATAATATGCAAAAGATAGGCGGAGTAAGACATTTCTTTGGAGAACATCCCGACGGATTAAGTAAAAATAGTCCTTATCATAAGTTTTTATCTGCATTTGATAGCATAGAAGAACCTATACGAAATATAGTAGTAAATTGTACGCCAGACAGTGCTTTAACAACATTCAGAAAAGGCAGTTTAAAAGAGGAATTAGAGAATGCTAGTATCAGAAGAATATAGAAAAACATTAGAAGATACACATAGAGAAACCAACCATTCCTGGGGTCAGACAGCTCCTTTATATACTGGAGGCATACTAACTTATATGCAGCAGAATAACTTCGAAGAAGTTCTTGATTACGGCTCTGCTCATGGTAGCTTTAGAAAGTCTTTAAATAATCCTAATATAAAGGTTACGGAGTATGACCCTGGGTACCCAGATAAAGTAAATAATAATATACCTAAAAAGTTTCTCATCTGCATAGATGTTTTAGAGCATGTTGAACCCTCACTCATAGATGATGTTTTAGAAGACATTCAAAGGTGTACGCTTGAAAAAGCTTTTTTGACTATTGCATGTTATCCTGCTAGACAGATACTGTCAGACGGAAGAAATGCCCATCTTATTGTAGAGTCTCCCACATGGTGGAAGGAGAAAATTTTAAAACTCTTCGATATAGAATCAGAAGATTTTGCTCGAAGAACACTTGTAGTATTTGTTAAACCTAAGGAAAAGTAAATGAAACAAACAAACTTAAACTTCCCTAAAGACATTACCCAGCCTCCCTACAATGGGCAGTTCTGGTGTCATATTCGGCAATCCTTTCAGGGTTGGACCGACCACATTAATTTTTATAAGGCTAAAAATCTGTGATAGAAATTTATGGAAAGATGGATTGCAACTATTGTGTAGAAGCACAGAACGTATGTAAAAACCTCAAGCTAGACTATAAATACTATCACTTGGACGATCACTACACTATTATGGAACTCTGGGCAAAGGTTAAGTTTAAAACCTTTCCTCAGATTTTTGTAGATGATGTATGTATCGGAGGGTTTGACGAACTAATGGAATACACCAGTGGAATTGAATAAGTTGAAACAATTAGTAATTACTATGGAAGAATGTGGTGAATTAATTCGTGCCTGCTCCAAAGTGTTAAGACACGGAACTGAAGAGGACCCTAAGTATCTACAAAATCTTACTGAAGAAATAGCAGATGTCATCGCTATGACACGCATCCTTAGAACATCTTACCGTATAGATAGTAGTACCCTAGAAGATTTAGTTCAGAAACGCCTCACTAAAATGAAGCGGCAGGATTATGCGTAAGATAATAACAATCTGGAAGTTTGCTATCGGTTCTTTTAGCGACGACAAAACAGAGGGCTACGACAATCACGTTATGATATTTCGTAGCATTCTAGTTCTAGTAAACTTTGTTACCTGCTTCTTCATAATTGCTAATACACTGCGTCACTGGTAGTTGAGGGCAAAAATAAATCTTGACATTTTTTTCTTCTGCTGTTATAATAATGGAAATTGTGAAAAGAGTGTGTTATGAATTTATTTTATCTTGACGACGACCTTGACCGTTGTGCCGAGTTCCATGTCGACAAACACATTGTTAAAATGCCTTTAGAAGTAGCTCAGATATTGTGTACCTCAGTCTGGATTGACGAGTACCTTGGCTTTGTGCCTCGCGCACTTGATAAACACGAACGTGACTATCTTAACGGTCTCAAAGCAGAAATCAAACATCTTCCACCAGAGGAAAGACCTTTGACGCCCTATCTACCAATGATGTATAATCATCCTTGTACGATATGGGCTCGCTCCTCTCTCGACAATCACGAATGGACTCACTGCTACGGTAATGCTCTTAATGAGGAGTATCGTTACCGTTACGGAAAAGATCATAAGTCTATAGCCCAAGTAGTAAATAACCTACCAGAACCTCAAAGAATGGAGCGTGTGGGTTTTACTACTTTCGGGTTGGCTATGCCAGACGAACTAAAAGATTATGACGACCCAGTAGAATCTTATCGACGCTACTATCACCTTGACAAAGCTACTTTTGCAAGCTGGAAGTATAGAGACAAGCCTTACTGGTGGGATGAAGATTTTGCAGATTATCAACAACGAATTACGAGGGTAGCATGAGAAGAGGTATTAAAAAACAAGAAGGAGAAAATCTAACTGATGCAAACATTAAAAAGGTTATACGACTTTTGTCAGCGGAAAAGCCGATTACAAAAAAAGAGGCGTGTAGTATTCTTAATATTAGCTATAATACCAGTCGCCTTTCTAAAGTTATTGAAGATTATGAGAGCGACCAAGAGTACCGAAGAACCCGAAAAGCACAGAAGCGTGGTAGACCCGCTGACAATGCTGAAATTGCAGAAATCGTAGAGTCTTACCTAACAGGTGAGAGCTTTACAGATATTGCTAGAAGAATCTTTCGCTCTGTTGCTTTTGTTAAAACTATCGTTGAGAAACTGGGAGTCCCTGGAAGGGTGGCTGGTGATGAACGATATGAGATGGAATACTTGCCAGACGAGTGTGTATCCGATAGCTTTGCCGTTGGAGAGGTTGCTTGGTCAGCCAAGTACCACACTTCGTGTGAAGTAATGGCAACTCTTGATGCCAAACACGAACAAGGCTACGGCCCCTGTTATCGTGTGTGGATAAGAGAGGTTAGTAATGAGGACAATCTTGGGGGAGGCTATAATGCTTTTGTTCCCGCATATGACCTCGGTAAATTGGAGCATTTGAAAACTTATGGAATCAACACTGCTAGGGTTTAGTTATTATGCCATATTTTGTTTAACAACTGTCATCTGTATAATCTACCTCAATGTAAAAGCATTTCGAGAAGTAGGTTTCAGATGGAATTTTACGGGTGGTCTCATTTATTATGGAACCACAATACCTATAGTATTAGTGGGTGCTCCCGCATTTTTCATTGTTTTTATCTTTAGAAGCGATGTTTATTACGAAAGTTTAATTAACTATATCACCGAAATATATGTTGACTCAGATGACGAAAGCTAGTATAATATGTTTTTGAAATTGAGGAAAGTATGGGATATAATTTTTACATGCGACAACTTGAAGCGACTGGCAATGCTGCCGGTCTACCTTTTAAACCAAACAGGAGAAAGAAAATGGCGTGGACTGACGAATCCAAGCAACAGGCAATTGATGCCTACACAAGTGAAGAACCAACTCCAGAGAACTCTATGGAGATTGTAAAAGCTATCGCAGAAGACATGGGTGAGAGCCCTAATGGTGTGCGAATGATTCTAACCAAAGCTGGAGTATATGTCAAGAAAACTCCTGCTGCTTCTAGTGGCGGTGCTAAAGCCGCTTCAACTGGCGGAACTCGAATCAGCAAAGCTGCCGCACAGGAAGCACTCACAGCAGCTCTTAATGATGCTGGTGTAGCTATTGATGAGGATATTGTTTCAAAGCTCACTGGTAAAGCTGCACAATACTTCGCAGATGCTATGAATAAAGTAGCTTCTTAAAAGTCCCCACGGGGGTTGAGTATGCTTAGCCGCGTATTCACCCTCGTGAGGCAACCACTAATAGTCCAAAAATTACAAAGACAAAAGAGGTTTTGCTCAATGTAATACTGGAGCTAATTAGTGAAAAAAGAAGAGCTAAAGAAGAAAGTAAATAGTGCTGGAGATGCAATTATAACTTACAGGAGTCCCAACTCCCGTAAGACAAAGTACAATGTATGTACGATTGACTTCAGCACGCCTTACATTCAAGACAAGAAAAATAGAGCGAAAGAGGATGACGATACTGTCCTAATGTTTTGTTGGGACACGGATTCTTTTCGCCTTATGAAAGCTGACAATGTTACCTCAGTCGTTCCCTTATCCACTGTGCTAAGGAATGAATGATGGAAGCATACTCGAAAATTATCGTATCAGAACCTTATAGACAGGTTCGACTAACGGTGAATGAGTTTCGAGAGGAAGAGTATCTTCACTTTCGAGAATACTTTCTCGATTTTGATGAAGAGTGGAAGCCCTCTAATAAGGGTCTTTCTATACCTCTTGAAGTCGAAACCTCAAAAGAATTGTTTATTGCTATGGCGGAGATCTTGTCTCTAGCTGAAAGTAAACAAGTATTAGAGGAACATT
>Ga0208660_1000292_pt1 | contig 20116 bp, 17 predicted proteins | sample DEB08_DNA_13_FD_184527 | JGI IMG/M metagenome (GOLD analysis project Ga0208660, IMG submission 184527) | Aqueous microbial communities from the Delaware River and Bay under freshwater to marine salinity gradient to study organic matter... | ecosystem: Environmental > Aquatic > Marine > Coastal ... | reverse complement strand
AGATGCTTCAAGAATGACTTCAGAAGGTTATGGAATCTCTAATCCTAGAGCAGACAACAATACTGCTGCTGGAAGAAAACTTAACAGAAGAGTAGAATTTAAAGTGAATTACTAAGGAATAAGTATTTCCTTTTAGTTGAAAAGCTCCAAGCCTAAGGTTTGGAGCTTTTTTTTGTGGAGTTTATTTTGATTTAAGTGATGCTCCACGAGTCATAGGTAATCCCGCAAGAGATGAGGCTTCTCTGAGTGAAACGGAGATGCGCTCCTAAACTTATATTGGTATTTGTAACGCCAATTATACTGAGTTTTATTATGAAATAGTAATATTCTCGTTAAACTAGTTGTTTTATTTATTTATATTCGTTTGGAAACGAATAGATAAAATAGATACTCGTTACGCTATCGCTAAACGAGCACCAGGTAACAATATAATGATTTGAAATCTTAAGGATAATGTTTAAAATATGGAGATAAAAAGAATTAAAAATAACAATAAAGGCGAAATACCTAAAGGCAAGAAGACAAAAATTAAGATTACAGGAATTAAAAATCCAAAAGAGGTTCTTGCCACATCAAAAACATTGTTAATCAATTTCTTAAAAAACAAATCATTAAAAATAACTGATCCCAAATGGAATGATTTAGTACCTAAAAAGATTTCAAATTTCATCAGTCAATTGGAAGTGATTGACTTTGATAATGATGATCTACTATATAATCAAGAATCCTCTATTTCTGATTTGAAAAATTTAAAGAATTGGGAATGGTATAGTTCAAAAATTATTAATAACGGATTAGAGATTATAGTTAAAGATTCTTTTTACCCCAGATATATTTGGATATTCCATTGTCAAAATATTCCTCTTTCAAAATTCTGGCTAGAAGATGATAAATTTGGAAATTATGGAATTGAAACTATTAGAGATGTTACAACATATAAAAAATTTAAGAGTCTTTAATTATGAATAAATTCTCAATCAAATTATAATTTAACAATTGCGTAATGCTATGATACATTAAATAACTCTCGCCAAATAATACACCTCAAATAATCTCTCCTCTAGAGAGATTATTTGAGGTAATACTAAGCACAAAAAAAGGAGTCCATTAAAATGAACTCCTTAATATTCTAATTATTTATTAAAACCTATGCAGTAACTCCTGTCTTTGGAGCAGCAGCCATAATTTCTTCATTTGCAGCAGATTCAAATTGCTTGAAGTTCGCAACAAACTTAGTCGCTAAGCTATTTGCTTTTGCATCATAAGCAGCTTTATCTGCCCAAGTGTTCTTAGGTGAAAGGATTTCAGTTGGTACATTCTCACATTCGTTTGGCATTGCCAATCCGAATACATCATGAGTTGTATATTCAACATTATCAAGTTTCCCTTCTAGAGCAGCTGTAATCATTGCTCTTGTGTATTTTAATTTAATACGACTCCCTGTTCCGTATTCTCCACCAGACCATCCTGTGTTGATTAACCAAACTTTCACGTCTGACTCTGCTATTTTAGCTCCTAACATCTCGGCATACTTAGTTGGGTGCAAAGGTAAGAAAGGTGCTCCAAAACAAGCTGAAAATGCAGTTTGTGGCTCTGTTACTCCTGCTTCTGTTCCTGCAACTTTGGCAGTATAGCCAGAAATAAAATGGTACATAGCTTGACCAGAAGTTAACTTAGAGATTGGAGGTAATACTCCAAAAGCATCTGCAGTTAAAAAGAAAATATTTTTTGGTACTCCACCAATTGATGGAACCATAATATTATCAATATGGTGAATAGGATACGATACTCTTGTGTTTTGAGTAATTGTAGTATCGCTATAATCTGGCATATTAGAATCTCCTTGGAACCCAATGTTTTCTAAAATAGCTCCAGACTTAATCGCTCCATAAATTTGAGGCTCTTGTTCTTCTGTTAAGTCAATAGTTTTTGCGTAACAACCTCCTTCAAAGTTAAACACACTGTCTTTTGACCATCCATGTTCATCATCTCCAATTAATCTTCTGTTTGGATCAGAAGATAAAGTAGTTTTTCCTGTTCCCGAAAGACCAAAGAATACAGAAGTATCTCCGTCTTTACCAACATTGGCAGAACAGTGCATTGATAATGTGTTTTTTTCGTGAGGAAGAATAAAGTTCAACACAGAAAAAATTCCTTTTTTGATTTCACCAGTATAACCAGTTCCACCAATTATAATCATTTTTTTAGTGAAGTTAACTACTGCAAAATTGTGTTGTCTTGTTCCATCTTCTGCTGCAACTGCCATTAATCCTGGTGCGCATACTACGTGCCATTCTGGATTAAAGTTTTCTAGCTCCGCTTTTTCTGGACGTAAAAACATATTACTAGCAAACATGTTAGACCAAGGGAATTCAGTTACAACTCTTAAGTTCAATCTGTAATTATCATCCGCACAAGCGTATGCATCTCTTATGTAAACTTCTTTACCAGCTAAATAATCATTTATTTTTGCGTGTAATTTATCGAAGTTTTCTGGAGTAAATTTAATATTAATGTCTCCCCACCAAACTGATTCTTCAGTTTTCTCATCACAAACGATAAATCTGTCCTTAGGTGATCTTCCAGTAAATTCGCCAGTATTAATTACGAGAGCTCCAGTGTCTGACAATCTTCCTTGCCCCAAATCTAATGCAGTTTGAGTCAATTGCTCTGGAGTTAAATTCCAGTGTGCTTTGTCAATATTTCCAAGCCCTAGTTCTTTTAGGTTTGAAGTTTTAGGTACTAATCCTAATTCATTCATAAATATTCTTTTTTTGGAATTATCTAACAAAATTAAGGCTAATTATTACATTATGCTTTGAAAAATACTATGTTTTTCCACAAAAAGTTGGAGTTTTCCACTAACTGTAATTATTACAATAAGTTGTAAGTCAATTCTTTTTAATGAGTTTATAGCTTAAAATGATTAAACCAAGTATCATTAACAAACCTCCTATTGGTGTAATAGGCCAAATGTAATGCACTATATCTGATTTATTAAAAAGACTTAAAATGTACAAGGAAAGGCTAAAACAACAAGCACCTATAAAAAACAAATTAACTGGTAACTTGATAGAGAATTTAAAAGCATTATAATTTAATCCCAATACCAACATAATTATTCCTGCATACAGCTGATAATCAATACCCGTTTTTAATGCATTAAGTTGTTTAGGTCTTAAAATAGTTTCAAGATAGTGAGCACCAAAGGCACCCATCATTATCGCTATAATAATAAATACTAATCCTTTTAATACTACTCCCCTATTCATTAATTTAAGCTTGAGTTGTTGGTCCACCAAAATTCATAGGAATTCCTCCTTGTGGTCCATTATCTATATCCTTAATAACTCCATGTGCCGTTTCAAATTTACCCACATTATCAATTAATGCTTTCATCAATCTTTTAGCATGTTGTGGAGTAAGTATAATTCTCGACTTTACCTTAGCCTTTGGTGTACCTGGTAACATTCTTACAAAATCAACTACAAATTCTGCAGGTGAGTGAGTAATGATGGCTAAATTAGAATAAATCCCATCTGCGATTTCTTCTGATAATTCGATATTTATTTGGTTTGGATCTTGATTTTGTTCTTCCATAGTAGCGTATTTTTTATAAAGTAAATGTAAAAAAAAAGCCTCAAACAAGTTGAGGCTTTTTAAATTTTATTGAGTTTAAGAAATTAAGCTTCTGGAGCTTCTTCTTCTGTAGTTTCTTCAACAACTTCCTGAGTTTCTCCAACATGAGTTGAAATAACTTCCATGTTATCGTATTTTCTCATTCCCGTACCTGCTGGGATTAAGTGACCTACGATTACGTTTTCTTTCAGTCCTTGTAAGTAATCTACTTTTCCTCTTACTGCTGCTTCGTTCAATACTTTGGTAGTTTCTTGGAAAGAAGCTGCCGACATAAAACTATCAGTCTGTAATGAAGATCTAGTAATTCCTTGTAACATTGGTCTAGATGTAGCAGATAAAGCTTCTCTAGCTTCTACTAATTTTCCATCTTTTCTCTTAATGTTAGAGTTTTCATCTCTTAGTTTTCTTGCAGAAATAATTTGTCCTGCTTTCAATACGTCTGAGTCTCCTGCTTCTTCAACTACCATCATTCCCCAAATACGATCGTTTTCTGCGATAAATTTAATTTTATCAACCGATTGTTTTTCTAGGAATTTAGAGTCTCCAGCATCAATGATCTCTACTTTTCTCATCATCTGACGAACAATTACTTCAAAGTGCTTGTCATTAATTTTTACCCCTTGTAATCTATATACTTCTTGTACTTCGTTTACAATATACTCTTGAACAGCTGTTGGGCCCTTAATTTCAAGAATGTTTTTTGGAGTAATAGCTCCATCTGATAATTGCATTCCTGCTCTCACGAAATCATTTTCTTGAACCAAGATGTGTTTAGACAATGAAACTGCATATTTCTTTACAATTCCAGTTCTTGATTCTACAATAATCTCTCTCTTTCCTCTTTTTATCTTACCGAAAGAAACAATACCGTCAATCTCAGAAACTACTGCTGGATTAGATGGGTTACGTGCTTCAAATAGCTCAGTAATTCTTGGTAGACCCCCTGTAATATCTCCTGTTTTACCAGAAACTCTAGGTATCTTAACAAGAATTCTTCCTGCATCTACTTTTTCGTTATCAGCTACATTAATGTGTGCTCCTACCGGAATGTTATAACTCTTTATGATATTCTTTTTAGAATCCATAACTCTGATAATAGGAGTTTTCTTTTTATCCTTAGTATCTGTTACAACTTTGTCGGCAAATCCAGTTTGCTCATCTACTTCTTCTCTAAATGTGATTCCTTCTTCTATATTCTCGAAAGAAATAACCCCTTTAGATTCAGTAACGATTACTGCGTTATATGGATCCCAAGTACAAATCACATCATCTTTAGAAATCTTAGTGTTGTTCTTCGCCTCTAAGAATGATCCATAAGGAATGTTATTTGTTGCCAAAGTAACTCCTGTTTTAGGATCAATAATTTTCATTTCAGCTGAACGTCCAATTACAACTACCTTATCTTGTCCATCTTTACCTTTGGTATCAATAGTTTTTAATTCTTCTATTTCTAAAAGACCATCATATTTAGCTTGTAACTTATTTTCATCTGCAATGTTAGATGCTGTTCCCCCTACGTGGAATGTTCTAAGTGTTAACTGTGTTCCTGGCTCTCCAATTGATTGGGCAGCAATAACTCCTACAGTTTCTCCAACTTTCACCATTCTTGATGTAGAAAGGTTTCTTCCGTAACATTTAGCACAAACTCCTCTCTTCAACTCACAAGTTAATACCGATCTAACTTCAACATCATCAATACCTGCATCAATGATTAATTGAGCTACTTCTTCAGTAATTTCTTCTCCTTCAACTGCTACTATTTCATCAGTTTTAGGGTGCTTTAATTTAAATACAGATACACGTCCAACTATTCTGTTGTACAATGATTCTACTTCTTCATCATTTTTCTTAAGTGCAGTAACATTAATACCTCTTAATGTTCCACAATCTTCTTGATTAATGATAACATCTTGAGATACATCTACTAATCTTCTTGTTAAGTAACCTGCATCAGCCGTTTTCAATGCTGTATCTGCAAGACCTTTTCTGGCTCCGTGAGTTGAAATAAAGTACTCCAATACAGAAAGACCTTCCTTAAAGTTAGATAGAATTGGGTTTTCAATAATTTGCTGACTTGTTGCACCAGATTTTTGTGGCTTAGCCATCAATCCCCTCATTCCTGATAACTGACGAATTTGCTCTTTTGATCCCCTTGCTCCAGAATCAAACATCATATAAATAGAGTTGAAACCTTGGTTATCATTTTTCAATTGATCCATTAAGATATGAGTCAATCTTGAGTTTGTATGCGTCCAGATATCAATAATCTGATTATATCTCTCATTGTTTGTAATAAGACCTAAGTTATAGTTCTCCATTACTTCAGTAACTTCTGTTTGAGCTTTGTTTACCAAGATATCTTTTTCTTTTGGTATGATAATATCATCCAAGTTAAAAGATAATCCTCCTTTAAAGGCATTGGTATAACCCATTTCCTTAATTAAATCAAGGAATTCAGCAGTTTTAGATACTCCACAAATCTTTAATACTTTACCTATAATATCTCTTAAAGATTTTTTAGTAAGTACTTCGTTTATGTATCCAACTTCTACAGGAACAAGTGCATTAAATAATACTCTACCACAAGTGGTATCGATTAATTTAGTAACAGCTTCTCCATTTTCAACATCATGCGTTCTTACCTTAATGGCAGCATGCAAGTGTAATTTTTTCTCGTTATATGCGATTACAACTTCTTCAGGAGAGTAAAATATTTTGTCTTCTCCATAAATCTCTTCTTCTGGTGTAGATCTCTTTAATTTAGTAATGTAATAAAGACCTAAAACCATATCCTGAGATGGTACCGTAATTGGTGCTCCATTTGCAGGGTTCAAGATGTTGTGTGATGCAAGCATCAATAATTGCGCTTCAAGAATTGCCGCATTTGAAAGTGGCAAGTGAACCGCCATTTGATCTCCATCAAAATCGGCATTAAATGCTGTACAAACTAATGGGTGAAGTCTAATTGCTTTTCCTTCAATCAATTTAGGTTGGAATGCTTGAATACCAAGTCTGTGAAGAGTTGGAGCCCTGTTTAATAATACTGGGTGATTTTTCAAAACATTTTCTAAAATATCCCAAACTACAGGATCTTTAGCATCAACTATTTTCTTAGCAGATTTTACAGTTTTTACAATCCCTCTTTCAATCATCTTACGGATAATAAAAGGCTTGTAAAGCTCAGCAGCCATTCCTTTAGGAATACCACATTCGTGTAATTTCAAGTTAGGTCCTACAACAATTACAGATCTTGCAGAATAATCAACCCTTTTTCCAAGTAAGTTCTGTCTGAAACGTCCAGATTTTCCTTTCAATGAATCAGAAAGTGATTTCAATGGTCTGTTTCCGTCAGCTTTAACTGCACTTGATTTTCTTGAGTTATCAAATAAAGAATCTACAGATTCCTGTAGCATTCTTTTTTCATTTCTTAAGATTACTTCTGGAGCTTTTATCTCTATCAATCTTTTTAAACGATTGTTTCTGATAATAACTCTTCTGTATAAATCATTTAAATCTGATGTTGCAAATCTCCCTCCATCTAATGGTACCAATGGTCTCAATTCTGGTGGAATTACTGGAACAACCTTAACGATCATCCATTCTGGTCGGTTTTCAACAGAAGCATTAATTGCTCCTCTCATTCCTTCCACAACTTGTAATCTCTTAAGTGCCTCCGCTTTTCTTTGTTGCGAAGTTTCAGTATTTGCTTGATGTCTTAAGTTATAAGACAATTCATTTAAATCTAATCCTTTAAGCAAATCGTAAAGAGCTTCAGCTCCCATCTTTGCAATGAATTTATTTGGGTCAGAATCATCTAATTGTTGATTCTCTCTACCCATTTTCTCCATTATGTCCAAGTATTCTTCTTCCGTAAGGAAGTCCATAAATTGAACTGGTTCTCCTTCTTCATTTACTGCACCAGCTGCTTGTATTACTGCATAACGCTCGTAATAAATAATCTGGTTTAGTTTCTTTGTTGGTAATCCTAATAAGTAACCAATTTTGTTTGGTAACGATTTAAAATACCAAATATGAGCTACAGGAACTACTAATGCAATGTGACCTGTTCTAGTTCTTCTTACCTTTTTCTCAGTAACTTCAACTCCACATCTATCACAAACGATTCCTTTATATCTAATTCTCTTGTATTTACCACAGTAACATTCGTAATCTTTTACTGGTCCAAAAATTCTTTCACAAAACAATCCATCTCTTTCTGGCTTGTAAGTTCTGTAATTGATAGTCTCTGGCTTCAATACTTCTCCGTGTGAACTTTCCAAAATAGTTTCTGGAGAGGACAGACTGATAGTTATTTTACTGAACTTTTTTTGTTCTTGTTGGTTATTTCTCCTGTACGACATAGTTTACAGTTGTTTTTATAAAGTGTTAAAAAATTAATCTAAAGTCATTGTCAACCCTAATCCTTTCAATTCATGTAATAATACATTGAATGATTCTGGAATTCCAGGTTCTGGTATATTGTCCCCTTTTACAATAGCTTCGTAAGTCTTCATTCTTCCGTAAACATCATCAGATTTCACTGTTAATATTTCTCTCAAAATGTGAGCTGCTCCAAATGCTTCAAGTGCCCAAACTTCCATCTCTCCAAATCTTTGACCCCCAAATTGAGCTTTTCCTCCAAGTGGTTGTTGTGTAATAAGCGAGTATGGTCCGATTGATCTTGCGTGCATCTTATCATCTACCATGTGACTTAATTTCAGCATGTAGATAATTCCTACTGTTGCAGGTTGATCAAAACGTTCTCCTGAACCTCCATCATACAAGTATGTTTTACCATATCTTGGTACTCCAGCTTCATCAGTGTACTCGTTAATTTGATCTATAGTTGCTCCATCAAAAATTGGTGTTGCAAACTTTTTACCTAACTTTTCTCCTGCCCATCCTAGAACAGTTTCATATATCTGACCTAAGTTCATCCTTGATGGTACACCAAGTGGGTTAAGAACAATATCTACTGGTGTTCCGTCATCTAAGAAAGGCATATCTTCATCTCTTACGATTCTTGATACAATACCTTTGTTTCCGTGACGTCCTGCCATCTTATCTCCTACTTTAAGCTTTCTTTTCTTAGCAATATAAACTTTAGCAAGTTTGATAATTCCATTTGGAAGTTCATCACCTACAGTAATTTTAAATTGTCTTCTCTTGTGAGCTCCAAGTAAGTCATTTGCTTTAATATTAAAGTTATGAAGTACTCTCGAAACTTGACTATTGATTTCTTCGTCTTTAGTCCAGTTATCAGAACTAATAATAGTAAAGTCTACTTTTTCAAGGTTCTTAGTAGAAATTTTAATTCCTTTTTTAATTACCTCTTCTTTGTAGTTATTGAAAACTCCAGCACTCTTGTTACCATCAATTATCAATAAAATCTTTTCTATTAAGATATTTTTAAGTGAAGCATAATCTTTATTATATTCTGCTTCAATCTCTAATAATAGTGCTTTATCTGCTGCTCTAGATTTTCTATCTTTTACTGATCTTGAAAATAACTTCTTGTTTACAACAACTCCTCTTAATGATGGAGAAGCTTTTAAAGAAGCATCTTTTACATCACCAGCTTTGTCACCAAAGATAGCTCTCAATAATTTTTCTTCTGGAGAAGGATCTGATTCTCCTTTTGGAGTAATCTTACCTATTAATATATCTCCTTCTTTAATCTCAGCACCTTCACGGATAATTCCGTTTTCATCCAAGTTTTTAGTTGCTTCCTCACTTACGTTAGGAATATCAGCTGTCAACTCTTCCAATCCTCTTTTAGTATCTCTAACTTCAAGAGTATATTCGTCAATGTGCAAAGAAGTAAAGATATCGTCTCTTACAACTCTTTCAGAAATTACAATCGCATCCTCAAAGTTATATCCTTTCCAAGGCATAAATGCTACTTTCAAGTTTTGACCAATAGCCAATTCTCCTTTTTGAGTTGCATAACCTTCAGATAAAATCTGACCTTTTTTTACTTTTTCACCAACTTTAACCAATGGCTTCAAGTTAATAGTAGTATTCTGGTTAGTCTTTTGGAATTTAATTAAATTGTATTCCTTTTTATCTCCTTCAAATGAAACAAGTTGTTCAACTGCGTTTCTATTGTATTCGATAATAATTTTACTAGAGTCAACATAATCAACAACACCATCAGCTTCTGCATTAATAAGTGTTCTTGAGTCTCTTGCAACTAATCCTTCAATTCCTGTACCTACAATTGGTGAGTTAGGAATCATTAAAGGAACAGCTTGTCTCTGCATGTTCGATCCCATAAGTGCTCTGTTGGCATCATCATGCTCCAAGAATGGAATTAATGAGGCTGCAATAGATGCAATTTGGTTAGCTCCTACATCCATATATTTCAATGTACTTGGATCTACCAATGGAAAATCTCCTTCTAATCTTGCTTTAACTTCATCAGTTTTAAAGTTACCTTTCTTATCTATTTCAGTGTTCAACTGTGCGATAATCGTGTTATCTTCTTCTTCAGCACTTAAATAAACAGGTCCTTTATCTAATTGAACTTTTCCTTTTTCAATCTCCCAATAAGGAGTTTCTATAAATCCAAGTTTATTAATTTTTGCGTAAACACAAAGTGAAGAAATAAGACCAATGTTTGGTCCTTCAGGTGTTTCAATAGTACACAATCTACCGTAGTGTGTATAGTGAACATCTCTTACCTCAAATCCTGCTCTTTCTCTTGAAAGTCCACCAGGACCAAGGGCAGATAGTCTTCTTTTGTGTGTAACCTCTGCTAATGGATTCGTTTGATCCATAAACTGAGATAATTGGTTAGTTCCAAAGAACGAATTGATAACTGATGATAATGCTTTAGCATTAATCAAATCAGCAGGTGTGAACACCTCATTATCTCTTACGTTCATTCTCTCACGGATAGTTCTTGACATTCTTGCAAGTCCCACTCCAAATTGGTTATACAATTGTTCACCAACTGTTCTAACACGTCTATTACTTAAGTGATCAATATCATCAATTTCTGCTTTCGCATTAATCAACTCAATTAAATACTTAATTATGTTAATGATATCTTGTCTAGTAAGAACTCTTTGGTCCATTCCTAAATCAGTACCTAACTTTTTATTAATTCTATATCTTCCTACTTCACCTAAATCATATCTAGCTTCAGAGAAAAATAATTTATCAATAACTCCTCTTGCTGTATCCAAATCTGGTGGTTCAGCATTTCTTAATTGTCTATAGATATGTTCTACAGCTTCTTTTTCAGAGTTAGAAGTATCTTTTTGAAGTGTGTTATAAATTATTGAGAAATTAGAAGCAGTGATGTCTTCTTTATTAATAATAACTTTCTTTACACCTTCTTCTATAATAAGGTCAATATTTTCTTCAGTTAAAACGATATCTCTATCAAGAACAACTTCGTTTCTTTCAATCGAAACAACTTCACCTGTATCTTCATCTACGAAATCTTCAACCCATGTTTTAAGAACTCTTGCAGCAAGTTTAGAACCTACTAGTTTTTTCTTGGAACTTTTGCTCACGTTTACTTCGTGTGCAAGGTCAAATATTTCTAAAATATCTTTATCAGTTTCAAATCCTATTGCTCTTAAAAGAGTTGTAACAGGAAGCTTTTTCTTTCTATCGATATAAGCATATAAGATATCATTGATATCCGTAGCAAATTCAATCCAAGAACCTTTAAATGGAATTACTCTGGCAGAATATAATTTTGTTCCATTTGCGTGAGTACTGTGACCAAAGAATACACCTGGTGATCTGTGTAATTGTGAAACAATAACACGTTCAGCTCCATTGATAATAAATGAACCTTTAGGTGACATGTAAGGAATTGTTCCTAAATACACATCTTGAACTATAGTTTCAAAATCTTCATGTTCTGGATCAGTACAATATAATTTTAATTTTGCTTTAAGAGGAACACTATAAGTTAATCCTCTATCGATACATTCAGTAATTGAATATCTTGGTGGATCTATGAAATAATCGATAAATTCCAAGACAAATTGGTTACGTGTATCTGTTATTGGGAAATTTTCACTAAAAACTTTAAAAAGTCCTTCGTCAGCTCTTCTGTCTGGAACGGTTTCTAGTTGAAAAAAGTTTGTGAACGATTCTAGTTGGATTTCTAAGAAATCTGGGTAATCAAATTTATTTTGATTGGTAGAGAAATTTACTCTAATTGGGTCGAACTTTATATTAGCCATTTAAAATGTTGATTTCAGTCGTAAATATTCTAAATATTTCTGATTAAACCTTTAGCTTAATCACTAGCAATCAATAAATTGACGCTAGCTTACCATGTTTTACTTGCCTCTAAAAGCATTTAGCTACTCATAGAAACAACAAAAGGTTTAGATGCAAAAAGCACCTAAACCAATAGTGTTTGGAGTGTAGTTATTACTTAACTTCAACTTCAGCTCCAGCCTCTTCTAATGAAGTTTTTAATCCTTCAGCTTCATCTTTAGAAACAGCTTCTTTAATAGTAGTTGGTGCTCCATCTACCATATCTTTTGCTTCTTTAAGACCTAATCCAGTTAATTCTTTTACCAATTTCACAACTGCTAATTTAGAACCTCCTGCTGCTTTTAAGATTACATCAAATTCAGTTTTTTCTTCTGCTGCTTCACCTCCACCTGCTGCTGGTCCAGCCATTACTGCTGCAGCTGCTGCTGGTTCAATGTTATATTCGTCTTTTAAAATTGTTGCCAATTCTTGAACGTCTTTTACAGTTAAATTCACTAATTCTTCTGCTAATTTTGCTAAATCTGCCATTTTTCTTATTTATTAATTTATTTCTATTTTATTTATTGTCTTTTCTCAAGAGAAGCATCCGTTCTAATGAACAGAACTTAAGAAAAAATATCTTTTATCTTTCTGATAATGTTTTAACCAATCCTGCGATAGTACTTCCTCCTGAATTAAGAGCAGAAATAACATTTTTAGCAGGCGATTGAAGAAGTGTAATAATATCTCCAATAAGCTCTTCTTTTGATTTAAGGCTAACCAACATATCAATTTGGTCGTCTCCAATAAAGATAGCTTCTTCAACAAAAGCACCTTTTAAAACAGGCTTGTCACTTTTCTTTCTGAATTCCTTTATAATCTTAGCAGGCTCATTTCCTTTATCGCTAATCATTAAAGAAGTTTGTCCTTTAAGTAGCTCATAAAATGGTGACATATCTTTTCCTTCGATACTTTCCATTGCTTTCTTTACTAAAGTGTTTTTAACCACTTCTAAAGAAACATCTCCTTTAAAACATCTTCTTCTTAACTTGCTAGTATCGTCAGCACTTAACTCTGAAGTATCTGCTAAATAAAACACACTAGCATTACTTATCTTTTCAGTTAAATATGCAATTTGTTTACTTTTTTCCTCTTTGTTCATCTTTATAAAAATTTAAAAAGAACTTGCGTCCACGTTAATACTAGGACTCATTGTTGAAGACAAAAATATACTCTTAACATATTCTCCTTTAGCAGAAGCTGGTTTAAGTTTCATTATTGTATCAAGCAATTCTTTTGAATTAACATACAAGTTTTCTTTTGAAAAAGATACTTTTCCAACTATTGTATGAATAATTCCAAATTTATCCACTTTAAAATCTATTTTACCTCCTTTTGAATCTGCAACTGCTTTAGCAACATCCATTGTTACTGTACCAGTTTTAGGATTTGGCATTAAGTTTCTTGGCCCAAGGATTCTTCCTAGTGCACCAATCTTACCCATTACGTTTGGAGTAGAAATTATAACATCTACATCTGTCCAGCCTTCTTTGATTTTTGCGATATATTCATCCAAACCTACGAAGTCAGCACCAGCTTCTTTAGCTTCTACTTCTTTGTCTGGAGTACAAAGCACCAAAACTTTCATGTCTTTACCTGTTCCGTGAGGAAGAGATACAGATCCTCTTACCATTTGATCGGCTTTTCTTGGATCTACATTAAGTCTTATTGCTAAGTCAACTGTCGCATCAAATTTTACTGTCGTAATTTCCTTAATTAAATTACTCGCATCTTCTAACGAATATAACTTTTCCAAGTCATATTTTTCTAGAACTGCTTTTCTTGCTTTTGACATTTCTTATTGTTGTTTATTGATTTAGTTGTTGTTCCATGGAGCTGTACCTTGTACAGTTAATCCCATGCTTCTTGCAGTACCTGCAATCATTTTCATAGCTGATTCGATAACGAAACAGTTAAGGTCTGGCATTTTATCTTCAGCAATGGCTTTTACTTGATCCCAAGTAACTTTACCTACTTTAACTCTATTTGGTTCTGCTGAACCAGATTTAAGTTTTGCTGCTTCTAATAATTGAACTGCTGCTGGTGGAGTTTTAATAACAAAATCAAAAGATTTGTCAGAATAAACTGTAATAACTGCCGGTAATACTTTACCTGGCTTATCTTGAGTTCTTGCATTAAATTGTTTGCAAAACTCCATGATGTTAACACCTTTAGCACCTAATGCTGGTCCTACTGGTGGAGCTGGATTTGCTGCTCCTCCTCTAATTTGTAGTTTAATTAAACCACTTACTTCTTTAGCCATTTTGTTTAAGAATTATTGCTTTTCTACTTGCATGTAATTTAATTCAACAGGAGTTTTCCTACCGAATATCTTTATCATGATTTTTAATTTCTTTTTCTCTTCGTTAACTTCTTCTATTACTCCATCAAAGCTGTTAAAAGGACCATCTACCACTTTTACACTTTCTCCAATTATGAAATCGATAGACATTTGATCTTCTAAATCAACACTATCATCAGCTTTACCTAGAATACGGTTAACTTCATTTTCTCTCATTGGCATAGGCTCACCACCTTGAACACCTGAAAGAAACCCCATTACATTAGGGATACTTTTTATTAAGTGTTTCACTTCTCCTTCAAGAGTTGCTTGCACCATTATATAACCAGGAAGAATATTCTTCTCTTTAATTATCTTTTTACCCTTACGGATTTGAATCACTCTTTCTGTAGGAACAAGCACTTCTGCTATATATGAAGACATTTTCAATCTTTCGATTTCAATATCCAAATATTCCTTAGATTTTTTTTCTTTTCCAGTTACGGTTCTTACTATATACCACTTCATCTACTACGAAATAAGGTTGTAAATGAATCCCAAAACTCCTTTCCATACTCCTGGATTAATTCCAAAAGTAAAGTCCATTAACCAAACTAATAAAGAAACAATAGTAGAGGCAATTAAAACTACAAAAGAACTATTTTGTAATTCACTCCAAGTTGGCCAAGAAACTTTCTCAAACAATTCAGATACCACTTCTTCAATATATGTCCTTATTTTTCTCATTTTAATTAATATTTCAGGATAGTATTATCTACTTCTGTTTTTACTTTACTTAATAGGTTAAACAATCAACCTACCTATTCTTTGCAATTTTTATTGGTTTGCTATCCAATTCAACTTCCTCTATCAATATATGTTTCTTAAATAAATAAAAAACTATAGCTATTAGCACGGGTGGAGAGACTCGAACTCCCGGCACCTGGTTTTGGAGACCAGTGCTCTACCAGCTGAGCTACACCCGTATAAAATAGGAAACAATTCCAGCCTAATTAAAGACTGGAATTGCAACTTACTTTGTAGTGTATTATATTAATCTAAGATCTCAGTAACTTGACCTGCACCTACTGTTCTTCCTCCTTCTCTTATTGCAAATCTAAGTCCTTTAGACATTGCAACTGGAACGATTAGTTCAACAGTAATTGTAACGTTATCACCAGGCATTACCATTTCTCTACCTGCTTCCAAGAAAATTTCTCCTGTTACATCTGTAGTTCTTAAGTAAAATTGAGGTCTGTATTTGTTTTGGAATGGAGTATGTCTTCCTCCTTCTTCTTTCTTCAATACATAAATCTCAGCCTTGAATTTTTTGTGTGGTGTAATAGTACCAGGTCTAGTAATAACCATTCCTCTTTTGATTGCTGCTTTTTCAACACCTCTCAATAAAAGTCCTACGTTATCTCCAGCTTCACCTCTATCTAATATTTTTCTAAACATTTCAACACCTGTAACAGTAGATTTCAATGGAATTTCAATCATTCCAGAAATTTCAACTTCGTCACCTGAGTTAATTACTCCTGTTTCGATTTTTCCTGTAGCAACTGTCCCTCTTCCTGTAATTGAAAATACATCTTCAACTGGCATTAAGAATTCTTTTTCTACATCTCTTATTGGTAGTTCAATGTATGTATCAACAGCATCCATCAATTCCATAATTGATCCAACCCATTTCTCATCTCCATCTAAACCTCCTAATGCAGAACCTGCAATTACTGGAGTGTTATCACCATCATATTGGTAAAAAGCCAATAATTCTCTGATTTCCATCTCTACTAATTCCAATAATTCCTCATCATCAACCATATCCACTTTATTCATGAATACAACCATTCTAGGAATACCAACCTGTCTTCCTAATAAGATGTGCTCTCTAGTTTGAGGCATAGGACCATCAGTTGCAGCAACAACAAGGATAGCTCCATCCATTTGTGCAGCACCTGTCACCATGTTCTTTACGTAATCTGCGTGACCTGGACAATCTACGTGAGCGTAGTGTCTGTTAGCAGTTTCGTATTCAATGTGTGAAGTATTAATTGTAATACCTCTTTCTTTCTCTTCAGGTGCGTTATCAATAGAACTAAAATCTCTTGTTTCAGCTAAACCTTGAGATGAAAGTACACTCGAAATAGCAGCTGTTAAAGTAGTTTTTCCGTGATCTACGTGACCAATAGTTCCAATGTTTACGTGTGGTTTCGATCTGTCGAATTTTTCTTTAGCCATGGCTATGTTGTTTTTTTATTGTTATTATTTATTTAAATCTTTTAATCTGTAGTGTAACTAGAGCTAATGACGGGAATTGAACCCGTGACCTCTTACTTACCAAGCAAGTGCTCTACCCCTGAGCTACATCAGCAAAATAATGAGCGGGAGACGGGGCTCAAACCCGCGACCCTCAGCTTGGAAGGCTGACGCTCTATCAACTGAGCTACTCCCGCTTATAATCTTACTAATTTATTCTGTGGGGAGAGCAGGATTCGAACCTGCGAAGACGTAGTCAGCAGATTTACAGTCTGCCCTCGTTGGCCGCTTGAGTATCTCCCCAATGAATTGTATTTCAAAAAACTGTGTTTCTCTTACAAAACATGAACATTTTAAAGTGTTCATTTTAACATTTTAAAGAGCCGATAGAGGGACTCGAACCCACGACCTGCTGATTACAAATCAGCTGCTCTAGCCAGCTGAGCTATATCGGCTTTTATACCCTACGTGTTTTTAGGGTTTGCAAATTTAGAAAAGATATTTTTATATTCAAACATATTTAGAGAAAATATTCACTTTTTTTTAATCTTTTTTTTAATCGCCTAATAATGGTACAAATGCAATAGGACATTTACATAAAAAAAACCCCTACTTTAGGGGCTTTCAGTAAATATGATGAAATATTATTTTTTACTCTTGTGTTTATTAATTTGTCTTCTTAATGCTTCTACTGCTTCATCTGTTGCTTCTTCAAATGATTTACACTGTTTTTTTGCGAATAAATCTTTCCCAGGAATGGATAATTTGATTTCCGCTACTTTATTTTCTCTATCTGAAGGTTCTAATTTTAAAAAAACATCTCCTAATATTATCTTATCGTAATATTGAGTTAGTTTATTTAACTTTTCTTCTACAAAATCTATAAGTTTTTGATCTGCTTCAAAATGAATTGACTGTACTTTAATTTCCATATTAATTTATTTAAAGGGTTAATATTAATTTTCTTTTGGATGAAACTTCTTGTAAGCATCCTTTAATCGTTCTATTGAGTTGTGAGTATATATTTGGGTGGCTGCCAAGTTAGCATGGCCTAATATCTCTTTAATTGTATGAAGCTGAGCTCCATTATTAAGCATATTAGTGGCAAATGAATGCCTCATGGTATGCGGACTCCTTTTTTTCTCGTTTGTTACTAATCCAAGATAATGATTTACTGTACGGTAAACAAGTTTTTCATATAGTTTATCCCCTTTATTAGTAAGTAGTAAGAGCGATTCTTTTCCCGAAGGAAACATCTCTTTCCTCTTAGCTTTATATATAGGAATTAACTGCTCTATCCTTGATGTAATTGGCACTAATCTTTCTTTATTACCTTTTCCTAATACTTTTATTTCATTCCCATGGATATCTGATTCTTTAATATTTATTAATTCGGATAGTCTAATACCGGTTCCGTATAACAACTCTAAAATTAATATATCTCTTAATCCTTGAAAATCATCTGTAAAAACATCTAATTGAAATAAATCCGTTAGTTTTTTTTGTTCAAAATAAACCGGGAGCTTTTTAGATTGCTTTGGAGAGATTATCTTAAGCATTGGGTTTGTCTCTACTTCATTTCTTATTAAGAGATACTTATAAAACGATTTAAGCGTAGAAATTTTACGATTGATTGATCTGCTAGAGATTCCATTTTCTTTCAACTGTACGACCCACATACGAATTTCATTGTGTGTTGCTTCTGTAAAGTTAATTAGCCTAAATGTTTGTGCTAAAAATTCTTGAAATTGAGCCAAATCTGTGGCATAAGAAGTTAGCGTATGAACAGATAGCCTTCGTTCATTTTGAACGTAGTTTTTAAAACTATCGGTTTGGGATTCGAAGGAATTCATACTCTCTTTTCTTTAATTGAATATACGATTATAAACTTTATGAGGCAAAGAAATTAATATTCATATTCGTAGGGGCTTAGCAAGCTTTTCCTTTTCCCTTTTTTATTTAACTTATAAACTGCTATTTCTTGATTTCTCTCATTATAAACTGTTTCGTATGAACCTTCCCATTTGTTTTTACCATTGAAATAGGTCTCATTAGTCTCCAGCCCTTTTTCATTGTATTTAAAATAAAGGGTTTGGTATAATTCACCATATTCAAACATTTGCTTTTAAATTATAATAATTAACAATAGAATGTATCTCTTTAGGGCCATCAAACATATTTCGCCAATAAACACCTTTTAAAATATTACTAGAATCGTATTTATACTCTTGAAGAATTATAGTATCATGTTTTTTTGATAAAAAATATACTTTTTTCACTTTTTTATTGGAGTTATATTCAAAAAATAACTCATAATTAGAAGGGAGATTTTTCTTACTAATAACAAGACCTTCTTTGATATTAAATATTGCATAATAATCTCTAAATGGTACGCCTTTTTTTCCATCAGGATTATTGTAATCAAAAAATACTTTTATTGTTGTATCTAAATCAAGATTTATATTTGGAGAATTTATAAGTTGTCTTATATAAAATTGAGAACTATCATAATTAATTTCAAAACCATTGTTATCAACTAATAAACCTTTCATATATTGCTTTTTAAACGATCGAGATTTTTTCTTAAGCCCTAAAAATCTATATTCATATTTTGTTTCTACAACACTTTTACAACTACAAGAATCATTGACAAATTTTCTTAAACCTGAAACTCCAATAATTTGTTCTAGACTATTTTGCCCAAACAAGACAGAACCAGAAATTAAAAAAATTATTACTACAAGATTTTTCATATACCAATATAACAAAAAAAAGCCCCATTCGAAATTCGAATGGGGCTTTTACTTTATAGTTAATTAAAACTTATTTTTCTTCAGTCACTTCTTCAAAGTCAACATCCGTTACTTCTTCGTCACCTTCTGCTCCTTCTTCTGGCTGAGCTCCAGCTTCGTCTTGTGCTTTGTACATTTCTTCGCTAGCTGCTTGGAAATTTGTAGTCACTTTTTCGATTCCTGCTTTCATTGCATCTAAATCTTTAGATTCATGTGCAGCTTTTAATTCTGCCAAAGCTTCTTCGATTGGTGCTTTTTTGTCTGCTGGAATTTTGTCACCATATTCTTCAAGTTGTTTCTCCGTTTGGAAAATCAAACTATCTGCTTGGTTTACAGTTTCAGCAATTTCTTTCTTTTTGTTGTCTTCATCAGCATTTGCTTCAGCTTCTTGCTTCATTTTTTCGATATCAGCATCACTCAATCCAGATGAAGCTTCAATTCTAATGTTTTGCTCTTTTCCAGTAGCTTTATCTTTTGCCGACACATTGATGATTCCGTTAGCATCAATATCAAAGATTACCTCAATTTGTGGTTCTCCTCTTCTTGCTGGTGGAATATCTGTCAATTGGAATCTTCCAAGAGTTCTGTTGTCAGCTGCCATTGGTCTTTCTCCTTGTAATACATGGATATCTACTGCTGGTTGGTTATCTGCTGCTGTTGAGAATACTTGAGATTTTTTTGTTGGAATAGTTGTGTTTGACTCTATTAATCTTGTCAATACACCTCCCATAGTTTCAATCCCAAGAGATAATGGTGTTACATCTAGTAACAATACATCTTTTACTTCTCCAGTAAGAACTCCTCCTTGAATTGCTGCACCAATTGCTACAACTTCATCAGGATTTACTCCTTTCGAAGC
>Ga0208660_1000291_pt1 | contig 20122 bp, 37 predicted proteins | sample DEB08_DNA_13_FD_184527 | JGI IMG/M metagenome (GOLD analysis project Ga0208660, IMG submission 184527) | Aqueous microbial communities from the Delaware River and Bay under freshwater to marine salinity gradient to study organic matter... | ecosystem: Environmental > Aquatic > Marine > Coastal ... | reverse complement strand
ATGCCTAACAGAGGATTTGTAAATAAAAAATAAGATGGCAGTATTATTCGTAAACGAAGATAAATTAAAGAGTTCAACGGCAATCAACTACAATGTTGATACTGCCTTTTTACTACCTTTTTTAAAAATAGCACAAGACAAGCACCTACAAATTATTCTAGGTACTAGGCTATATGATAAATTACAGAATGACATTGCTGGCGTGGATGGTGCTTCTTTAATTGGGGTTTACAAGATTTTAGTTGATGACTATGTACAAGATGCAATAATTCACTACGCTCTAGTAGAGGCTTTGCCTTTTATATCGTTCCAGATTAAGAACGGAAGCATTACGCAAAAGAATAGCGAGAACGGAACGGCAGCAACTCGTCAAGATGTAGATTACTTAGTACAAAAAGAGAGAGATTCAGCAGAGTTTTACGGGCAGAGAATCGTAGAGTATTTATGTAACGATAGCAGTTCATTCCCAGAGTATAGCCAAAATACTGGTGCTGATTTGAACCCAATATCAAACGCGTATTATACTGGTATTAAATTATGAGATATAAGCCGAAGCAAAATAATATAAAGAAGCTAAAGGTATTTTTAAAGAAATTAAAAGATGAGAAGCGAGTTATTAGAAGTTAATAGTATAAATATCGCAGCTTTGGGGATTACCTTTACTGATTTGGATGCAGTCTTAACTACGTTGGTTTTGATTACTGCGTTGATATTCAATTTGCAAAAGATAATTAAGAAATGAAATACTTTTCAGAGAGCGAATTTAAGTGCAACGGAGTAGATTGTTACGACTTAATGAATCCAGAACTTATAAAGCGTTTGGATTTAGCACGTGGCATAGCTGATGTACCTTTTTTTATAACCTCTTCGTACAGAGATAAGGAAACAAACATGAAAGTAGGAGGCTCTAAAAAGTCAGCTCATTTGAGAGGAAATGCAGTAGACTTGCATTGTGAAAATTCATACCATAGATTTAAAATAGTACAAGCGTTATTAGATGCTGGTTTCACCAGGATAGGTATTGCCAGTAATTTTATACACGCTGATGTAGACGAAGAACTTACGGATTGTGTAATTTGGACTTATTAATATGACTGGTTGGGATTTGAGCATAGGTACATATACTGGAATACTTGTCGGTATATGGACATCTAAATACGAAGCTGGGTATCAGCATTGTTTATATTTACCTTTTTTTTTCATTGAAATAAATACATATTATGATTGAGATTTTAAAATCAAACTGGGCTGAGTTGCTGATCGGAGCAATGGCATTTTTTAAAGTTATTGCAAACGTAACTCCTACGGAAAAGGACAACAAAATGTTTGGATATTTGGACGATTTAGTAAGCTATTTTATTAAAGATAAAAAGACAAAGTAATGCCAATATCATCGGTACTAGCCAAAGGACTTTTCGCTATCATACCAGATATGCTTAAAGACAATAAGGGGAAATGGAGCAGTAAAAGGACTGTATCTGGTGTGCTAGCTATTGCTTGCGTTACGCAAATAGATGCTAACGGCTTAGATATTAACACCTTATTGTTAGCATTAATTTCCATACTACCTTTATGCTTCTCAGTATTCGAAAAAAAATAACTATATTGAAGCCGTAACCAAATCAATAATTATGGCTAACAATCGAATACGCTTAAAGGCTCACGAATTTGAGTTAATTAAGCAACACCGAGCAAAAACCTTAGACAACATTAACGACAATACTGCCCTAGATTTACATCTAAAGGATAGAGGTATTGATAAGAAAGACGTTGTATCTGTCAAACATTGGCAGAATATGAACGGTGAGTTGCGTTTTTCTGTCGTTACAAAAGAGGGGCAAGGATTTAGTGAGAACGACCTACTCAAAAGAGTGGGTAAATTCATATCCGAACACGCACCTATATACCCAAAGATTGACCACGTTGCTGGTAGACACCTATTAGTTATCAATCCAGCAGACATACATATTGGTAAATACGCTAACTCCGAAGAAACTGGCGAGGACTACAATATCCCTATTGCAGTTTCACGAGTTTTAAAGGGTATTGAGGGCATCATCGCAAAATCTAAAGGGTTTACTATTGATAGGGTTTTATTCTGTATAGGAAACGATGTTTTGCATATTGATAATGTATATAACACAACAACAAAAGGAACGCCACAAGACTGCGATGGCAAATGGTGGGAACATTACGAGGTAGCTTTGCAGTTATATGTCAAATGTGTGGAGATGCTTCGGCAGATTGCACCAGTTGATTGCGTACATTCAATGAGCAACCATGACTATCAATCTGGATTCCATTTGGCTCATGCTTTAAAGAGTTGGTTTAGGAAAGCTGACGATGTAAGTGTAGATGCAACGGTTAATCATCGTAAGTATTATAGATACGGCAAGAACTTGATCGGTCTTGAGCATGGTGATGGTGCTAAGATGGATAACCTACCCTTGTTAATGGCACAAGAGAAGCCACAAGAATGGGCAGATACTAAATATAGATACTGGTATTTACACCACTTACACCACAAGGTAAAGCACAAGTGGAGAGATGCCAAAGATTTTATAGGGGTTACGGTTGAATACCTAAGAAGCCCAAGTGCAGCTGATTCATGGCACAATCGCAAAGGGTTTACTGGCTCACCAAAAGCCGTTGAGGGCTTTATACACGAATATGATAATGGTCAAGTCGCAAGGCTTACACACTTTTTTTAGTATCTAATACATTGAAAACTAAGCATCTAAGAAATTAGGTGCTTTTTTTTTGCTTATTATTGTTGTTATTCTAAAAATCTTTTTTATATTTGTTGAAACAAAACAAAACAAAACAACTAAAACTGAACATTATGGAATTTTTTGACAAAACACCGAGATTATTTAGAAACGAAGTTTATGGATTTGATTACACATTCGATTGCGACATAGAAATATTTGTTTCTTTAGACGGAGAAATAGAGGATGTTTCTGGATGTGGAGAGAAAACTGCAAAAAGATTAATTGCTGAAGCTGAAAAACAAATTAATAAGATAAAATAAACTAACGGAGGGGGCAACCCCTCCTTAATAAACTAACTATGACACAGACACAAACACCCACCTTTCAAATTGTAGGTAGTTACAATGGAGGTAATTACGAAGACATTGAAATAGTCTACGGAGAAAAAAATAAAGAGTATTTAGTAAGCGAATACCGAATTGCTTATGGTACTAACTGGCACATTGTTGCTTATAGAATAGACGAATAATGGGAAAGCTAAAAGAATTATTACTAGGTACTAGAGAGCAACAAATTGACAGAGAGCAAATGTTGGAGATGCAATACAATGCTCATTACGATGAATGTGCTAACTACGTAGAAGAATGGAAACAAGGTACTCGTTCACCTTTAAACGCAACGATAAGCGAATTTAACTACCTAAACAAACCGACCAATGGAAGCAAGTAAACTAAACGAATTGTATGTTAAGAATGGCTTAACTAAAGACGATGTATTTAAGCATAAGTTTTATACGATTATCTCACGTGCTGGGATTGATAAAATACAAGCCAACAACAATATCGTAATTGACTACGAATTATCTCACAACTCACCAGATAACAAATGTATTATTATAAAAGCAACGGCTCAATGTGGGGATAAGGTAATTCAGACTTATGGAGAATCAAGCCCAGCAAATACATCAAACGCTTATCCAGTTGCAATGGCAGAAAAACGTGCAATGAGTAGAGCAGTATTAAAGCTGACCGGATTCTATGAGTTAGGTCATTTCGGAGAAGATGAAGCTGATGATTTTAAACGAAAATAATATGAACGAGAAAGGGAGAGGGTGGCAACCCAAAACAAAGCTGCAAGACGTATTGCTTGAAACGTACAAAACAAAAAGTACAATTAGTAATAAGCTACAAATATCGCAACCTACATTAATGCGTTTGTTGGCAGATGAAAAATGTATTACATTTAAACAGATCAAAACTATTTCAACTGATGCAAATATTAGCATCATAAAACTAATATCATTACTATGAAAATAACAGAAGATAATTTAGAAGAGTTTTTAGAGTTAGTAGCTTTTGAAAACCGAACATCAATGAAGAGGCTAAGAACAAAAGACCGTACTAGATTTTTAGTTGAGGCTCGAAGTATGGCATACAGAATTTTACGAGATAATGGATTTACTCAGCAGTATATAGGAGATTTGTTTAATCGCGACCATGCTGCCGTAATACATAGCCTTAAAAAGCACGAATACAATTACAATACATATAACTACTATCAAGAAACATTTGATAATATACGATATAAAATGGGCTTAGATGACGAGGGTAGTATCGTTGATAAAGAACTGGTTGAAAAGTACCAGCAAAGCCTAGCAGATTTGCACGTAATTATAGCTAATCAAAAAGAGAAAATTATTACGTACAAAAGGAGAATCCAATCAATAGAGAGAACAAGTAAATTATTAACAAAAAATCTAAATCAGTTATGCAATTAAAAGGAAAAGTGGTAAGCATCAAAGACGTTGAAGTTATTAGTGATAAATTTCAAAAGCAGATTGTTCTTGTTGAGCAAGACACTAAATTTGATGCGATAATTCCAATAGAGTTTATAAACCAGAAAATAGATTTAGCATCTAAGTTACAAGTTGGTGAAACTAAAACTTTCAATATTAACATTAACGGAAGAGAATGGAAAGACAGACATTTTGTTTCTATCAGATGTTACGCAATTAGCAACAACGATACAGAGGTTGCAGAGGGAAACGAGCAAGAGCAAAAAGAGAACTTGCCGTTCTAATTGATAAACTTGATTTGGAGGTTTTATAGCCTCCATTTCTTTTTTTCTATATTTGTAAAAAACTAAACTATGGAACAACCTAACTATTACTCAATCCTTACGGCTGAAGTTCGATATGACAAAGAACTTACACCGAACGCAAAGCTACTTTATTCAGAGATAACTTGCCTTACAAACAAGAACGGCAAATGCTGGGCGTCAAATGGCTACTTTGCAGAACTATATGACGTAAGCCCTATAACAATTTCAAGGCTTATAAATCAACTCGCTAAAAAGGGTTACATATCAATTACAATGAAATATGTAGCTAACACTAAGCAGATTGAAAAACGAATTATAACCATTAACAAAAATGTTAATAGGGTAAACCAGAATGATTTGGGGGGTATTAACAAAAAAGTTAAACACCCTATTAACAAAATTGTTAAAGATAATACTACAAGTATTAATACTACAAGTAATAATAATATAGAGGGTAAACCCTCTTCGCTCGATGAGGTCAATAATTATTTTTTAGAGAAAAATTTTGATTTGTCAGAGGCAATTAATTTCTTTGAGTATTATGAAAACAACGGTTGGAAACAAGGCAGGAACAAAATGAAGAAATGGAAGTTGGCAGCCAATCGTTGGATGAGAAATTACAAGCCAAAGCAAAAGCAAGGTTTAGCATCTCAATATGGATTCAGTATTAATACTCAAAAGCAAATATCATGATAGGAAAAGAGCCAAGCGAGGATTTACTAAACTTTTGTTTCGTAACTATCAACAAAGCATTGTTTGAGATGAGTCAAAACAGAGCCGAAGAGGATAGAAAAATATTAGCTAATATCCTTATGAATGATTTGAACGATAAATTCCATAGGCTTACAACTCAAGACGTTACAAAAGCGTTTCACAATGGTGTAAGGGAAGCTGACCAAATGGCTATCAATCCAAGAACGTGGTTTAATTGGCTAAATAAACAGAAGCTAAAATCTAACGCAGTACGCATCGAATCATCTCAAGAAAGCGAAAGGGTGCAGATAGAACAGAAGTGCCAGCAAATCGACCGTAAGGAGGTTCTAAGGGAGTTTGTTGAGTTATGTTTGATTGAGATATACGAGCAGTATGTTGCTGGAGAGAAGTTTAAGTTCCAAGGAGTAAGCCAAGTTTTTAACTGGTGTGAAAGTGTGGGGTTAATTTCCTTAACTTTAAAAGAGAAAGAGAAGTTGTGGGATGAGATACAAGAGGAGATAAAACAAAAGAAGAAATTTGTACATAACGAGCGTAAGAAATTTCATCCAGTAATAATGTGTAGAGAAAAAACATTAATGACATACTTTAGTAAATGGAGAAAAGAAAACTTTGATTTAAGAACGGAAGCAAATAAATTATTATGAAGTACAACACAGACAAGCGAACACGCAAAAAGATTGACAAGCTACTGGAACAAAATGCAAGGAACGTAGCGAACTTTGGAACAAAGAGTAAGCATGACCTGAGAACCAAATCAGAATTCAATAAGGCTTGGACAGACATACAAAAAGAAATACGAGAACTGGATGCAGATTTTTACCAAGTAATAAAGCAACAGAATTGAAAGCATTAGAGGACAAACTGCAAACGGCAGTAATAACATACCTACGGTTGGATAAGAAAGCATTATACTGTTCTTCTCTAGGTGGTCAATATCAAAAATATCACTCTCAAAGAATGAAAGCCAAAAGGACTGGATATGTAGCTGGATTCCCAGATGTATTTTGCTACGATGCTAGAGGTGGGTATCATGGTCTAGCGATAGAGTTAAAGGTTAAAGGTAATTACGCAAGTCAAAAGCAGAAGAACTGGATTAAGAGATTAAACGATCGAGGGTATATGGCAAAGGTATGTACTGGCTTCGATGATGCTAAAAAATGTATTGATGATTACTACAATTTAGAATAATTTTTTTATATTTGACAAAACTAAAACTAAAACTATGGAAGTAAAGATTGATACAAGCTGCAAAACTTATTTAGATTCTAGAGGTGAGTTTCCAGTTGGTCACGTAAAGATTTTAGTAGACCATTATATAGACAGAGCAGAGAATTTAGATTTGCTTATGAAAGTATATAAGAGTAGATTAAAAGAATTGGAGGCATCAAACCACGAGCATAAAGACCTAATAATACAAGAGTTAAGAAATGTATTTATAAAAGGTAGGTGCGATTGGTCTGGAAACGAAAGACCAGAAGAGCAAAAAGTTGATACGGATATGATGCTAAGACATTTTCCAGCCGATAGGCTTGGGAAGTAAGTGAGTAAGCTACTAGAGTGCTGCAACTATTTTAAATCTTAATAGGATTTATAAATCAGCGATTGAGAGGGGGAGCGTGGGAACTCCCCAACTTAAACAAAACTAACTTTAATCTATTTATAGCTATGGCAGAAAATTACATTTACGCAGTCGCAATATTATTACCAATAACGTACATATTAGGTATGTACTTTACTACGAAGTAGGGTGGTGGAACTGGCAGACACGCCTCCTTGTCTCGGAGGTAGAGAAAGCAGAAATGCCTCTATGAACGTTCGAATCGTTCCCCTACTGCTAAACTTTAAAACTAAACAAATGAGCAAAGAAAGAGAAACAGACGTAGATACTACATGGGATGCGTGGCTAAACGATATGAGCGATAGAGAGCAACCAGATGCTTGTTCAGTAGATAATCCAGATTGTGAAAATTGTGGCTCGTGAGTAGTGTAGAAAACAGAGTATGTCTAAAGATACTAGACAGAGCAGAGGTAGGTGAAAAGAAATACGGTACTACAATGGATAGAACAGATTTATCTACTGCTGACTGGATAAAACACGCACAAGAGGAGGCCATGGATTTAGCAGTTTATCTAGAGAAAATATTGGAGTTATTAACAAGAGAACAAAATGCTAAGAAATAAAGTATATTAGCAATGTAAGGTTTTCACATAGTTAGTTTTGAGGTGGGGTAGAGAGAAATCTTTATTCCACCTTTTTTTTACTTATGATACAAAAAGGATTAATAAATAGAATCATTCTCAAAGCGATACGCAGAGGTAAAGGAATAAAAGTCATAGAACGCTATTTATATATATATCACAAAATCAACATAGGGCAAAAGGCTCTAAACAGAAGATATGAGCGAATTAAAGTATTTGCTAGGCAAGGAGTACGATAAAGTACATGACATTGCCTTAAAGATTACAAAGGGTAACGACATAGATGCACAAGACCTAACACAAGAGGTCTATGTTATAATGTTAGAATACGACCAGGAGAAGCTACAAACAATCTACGATAATGGTCATCTCAACTATTGGGTTGCAAGGGTAATGCTCAACCAATATCTTAGAAGCACATCACCATTTAAAAAGAAACATCATTCCTACCTTAAAGATGCCAACGCAATAGTCAACGATTTAGCTCACGACAATACCGAAGAGGCAATCCAAGATAAGATACTATTTGAGGAACGTCTGCAAATGGTAGAGGATGCAATGAAAGACCTACATTTTTACGACAAGACATTGTTTAAGGTTTACTACGAGTCCGATCACTCAATAAGAAGTCTATCAGAATCCACAAGCATAAGTACAACGTCTATATTTAACACCATCAAGAACGTAAGAAACTATATAAAGAATGAAGTTAAAGACAAGCAATAAGGTATATAACGAGCGAATGGAGATTTGTAAGAAATGCAACCATTTTCGCAAGTCAGTTGCTCAATGTAAAAAATGTGGGTGTTTTATGAAGATAAAGGGTGCTATTGCTTTTACACGTTGTCCAGTCGGAAAATGGGAAAGGGAAAAGGATATAACCCAAGACCAGTTATCTATCCTTAGACGGCTTGTAAATAGCTTAGAGAACACTAAAGTATCGCATGAGCAGAACGTAGGGCTTACTAATTTATATAATGAGATATTCGGAATGAGAAAAAACGTATCATCATGTGGTGGATGCGTTAGGGATATGGTAAAAGATTTGAAACAATTATTAGAGAGTTATGAAGATTAAAGAAAGATTAATTGCTGATTTAAACCCAGCAGAGTACAATCCAAGACAACTGACAGATAAGCAATACAAACAATTAAAGAAGTCGTTAAAGACTTTCGGTTGTGTTGAGCCAGTTGTAATAAATTCAAACCCTATGCGTAGGGATGTAATTATCGGAGGGCATCAGCGTTGTAAAGTTTGGGCAGACTTAGGGAACAAAACTATTCCAACAGTAGAGGTAGAACTTGCCGAAGCTGGAGAGATGGAGCTGAACGTAAGGCTAAACAAAAATACTGGAGAGTTTGACTTTGATATGTTGGCTAATTATTTTGATATGGATGCTTTAAAGGATTGGGGATTCCAGCCGTATGAGTTCGGTCAGACCTATGATGATGTAGATTACTCTATATTGGATGAAGAAGATATATCTGATGAACTCGGCTCTCTGAAAGATGGAGTAAAGAGTGCAATACAAATTGAGTTCAATGCAGATGACTATGAAAAAGCTAAAGAACTTGTAAGGGAAGCAAGGTCAGAGGGTAAATACATTGGTGGATTACTAATTGAAATTTTAGAAAAATGAAAGAGGTAGAGTTAATACAATTAGAGCATGGTGTAAAGATAGGCGATATATGTGGAGATATAGAGCCTAATATTACAGAAGATACACTATTCACTCAAGATGGAGAGGTAGTAGGGTTTTACATTAAAGACATTTCTAAGCATAGTGAGAAGCTATCCAAATATGTAAACATAGCTAACACAGAACTCAGAAGTAAAAGAGTACCAAAGTCAGTCATGAAAAGAAGTAGTGGGTTGCATAACAAAGAAAAAGAGGTGTTACAGTATTCTACTATTATAGGGGGTGTTCCACCAAAGCCACACATGAGAAGACCATATGCTACAATGAGCAGCGTACACAAAGTAAAGAGTGCAGAAATCTTTGTAAAGGCGATGTTATTAGCTTGTAAAGAAAGTGAAGAACTAATAAAAAAGATAGCACCAAAAATATACGAAGAGCAAGTAAAAATTATAGAAGATAATATACCAGCTAAGTGGAGATTTGGCAAGATGTTTACCAGTAGTATTTCAAATTATAATATATCAGCCCCTTTTCACAGAGACGCTGGTAACTTAGTTGGATGCGTAAATGTAATAATCGCTAAAAAAGAAAATGCTACTGGAGGTAACACAACTGTACCAGATTATGGAGCGACAGTAGATAGTAGAGATAATTCTATGTTAGTTTATCCAGCTTGGAGAAACGTACATGGAGTAACACCTATTGTACCAACTGAGAAAGATGGCTACCGAAATAGTTTAGTATTTTACCCTCTAAAGGCTTTTAAAAATTGTAAGTGAAAAAGCACACTAAAATATATCTAGATTACTTTAGCTTTGATAGGTGCGATTTTATCCCTTGCGAAGTATGTGATAATCCAGCAACAGACATTCACCATATAGATGCCAGAGGAATGGGAGGGAGTAAGACTAAAGACTACATCGAAAACTTACAAGCATTGTGTAGAGGTTGTCATATTGAGTACGGAGATATAACCGATTTAAAAGATATGTTAAAGAAGATACACTTAAAATATATGGAAGTATATGGAACAAAATAGAACAAAAGTAGCAAAGGATAGAATGCTCAAAGCGTTAGAAAAATCTTTGGGTATTGTATCAACGGCTTTAAAAATGACAGACCTATCAAGAACTAATTACTACAAATGGCTCAAAGAGGATGAAGAGTTTGCTGATAAGGTCAAAGAGATTGAACAGATAGAGCATGATTTCATACGCTCTAAATATTACGAATGTATAAAGGATAAAGTACCAAGCGTTGTAATTCACGCAGCTAAAACACAACTTGGATTAAGTGAACGTCAGCAGATAGATGTAACAACGCAAGGTGATAAGATTAACAAAATAGAGATAGAGATTGTCCAATCTAAAAATACAGACGAGTAACGTATTTGAGAGGAACTACAACGCACCTACAAAGCTGGTAGTTAATCAAGGTGGTACGCGAAGTGGTAAAACCTACTCACTTTGTCAGCTTCTTATTGTCAAGGCATTTGAGGAAACTGGTAAAAGGTTCAGCATCGTAAGGAAGTCATTACCCAGTTTGAAGCTATCGGTAATGAAAGACTTTTTTGAGATACTTAATGCTCATGGCTTATACGATGAAACAAAGCACAATAAGTCAGACCATACCTATACGCTTAACGGCAATACATTTGAGTTTATATCTTTAGATCAGCCACAAAAGAAGAGAGGTGCTAAACGGCACTATCTATTTTGTAACGAGGCAAACGAATTAACCTGGGAAGATTTCTTCCAGCTTCTGGTAAGGACAGAGGAAAAGATATACATTGACTATAACCCATCTGAAACACATCACTGGTTATATGATAAGATACTAAACAGAGAAGATTGTACATTCATTAAATCAACGTACAAGGATAATCCATTCTTACCAGATGAATTAGTCAAGGAGATTGAAAGGCTACGAGAAACGGACGAGGATTATTGGAAGATATACGGATTAGGGGAAAGAGGTTTCTCAAAGTCTATCATATTCCCAAGAGTTGAAATGATGAGCAAAGTACCGGAAGAGGCAACGCTAATATCTACTGGCTTAGACTTTGGATATACAAATGACCCTAGTTCTATGGTAGAGGTTTACGAATTAGAAGATAAATTAATATTTAACGAATTACTATATGAACGAGGACTCACTAACTCTGACATTGCTAACCGAATGGATGCTTTCTGGACTGATAAGCGAAGAGTTGTATTTGCAGACAGTTCAGAGCCTAAGTCCATCGAAGAGCTATATCGCTTAGGGTACAACGTAAAACCATGCGTAAAGGGTAGGGATTCAATTAACATAGGGATAGACCTACTGAAACGATTTAAGCTATGCGTAACAACCAAAAGCACAAACCTAATATCAGAGTTCAACGGCTACAAATGGCAAGAGGATAAGAACGGTTACCTACTTAACAAACCTATGGATAATAACAATCACGCAATTGATGCTTTACGCTATGCCGTTACTATGGTCAAGAGTAAACCAAACGTAGGTAAATACTCTATTCGATAAATTATTTTAATATTTATTTGATATTTGTTTGGTATTATAAAAAAATGTTTTATATTTGTAATGTAATTGCAATGAAGCAATTATTAAAACTAACTCTCATGTACACTTTAATCTACACTTTTAAATCTGGAAATACAATGCATAAATTCGTTCAAGACTTTGATTCACATACTGAGGCAAGAGATGAGATGAAAAAAACTAACGGTACGCTTTACTACTGCGATGACAACTACTCTTACACAGAAACAAAGGGGTTGATAAACTACCAAGAAATATAAACCCAATACCATCTCACAATAGCCTTACGAAAGTAGGGCTTTTTTTATTTTTATACATAATTAACTTTTTACTATTTAATAATATGAAGCTAACAATTCCGACAGATACAAGCGAGATTACTTTAGGGCAATTACAAAGGCTCACAGAAATAGAAGAGGCTGAACTTGGCAATCTGGAGAAGCAGAAACAAACCATTGAGTTACTAACTGGAGTTGATAGAGGAACACTTGATAGATTCCGTTTAAGCGATTTAGAGAGCGTTTACGATAAACTTCTGTATTTGTCTAGGCAAGACAATAGGCTTATTAAATTCGTTACAATAGAGGGTGTTAAATACGGCTTTCATCCTAACCTATCAAATATCACTACTGGAGAGTTTGCCGATCTTGATACTTTCTGCAAGGATTTAAACAACAACTTGCATTATGTTATGGCAGTTCTTTACAGACCAGTAACGATAGACAAAGCTGGGAAGTACGATATAGAGCCATACAAAGGAACTGAGGCACGTGCTGAGTTGTTTAAAAGCAAGTTGCCGGCAAACGTAGTAAATGGTGCAATGGTTTTTTTTTGGACTTTAGGGAAAGATTATTTGACAGATATTCTTCGGTCTTCATCGGAGGGCAAAGTTCAGACAAGCAACAAAGATTCAGTAAAAAATGGGGTTGGTATGCCATCCTCATGACATTGGCTAACGATAATATTTTAAAGATAGACGAAGCGTCTGAAATGAGTATAAACAAATGCTTTACCTATTTAACTTATATAAAGGATAAAGAAAACGCAAAGAAATGAAATCATTTAAAAGCATAGTAGAGCAGTTCGAAAAGATATGTAACGCTCACAAGCAACTTAACTCGTTTACATTCGGAGATATATTCGAGGTTGACCTATCTAACGAAGTTGACTTTGCAAAGGCTCACTTGATAGAGCAACCCTCTACAATCAACAATAGAGATTTTGTATTTACCTTTGACTTGCTTGTAATGGACTTGGTGGCTGCTGACGGCTCAAATGAAACTGATGTACTGAACAACACATTCCTTATAATGGCTGATATATATAGAGAGTTCAAGAATGGATTAGGTAGGGGTACATCACCGATTGATTCTCGAACTTATTCAATAAACGAAAGCGTATCATGTGAGCCGTTTACAGACCGATTTGAGAACTTGCTTGCTGGATGGAAAGGAACTATAAGCATAACAGTTCCAAGTCATAATAACGCTTGTAATAGCCCTATATGAAATTAGAGTTAGAGGCAACGCAAAAAGCCTTATCCAAGTTCGGTAAGGATGTTATAATCAAGGCAGCAACGTATCTAAAGACTAGACGAAAAGGTTACGATACTGGAAAGCTATTTAAATCCTTGGATTATGATTTAGGTGTTGCAGCTAATTCTATAAGCCTTAAGATACGGATGGAGGATTATGGTCTTGCTATAAATGATGGTAGAGGTAAATCTGGAGGTGGATCTGGAGTTTTATTCCCAAAGATATTGGAATGGGTTAAGCGTAAAGGATTACGACCTAGGAATAGCAAAGGGCAGTTTGAGGCATGGAGAAACAAGGAACAACAACAACGTGGTATTGCTTATGTGGTAACTAGGAAGATACACCGATTTGGATACAAGGGTACACATTTCTTTGACGATGCTTTTGCACAAAGCTATAAGAAGCTACCTAAAAAAATTACTAAAGCATTCGCTTTGGATTTAGAAAACTTTTTGAATTTTACAATAGACGAAATAAACAATGGCACTAACAGTAACTAGACCAAATTATTGGACAATAACTTTAGATTCTACTGGAACGGGAACAGTATATAAGTTTAAATATGTAATATTTGCAACTTTCCCAAGTCCTATCGGAACAGTACAATTAAGGCAATCGAAAAACCCACAAGGGAATGGTCATTTTGATATTGAAAAGTTGGTAAAGAATTACTTAAAGGTAACTCATAAACACGCTAATACCATTACTGGTAGCGTAGATTATGACTCTATACATTTGATGCCACAAAATACTACTGACGTAGGTACGGCAACAACGCCAGATATTGAGGACTTTCCTATAAGTAAAAATGATGATACGATAATGACCGTTTTATTCTCTTGTAGAGAAGAGTATTCTACTACTCCAGACGGAACTCCATCTTTACAAGGCACTGCCGTAGATGTTACTTACCCATTCATAAACTACGCAAATGAGTGGGAGGATGAAAAGGATTTGCAAGAAAACTTATTTGGTTTAAATAGTAATACGCAAGGAAGATTTTTATCAGAGTTACCTTTTGATACATTGCATAGTAATTCTACTGTTGGTAAAATTCCACACTTAACTAGTTTTAATGATTACAAAACTTTCAGTTGGTTTAATGAGTTTAATACTTATTTTGATACGTTAGATGGCAGTTTGATGTATTACTTTTTTGATGATGTTCCTAGTTACGTTGTAGAGTCTGGGCAAAAAATACCTACAAATCATGTGGGTGCAATACAAGTTAATAATAACTCTGATAACGGAGGGCATCTACCAAGTACGGCAAACTCAGATGATGAGTATCTTTTGTTTGGTGGTGTTGGTGGTGCTAATGTGAAGAACATAAAATATCCAGATAAAGGAGGGTATCAATTACTAGAATCATCAAATGTAAAATACTATACAGTAAATTATGTAGATGATACTACTGTCATTGATGTACTTTACGTAGGTGAAAGTGGTTTAACCATTAAAGCTGGGGATAAAATACTTATCGCTTCTGCTGGAGGAATAGATTACACCTTAATAGGAGCAGCTAATAATAACCTAGGAACACAATTCTACGCAACTGGTGGTACTACTGGTTTAGGTACTTTTTACAAAAGATTTCCAATAAACGAATCTAAAACATATTTATTTGAGATTGCATCCGATACTAATTGCAACTCGACAAGGTTTGATGAATATTCTTTAACATGGAAGAATAAGTACGGTACTTGGGATTATTATATGTTTGATGGTGAGCATACAGATGTAAGAAACTATAAAAGGGAAACAGATTATAACAGATTAGCTGGTGGGTGGTCAGACGCTACCTTTACAATAGATTCATTTGAAAGAGGTAAAGTTCAAAAAGTAAACGGAACTAAGCAAACGACCATAAACACGAGATACATTACTGATGAGTATAATGATTATTTTAATGGATTACTTATGTCTAATGAGGTTCTTTTACTCTCACCAGTTAAAAAAGGTGATGATGATATTAAGCAAGTTCCTATTCCTATAAACATACAAGATACATCGCTTACGTTTAAAACAAATTTAAAGGACAAATTAGTTCAATACTCATTTACTTTTGAGTATGCTCACGATTTAAAGCAAAGGGTATAATGGTATTACTAAGAGTTGAAACACAAGGCACAGAGAATGCTCATTACTTAGATTTAGGAGATGTAAGTATGAAAGCTGACTATTCTATTCTTGAGATACAAGATATAACACAAAGAAAGTCAGAAAATACACAAGCCTTTACATTACCATTTACAGAAACTAATAACGATTTTTTCTCACACTTTTACAATGTTAATGCAACTGGGGATTTTGATGTAAACGTAAAGACCAACGCAATAGTATCGGTTGATAGTATCGAAGTTATAGAGGGTTATTTACAGTTATTATCTGTTAATACCACGACGCAAATTTATGAGGTGGTTGTTTATGGTGTTATCGCTAATATAGTAAACCAGCTTTCAGATAGTAAACTAAACGAATTAGATTTATCTGCCTACAACCATGTTTTAAATTTTGATAATGTTACCGATTCGTGGGATGGTGCAATAACTTACACCGATGCCTCTACTGGTGATGAGATACTTTATCCAATTATTGATTATGGATATGGTTATGATGTAAATAGTTTAGAGTCTAGTAGCACATCTAACTTAAACAACCCTATTGTTTGTGAAAATTTAAAACCAACAATTAAGGTAAAAACGGTACTTAAAAAAATACTTAACAATGTAGGATACACAGTTATAAATTCTACTTTTTTAGATTCTGATTTTTTTACTAATCAGTACATGACTTTGACAACTGACAAAGAAAGTATTGATACTGCCCCAGAGGATGCGTTTAGAATTGGAGCAAGTACTACCCAAACATTTACTCCGAACTCATTACAATCAATTTTATTTACAGACCAATCAGTAAGTAGTGGTAAGCCTTTTTATGATGGTAACGGCAACTTAAATTCAAGTGGTGGTTACACACCAGCAGCAGATGGATTTTATAGGTTTAAAATTGATTTAAACTACACTACAATAAATGATGGCGGTATACAATATGTAGGTCTTGGGTTGTATTTTGATATTGGAGGTGTTGAAACAAAGGTGGCTGGAGACAGAAGATTATCTGGTACAAATAGATTTGTAAGCTACACAACTGATTTAATATATTTAGAGGCTGGTCAATTAGTAACATTAAAGTTTCTATATGGTGGTGTTGTAAGTACGTCAACTATAAATATATTACAATCAAGTACTAATTTCTCTACACAAACAAGTTTTGAATTGGTTGAAGCACCTACATCAAACATAGGTACTACAATAGATTTTTCTTCTGGTAATAATATAATGCCACAATCAACACAAATAGACTTTTTAAAATCTATTTTATCAAGGTATAACATGATAATGCAGCCTAATAGAGTTGCACCGTACACATTAGATATTGAACCTATTCAAGATTTTTTTGATTCACCCTTTGCATCCTCAATAGATTGGACTGAGAAACTAGATACATCTAAACCAGTTATAATAAAACCTACATATGAGTTTCAAAAGGACAAGATAATATTTAAGGATTTAGAAAGTGCAGACCATTTTACAGAAAAATATGAGAAAAAATTTGGGCATCCTTACAACTATTATAGTATAGAAATAGATTCAGATTTTAAACAAAAGGGAAGTAATTTAGAAAACTTTTCTATTTTTTCATCTTTTACTAATACAAAAGTAGACCGTACAAATTTTTTAATACCTAGAATATATAAAAATACTGATAATGAAATAGAAAGAGTAAGTGCGAAGCCAAAGTTGTTTTATTATTCTGGAAAAAAAAATGTAGGTAATTGGTATTTATGGGAGTCTTTAGGTAGTGCATCCCCATCTAGTTTTACACAGATGCCGTTTTGTTCATCTTATTCAATGGCTGGAAATTCAATACAAGACACAGATTTTGATATAAGATTTAAAACAGATCAACCAATAGGAGAGAAAGAGTATTTGGTTAAATCTCCAAGTATAGATACATTTACCAAATGTTGGAGCGAATACTTACATAATATATTTGATAAAGATGCTCGTATTTTAATAGCAAATTTTAAACTTTCTGCGATTGACATAGCAAGGTTTAAATACAATGATAGAATATTCGTTAAAGATACGTACTATCGAATAAATAAGATTGGCAACTACGCTATTGGTAAAGATGTAACTACCAGAGTTGAGTTGATAAAGATTCTTAATTTTGTAAACACTTTATCTATTGCTGGTTGTAATTTGCAACCTAACGTACCCGATGAGTACGGAGAAGTAACTTTCACAGACCCCACAACTGGAACAATATCTGCTGGTAATAAGGTTTGTTGCGAAGCAAACAATTACACATGGTATGGCTACACATCTAAATGTATTGGTAAAAAAGGTTCTAGAATAAACACACAACCCCCAACTGCCGAACGTAGCAGAATCAATCAAAATTCTAGATTAGGAATAGAAAATAGAGACACCAAAGTAAAAGGTAGAGTTACAGAGTTGAGTGATAGTGATAACGCTACTGATGGGCAAATATTAAGTTGGAATACTACGGATGGTAATACGGAGTGGGTAGATGCACCTAGTGGTGGTGGTAGTGAAATTATATATCAAGGTACTGGAACTACTGTCGCTGGATATATATATTATTTAAAATCTAACAACACTTGGGAAACAACCAATGCAAATACAGTTAGTAGGTCGATTGGATTTGTTGCCGTTGCACTAGGTACAAACCCTAGCGTTGACGGAATGCTTTTAAGAGGTTTTTGTACGGTTGCTTCAAATATTTCACCAGCTTACTCAACAACTGGTGGGGTTCTTTATTTGCAAAGTAGTGGTTATTATTCTGGTCAAGTGTACGTCACAGCACCTACTGCAAGTGGAAACGTGGTCAGAGTTGTTGGATATGCTTTAGAGTCAGTTCAAAATAACATTGATATTTATTTTAACCCGTCACAAGATTGGATAGTATTAGTATGATATTTAAAAAAGCAACATTTGACCCAGATACTGAAACCGCTTACGTGAATGGCAAAGCGTACCCACAAGATAAGTATTGGAAGACACAAGAGGGTGTATCTGATACAGAGGGGGTTTGGGATACAGTAGTTGACGATTTTATACCTGATGGTTTTTTTGATGATTTAACGGGTTATATAAAAGTAATATAAAATGGCAGTTACAAGTATAGAAGCACCTACATCAAATACCACTTTGGGAACATCGTTAGGTGACGGAAATAATTATGTTTCTTGGACATATCCAGAGAGAATGTATTCGTCAGGTACTAATGTGTGTGTGGCTTCGGGGTCTACTGCTGGTAATAGAGGTAATTTGTGGTCTGGTTGCTTTACGGCTAACATACCCGTTGATGCTGTTATAACTGGAATTGAATTGGTTGCAGATGTAAACGCAAGGTTTGGTAATGCTGGTTCTACTGGCTCTACTGAATCCTTAACTTACAGAATGTATTTATATAATGGTATTGACTACGCCCCAGTACAGTTCCTATCTACCCCTTTTGGTGGCTCATTAAGTTCTAATGGATATGAATTGACTCTAACTGGTGCAAATAGGTATTATAGAAACAATAGTACGGGGTTAGATATTCTAGCTGGTTCATCTACATCTTTGTCAGGTTTAAACTGGAGTCCATATTATCAAAATAACTTTGGGTTTGTTATACTGACAAACGCAAAGGTAAATACTCCAGTAGGAATTTTGTCTGGTCAAGGCGACATGGGGTTGAGGGTTACTTATAGTGTGTCAAGTAATTACCCAAATATAGTTACTGGTATAGCACCAAACGATATAGACGAGGTTACAACAGTAGAAACCACAAGTATATTAAATAGAAGTTTTCCTAACACTTGGGTTGCACCAATAGATAAAATATACCAATTTGAGGGGGAAGCAACGCAGGTAAACCCAACCTCAAGTTGGATTCCATCTAATGATTGGGTTAACGGTAATTCAGCAACAAGTGGTACTTATTGGGGTAGAAGCTCTAATAAAACTGTAAAAGGGTGGAATTGTGATTTTGGCTCAACTCCATCTAGCACAACTGGTCCATTAGGAGGTGTCGTAATACCTGGAGGTACGCAAAATTCTGCTACTAAATACATTTATACAGAGGTTTCAAGTGGTAGAAACGCATATTGTTTTGTAGCGAGAACACCCGTAATCCCTACAATGAATAACGAATCTAGCGACTTAACATTAAAGTTTTGGGTACACGCTTACGGGTCTGCAATGGGAGATTTGTACGTATATATAGACGATGCTGCTACATCAAATCATAGTAGTGCAACTGAATTAGCTGCTTATGAGAGTTGGAGTGGTTTTACATCGTCAAGTAGTAATTACCAAGAAAAAATAATCAGTCTAAATAATTACAGAAGTAATACAACAGATTATTACATATATTTTGTAAGTCAAAACGCTACAAGTTGGAGGGGAGACTTAACGATAGATGGAGTACAAATTATAGAGGGATAAATAATAATAAGTATAAAAACTAAATTTTACTATTTATGATTAGCGAGGTCATCAAAGGATTGACAACTGGAAAGATAAAACAAACGAAAACCAATACGTTTGCTTTTGGATTAGAGCAATACCCTAAGACAATCAAACAAGTGTGGGAACAATTTAAG
>Ga0208660_1000290_pt1 | contig 20127 bp, 21 predicted proteins | sample DEB08_DNA_13_FD_184527 | JGI IMG/M metagenome (GOLD analysis project Ga0208660, IMG submission 184527) | Aqueous microbial communities from the Delaware River and Bay under freshwater to marine salinity gradient to study organic matter... | ecosystem: Environmental > Aquatic > Marine > Coastal ... | reverse complement strand
TGTCAGACTGTAGTAAATCGTTTTGCCTTCGCGCCGAGGTCGCACAAGACCTTCAAGGCGCAACCTGCCGAGTTGTTGCGATACCGCTGCTTGCCGGGCAGACAAAAGCGTTTCGAGTTCCGTGACTGATTTCTCGCCATTGACCAAATGGCACAGGATCATCAAACGACCTTCATGGCTGATCGCCTTGAGGTAGTTTGTCGCGATCGTTGCACTCTCCATCATTTGATCAAGATGTTCATCGTCGATGTTTTCTTTGAAAACTGGAATTGTCATATGCCGGTTCAGCCTTGTTGCCGTATAAATATAGCAGGCCTCGACCCGCGTTGCGCGCTACTTAGAGGGTTTTTCACCTCATTCCCACTTATATTATACAATTCACAGGTCTGAATGGATCAATTTTCTTTGTCGTCGCCACCGGTTTCATACATGATCCCTTCCTGATCAAGCATGCGTCCCAAAAGCCCCCAGAAGAAATCCTCTCCCGGGTATCCTTCGATCCGGTTCCGTTCGACCCCGTCGACAAGCAATACAAACGTTGGCGTAAAGTTCACTCGCCGCGCCAGTTCTATATCAGCGGGCAGGGGGTCTTGGATGTTGATCCGCCTAAGAGGTGCAACGGCGCCTTCACCGGTTTTGGGATAGATTGCGCTGATTTCGCTATTCCAACGTGCGCACCAAATGCAGCCGGGTTCTTCTGCCATCAGCAAGGTTGTTTGCGCTGCAAGCGGTCCTGCCAGCAACAACAGGGCCGCTGCAACTGTGAACAGCTTATGAAGGAAAGTTGTGGTCAAATGATTAAACATTCAATAATCTTAATATGAATGAGTCTTCAGAGCAAGGATGCTGATTTATGTTGGACATCAGCTATTTCGGGGCGGCATTTGCCGGTCTACTTTCGTTTTTCACACCCTGCGTGCTGCCTATGGTGCCGTTTTATCTGTGCTATATGGCTGGCTTATCCATGCACGAGCTGCAATCAGATAAGGCAATTCCCATTGGTGCGCAGCGCCGATTGATCGTATCGGCAATTTTCTTTGCGCTGGGGGTGACTACAATCTTTGTCCTGCTGGGCATGGGAGCCACGGCACTTGGGCAAACTTTCGGGATGTGGCGCGATACTTTGCGGTATGTCGCCGCTGGTATCCTGCTGCTGTTTGGCCTGCACTTTTTGGGCATTATGCGGATCCCGCTGCTGTACCGCGAGGCGAAGATCGAAAGCACAGCCGCGCCATCAACGATCATTGGTGCCTATCTGATGGGGCTTGCCTTTGGCTTTGGCTGGACGCCTTGCGTCGGTCCTGCGCTGGCGGCGATTCTTATGGTCGCGAGCGGCATGGGCGATATCTGGCAGGGTGGTTTGCTACTGCTCGTTTACGGATTGGCGATGACGGCCCCGTTTGTCGTTGCCGCCTTGTTTGCGCGTCCGTTTTTAAGCTGGCTACAGCGCAACCGGCGGTATTTGGGGCAGGTCGAACGTGTGATGGGCGCCATGTTGATTGTGTTCGCCATCCTGATCGCAACCAATTCAGTTAACTATATCGCGCAATGGATGATCGAAATCATGCCGTCGTTCGGAAATCTTGGATAGGAGGAAAAGACCATGTTTCTACGTCAAATATTAGCCGCTGCCGTGATTGTCCTTGCCTTGCCTGCGTTTGCTGTAACGCTTGGTGATGATGGACTGCATAAGGCAGACTGGATGCGCGATACTTTTAAGGATCTGCGCGAGGACCTTGAAGAGGCGAACTCCGAAGGCAAGCGCCTGCTTGTCATCATTGAACAACGTGGCTGTATCTATTGCACCAAGATGCATGAAGAGGTTTTCCCTGATCCAAAGATCGCAGCGGCGCTGAATGATCAGTTCTTTGTCGTGCAGATCAATATGTTCGGAGACATCGAAGTCACAGATTTTGATGGCACCACTTTGCCGGAAAAAGACATGGTCCGGCGTTGGAATGCGCTTTTCACGCCGACTTTGATGTTCTTTCCCCAAGAAGTGGCCGCTGATGCGACCGCCACTCAAGCCGCTGTTGCCGTCATGCCGGGAGCATTCGGGCGCTGGACTACGATGAATCTGCTGAATTGGATCACCCAAGAAGGTTATTTGGGCGATGAAACCTTCCAGAGGTATCACGCGCGGATCATTCAAGAGCAGGGGATTAGTGAGTAAAATCAGTGCATTAAATGCAAGCATTCAAATAGTTGATTTTGATGTTGCGACTCTCGTGTTTCGTGGTCTACGGTAGACACAAGAGATTTGTGATCCAGGGAGGGACCATGAAGCAAATACTTAGCGCAGGCGTCGCGATTGCTATTGCGACAGTAGCATTTGCAGAGGACGTATCGCCAGACGATGTGGCTTTCAGCGAATATGGTGAAATCGAGGTTTCTTTGTCCGGTCAGGCGGGTGATGCCGCTGCGGGCAAAGAGATCATGGTCTCGCGGGGCAAAGGCAATTGCATTGCTTGCCATCAAGTGACCGCCCTAGAGGAATACCCGTTCCACGGTGAAGTCGGGCCAACTTTGGATGGCGTCGGTGAATACCGTAACGCTGCTGAATTGCGCGGGATCGTTGCGAACGCAAAGATGACCTACGACGGCACGATCATGCCAGCATTCTACCGCACGAGCGGGTTCATCCGCCCAGGTAATGCGTTCACGGGCAAGGCCGCCGAGGGCGAACTTTCGCCGTTGCTGACGGCACAAGAGATCGAAGATGTCGTGGCTTACCTTTTAACGCTGACAGATTGATCTGCAGCGCGCAGACACACAGGAGATGATATGAAACTTACACGCAGACATACGCTTTTGATGGCGTTCGGGTCCGCAGCAGCTGCAATGTTGCCGTTGCGTGCCTTCGCCGCTGTTGAAGACGAAATCGCCGCTTTCACTGGTGGCGCAGCTGTCGGGTCAGAAGGCATCACGCTGATTGCCCCCGAGATCGCAGAGAACGGCAACACTGTTCCGATCGAAGTGGACGCCCCCGGCGCCGAGGCGATTATCGTCTTTGCAGCAGGCAATCCGACACCCGCAGTTGCGACATTCAATTTTGGCCCGCTGGCCGCAAAGCAATCGGCATCGACGCGCATCCGGCTTGCCGGAACGCAGGACGTTGTCGCGATTGCTCGTATGCCTGACGGCAGCTTTGTGCAGGCAAGTCAGGAAGTAAAAGTCACCATTGGCGGCTGCGGCGGCTGATTGAGGGAAGAGAAAAATGGCAGAAAATGTAACACCCCGCGTCCGTGTCCCCCGCGATGCAACGGCCGGCGAAGAGATCACGATCAAAACGCTGATCAGTCACACAATGGAATCCGGTCAACGCAAAGACGGTGACGGTAACGTCATTCCACGTTCAATTATCAATCGGTTCACCTGCACGTTTAACGGCGAGACGGTGATTGATGTAACACTCGAGCCTGCGATTTCGACAAACCCATATTTCGAGTTTCAGGCGATTGTCCCTGAATCCGGGACGTTTGAATTCACTTGGTACGATGATGACGGCGACGTCTACACAGACAGCAAAGACATCGCGGTCAGCTAATGACCGTGGATGCTTTTAGGGAGGGCCAATATCCATGAAATTACTGCTTAGAGGTGGCGTTGCCGCCGTCGCACTATTCGTTGCTTATGCAGCGCAGGCTGACGAAGAGGCCAATCTGGTGATCAACGAAGAGATCGAGATTACCGTACGTACAGATGCGCCGGAACATCTTGAGAATTTGAATACGATCTATTCTGGTTGGGTCTTTCGGTCTAGCGAAACGCAAGCCTTGCAAATGGATGATTTCGAGAACCCGGGCATGATCTATGTGGATAACGCCTTGGAAGCTTGGAGCAACGTCGAAGGCTCTGAAGGGAAATCCTGTGCGTCTTGTCACGGTGCCCCCGAAGACATGGCTGGGGTGCGTCCCGTCTATCCAAAGTGGAACGATGCCGCCGAAGAGGTGCGCACAATTGCCATGCAAGTGAATGGCTGTCGCACTGAGCAGATGGGCGCAGAAGAATGGAAATATGATGGCGGCGACATGCTCGCAATGGAAGGCCTACTGGCCTCTGTGTCACGCGGGATGCCTGTAAACGTCGCTATTGATGGGCCTGCGCAATCTATGTGGGAAAAGGGCCGTGACATCTATTACACGCGGTTTGGTCAACTGGACCTGTCTTGCGCAAATTGCCACGAAGATAACTATGGCAACAACATCCGCGCTGATCACCTAAGCCAAGGTCAGATCAACGGTTTTCCAACCTATCGTTTGAAAAATGCCAAACTGAACGGTGTGCAGTCACGTTTCCGCGGCTGTATCCGTGACACACGTGCCGAAACATACGGTGTTGGCGTTGAAGAAATGATTGCGCTTGAACTTTATGTCGCATCGCGCGGTAACGGGCTTTCTGTCGAAGGACCGTCTGTCCGCAACTAACCTCCCTGAGCTACCCGCGTCCGGGCAACCGGGGGCGGGTTTTCTCTTTCTATAAACATTCAGTTTTCGGAATATGAAAGCTTTTTAGCAGGATGGAACCCATGATATCTCGTCGCGATTTTTTGCAGGCCAGCATGGCAGCTTCGGCAATTGTCGGGGCGTCCGGGTTTGGCAACTGGGGCAAACTGGCAGCACAGCAATCGCTGAACCAAAGCGACCTGCTGCAGTTCGATACATTCGGCAATGTTTCCTTGATCCACATCACCGATATTCATGCCCAGCTGAAACCAATCTGGTTTCGCGAACCAGAGATCAATATCGGTGTTGGTAGCAATAAGGGCGCTGTGCCGCACATCACGGGCGCTGATTTTCGCAAATTATACGGTATCGATGACGGTAGTGCGTCGCATTACGCGCTGACCTACGATGATTTTGCGGCCCTTGGTCAGACTTATGGCAAAATGGGCGGCATGGACCGCGTCGCGACGGTTGTGAACAGTATCCGCGCGGACCGCCCTGATGCGTTGCTGCTGGATGGCGGCGACACTTGGCATGGGTCCTACACATGCCACAAAACCCAAGGCCAGGACGTCGTGAACGTGATGAACCTGCTGAAACCTGATGCGATGACCTTCCATTGGGAATTCACACTGGGGTCCGATCGTGTCCGCGATATTGTCGCTGATCTGCCATTTGCTGCTTTGGGCCAGAACATTTTCGACGCCGAATGGGACGAACCAGCCGAGGATTTTGCCCCTTACCAGTTTTACGAAAGCGGCGGCGTGAAAGTCGCCGTGATCGGGCAAGCCTTTCCCTATATGCCAATCGCTAATCCCGGCTGGATGTTTCCTGAATACTCTTTCGGTATCCGCGATCAGCGCATGCAGGAAATGGTGGACGAAGTGCGCGGCCAAGGTGCCGAGCTTGTTGTCTGCCTGTCGCACAACGGCTTTGATGTCGATAAGAAGATGGCAGAGCGCGTTACCGGAATTGATGTGATCTTAGCTGGGCACACGCATGATGCTTTGCCTGAACCAGTGCTGGTTCGAGACACGATCATCATCGCGTCTGGGTCAAACGGCAAGTTCGTTAGCCGCATTGACTTGGATGTGCGCGACGGGCAAATGATGGGTTTCCGCCACAAGCTGATCCCGATCTTTTCGGATGTCATCACGCCGGACACCGATGTTGCAGCCGCGATTGATGCCGAACGCGCGCCATTTCTTGATGATTTGACCGAAGTGATAGGCAAAACCGCCGACGACACGTTGTTGTATCGCCGTGGCAACTTTAACGGATCGTGGGATGACTTGATTTGCGAGGCGCTGATCGAGGAACGCGAGGCCGATATTTCCATGTCGCCCGGTGTGCGTTGGGGTCCGTCGATCATGCCCGGCCAAAATATCACCCGCGAAGACATCTTTAATGTCACCTCTATGTCGTACCCCAATGCTTACCGCACTGAAATGACGGGTGAATTCATCCACACTATTCTTGAAGACGTGGCCGACAACTTGTTCAATACGGACCCCTATTATCAACAGGGCGGCGACATGGTGCGGATCGGCGGAATGGCCTACCGGATTGACATTAATCAACCGATTGGCAGCCGGATATCCGATCTTACCCTGACAAAAACAGGCGCCGCCATTGATCCTGCCAAAAGCTATGTCGTGGCCGGTTGGGCTTCTGTGAACGAAGGCACCGAGGGTCCGCCGATTTGGGACGTCGTTGAGGATTACATTCGCAAACAAGGCACAGTTTCAGTTGCCCCAAACACGTCAGTGCAAGTCGTGGGCGCATGATGAGGAAAGAGAACCAGAGATGAGCGAGATTTTTAAAGGCATGAAACCATCGCGGCGCAACTTCCTTAAGGGAGCCGCGGCAAGCGGGGCGGCATTGGTTGGCGGCACGAATGCGGCAAAGGCCGCGGGCGATCCCGCCATTTTGGAAAAACAGCCATGGGCCCAGTTTTTGGGGGCGGGGGTTGATGAAGCCCCTTACGGTGTTCCTTCGAAGTTCGAGGCGCATGTGCGTCGCCAGAACGTACCTTGGCTGACGGCTGATCCTGTTAGCTCGATCAACTTTACGCCGCTGCACGAACTTGATGGGATCATCACGCCCAACGGCTTGTGCTTTGAACGGCACCACGCAGGTGTGGCCGAAGTCGACCCAAGCGCATACCGCCTTATGATCAACGGCTTAGTAGATCGCCCGCTGGTTTTCACCATGCAAGACCTGATGCGGTTCCCGCGCGAAAACCACGTCTACTTTCTGGAATGCGCAGCCAACACCGGCATGGAATGGGCCGGTGCCCAGTTGAACGGCTGCCAATTCACGCATGGCATGATCCATAACGTGATGTACACAGGCATCCCGCTGCGCCTGATCTTACAAGAGGCAGGCGTCAAAACCGCAGGCAAATGGTTGTTGCCCGAAGGGGCCGATGCGTCTGGTATGACCCGCTCTATTCCGATGGAAAAGGCGATGGATGATTGCCTTGTTGCGTTCAAAATGAACGGCGAGGCGCTGCGCCCTGAACAGGGCTATCCTGTCCGCTTGGTCGTTCCGGGTTGGGAAGGCAACATGTGGGTCAAATGGCTGCGCCGCATCGAAGTGGGCGACCAGCCATGGCATCACCGCGAGGAAACCAGCAAATACACCGATCTTTTGGCGAACGGTCAGGCGCGGCGCTTTACGTGGGAAATGGACGCGAAATCCGTGATTACCAGCCCAAGCCCGCAAATGCCGATCACGCATGGCCCCGGTCCGGTCGTGATGACCGGCGTGGCGTGGTCAGGTCGTGGAACGATCCCGCGCGTAGATGTCACCATTGATGGCGGCATGAACTGGCACGAGGCGCGGATATCCGGCCCAAGTCTGAATAAATCCATGCACCGGTTTTATTACGAGTTCGACTGGGACGGCAAACCGCTGCTGCTGCAAAGCCGCGCACATGACAGCACAGGCTATGTGCAACCGACCAAGGAACAGCTGCGCAGCGTGCGTGGCGAGAATTCGATCTATCACAACAACGGTATCCAAACATGGGCCGTCGACGCAGAAGGGGTGGCTGAAAATGTCGAGATCTCTTAAATTCCTGGCCCCTATCAGCGCCGCTATCATCATCGCAGCACCCGTTCTGGCGCAGCAAACGCTTGGGCTTGGCCGCGATGCTCTGCCAGACGAAATCGCCGCCTGGGATATTGATATCCGGCCAGACGGGCTTGGCCTGCCTGCGGGCAGTGGCGACGTGTGGACCGGCGAAGAAGTGTTCGTTGATAAATGCGCATCCTGTCACGGTGATTTCGGCGAAGGTACCGGTCGGTGGCCGGTTCTTGCTGGTGGTGTCGGGACTTTGAGCAATGCAGATCCGGTCAAGACAATCGGGTCCTATTGGCCTTATCTTTCGACGGTCTATGACTATGTGAACCGCGCGATGCCATTTGGAGAGGCGCAATCGCTAGAGCCGGACGAGATTTACGCAATCACGGCTTATCTGCTTTATATGAATGATCTGGTCGACGATGATTTCACGTTGAGCGATGAAAATTTCCTAGACGTTGAAATGCCGAACGCGGGCAGTTTCTATATGGATGACCGCGCCGAAACTGAACTGCCGATCTTTGCAGCGGTGCCTTGCATGGAAAATTGCAAGGACAGTGTGGAAATCACAATGCACGCCAGTGTGCTTGATGTGACACCAGATGTTGCTGACGAAGAAGAGGCTGTTGTTGAAGAGGCTACTGCGGAACCTGCCGAAGCACCAACAGTGGCGCTCGACCCCGTTCTGGTTGCGGCTGGTGAGGGCGCGTTTCGTCAGTGCAAGGCGTGTCATCAACTTGGTGAAGGTGCCACAAACCGCACCGGACCTGTGCTGAACGGCATGATCGGCCGACCCGTTGGCTCTGTTGATGGCTTTCGGTATTCCGGCGTGTTCCAGGAAGCTGCGCAAGCAGGCGAAGTTTGGACCCAAGAAAGCCTTGCCGCATTTTTGGCGGATCCGCGCGGGACTATGTCTGGTACAAAGATGTCGTTCCGGGGCGTGCGTGACGCCGCAGAGATCGAGGCGCTGATCGCCTATATTCAAAGCTTTGACGGCTGATGTTTGCGCGTCTTCTTGCATTGGCATTGGTGGTGGTCTGCGGGCCAGCAAATGCCGATGCGGGGGGGGATGCCGCGCGCGGCGAAACTCTTTTTCAGGAATGCAAAAGCTGCCATCAAGTGGGCCAAGGCGCTGTTAACCGCATTGGGCCGCACCTGAACAATATTTTTGACAGGTCCGCCGGCGCATCCGAGGGCTTTCGTTATTCACGCGGTTTTGAACGCGCAGCCTCAGGTGGCTTGTTCTGGACCTATGAGACACTCAATAACTTTATTGAAAACCCGCGCGCGCTTGTTTCGAACACAAGGATGAGTTTTCGTGGATTTTCCGATCCGCAAGACCGCGATGATGTGCTTGCCTATTTGCGCCAGTTTTCAGCCAGCCCGTCGAATATCCCTGAATCTGCGCCCACAGCAGCAGCGGTCGATCATGCGGTTGCGCCCGAAATCCTCGCGATTGTGGGGGACCCTGCATATGGCGAATACCTTTCGGGTGAGTGCACGTCTTGTCATCAGATCAGCGGCGTAGGTGCAGGCATTCCATCCATCACGCATTGGCCCACGGACGATTTTGTCACGGCGATGCATGCCTACAAAGTGGGCGTGCGTGCCCATCCTGTCATGCAAATGATGGCAGGCCGATTGTCAGACGAAGAGATCGCGGCGCTGGCCGCATATTTCGAAACGATCAACTAACCGGGAGGATTTCAAATGACCTATAATAGAAGAGCTTTCCTAGGAACTGCCGCAGCAACTGCCAGCCTGCTGGCCGCACCGATGGTGCGCGCACAAACCAAACCACGGGTTGTCGTTGTCGGTGGCGGCGCTGGCGGGGCTACGGCCGCGCGATATATCGCCAAAGACAGCGGCGGTGCCATTGATGTGACGTTGGTCGAGCCGACCCGCACATATTACACCTGCTTTTTCTCGAACCTGTATCTTGGCGGGTTCCGCGAAATGCAGTCCCTAGGGCATAGCTATGGCACGCTGGCGGCCCAATTCGGCGTCAATGTGGTGCATGACTGGGCTGTTGCTGTTGACCGTGACGCCAAGACCGTGGCCTTGGCGGGTGGCGGCAGCTTGCCTTATGACCGTTTGATACTTTCACCCGGTATCGACTTTGTAGACGGGGCAGTCCCCGGTTGGGATATCAGCGCGCAAAACGCGATGCCCCATGCCTATAAGGCGGGATCGCAGACTGAATTGCTGAAGGCGCAAATCATGGCGATGCCGCAGGGTGGCACCTTTGCGATGGTCGCCCCGCCCAATCCCTATCGCTGCCCGCCTGGACCGTACGAGCGGATTTCGATGGTGGCACATCTTCTCAAGCAAAATAACCCGACGGCCAAGATCTTGATTGCTGACCCCAAAGAAAGCTTTTCCAAGCAAGGCCTGTTCGAGGAAGGCTGGAACGACAACTACGCTGGCATGATTGAACGCATCGGCCCTGATTTCGGGGGGGCAAATGTGGCCGTTGACCCGGCTGCAATGACGTTGTCGATTGATGGAGATGTGATGGATGTAGACGTCTGTAACGTGATCCCCGCGATGAAGGCGGGCCGGATTGCAGAATTGGCAGGCATAACCGATGGCAACTGGGCGCCAGTCAACGCAGCTGACATGTCATCGACCATGGATGATAGCATTCATGTGTTAGGTGACGCCGCAGCGCAGGGTGATATGCCCAAATCGGGGTTCTCTGCCAATAGCCAAGCCAAGGTTTGCGCCAACGCGGTGCGCGGTGCGCTGACCGGATCAACTGTGTTCCCGGCGCGCTTTGCCAACACCTGCTGGTCGCTGATCGACACCGACAATGGCGTCAAGGTGGGTGCGACATATGAAGCCACCCCTGAAAAGATCGCCAAGGTGGACGGTTTTGTCAGCCAAACTGGTGAAAGCGACGATGTGCGGGCTGCGACCTATCAGGAATCGATTGGTTGGTACGACGGCATAGTTGCAGACATGTTTGGCTAAAATCGTGTGGGTCTTGATATGTATCAGTACCCACCGTTTTTAAGTTGCTTAGGCTTATTAATATGGAGGAAAAACTATGAAACATATACTGATCAGCGCGGCTCTGAGTATGATAGCCGCACCAGTCATCGCGCAAGAGGCTGTGACCTACGCATTTGACGGAAGCTTTGACGACGCGACGTTTTCTGTCGAAACCGCGATTGTCGGCAAAGGCCTCGTTATCGATTATGTCAGTCACACGGGCGAAATGTTGAACCGCACGGGTGCTGATGTCGGCAGTGATACGGTTCTTTTTGAAGGCGCAGATATATTCTTGTTCTGCTCGGCCCAACTATCGCGCGAGGTGATGGAAGCTGATCCAATGAACATTGCCCATTGTCCCTACGGTATTTTCGTCGCTGAACGCGGTGGCGAGGTGATGATCGGACATCGCACATACCCCGAAGGCGAGATGCAAAAGGTAGAAGCGCTGCTGGAAGAAATTATTCAGGACGCTATCGGCGGATAAGGACGACAATGGACTATAACGGGTTTTTCACGACCGCACTTGCGCGGTTGCAGGATGAAGGCAACTACCGTGTTTTTGCCAATTTAGAGCGGCATTGCGGCAGTTTCCCTAACGCCACAAATCGCGGCGATCAAACACGCGATGTGACAATCTGGTGTTCCAATGACTATCTTGGAATGGGCCAACATCCTGACGTGATCGCCGCTATGCACGCCGCAATCGACAAGGTTGGTGCGGGTGCTGGCGGGACCCGCAACATTTCCGGAACCACACATCATCATGTTTTGCTCGAGGCAGAACTAGCTGATTTGCATAGCAAAGAGGCCGCGCTGCTGTTCACCAGCGGCTACGTCTCGAACTGGGCGGCACTTGGCACTTTGGCTGCGAAAATCCCCGATTGTCTGGTACTGTCTGACGCGCTGAACCACGCCAGCATGATCGAAGGCATCCGCCATTCACGCGCAGAGCGCCAGATATGGCGGCACAATGATCTGGCGCACCTTGAAGAACTGCTCGCGGAGCAACCTCTTGAGCGTCCAAAACTGATCGCGTTCGAAAGCGTTTATTCTATGGACGGTGACATTGCCCCGATTGCCGCAATCTGTGATCTGGCGGACAAGTATAACGCAATGACCTATTTGGATGAAGTTCACGCCGTCGGGCTTTACGGTCCACGCGGCGGGGGGATCGCCGAACGCGAAGGTCTTATGGACCGTCTGACCGTTATCGAAGGCACGCTGGGCAAGGCATTTGGTGTGATGGGCGGCTATATCGCCGCATCCACTGCCTTGTGTGATTTTGTGCGCTCTTTTGCGAGCGGGTTCATCTTTACGACCGCGTTGCCGCCCGCAGTCGCCGCAGGTGCGACGGCCTCTATCCGCCACCTCATGCGCAGCCGCGCAGAACGCGATGCCCAGCAAGACAACGTGGCACAAGTGCGCGCGCGGTTGGATGCGATTGGTATCCCGCACACTGACAACCCAAGCCATATTATTCCGGTGATGGTCGGCGATCCGGTCAAATGCAAATACCTGTCCGATGTCTTGATGCGGGACTACGGTATCTACATTCAACCGATCAACTATCCCACCGTACCAAAGGGAACAGAGCGTTTGCGCATTACCCCGTCCCCCGTACATTCGGCGGATGATATCGACCATCTGGTCGGGGCACTTGAAACCTTATGGACCCAATGCCAGCTTGCCCGTTTGCCGATGGCCGCACAGTAGGATTGAGGCCCGCCTATGCTGGAAGAATTGATCGAAGTGTACGGCGAAGGTGCGGTTCTTATGGCCGTAGGCGGTCTGGTCGGCGCGGTCTTTGGTGCGGCGGCTCAGCATTCGCGGTTCTGCCTGCGTGCCGCAACTGTTGAAGTGGCCGAAGGACAGCTTGGCCCGCGTCTGTCGATCTGGCTGATCGCGTTCACGGCGGCTGTCTTTGCGGTTCAGTTTCCAATTGCGCTTGGTTGGCTTGATGTGACCGAAAGCCGGCAATTAGCCACAACTGGCAGCCTGTCGGGTGCCGTTATCGGCGGGTTGATGTTCGGGGGCGGTATGGTCCTTGCACGCGGCTGTGCCAGCCGGTTGCTTGTTCTGTCAGCCACAGGGAACTTGCGCGCGATTATCACCGGACTTGTGCTGACGCTTGTAGCGCAATCATCGTTGCGTGGTGCCCTTGCCCCTGCACGCGAAGCACTCGCATCGCTGTGGCTTGTGCCCGGAGGTGCTGCGCGCAGTTTGCTTGATCAAATGGGGATCACCTCGGGGTTTGCCGCGTCGGTGGCGGCAATTGCGGTTTTGGCGGCCTTGGTGCATGCGCGTCGATATGCGGTACAACCAAGCCATGCAGTTGCCGCGGTGGGAGTTGGCGTTGCAATCGCTTTGGGCTGGCTTGGAACATATACCGTTGCGATGCATTCCTTTGAGGTCGTGGCCATCTCGTCAGTCACCTTTACAGGTCCGTCAACCGATACACTGATGGGGCTGGTGAACAGCACGCAATTGCCTTTGGGGTTTGGTGTCGGCCTTGTCCCCGGCGTTTTTGTCGGCGCGGGCGTTATGGCACTGGCAACTGGCGAGGCGAAAATCCAGCGCTTTGGCCCAGATACCCCGATGGAGGTTTACCTGTTTGGTGCGGCTTTGATGGGATTTGGCAGCATGTTGGCAGGTGGCTGTGCTGTTGGCGCAGGCATGTCGGGTGGTGCTATTTTTGCGCTGACCGCTTGGGTCGCGGTCGGCTGCATGTGGATTGGCGCGATGGCGACACATAGAGTGATGCGCCGCCCTTCGGTGGTTGTCGCCTAGCGCTATTCGAATTCCATTTGCTCGAAAACGCGACCTGCGTTTTTGGTTGCCAATTCCTCGAATGTATCAAGATGCGCATAGGGGGATTGATCGACGTAATATGCTTCGGCCAATCCACCGCCATTTTCGATAAGTTCGCCGATCTGCGCGCGCAGGTATTCCAGATACCCTTTTGTGTAGCGGCGGACCTGATCCATGTTTGTTGGATGCCCATGCCCCGGGATAACATAGGTCGCACCCAGCGTTTCAAATGCATTATTCCAGGTTTCCAGCCAATCAAGGGTATAAGTATCCTCGAATAACGGCAGCATCCGTTCGTGGAACGCCATGTCGCCTGCAATGACAAGACCTTGGTTTGGCAGCCAAACGACGACATCGCCGGCGCTGTGGGATGGGCCAAGATAGCGCACTTCGATGCGGTAGTCCCCAAGTTCTGTGATGTATTCGTCGCTGAAAGTCTGGGTGGGGGCTTGCAGAAAAGTGCCCTCTGCTTTGTCGCGGTTTAGTTGTTGCATTGCATCCAGAATGCGAAAGCCGCGTTCTTCAAATTCAGCGGCCGCGTCTTCGTGCGCAATAATCGGGACATTCTGTGCGACCCAATAAGAATTGCCAAGCATCGCGTGACCTTGGCCATTTTCATTGACGACCAGAACAACGGGTTCATCCGTCAGCGCTTTGATTTCATCGTGCAAGGCCTTTGCCAAAACATATGCACCGCCACCATTGATCACCACCACGCCTTCGCCGGTGATGATGAAGCTAAGGTTGTTGTTGTGGCCACTGTTTTCATAAGTTGGCGGGGCGGTCGCACCTATTGCACTATATACGCCGGGGATAAATTCAACGGGCGGGCTATACAGTGCAGATGCAGGATACTGGTCGGCGATGTTCTCGTTTGCGGCGACGGAGGAGGCCCAAAAGCAGGCTGCAAGAATGGCGATGCGTGTCATGCGTCTTCTCCGACGAAAATAAACCCGTCGCCGCGACGTTCAGCGCGTCCCACGCCACCGTCCGGTAGATGAAATCCGACAAACCGCATTTGAGCTTGGCTCAGTTGGTCCAGCAACGCGAGGCGGGTTTGGGCACCGAGTATCTGATCCTGATCTGATCCTGAAAACCATGCAGGCTGTTCGAATGCGATGTGATGATTGACGATGCTATCCCCAATGATCATCAAATTTTCGCCGCCCATTTGGACCTCGAACGCCATGTGACCGGGGGTATGTCCGGCGGTCAGGCGCGACAGAACACCGGGCAGGATTTCCTGATCATCCTCGAAAAATGCAATTTGATCGGCCAACAACGTCAGACGGTTTTTGGCCCCCACAGCAAAGGTTACGCGGCCCTGATCGATGGTCGAAACCGTATTCGGGTCGGTCCAGTAATCCCATTCTGCGCGCCCGATATGATAGGCAGCGTCGGGAAACATCAGGTCGCCAAAATCGTCCAGCACACCCCAAAGGTGATCGGGATGTGCATGGGTGAAAACCACGTCCGTGATGTCGGCGGGATCTATGCCAAGCACATCAAATGCGTCGATCAGCTTGCCAGCGGTTGGCATAAACTCTTGGCCAGCACCTGCATCAAACAAGATAGTGCGATCCCCACTTCGCAACAAAGTCACGTTGCAATCAGGTTCTAGCGTGTCGCCAGTAAGCCCGTATTTTGCCAAGATATCATCAGCGCCATCGGGTGGTGTTTCGCCCAAAGAAAAGCTTTTGGGCAGCACAAGGTTGCCGTCACTAAGCGTATCAAGGGTCACGCCGCCGGATTTCAGGGTTGTTTGCGCCCAAGCAACCGGGGGTAGCGCAAGGGATAGGCCTGCTGCTGCGCCGCGTTGAAGGGTTTGCCGTCGTGTCAGTTTCATAATCAAACTTTCATATTCGGATTATTGAATACTAAGGCAAGTTGGCTGGATATGGAAATCTTTTTCTTAGGTTGATCTGCAAATTTAACTCTTCGTTAATCGAAACGCGTCACCTTCGTGGATTATCAGACTGCGTTGGAATGCCAGTGCGTCGATTTGCAAAGAGGTTGATGCCCATATGTTAGACTTCCAAGGCGAGATCTTGATGCGCGCGGATCATTCCTTGCCATCAGAGACGATCCCGCGAAATTTCGGAAAAATAGCGTTTGATATCCTGCTTTCAGTGCTCTTGCTTGCGCCGCTGGCCATCGTTGCGATTGTTTTGCTTGCCGCGAACCCGTTTTTCAACGCCGGTCCGCTTGTTTTTCGACAGGTCCGCATGGGTCAAGGCTGTCAGCCATTCACGGCATTCAAGTTCCGCACCATGGCCGAAGATCGCCAGAACCGACGCGGCGCATTTGATGCGCTCGAATCCCACCGAATTACCGCTTTGGGTCGGTTCCTGCGAAAAATGCGGCTAGATGAATTGCCTCAAATCATCAATATTCTGCGCGGCGAAATGAGTCTGATCGGCCCCCGCCCTGACAGCTATGACCACGCCTGTGTCTATCTCAAACAGATTCCGAACTATGCTATGCGACACAAAACAGTGCCCGGAATTAGCGGGTTTGCACAAACGGAAGTGGGTTATGTGGACGGGCTTGATGGGATTGTACGCAAAGTGAACGCGGATCTTTACTACTTGAAACACGCGTCTTTTCGGTTTGATATGTGGATCGCTTGGCGCACCTTTTGCGTCGTTTTGGGCTGCAAAGGGACTTAAGCCCGTTCGCAATGAAAGATGCTGCTGGCGTATTGATACAGTGACGCCGCACTTGTTGCGCCGCCGTGCGCACGGTCGATCAACCACATTGTAACCGCAGTATTTTAGGCAGGTAGGGTAACCCTAAAGCGGAGAACCCGATGCCTGATCCATTTGATACTGACTATGTGAATTTGACTTCACCCGCCGTTGCCCATTATGTGATTTCACCCTCTGACACCCTTGATCTACCCGTGCGTCCGCGCGCGATCTATGTCAACACGTCTGGCACAGCCGTTTTGCAAGACAATGACGGCGAAGCATTGAGCTATAATCTACAAGCGGGGTGCGTGCTTTCGATCCGCCCGACGCGGGTCTTGGCGACAGGTACGACGGCGCAGCTTGTTGCGTGGTATTGATCCATGCTGGGCTTTGAACTTTCACCAAGCGCGCAGTCGGGGCTGCCACCAACGCCGCAGACATTGGCGGCTTTTTTTGATCACGGCGGGGGCGCGTCTGTTGCAATTGCGGCAGGTCTGGATGGTGGTCTGACAATCTGGAGCGAGGTGGGCGCGCAACATGCTGCTTGCCTTATCTTAGATAATGACGATCCAACAACGCGCTATTCCTGGCGCGAGACGCTGATCGCACCGTTGCGCAATGTCTATCCGGTCGGCGCGTTGACTTTGACGGGATCTTGGTCGCAGTTGCAATCGTCTGGATCTGGCTTGGGTGGCAGCTACACTGGCAACCGCGCGATCGGAAGCAGTTCCACGACCGCAACTGCATCCGCCACCGTCGGGCGCGACGCAGCTTACGATATCTGGGTGCATTATACGGGGCGTACCAGTGGCGGCTATATCAAGGTCGAAATCGATGGCAGGCAGGACGCGGTCAATGAAATCGACGATCCTGCCAACCTGGGCTTCAAGGCATTTTCCGCCTTTAGCCCAATAGATATGCAGCGCCGTCAAACGATAAAGGTCGCAAGCGGACTAAGTGGTGCGCACAATGTCACCCTCAGTTATGGGGCACCTGCGTCGCCGGGCGGGAATAGCATTCTGATTGAAGCAATCTCGATCAGCGCGGCACTTGCCGACCCCCATATCCTGCCGCCGCTTTGGCAACCAAATACGGCCTATGAGATGGGCGACGAAGTGCAGTTCGACGGCACATTTTATGCTGCGCGCGGCAATGGGACCAGCGGGCCAAACGCCCCGTCCCATACCAATGGCATCGCCTCTGACGGGGCGTTGGATTGGCGCGCGGATTTCCGGCCGACCTATCCGGAATTCGTGGCGATTGATTACGCGTCCGAGCGTGAGTATGCCGCACGTTTCGCAGTCGCTGGTGCGGTCACCGAAGTCGGTGGTCAAACCCATGGCAATGAGGTGTTAGAGGCGCGCACGATTGCCCTTGATAGCGTTGCTTGGGTACCGGAAACGGCTGGCAACGGGCTGAGTATTGGTACGGCGATTACCATTGTCGAAGAGACAACTTGGCAAACACAAGTGGGTGCAGAGGTGGCAACTTGCCAGCTTACGCGCAACATCACGCCCGCAGGTATTCGCCACGACGTGCAACTTGCGGGCATTGGTCCGCAAGCAGATTTCGAGTGGTTTTATGCAGGCATGTTGCCGATGGTGCATTGGGACGGTGAAAGTGCCACGACTGTTATCCAGACCGTCGCACAGGCGGGCGGTGATCCTGTTGTCTTGGCCGACTATGCAGGTGTGAACCCACCCAATGTCAATTTTGCTGGGGTGACCCGTTTGGGGCTATCTGGGTCGATTGGTGATGTCGCCATTCGGTATGGGCATGAGGCGGGCGCGCTGGCCTTGCAAGGCAACAGCTTGGTCGATTTTGCCGCATTTCTGCGACCAAACCTGGATGCACGCACCGCCAGTGGCAGCTTGGACTGGGCTGCTAAAGCTTACGTTGCAGCGGATCTGCAGGGTGGTTTGTCGCTTGCGGAAAATGACATTCTTGGATTTTACAGTCGCCATGTCATTGCCGTAACGTAGTTTGCCATGACGGGCCGCAGTGTTGCGGCCCAACCGCCCGGCGTTAGACGAGTTCCAAAGCCGCAACGCGCGAGCCAGAGATCGCAGCATAACGCTGCATCTTGCGCAGGCGTGTTTTGGTCAAAACCAACCCAATAGGCGCATCAGTTGCTTGTTCCAACATTTCCAGACCATGCAAGATTGCCGCGACAGGTGTCTTTGCCCATCTCACCGCGTAAATAACCGCGTCCGCGTAACGCGCCAAAAGCAGTGTCTCTGCTGCGGCCACAACTGGCGGGGCAAGGATCAGGATATGCGCGTAGGTCTTGCGCAGTGCCGCAAGGCGGTCGGCAAATTCTGCGTCTATGACGCTGTCCACGTTACCAATGCCCAGCAGATCACAGCCGAGTACCTCATCAAATGCGGTGTCAGCGCCGTTGACCAGTGTAGGAAAACACTGTGCACTTGTGCGATTTTCTGGGTCTGCATGAATGAGCAGCACCTTTTGCGCATCTGTGCTTAGTGCCCGCGCCATTACCATCGCGAGCGTGATGTGCCCTTCATCAGCCGTCGTCGCAGTCAGCAAGATCACTTGCGGTGCGTGGCCGTTCCCCGCAACCATCACCCCTACTTTCAGTTTACGCATGAGAGGCGAAAGCACTTGCGTGCCACCGTTCTGCAGCAAGCGCCGCAAGCGTTGGGCACTATGCAATCCATCTGGCATTTGCGCAAATACGGGCCTGCCGGTTTGTTGGCGCAGATCTTGCGGGTGCAACACACCTTTGCGGGTCAAATGCCGGATCGTGACCAACATGAGCCCAAGCAGGCTACCAACCGCACTGGCGACAACTACGATCAAAACCTTGCGCGGCCCGACATATTGCCCAGCAGTAGCAGGTGCCACAATGCGACTATCGGGGTATTCCAATCCGCGTTGTACACGCGTTTCTTGCAATCGAGCGAGGAACGATTGGTACAGAACATCCGTGGCATCCGCCTCGCGTTGCATTTGTTGCAGTGCCACCAAGCCGGTGGATTGCGCAGCCAATTGTCCAAGTAATCTAGCACGCCGTGCGTCTATTTCGCCGATCTGCGCGCGCAGTTGCGCGACTTCGGCCACTTCACGGACCGACGCGTTCGTCGTCTCGTCAAGCGTCGCAAGCGTGGTGGCGGCCCGCGCACGTTCTTCATCGATGGCCAAAACTGCAGCACTAAGGGTATCGAGACCATTGTCTTGTTGGATTTGGACCGTGGCAATCAGATCAGTGACGGCGATTTCTTGGCGTTCCAGTTGGGCGCGCAACGTCTCGACCCGATGGGTCAGCCATGTGATAGCTGCATCAGCGGCTGCATCTTTGGCATCGATTTGCGCGCCAAGATAGGCATCTGCTGTACTATTTGCGATGGCTGCTGCTTTGAAAGGGTCACCGCTACGTGCTGTAATTTGAAAGATGTAAGTGTCACGCGGACGATTGGCCGATAGCCTGCCGCGAAGGTTTTCTAGGGTTTTTTGTGCAATTGCTGTTTGGTCAGGGAAGGCATCGTTCGCGCCGGTAATCGCCTGCCGCAAACGCCCCCGAAAGGCATTGAGCGTGTAGGGCGAGGCGGGCGTCAGATAGCGGTTGAATTCGGGATCGCTGATCAGGTCTTGCTGCGTGATGACGCGGGCAAGGATGCTGTCAGAGGTCAGGATCTTTACTTCGGTATTCAGACTGGCAAGATCAGTCGCTGGATTGGGCCAATGTTGCGACACATCGCTCAACTGCGCGGGCTGCGCATCCATTTGTAATGTCGCGGTCGCTGCAAACTGCGGTTGCGCCATCTTGAACGCATAGTATCCGCCGCAGATGATCGCGATCATTGTCGTCGCAATGATCACCCATTTGCCGTGCCACGCTACGCGCAACATTCCCAACACATCCAAAGGTGGAATTTGATGATAGGGCAGAACTTCACTTGTTCCCATTTGTGCATACGTCTTGATCATATCGCCCCACATTCCTTTGCTCGGCTTTTTGCAGGGTTAAGGAAACATAAAGGAGTTATACTCGGAGTCCCGCAGAAGCCGAATTTGATGGCTTGACGGCTGGGTTTAAAACGATTCAGCTTTGCCCATGATCCGCCCCGGCTTTCTTTCCT
>Ga0208660_1000281_pt1 | contig 20481 bp, 14 predicted proteins | sample DEB08_DNA_13_FD_184527 | JGI IMG/M metagenome (GOLD analysis project Ga0208660, IMG submission 184527) | Aqueous microbial communities from the Delaware River and Bay under freshwater to marine salinity gradient to study organic matter... | ecosystem: Environmental > Aquatic > Marine > Coastal ... | reverse complement strand
CAAAAGAAAACAATCTAATTGTAGAAACCTTCTACAATTAGATTGTTTTCTTTTGCAAATTCATCCCAAGTAATAGCTCTTTCTTCCATTATTTTGTACCATGGAGAGTTGTCGGTATTCAGTTGGTTTTGAATTATAGGCATATAGTAAATTACAAAAAAAAACCCCAATCTTTTGGATTGAGGTTTTAAAACTTAAGATAAATTATACTTATTTAATTCCGTGCATCATTTTCTTAATAAGCGGAGACAATACAATTGCGATAGCTGCGAATATGAATGAAATGATTGCAATTTGACCAAATACAGTTGTGTAATTGAATAATGCAGCAGCACCTTCACTTGCATCAGCTGCAGGAGTTCCTGCTATAGATTTTGCAGCACTTGTAAGCCAATTGTCAGCATCAGCAGCTCCAGTGTCTCCATGTCCGTCACCTCCAATAGTTAGTTTAGAAATAATACCTGAGATATGGTGAGCAAATGCAGATGATAAGAACCAAACTCCCATCATAAATGCAACTAATTTTGCAGGTGATAATTCGGTTACTTTAGATAAACCTACTGGCGATACAAACAACTCTCCTGTTGTAATAAATAAGTATCCTAACATTAAGAATGACATAGCTACCATTCCATCAGAATCCATATAATTACTACTCATTGCAAAGATTAAGAATCCTAATCCTAATTGAGCAATACCTAATCCAAATTTCATTGGAGTATTTGGATTTAATCTCTTTTTATCTAACCATACCCACATCATTGAGAAAGGGATAGCAAATATCATAATGTATCCAGGATTAATAGAGTTTGTTTGAGCTGCATTAAGTCCTATTAAGTTTACATGATCTTGAGCAAATACAGTTAATGAACTTCCTGCTTGTTCGAAGAATGACCAGAAAATAGTAATGAAAAAAGTAAGTATTGCTACTACAATCAATCTTTCTCTTGTTACTTTGTCAGACTTGATACAAGTGTATGTCAAGAATATAATAACAAGAATCAATAAAGCAAATAACAAGAATGTCATCAATCCAGATTCTAAAGGAGAATCAGGAAATACTATATAACTATTTTGTTTTACTAAGAACGCAAACAAAGGAGCAGAAGCAAAAGCAAGAATATAAACAATGTGCTTAATATTTAATAAGCCAAAGTATTTTTTGTCTTTAAATTCAGCAGGTTGTTCACCTTGGTTTCCATAAACATTGTTTTTACTACCATTCCAAAAAACAATAACACCAGCAAGCATTCCAATTCCAGCAGCACCAAATCCATAATGCCAACCATAGGAAGCTCCTAACCATCCACAAACCAAAGGAGCGATAAAAGCACCAATGTTAATTCCCATATAGAAAATAGTAAAACCAGCATCTCTTTTTGCATCACCTTGTTTGTAAAGGCCACCAACCATTGTAGAAATGTTCGGTTTAAAGAAACCGTTTCCAATAATTAATAGTCCTAAGGATAGGAAGAAAATTGTTTTATCTTCAAAAGCCATAGTAAAATGACCTAAGGTCATTAAAAGACCTCCTAACATTATGGAGTTTTTATGTCCAATTAATCTATCGGCAATCATACCACCAATTGCTGGAGTGAAATAAACTAAAGAACCATAAGCTGCGTAAATTCCATATGCAAATTCTTTTCCGTCAGCTAAATCAGCAAATAATTCATTTATCAAATAAAGAGTTAATAAAGCTCTCATTCCATAAAAACTGAATCTTTCCCATAATTCAGCAAAAAATAAGTAAAAAAGCCCTTTTGGATGACCCATCATAGTTTGATGCCCTTGCCATTCATCTGCTTTGTCAATTATTTCATCCATTCTATCTGCCATAGTAGTTTGTTTTTAATTTTTTGTTAAGACTCTAAATTAAAACAATTTTTCATTTTCTAAGAGCAATTGACAAATAAATAAAGAGCCCGTTCTTAATAATCAACTATTATCGTATTTTTATTCCATGAAAAAAATAATTCTCTCTTTGTGCGTTATAGCAGGAATGGTTTCTTGTGATAATCAATACGAATCCAACAAAAATCAAATAGATAAAATGGAAACTAAAGATATTAATGATGTGCATTCTTATGCTCAGTTTGATCAAGCATATACCACTCATCTATTTTTGGATTTGGTAGCCGACTTTGATAAAAAGACTCTTACTGGAGTTGCAGCTCATACTATTCAAAATAACAATGCATCAGAAATTGTATTTGATATTAAGGATCTTAATATTGATAAGATTATCACTAATGATGAGGGTAAAGAGGTTAAGTTTGAAATAGGGGCAGAGGATAAAATATTGGGTAAACCATTAACTGTTCAAATTACTCCTAAGACTACAAGAGTTGAAATTTATTATTCTACTAACCCAACTTCGGAAGCAGTTCAATGGTTGTCGCCACAACAAACTGCTGATAAAACAGATCCATTTTTATTCACACAAGGAGAAGCTATACTAACTCGTTCTTGGATTCCTATTCAGGATTCACCAGGAAACAAAATAACTTACTCTGCACGTTTCAAAGTGCCAGATTCTTTAACTGCTGTGATGAGTGCAAAAACTACATCTCACAAAAATGGTGAGTTTGAGTTCGAAATGAATCAACCAATTCCTTGTTACTTAATTGCTTTGGCAATTGGTAAGTTAGAATATAAATCATTAGGAGCAAGATCAGGAGTTTATGCTGAGCCATCAATGATGGAAGCTTGTTATAATGAGTTTTCTGATTTAGAAAAAATGATAGATGCAGCTGAAGGACTTTACGGACCTTACGCTTGGGAGCAATATGACGTAATTGTATTACCACCTAGTTTTCCTTTTGGAGGAATGGAAAATCCAAGACTTACTTTTGCTACACCAACAATTATTGCTGGAGATAAATCTCTTACTTCACTTATTGCGCATGAATTAGCACATTCTTGGTCGGGTAATTTAGCAACTAATGCTACTTGGGATGATTTCTGGTTGAACGAAGGATTTACTGTGTATTTCGAAGGAAGAATTATTGAAGAATTATACGGGAAAGACTATGCAGATATGTTGTCAATATTAAGTTATAATGGTTTGTTAGCTGAACTAGAAGATTTACCTGCTCAGGATACTAGATTAAAGTTAGATTTAGAAGGAAGAAGTCCTGATGATGGTATGTCGGCAATTGCTTATGATAAAGGATGCTTTATGTTGATGATGATTGAAGAAAATATTGGAAGAGAGAAATTCGATCAGTTTCTTAATTCTTACTTTGACCATTTCAAATTCAAGAACCTTAATACCGAGGAGTTTTTAGCTTATATCAATGAAAAGTTACCAGAGGTTAAAAAACTAAATCTAGAAGAATGGATTTACAAGCCAGGTTTGCCAAGTAACTGTCCTAAGATAGTTTCAGCTAAATTTGATAAAGTTGATGCTAACTTTGAAAGTAAAATTTACTTAGAGAATCCAAGGTCTACTAATGATTGGACAACTCACGAGTGGTTACGTTTCATTGGGAAAATTGACACAAGTTGGTCTATTACCGATTTTGAACAAGCAGATAAATTATTTGATTTTACTAATTCTGGAAACTCAGAAATTGCTGCAGCCTGGTTTGAAAAATCGATAAGAGCAGATTATAAAATTGTTTATCCTCAGTTAGAAGCTTTTCTTGTTAAAGTTGGAAGAAGGAAATTTTTAACTCCTCTTTATAGAGCTATGAAAGAGACAGGTAATATTGAGACAGCAAGAAACATATACGCTAAAGCTCGTCCTAATTACCACTTTGTGTCTACTAACACAATGGATGCATTATTAAAATAAGTTATTGATTGAAACTAATTGAACAAAACATAAAAAGGTGGGTCATATTTGCTTTCGATATTTTCGGAGCACTATTTTCCTTGTTCCTAGCTTACGCTTTGAGGTTCGATTTTTTTAGTTCACAAAAAGACTTTTCTGACGAGTTTGCTGTGCTTTGGACTGCACTTCCAATTTTTATTCTAATAAGAGTTGCTTTGTTTTATTTTGGAAAAACTTACGCAGGGATTATCCAATATACGAGCACTCAGGATGCAAAAAGGATATTCTATGTAGTAACACTTGGGACAGTAATTTTTATCTGCTTGAGTCTTATTCGTTTTTATTTATTTGATAGAGTCTACTTTCTCCCAAGACCAATAATTGCAATTGAGTATTTACTTACTTTGTTTTTCATGATTTCGGTTCGTGTAGCTGTTAAGTTGCTTTATCACGAAGGAAGGAAAGACAAGCTACATACCGAGAACATCATTATTTATGGTGCAGGTGAAATGGGAAGTTTGGTTTTTAGAACATTTAATGAATCAACAAAGGTTCGTTATAATGTAGTTGCTTTTATAGATGACAACCCAAGTAAGTCTGGTAAAATATTACAGGGAGTAAAGGTTTATAATACTAGTAAATTAGAAGAAATACTTCAGTCCAAAGAGGTGGATAGCATTATTATTTCAATTCTTAATCCTAAAAACGAGAGCAAAAATAGAGTGCTTGATTTAGCTCTAAACAATGGAATTGATGTAATGAATGTTCCTCAGCTCGATAAATGGATTGATGGACAAATTAATGTAAAGCAAATAAAGAAAATTACTATTGAAGACCTTCTGGGTAGACAAGAAATTGAGCTTAGTAAAGATAAAATTGCCGAAGAATTATCGGGTAAAGTTATATTGGTAACTGGAGCAGCAGGTTCAATAGGGAGTGAGTTAATTAGACAATTAATTAAGTTCTCTCCAGAAAAATTGATATTATTAGATCAGGCTGAATCAGGATTGTATGATTTGGAGCAGGAACTAATTGAGCATTCTCATAACATGGAGATTGTTGTTGGTGATATTGCTAATTTATCTCGAATAGAAAGAGTATTTTCTTGGTATAAACCACAAATTGTTTTTCATGCAGCAGCATACAAGCATGTTCCATTAATGGAGAGTAACCCTTGTGAGGCAGTGGAAACAAATGTTCAAGGGACTAAAAATTTAGTTGACTTATCTGCTAAATATGAGATAGAAAAATTTGTGATGGTTTCTACAGATAAAGCTGTGAATCCGACAAATGTAATGGGAGCATCTAAGCGAATTGCAGAAATAATTGCTCAACACAAAAATGAAAATTCTAATACAGCTTTCATTACTACTAGATTTGGTAATGTACTAGGATCCAATGGTTCTGTAATTCCATTATTTAAAAGACAAATAGAAAAAGGAGGACCACTTACAGTTACTCATCCAGAGGTTACAAGGTTTTTCATGACGATTCCTGAAGCTTGTCAGCTAGTTATAGAAGCTGGAATCATGGGGAAAGGAGGAGAGATATTCGTTTTTGATATGGGCGAATCTGTTAAAATCATGGATTTGGCTACAAGAATGATAAAACTATCTGGATTTATCCCTGAAGAAGAGATTAAGATTAAAATTACTGGTTTACGTCCTGGAGAAAAGCTTTTCGAAGAAGTATTGAGCGATAAAGAATCTACAATGGCTACTCATCATCCACAAATATTGATAGGGAAAGTAAGAGAAGTAGAGCCATCTGTATCAGTAGATATTCAAGAGCTTATAAATTTTGCAAATGAGCAAAACAATGAGCAATCAGTAAAAATAATGAAGAAAATTATTCCTGAGTTTTTAAGTAAGAACTCTGTATTTGATAAATTAGATAGTAATTAATTACCCATGACAACAACTCAACAATCGGACGAGATAAAAGAATTAGAATCTAAAATAGAAAACCATATTGGGGCAGCTAGCTCTGTTGAATTAAATTTTAAATACCAAGAATTAGATAAAGAAATTAAGCTTGATGTTGTGACTGTAAATCCTATTCACAATCAATCTTTTTTGTTCCACTCTGTAATTGGATATAGTAAGGTAGATGCTTTACATAGGATGCTCGATTACATAAAGAACTACAAAGACAAAGAAAGCTCTTTTACTATTCAGTGGTCACTTAAAGAAGACTCTGGGCTTAATACTTCTTATTTTAGAGCGGCCAATTTAATGTCTGCAATCGAAAAATTTTATTTCGAAAGAGATGTGAATTCTACTGTGGTATTTAGTGTTGTATTAAATCCAATTTCGTAATGAAACCTGTTAAAACTATAAAAACTAAACTCCAAGTTAGGTTTAATGACCTTGATATGGCTGGTCACGTTCACAATTCCGAATATTTAAACTATTTTGAAATTGGACGAATAGATTTTTTCAATCAAGTAATTGCCAAAGATTGGGATTGGAAAAAACAAGGAATTCTTGTTGCCAGAAACGAATTAGATTACCTGAAACCAATTTATTTTCACGATAATATTTTTGTAGAAACTCATTGTGAAGACATTGGTAAAAAAAGTATCACACTGGGTTATAAAATCTTTAATGAAAAAGATGGAGTAAAGGAATTGTGCTCCAAAGGAAGAAGTATACTAGTTTGTTTCGATTTTAATAAAAAAGAATCTGTTGAGGTTTTCGATCAATGGAAATTGAATTTAGAACAATAGTTCCATTATATCATCAACAGTATTTAGTCCTTTGTCTTTGTTGTACCAAAGCTGTAAATCCTTTTTTATTTCTGCATCCACAACTCCATGTTCGGCTTTGTAATCAGCAATCATTTTTTTAGCAATACTTGGTCTTGGCCCCCATTTTTTAGTCACTTTGCCATCCTCAATTTGAATTAATTTAGGAATAGATTGATTTCCATTTGTTAAAAACTCATTAATTAATTCAGGATTTTCATCTCTCAATACCAGCTTAAGTTCAATGTTTTCATTTTCCTCAGCAATTTTATTGATAATTGGTATGTTCTGTGCGGCATCACCACACCAACCTTCGGTTAATACAACCCAAGTTACTTTGTTTTCGATTGTTTTAACTTTTTGTTTTACTTCTTCGTCAAGTTTAAAAGTTTTATCCAACCTTTTCATTCGGCTATTGTTCAATTTACTATAACCAACTAAAGATTCATCCCCATTTTTAGTAGTTGATTTGTTTTGGCCTAATAAATTAGCAACCAACTCTCTGTAATCATTGTATGTTAAAGATTCTGAAATCCCTTTTTCTAGATGTGTCATGTTTTGTTTTTTAATTTAACGAGTAATAATCTCAAATCTTACGATTCCTATTTTTAAAATGTTAAGACTATCTAAAAATCAGTGAAAGTCTTGTTACAACAGAGTTAATAGCTTAAATTCGTTACGAATTCAATATAAAGTCAATCAATATTTCAAGAAACAAAAGTGAAAAAAGCAGGAAAGTTTAAAAAAATATTGAAATGGATTGGAATTCCTTTGTTATTACTACTTGTAATTATCATAGCTCTGCCATTTATATTTAAAGGAAAACTGATAGAGATTGCAAAGCAAGAAATTAATAAATCAATAAATGCTACTGTAGATTTTGGAGATTTTGATTTAACCCTTTTTAGTTCTTTTCCTGATTTTAAGTTTGATATTGAAGATGTGTCGGTAACTGGAGTAAATGAATATGAAGGAGTTCAATTAGCTAGTATAAAAAACACCTCTATTAATTTAGATTTGATGAGTGTGATTTCTGGTGGAAAGATAGAGGTAAAGTCAATAGAGATAAATGAACCAACTATTAACATAATTGTAAATAAAGATTCAATTGCAAATTATGATATTGCTAAAACATCCGAAGAATTAGATACTATAAGTTCAGAAGATTCTGAACCATTGGAATATGATTTAGGTTTACAAAAGTTAACAATTACTAACGCTAATATCTCTTACAAAGACGCTATTTCAAACGTATCTTCTGTTGTTAAGAATATGAATTTCGATTTATCTGGTGATTTTACTCAGGATGTGTTCGATACTAAAACTAGTACATCTATTGAAGAACTTACCGTTACAGAAGGTGTAGTTAATTACTTGAATAAAACAAATGTGAATTTGGATGCTGAAATTGCAATAGACAAATTTGTAAAATACTCCTTGAAGGAGAACAGTCTTAAGCTAAATGAACTTGAACTTGGCTTTGATGGTTTTGTAGAAATGTTGGAAGGAAAAATGGCAATGGATTTAACTTTCAATTCCAAAAAGACTGATTTTAAAAGTATACTTTCATTGGTTCCTACAGTTTATTTAGAAGATTTTAGCTCAATTACTACTAAAGGAAATTTAGCATTAAATGGGAATGCAAAAGGTGATTTAGTAGGGGAAAGCTACCCGGCTTTTAATTTGAATATGGCTGTAACAGATGGATTTTTTAAATATCCTGATTTGCCTAACTCTGCCGATAACATTAATATTAAAACACAAATTAAACACCCTCAAGGTGATTTGGATAAGATGAAGATTGATGTAAGTAAATTACATTTGGAATTAGCAGACAATCCGATTGATGCAACTCTTAAAATGAGTACGCCAATGAGTGATCCTAAAATAGAAAGTAATATTAAGGCTGACCTGGATTTAGAAAAATTGAAGACAGTTGTGCCAATGCAAGAAAATGAAAAGCTGAATGGAATGATTCATGCCGATCTAAATTTAGCTGGAAAAATGTCAGCAATTACTGATGAACGTTACCAAGATTTTAAAGCAGATGGAGAACTTACAGTAAAGGACATGTTGTATGTGTCTAAGGATTTACCTTATGATGTAAACGTGAATGAAATGGAAATGATATTTTCACCTCAATTTGTAGATTTAAAATCTCTAGACACAAAAATTGGTAATAGTGATATAAAGGCTGTGGGGAAAATAGACAATATTTTACCTTACATTTTTAATGATGAGGTTTTATCTGGTAATATGATGATCACATCTAACAAAATGGATATTGATGATCTTACAAGAACAGTACCTTCTGAAGGAGGAGAACAAGCTGCTGAAACTGATTCTAGTTATGAGGTAATTAGAGTTCCTAAGTATTATAATTTAGCATTAACTACCGATATAAAAGAAATGATTTATGACGGGGAAACTATAAAAAACGTAAAAGGTAAAGTTGCTGTTAAAGACCAAATTGCGAACCTTACAGGAGTTAGTATGGATATGCTAGATGGTAATGTAATGCTAAACGGAAGCTATAATACTCAAGCTACAAATCCTAAAGTGAATTTTGACTACAAAGTAAATCAAGTTGATATTACTAAGACGGCTGCTTTTTTTGGTTCGTTTGAAACCATAGCACCTATTGCTAAATATTGCAAAGGAAAAATTTCTACCTCACTAAGCGTCAATTCAGAACTGGATCAAAACATGGAACCAATTTATAATTCAATTTCTGGAGGAGGAGATTTGTTTTCAAATAACTTGACTGTTTCTGGAGTAAAATCATTACAAAAAATAGCAGACATATTGAAGCTAGAAAGCTTGGCTACTCAAAATTTGAAAAAGTTGAATATGGCTTTTAAATTCACAAATGGAAGAGTGGTTGTAAATCCATTTAATATTAATATGTCAGGAATTTCCACTGCTATTAGTGGATCAACCGGTTTTGATGAAACTATTTCATACCAAGTAGATATGGATGTGCCAAGAGCAAAACTAGGAGCAAAGGCCAATGAAATTGTAGAAGGACTTTTAGGTAAAGTAAAAGTACCAGGTACTGACTTAAAATTATCAGCTATAATTCCTGTTAACTTCGAAATAGGAGGAACCGTAACTAAGCCAATAGTTAAAAACAACCTGAAGCTAAAAACTACAAATATTGTTACAGCCATTAAAGACAAGGTTGTGGATACAATTAAGAAAACGTTTAATAAAGAGATTGATAAAATAATGGCTGATGCTCAATTACAAGCTCAAAAAGTACGTGATGAAGCTAAAGTACAATCTGATAAACTAAGAGCTGAAGGGGTTAAGTTAACAAACCAAGCAAAAGTAAAAGCAGACGAAATTGCAAACCAAGCAAAAGTAAAAGCAGATGAAGAAGCTGCTAAGTTGGCTGGCAAGGGGAGTAATCCTTTTGAGAAGATTGCAAACGCTAAAGTTGCCGAAATAGCTAAAAAAACTGCTTATATAGAGATTGAAAAGAAGAAGAAGACGGCTTATACTAAAGCAGAACTGCCAACTACACAAGCTGAAGATAAAGCGACTAAGTTAGAAGCCGAAGCAGATAAGCAAGCTAATAAAATAATGGAATTAGCTGAGCAAAAAGCTAATGGACTTAAGCAATAAATATTAGGCATTATTGTTGTATTAGCAAGAGCAAAACATAACTATGAGATATTTTTTATTACTTTTTTTATTCCTCTCAATCGGAGTTGTGGCACAAGAAGAGTGCGAATTACCCGATAATGATGAGGTTAAAAAACTTTATGAAAAGGCGTTAGACAGAAAAAAAACTAAAGATCCAGCTAAGCGATATCAATACATGTTGGATGCGATAGAAGAGGATGATGCATGCGTTCCATGTTATTGGGAATTAGCAAAAAGGAGCTATTCTAAAGCAAGAAGAAACGGTTCATCCTACGATAAAGCAATTGAATATTACGAGCAAATATCTAATTTATGTCCCAATTATCATGCTGATGTATATTACTATTTAGGTTTAATTAATTTTCAAGAAGACAATTCCAAAGAGGCCGAAAAGTATTTTACACAGTTTGTTGAGTTTAAAGATAAAGACGAAGACAAATTTTCTAAAAATCATTTTGATAAAATAAAAGCAGCAAAATTTGCACTTCCAGAGCTTAATTTTAAAAACACTTTTTTTAATAATCCGGTTCCTTTTTTTCCAGTTTTAGTTGATAATGTTTCTACCGGGGGGGAAGAATATTTACCAATGATTTCGGCAGATGACCAGAGTATATTCTTTACTAGAGTATACAACAAGAAAGGACTTGGAGATATCGTAACTACAAGAGTAGAAGAACTAGTGTTAGCAAAAAGAGACAATCCAAACAGTAAATTTGATAATGGAACTGCACTGCCAAAGCCTTTTAATACTGGGCAAAATTATGGTGGAGTTTCTATTTCTATTAATAATAAGGAACTGTATTTGTGTGCTTGCGAAATGGTAAATGGATACAACAATTGCGATATTTTTGTCTCTAATTACGAATACAAACAAGACGAAAAAACGGGAAAGTATTTTTACGAATGGACTGAGATGAAAAATCTAGGTACAAATATTAATAGTAATTCAACTTGGGAGGCACAGCCATCAATTTCTGCAGATGGGAAAACATTGTACTTTGCTACAAGTCGTCCATCAACAAAGGGAATTGATATTTATTATTCCGAAAGAGATGAAAATGGAGAATGGGGAAAAGCTAAAACATTAGGTTCAGTAATAAACTCTGATGGTAACGACAAAGCACCATTTCTTCATACTGATAGTAAAACTTTATATTTTGCCTCTCAAATTGCAGGTGATAGGAGAGGAGCAGGAGATTATGACATCTTTTTTTCAAAACAAAATAAGGATGGAGTCTGGAGTGAACCAAAAAACTTAGGTTACCCAATAAATTCCAATAAGGCTGAAGATGGATTGATAGTTAATATTACTGGTGAAACGGCTTATTTTTCTTCTGGTAGATTAGCTAATGGAGCAGGAGGAAGAGATATTTATTCATTTGAATTACCTGAGGAGGCAAAACCTGATAAAGTAGTTTTGATGAAGGGGAAGTTAAAAGATGATGAAAATAATCCTGTAACTTCTGCCAAGCTGACTATCTCATTTCAAGATGAATCTAAAAACGAGGAGATTGATATTTCTTCGGATGATGGAAACTTTGCTGTAGCTATAAACATGGAGGACGAAGAAAAAGTAATTGTAACTTTAAAAGAAGATGGGAAAGGTTTTCAGTCACGACTAGTTCAATCTGATGAGGCTGTCGGTGGAGTCATTAAAGATAAAGATATAGTTGTAGAAGAAATTTCTGAAGGAACAGCATTTGTAATAAATGATATTCAGTTTGCTACCAATTCGTCTGAATTAGATGAGAACGCTCAACTTATACTTTCTAATTTTGCTAGTTATTTATCTGAAAACAAATTAATTGAATTCAAAATCATTGGTCATACAGATGATGTTGGAGATAATTCTCAAAACCTGAAGTTATCTTCAGATAGGGCTGAGGCAGTAAAGAATTTTCTTATTTCTGAAGGTGTTAAAGCATCCAGAATAACATCTGAGGGTAAAGGTGAAACTAAGCCTAAAGTGAAAAACACTTCTGAAGAAAACAGACAAATCAATAGGCGTACTGAGTTTTTAATTCTATCATTTTAATGAAATTAAGTAAAGCTGAATTATCTGATTTTCTTAATGAAAAGGTTGAGTTGTACAACAACCCAAATTTTATTGAGTCTGATCCAATTAGTATTCCTCATAGTTTTTCTAATAAAGAAGATATTGAAATTGCTGGGTTACTTTCAGCCACAATTGCTTGGGGACAAAGAAAAACTATTATTAATAATAGTTTTAAAATGATGGAGATGATGGATAATTCTCCCTATGAGTTCATTCTAAATCATGAGCAGTCGGATTTACAAAAATTAGAATCATTCAAGCATAGAACATTCAATAGTCTTGATTTATCTTTTTTTGTTACAAGATTAAAAGATATTTACAAAGTTCATGGAGGTTTAGAGAAAGCTTTTTCAGATGGCATTAAAAAAGAATCAGTTGATTGTTCAGATGCAATTGAAAATTTCAGGAATTTATTTTTTCATGAAGTAGGAGAGGAGAATCTTCGAACAAAAAAACATGTTTCTAGTCCTTATAAGGGTTCAGCAGCAAAACGATTGATTATGTACTTGAGATGGATGGTACGAGAAGATAATTGTGGTGTAGATTTTGGAATATGGAAATCTATTTCTCCGTCATTACTTTCATGTCCACTGGATGTGCACAGTGGAAATGTAGCTCGTAAACTTGGTTTAATCCAAAGGTCTCAAAATGATTGGAAGGCAGTAAAAGAAATGGATGAAACTTTAAGAATTTTGGATGCTAATGATCCAGCAAAATATGATTTTGCCTTATTTGGATTAGGAGTATTTGAAAAATTTTAATTGATAAAAAATTTTAATTTTTAGCTTTCGGACTTGAATTGCTTTAATCCGTTAAATAATTATCAAATAAAGCATTTTTTATCTCACACGTTTTAAATCAATTAGGTTTTTCATTGCTTAAAGTGTATTTTTTATTACTCCAATGACATTTAAAAATGTTAACTTTTTTGTTTCAAACCGTAATAAGAACACCCAACGGATACAAACTTTGACAAAAAACATATTACTGTTCTTATTATCTATATTGCTTTTTAGCAATATTTCACAATCATCTCACATTGTGTCTGCTGACATTACATATGAATGTTTAGGTAATAACTCGTACAAAATTAATCTGAAATTATATAGAAATTGTTCTGGAATACCTATGGGATTGTTTCAAATTGTAAATTATAACTCAGTCAGTTGTGGTGGAGGTGGTAACTTACTTATGATTCCAGATACGTCTTATGAGGTTTCTCAAGTATGTGATTCATTATTATCACAAACAACATGTAACGGAGGAACTTTACCAGGGATTGAAGTTTATATTTTTTCTGCCACAGTTACATTACCAAATTATTGTACCGATTGGATTTTTAAATTTGACGAATGCTGTAGAAGTACAAATATTAATAATCTAAGTCCAGGTTTTAGGTTTTATACTCATACAACACTTAACAATAGTGATAGTGTATGTAATAGCTCTCCAGAGTTTAAATCAATTCCAATACTGTACAACTGTGTTAACGAGCCTGTTAACTTTAATAATATTGCTTCTGATCCTGAAGGAGATAGTCTTTCATTTAGATTAATTCAAACTCACTGGTCAGCAACAGGAAGTATTCCTTATTCACCTGTTATCCAAACCCCTCAATCTCCTTTTCCAACAGTTTCTGGAGTAATTTTCGATTCTATTTCAGGTCAAATGTCTTTTACTTCTAACGCATTTCAGCAAGTTATAGCTACTATGCTTATACTTGAGTATGATTCGCTTGGTAATGTTAAAGGAACTCACATCAGAGATATTGAGTTTATAATTGTTTCATGTGCTCCACCACCATTTGTACCTAAAGTATCTGGTTATTTTTCTACACAACTTATAATTAACGCTTCTAACGGTTGTTCAGATACTACTTTTATGAATAGTGTTGTATATGTCCATACCAATCCTATTGCAGGGTTTGATGTAGATTTGGAGCTTGATAATTACATGGCTTTAAAAGTAGATATTGCAGATAATTCAGTCTATGGAACTTCAATAGTTTATACAATGGGTGATGGTTCAGTTTATACTATTCCAAATTTCTCTCATATTTATAAAACTACAGGTTCACAAGATATATGGCAAATAGTTACTAATGATTTTGGTTGTATAGATAGTGCGTTAAGAACTATTTACACAGAGATTTTGGGAGCTTATGTTCCAAATTCATTTACTCCAAATTCAGATGGGCTAAATGATGAATTCACACCAATTGTAACAGGTGATGAGCCTGCATTTTATAAGTTTATGGTTTACAATAGATGGGGAGAAATAGTGTTCGAATCCGAAACAGTAGGAGATGGTTGGGATGGAACATTTAAAGGAGAAAAGGCTCAGTCTGACACTTATGTGTGGACCCTAAGAACTGGGATGGCTGGTGTACCTGATCCATTAGATAAAAAAGGACACGTTACCCTAATTAGATAAAACGAACTTCTTTATTTTCTTCCAAAATAATGTATCTTTGGTTGATTATGACTACCAGAATTACTTTGTTTGCAGACGTTATTTTACCTCTGCCAATTCCAAACCTTTTCACTTATCGAGTTCCTCTAGAATTGAATGATTCTGTTGAGGTAGGTAAACGTGTTATCGTTCAGTTTGGGAAAAAGAAACGATACTCTGGAATAGTCAAAAATATTCACGAGACTCCGCCAAAAGCTTATCAAGCCAAGTATTTAGAAGATGTTTTGGATGAAAACCCAATCGTATTTCCTGAACAATTTAAGTTTTGGGAATGGATAAGTTCCTATTATTTATGTGCAATTGGTGAAGTAATGAATGCAGCTTTGCCATCAGGGCTTAAGCTTGTGAGTAAAACTAAAATCATTCTTAATTCGGATATTGAAATTGATGTCGATATCCTTTCTGATAAAGAATATTTACTAGTTGAAGCTCTTGGGATAAAAAACATTCTTGAACTAAGTGAGGTTGAAGGAGTTTTAGCAATAAAATCTACGTATCCAATTATTAAATCTTTATTAGAAAAGAACTACATTTTGGTTGCTGAACAGGTAAGCGAAAAGTACAAACCTAAGATTGAAAAATACCTTCGGTTGCCAGATGGATTTGGTGAAAAGCAAATTCATAATGCTTTTGACGCTCTAGAAAGAGCGCCAAAACAGCTAGAGGCTTTCATGATATTTATGCAATTGTGGGAACAAAAAAAAGAACCAATTTCTAAAAAGAAAGTAATTCTTCAAGCCAGTTCTAATTCCAATACCATAAAGCAACTAGTTGATAAAAAAGTAATTGAGGAGATTGGTTTAGAGAAATCTAGGATATTATCTAATCGAACTCAGGAAAAAATTGATTCATTATCTCCAGCTCAACAGAGGGCTATTGATGAGATAAAGCTCAGCTTTAAAGAAAAGAGTAGTGTTTTACTTCATGGAGTTACAGGAAGTGGAAAAACCGAAATTTACATTCAGTTAATTCAGGAAGAGCTAGAAAAAGGAAATCAAGTTTTATACTTATTACCAGAGATAGCCTTAACCACTCAAATTATTACCAGATTAAGAAAAAAGTTTGGAGATAAGATAGGAGTGTATCATTCTAAATATAATGCAAGCGAAAGAGTTGAGGTTTGGAATGAAATGCTAAAAGGAAAGGAGAGTAGATTCCAAATAATTATTGGAGCTCGCTCCTCAGTATTTTTGCCTTTTAGTAATTTAGGATTGACTATCGTAGATGAAGAGCATGATGCATCCTACAAACAACAAGATCCTGCACCAAGATACCAAGGGCGAGATGCTTCTATGTATCTAGCAAACCTTCATGGAGCAAAAGTGTTGTTGGGTTCTGCTACACCATCTATCGAAACATATTGGAATGCCAAAGAAGGTAAGTTTGGTTTAGTAACACTTACCGAAAGATTTGGTGATGTAAAAATGCCAAACATTGTAATTTCTGATTTACAAGAAGCTACCAAAAAGAAGAAAATGAAATCTCATTTTTCTCAGTTTTTAGTAGATAATATGCAAAGCTATTTAGATAATAAAGAGCAAATAATTTTATTCCAAAATCGAAGAGGTTATAATCCCTCATGGCTTTGTGAGGCTTGTGGTTGGGTGCCTCAATGCAAAAATTGTGACATAAGTTTAACGTATCATAAATACACACATCAACAAAAATGTCACTATTGTGGGTATACCGAAAAGCCGATTACTAAGTGCAAAGCCTGCGGAAGTAATTCACTAAAAATGCAGGGTTTTGGAACAGAAAAAGTAGAAGAGGATTTATCTCTATTCTTTCCAAAAAGCTCAGTAAAGAGAATGGATTATGATACTACAAGAAATAAAAATGGGTATCAAAATATTATTGACGACTTTGAACAAGGTGTAATCGATATTTTGGTAGGAACCCAAATGGTAACCAAAGGATTAGATTTTGATAACGTAGGAATTGTAGGCGTTTTAAATGCCGATAGTCTATTACATTATCCTGATTTTAGGTCATACGAACGTTCGTTTCAATTACTTACTCAAGTCGCAGGACGAGCTGGTAGAAAAGAAAAACAAGGTAAAGTAGTTATACAAACCTATTCTCCCGATCATCCTGTTATCCAAAAAGTAATTGATAACGATTACCATGGGATGTATGAGCAAGAGATTGAAGAAAGAGAAAAATACGGATATCCACCCTTTTATAGATTGATACAATTAACCATAAAACACAGGGAAAGAGAAAGATCGGAAGAGGCTGCAAATGAGTTAGGTAAATTATTGAAAAAGCAATTGGGAGCAAGGGTTTTAGGACCTGAGACTCCAGCTATTTCTCGAGTAAAGAATTTGTACATCAACCAAATCATTATTAAATACGAACGTAAAATATCTCCATTAAAACTTAAAACTTTTATTCAGGATACTGTAGGAAAATTTAATAATCAGCCTTATTATAAAAGTGTAAGAGTAATGATTGATGTGGATTTTTATTAATGTTAATATGTCCTTCATGAAAAATACTTAGCATTCTGTGAATTAGAATACTGTTTTCAAATTGTATTGAATCAAGGTTTTACGATATTTTGTATATTGTAATAAATCTTTACTCTTATGAAAGTATCATTATTTATCTCGGCTCTATTTATCACTTTTCTAACTTATTCTCAAAGCACCATTGGCAATATAGATTTCGAAGATGGTAATTTTAATAATTGGACTATTATAAACGGGACAGTATTATTACCATCAGGTCATGGAGCAAGGCCTTTTTTGTTTTCTAGTTTTGGTGCAATAAATGGAAGTAATTATAATACAGCTAGTCATTTTATAATCAACACTCAACAAAACGATCCTAATGTACCTTTAGTAAAAACCTTATGTCCTTTTACTGGATCTAATTCAGTTAGGCTTGGTGACTTAAATGGGGGAGCAGAAGCAACAAGAATTGAACGAATTGTATCAGTAAATACAACTGATACCTTGTTAGATTTTTTCTTTGCTATAGTAATGCAAGATCCTGCCCATCCTCAACATGAACAGCCTTACGTGTTTATAGAAGTATATGATTCAAGTCAAGGAGCTTTAACATTAATAGATTCAATTTTTATTCTTGGAGGAGATTCAATTTTAATTCCAGACACTAATACATCATCATATAAATATGTAGACTGGAGCCACAAACAATTTAATCTAAGCCAGTATTCTGGACAAAATATTTTATTAAGAATTACTAATGCAGATTGTGGCTACAGTGCACACAGTGGTAGATTGTATTTAGATTTTTCTATGAATCCTAAGCGTAGGTTTTTATCATTAGGTTTATGCTTTCCTGGTGATATAGTAAGTTTTAGAGGGAGTAACTATAATTCTCAAGGAGTTTTTAGAGATACCACTTATACAGGGATGAATATAGACAGTATTTTTACTTTGGTTCTTACAGAATCTTACCAAGAGCCAATTGGACCTAGCTTGGCAAGTTTTGATATTTGTTCTCCACCAAATTATACTATTAACTGTAATGTAGTTAATCCAGGAAAAACCAGTACTCAATACAATTGGGTAGTTAATGGTGTTGTAGTTCAATCAGGATTAAGTTCTTCAATTAATCATACTACAAGCACTGTTGATACTCTTTATTGTGAAGTAACAGCATATTCAAGTTCATGTAGTATTACAGAATATAGTGACACGGTAATTGTTGATCCTTTTATCTCTCTTCCAAGTGTTAATCTTTCTCTACTTGGTTCGGATTTATTAGCCTCTGTTTCAGGAGGAATACCTCGATACTATTATTCTTGGAAGGTAAATTTTTCTACTCTTAGTGTTACTGATTCGATTTTGTCTCCAACACTTAACGGAAACTACTATGTAACTATCACTGATGCTAATGGTTGTAAAACTATTGACTCTTTAATGGGATATAGTTCTGGGATTGATGAGTTAACTGGAGATTTAAACTTTAATTTCTACCCAAACCCAGCAACAAACTCTATTTATTTACAATTAAATGGTGAGCAAGGAACAATAGAAATATTGGATGCTCAAGGGAAATTAATTCAAACTAATACTGTAAATCGTGATGGAGAATTAAATATTGAAGACCTTGATAAAGGAGCTTATTTAATTAGGTTTATCTCTGAAGAGGATAAAGTTATTATTAAGAAGTTATTAGTAGATTAAAATTCATTTAATTACAATTTTAACGATCGGAGTAAGAGTTAATTCTTACTCTGATTTTTAGTTTTTGAACCACATTAATTGTAATTTCAAGACGAATTAAACGTCTTATAATTAAAGATTACTGAATGGATTTCTACATAAAAAAAATGAACACTTCTTACGATAACGATACAGTCGATTATTATTTGGGAGAACAACAAATACATGTTAATGAGTTAATTGGAAACGAAATTGAGTTTAAATACTCTGGTGAGATTAACTGTACAGTTTGTGGTAAAAAAACCAAGACTAGCTTTGGTCAAGGGTTTTGTTACAATCACTTTATGAATTCTCCGCAGGCTTCACCTTGTATTATTCGCCCAGAATTATGCGAAGCTCACTTAGGAAAAGGTAGAGATGTAGAATGGGAACAGAAATATCACAATGTAAAACATTATGTGTATTTGGCCGTATCTAGTGCTGTAAAAGTGGGTATTACTAATGGTCAAAATTTGCCATACAGATGGATAGATCAAGGAGCAAGCTCTGGAATTATATTAGCCGAAGTTCCCTACAGAAGATTAGCTGGAGATATAGAAGTTGCACTTAAAGAGCAATTCACAGATAAAACCAATTGGCGAAAAATGTTGACTAATGATGTAATTAGTGGAGTAGACTTAGAAGAAATTAAATGGGAGTTGGAAGAAACTCTACCAAGTGATTTAAGTCAATATTTATCCGAAGAAGATGAAATTACTGAGATTAATTATCCGGTACTGGATTACCCAACCAAAGTAACAAGCGTTAACTTAGAGAAGATACCACAGTTCAGAAAGAAGCTGATGGGAGTAAAAGGACAATACTTTTTGTTTGATGATAACACAGTAATTAATATCAGAAAGTACACAGGTTACAACATTGAAATAAACTTTTAATAATGCCGAAATTACTAATCTACATAGAAGTGAATAATCCTGACGAAGTGATTGCCAATGAAAAAGGAAAGCTTATTGGATTGGCTTCAAAACTTCTTTCAAAAGAGAATAGAAAAGTAAGAGTAGAGCAACAGGTTTTTGAAGCTTTACACGAAGAGCTTGGAGAAGGAATAATGAAAGAGCTTGATAAAAGAGGAATTGATTCGGATATTAAAGTAGAAATAGTAGAGTAAATTAAGATTATTATGGCACATTTTACCCCAGATTTTTTAGAATTTTTCAAGGAGTTAGCTCCAAATAATAACAAGGATTGGTTTGATGAAAACCGAAAGCGTTATCATGAAAGTATTAAAAAGCCTTTTGAGGATTTTGTAACTGCTATGATTAACGAAATGCGCAAAACGGATAAGTCATTAAATATCACTTACAAGGATTGTATTTTCAGAATAAACCGAGACATACGATTTGCAAAAGATAAATCGCCTTATAAATTGAATCGTTCTGCAGCAATTGCTCAAGGGGGAAAGAAAGATCATGCGAGCCCAGGATTATATTTCGAAATTACTCCTGAACATGTAAGAGTGTATACAGGAATTCACGGGCCAGATAAAGATCAATTGTTAGCCGTAAGAGAAGAGATTGCTGACAACCAGAAAGAGTTTGATAAAATCATTAACGAAAAGAAATTCAAGAAAGTTTTTGGAGAAATA
>Ga0208660_1000261_pt1 | contig 21124 bp, 24 predicted proteins | sample DEB08_DNA_13_FD_184527 | JGI IMG/M metagenome (GOLD analysis project Ga0208660, IMG submission 184527) | Aqueous microbial communities from the Delaware River and Bay under freshwater to marine salinity gradient to study organic matter... | ecosystem: Environmental > Aquatic > Marine > Coastal ... | reverse complement strand
GTGAGACAAGCGAGGGGGGTGCATGGGCCATGGGGGGGGTATACGTACGTTATATATGTACACTGCAACACACGGGGTTTTTCATTAGGTACAACCATGACGTGCATACAGATTAACAACATATTCCACTTTTGTAATGTAATAAGAAGTAACATTATTGAGCTATAAGTTGAACTAGGTTCACGTTTGGCCCATGGTATGTTACACTTTGTGGGTATCTTGATCACGAATTGTTACAGTTGATCACTTTTTGTTACAAGTAGTACATTAGCTGTTGACTCATGTGCTCCCTTTTGATATAACTTGGGGGATAAAGGGGGCTTAGTTAAACTATAAGTTAAGACTAAAGTGTTTAAACATAAAGAAGTATAAACATAAGTAGTTTAACAATAGAGTTTAACTAAGATTATAGTAACTATAATAGTAAATAACTAAAGTAGTATAGACTACATAGTTAAACTATAGATACCATACCCATTCTAGTTCAAACTACCTTGGTCCAAATGCTTACAAGCTTAGACTACATAGTTAAACTAACATCCTAATAGTATGTATACATTACAATCTGTAACAATCTGTGATAGCTATAGTATCCAAACACTGAGTTTGCGACCCTTCATAATCTGTGTTGTCTTATCTTACTCCAATAATAAAATATATAGGCATTGACAAACATGCAAAAGAAAGTACAACTAGATCCATCTGATGATGTGTTGACTACATTTTATAATGCACTTGCTGGTGGAGACTCCAGAAGTCTACGTAACATCCATATCCCTAGATCAGATGTTTTTTATGTTAGGGAAGCCATCCGTGATCAAACTGGTGTAACTTACACTCTAGATCATGTAGAGAGAGCTATGTACTTAGAGGGTCATCTACATCGTAGAGATGTACTAGATCCTGACAGAAAGAGATCTTATGCCGACAACCCCACAGAAGAAACCTAAAGCTAAGCGTGATTACACACTGAGTGGTGAGGGTAAGTACGACAAGTCTCCTAAGCGTATGGCTGATAACCGTTCTCGTAAGAAAGCTCGTTATGCTATGGAGAAGGGTGGGGTAGTTACCAAGGGTGATAACAAGGATGTTGATCACAAGGACGGTAACCCCCGTAACAATAGCAAGTCTAACCTTCGGGTACAGACACCAGCTAAGAACCGTAGTATCCCCCGCAATAGTAAGGCAGGAAAGAAATAATGTTGATGAAGCCTCTTAGTATTATGGGTCTAGTAGAAGACTTGGATATACCTACTACAGCTGAGAACAAGTCCATTGGTGAATGGCTCATGAAAGACTGGCATCTAGGTCCAGAGGAAGCTAGTGCTGATCCTAAAGCTAATGCTCCTTACTGGAAGACTATGGCATCTGTATTTAATGTTGAAGTAGATCAGGCTCGTAGACAACTCTGTGCTAACTGTGAGTACTTTGATGATAAGCCTTCTACATTGAAAGCAATGGAAGCTATTCCGTTTAACTCTTTTGATGCTGATGGTGGTGGTAGAGGATTCTGTAGTCGCTTTGGGTTTATCTGTCATAACCTTCGTACTTGCCAGGCTTGGGAAGGTGAAGATAGTTGTGGTGAGGAAGACTAGCATGGCTAAAGACCCTAGACTTACTCGTGCTGGTGTATCAGGCTTTAACAAGCCTAAGCGTACTCCAGACCACCCTAAGAAGTCCCATGTAGTTGTAGCTAAAGAGGGTGACACCATCAAGACTATCCGCTTTGGTGAGCAGGGTGCTTCTACAGCAGGTAAGCCCAAGTCTGGTGAGTCGGACCAAATGAAGAAGAAGAGAGCATCATTCAAAGCTAGACATGGTAAGAATATCTCCAAAGGCAAGATGAGTGCAGCTTATTGGGCTGACAAGGAGAAGTGGTGATATCTGATGCCAAGTTCTAAGAATTGCAAAAGAGATTAACGCATAAAACATATCTACACAAAGGAAGAAATGAAATGAGAATTACACCCCAAAACGGACCTAAGCCTCGTGGTGTTGGCCCTAAGCCTAAGTCCCCTACGCCTCGTGGTGTTGGACCTAAGCCTAAGTCCCCTACGCCTCGTGGTGCTGGACCTAAGATGGTTAATCCAGGTATGGGTCGTCCAACTCCTGGTCGCCCTAAGCCTCGTGGAGCTAATTCAGGTATCGCAGCAGCAGCAGCAGCATCGGGCGGCCCTAAGCCTCGTGGTGCTGGAGGCAAACCAGTTCGTCCAGGTATGCGTCGTCGGTAATCTAAACACATAAGGGTAAGTAATATGATCTTTAAGAACTATGAAAAAGAGTTGAATAAAGTCTGTTACTTTATCTCAGCTGATCTGGGGTGACATGCCTGTACGTAAAGTAAAGGGTGGGTTTAAGTGGGGTACTACTGGTAAGGTGTACCCTACTAAGGCTGAAGCACTGAAACAGGGTAGGGCCATAGAAGCCTCAAAGAAATCAAAGTAACAAAGAGAGCATTAAACAATGGCAACATCTAAGTTCGGTAAGGCTTTCGCAGCCGCCCGTAAAGAAAAAGGCCCAGGTAAGACATTTACTTTTGAAGGTAAGTCGTACAGCACTAACATGGCAAGTGACAAGAGTTCTGCTCCTACGTCATCCCCACGTCCTACTGCCCGTCCAACTAAGAAGGCCCCACCTATGAAGGGTCGTCCTGATAGTGCTCCACGTGTATCTGATGCAACAACAGTAGATCGTCGTTGGGCAGATGCAAACGCCAAGCCTAGGGCAGAAGAATCTAAGCCTAAAATGGAAGTAAAGACACCTACTTCTAGCACAACTCGTCCACAGGCTCGGCCTACAGCTGCACCAAAGTCATCCCCACGTCCTACCGCTCGTCCACAGCATATTGGTATGACAGCAGTTAACAACCTCTCTTCTGGTTCTAGCAATGCTCCACGTGCTACTTCTGATGCTGCACCTAAGGGTCGTACAGCTCCTGCTCGTGCTACACGTCCTGCTGCTACAGATCGTAACTTTACTTCGCCTACACCAAGCTCCTTCCCAACATATATGCAGTGGCGCAAGAAGAATGCTGGTGGTATCGTAGCTTATAACGCTGCAAAAGATAGACAGACAGGGCGTTAAGCACAATGGTTATGGTAGCACCAACTAAACCTCATAGGGCTATTACATACAACGTGTCCTGTGAGGTAGAAAACCAGCAGTACGCTTTGTATACTTGCCCAGCTAATGCTTCAGCTAGTATGAATCTCTTGTATATTGCTAACGCAGATGGTGTTACCGACATTGCTGTAACTTGGTATAGAACTCGTTACAATCAAACATTCCAGATCATCCAAGGTAAGAACTTTGCTTCTGGTGCTACTTACCAGTGGGATGGCAATGCATACATTGTCTTTGAACCAGGTGACATCATGTACATCACAGCTTCAGGTAATGCTCATCCTAACATTGATGCTTTATGTACAGTAGTAGAGACATTTATCCCTGTAGGGTAATAACAGGGTTGCAATATTAACATTACTCATGTAAGGTGTTATAACGTATAACTGTGTTTGTGATTAACACAGGAGTACCTTCACATGACTAACCTATTCAAACGTATCTTGGCTGCAATCATCAAAGCTAAGCAAACACAAGCAGATCGTATTATTCTTCAGATGCGCTGTTCTCAAGCCTATAGAGAATTGCTTCGTATGGATGAAAGAGAACTAGCTGATATTGGAATCCATAGAAACGATATCAAGAGGGTAGCCTATGACAAAAACTTTAACAGATAAACAACAGAAGTTTCTTGAGGTACTCTTTGATGAGGCTCAGGGTGACTTTGTTCTAGCTAAGCAGTTAGCTGGCTATAGTGATGCTACACCAACTCGTGGTATTGTAATCGCTCTAGAAGAAGAGATCTTTGATGCTACAAGGAAGTACATTGTACAGCTTGGCCCTCGTGCTGCTGCTGCCTTTGGTAATATCCTTGTAGACCCTACCCAACTGGGTGCAAAGGAACGTATGGCTGCTGCTGGACAGGTACTGGATCGTGCTGGTGTAGTTAAGACTGAACGTATTCAGGTTGAAGCTGCTGGCGGTCTATTTATCCTACCACCAAAGGATAGATCTGCGGATGACGAAGACTAATAATGGACGGATAGACTTGGGCTACTGGATGTTGCCCAAGCCTGACTTTCAGAATAAGAGATGGGAAAGAATCCCACGATTAAACATCAGGTACATCCCTTTTGGGTATGTAGTTGATCCAGAAGATGATAGATGGCTAAACCCTGTTCCCAAAGAGTTAGAGCTTTTAGAACAAGCTAAGAAGCACGTTAAGCAGTATAGTTTAAGAGAAGTTGCAGCTTGGTTAACTACTCAGTCGGGTAGACCAATATCACACATGGGACTAAAGAAGCGCATAGATGTCGAAAGAAAACGTAGGTCAATTATTGCAATTAAACGCAAGCTTGCCAAGTGGCTCGAAGAAACGATTGCGCAATACGAACAGCTCGAAAAAGAAAGAGTCGGTGCCTTCACCATCACTAAAGGAAGAACCGAAGAAGGTTGAACCTAAGAAAGTACCAGCTCAAGTCTTACCTCCAGAGTATGATGTAGAGCAAGCACAGAACATTGTCTTTGCTGCTAACCCTGGTCCACAGACTATGTATCTGTCTTCTAGTGAGCGTGAGGTCTTGTATGGTGGTGCAGCGGGTGGTGGTAAGTCTTATGCTACTCTAGCAGACCCTCTACGTGATCTTGGTCAGTCTGACTTCTCTGGCCTACTAGTACGACATACTACAGAAGAACTACGTGAGCTTATCCAGAAAAGCCAAGAACTATATCCTAAAGCTATTCCTGGTATTAAGTGGTCAGAGCGTAAGTCCCAGTGGACTACCCCACGAGGTGGCAAGATCTGGATGTCTTATCTAGACAGAGATTCTGACCTTATGCGCTATCAAGGCCAAGCATTTAACTATATTGCTTTTGACGAACTTACACAGTGGGCTACTCCTACAGCTTGGAACTATATGCGATCTCGTTTGCGTACAGCTTCACCTACACTAGGTAAGTATATGAGAGCTACTACAAACCCTGGTGGTCCTGGACACGCTTGGGTTAAGAAGATGTTCATTGACCCTGCTACACCAGGAAAGTCATTCTGGGCTACTGATATTGAGACTGGTGAGACACTAGCTTACCCCAAAGGTCACAGCAAAGAGGGTATACCCCTATTTAAACGTAGATTTATCCCTGCTAGTTTGTTTGATAATCCGTACTTGAGTGATAGTGGTGACTACGAAGCCATGCTATTGTCTCTTCCTGAGCACCAACGAAAGCAGTTGCTTGAAGGTAATTGGGATATTAACGAGGGTGCAGCGTTCCCTGAGTTTAACCGTAGTATACATGTGGTAGAGCCTTTTGATATACCTAAGGGATGGGCACGATTTAGAGCAGCAGACTATGGCTACGGTAGTTATACGGGTGTTCTATGGTTTGCTGTATCTCCATCTGAGCAACTCATAGTTTATCGTGAGTTATACTGCAGTAAAGTAACTGCTACAGATCTAGCAGATATCATCTTGCAACTAGAGTCTGAAGATGGTAGTATCCGTTATGGTGTGCTTGACTCCTCTCTCTGGCATAAAAGAGGTGATACTGGACCTTCCCTTGCTGAACAGATGATCCACAAAGGGTGTAGATGGAGGCCCTCTGATAGATCTAAGGGTTCTCGTATTGCTGGTAAGAACGAAATACACAGAAGGTTAAAGGTAGATGAGTTTACCAAAGAGCCTGAACTAGTTTTCTTTTCATCCTGTACTAATACTATTGCGCAGATTCCTAGCATCCCACTAGATAAGAACAATCCTGAGGATGTTGATACTAAGTCTGAGGATCACCTTTATGACGCACTGAGATACGGTATCATGACAAGACCCCGCAGTAGTTTGTGGGACTACAATCCAAACACACAGCGATCTGGCTTTCAGTCTGCTGACCCCACTATGGGCTACTAACAAGGACTAACTTATGGACCCTCTAGATTTTGATCCTACTTACGAAGAGAATATTGAATCTACTAACTCGTCTGCTCTCGAAGATATTAAAGAGGGTGATACCACAGACCCTAAAGCTGGTTCTATTATTAGTTTCATTGAAGCAAAGTACAAGAAAGCTGAAGATGCTCGTACTTCGGATGAAACTCGTTGGATGCAGTCTTACAGAAACTATCGTGGTCAGTATGGCCCTAATGTACGTTTCACTGACTCAGAACGCTCCCGTGTATTTGTAAAGGTCACCAAGACAAAGACCTTGGCAGCTTATGGTCAGATTGTAGACGTACTGTTTGGTAATAGTAAGTTCCCAATTACAGTTGATCCAACAACACTCCCTGATGGCGTAGCAGAGTCTGTACACTTTGATATGGACCCAGCTTCTGAGCCAGGCACGGCTACTATGCGTGATACGTTTGGTCCCCTCTTGTCTGGTGAGAACAAGCTGCTCCCAGGTGAGACTACCCAAACACTTCGTGAACGTGTTGGTGCTGCCTTTGCCAAACGTCTAGCACCTGTGCAAGAAAAGATCATTGACGGCCCAGGAACGCTGCCTACTAGTGTAACAGTTCATCCTGCTCAGGTTGCAGCTAAGAAGATGCAGAAGAAGATCTATGATCAACTGGAAGAGTCTGGCGCTAACAAGCAGCTCAGATTGACTAGCTTTGAGTGCGCTCTGTTTGGTACAGGTGTCATGAAGGGTCCATTCGCTATCAACAAAGAGTATGCTAGATGGACGGATGAGGGTGACTATGATCCCATCATCAAGACAGTACCATCCACAAGCCATGTCTCTGTGTGGAACTTCTACCCTGATCCAGATGCATCTAACATGGATGAAGCAGAGTATGTCATTGAGCGTCACAAGATGTCCCGTTCACAACTTCGTGCTCTAAAGAATCGTCCCTTCTTCCGTGGTACTGCTATTGATGCAGCTATGGATCTTGGTGAGTCCTACCTTAAGAAGTGGTGGGAACAGGAGATGGAAGAGTCTGAGAATAATAGCAAGTCTGAGCGCTATGAGATCCTAGAGTTCTGGGGTTATGTAGATAGTGAAGTACTGAAAGACCATGACATCAAGATCCCAACAGACCTTAAGAATGCTGATCAACTTCAGGTTAACATCTGGGTATGTAATGGCAAAGTAATCCGTTTGGTTATGAATCCATTCAAGCCTATGGTTATTCCTTACTATGCTGTACCTTACGAGATCAACCCATACTCATTCTTTGGCATTGGTATTGCTGAGAACATGGATGACACTCAAACACTCATGAATGGCTTCATGCGTATGGCTGTTGACAATGCTGTACTTTCTGGTAACCTGTTGATTGAGGTTGATGAGACTAACCTTGTCCCAGGCCAAGACCTCACAGTATACCCAGGAAAAGTATTCCGTCGTCAGGGCGGTGCTCCAGGTCAGGCTATCTTTGGTACACAATTTCCTAACGTAGCAGCACAGAACATGCAATTGTTTGATAAAGCTCGTGTACTAGCAGATGAGTCTACAGGCTTCCCGTCATTTGCACATGGTCAGACAGGTGTATCTGGTGTTGGTCGTACAGCTTCTGGTATCTCTATGCTTATGGGTGCAGCTAACGGTTCTATCCGTACAGTCATCAAGAACGTAGACGATTACTTGATTGGCCCTCTTGGTAAGGCTTTCTTTAACTTCAACATGCAGTTTGACTATGATCCTGAGATTAAGGGTGACTTGGAAGTCAAAGCCTCTGGTACAGAATCCTTGATGGCTAATGAAGTACGTTCCCAGCGTCTTATGCAGTTCCTTCAAGTTGTACAAAACCCAACACTGGCTCCCTTTGCTAAGATGGATTACATTGTACGTGAGATTGCCGTTAGCATGGATCTTGACCCAGATAAGGTTACTAACAGCATTGCTGATGCCGCTATCCAAGCAGAGATCCTTAAGGGCTTCAAACAGGAGGCTCAGCCTATGGCTACTGCTCCTGAGCAAGGTGTGGCAGGTCCAGAAGGGATGGGGCCACAGGGTACCGCTGACATGAGCGGAGGGGGTGGTGGTCAGATTGGCATTGGTGGTGCCGCTGCTCCTGGTACTCCTGGTTTTAGTGGTAATGTACAGCAATGAGCCAATTAAAGAAATTAGTTAACGATAAACCCCTGTGGGATAGCTTCTGTGAAATGCTAGAAGTTGAACTAGAAGATACCCACAGGAAGTTAGAGCAAAGTAAAGACCTTCATGAGGTGTATAGAGCACAGGGTGCAGCATCCATGTTACACAGACTTCAGAAGCTAAGGGATAGAGTAAACGGCGCTAGATCGGAGAAACCATAATGGACCCTAAAGACTCATGGGATGTCTACGATCAGACAGAAGAAGTGATAGCAGGTGGTACTCCTAGTGAGTGGTCTGCTTATACAGACAAGTTGGTTAAAGATACTAGACCTTTAGATGACATTACTTTCAGAGATGCAGCCACTTTTGTAGCAGAAATGACACCTGTTGTGGGTGACGCTATGGCTGCTAAGGATGTCTATGATGAGCTGCAAAAGGAAGAGCCAAACTACTATCTAGCAGGTGCCTTAGGAGGTGCTACTATTATAGGTCTTGTTCCTGGTCTAGGGGATGCTGCTGCAGCTGCTATTAAGAAGGGTGCTAGAGAGTTTTTTAATAAAGGTAAGAAGGTTTTAGGCCATGTACCTTCTCCCAATCAGACCCCTACAGGTAGCACACTAGGTGATCCAAGAGATGTGTCATCGGAAGATTTGTGGGCAGGTTCAGTTTGGGCTGACGAAGTAAGCCTTACCCCAGAAGAGGGTTTAGCTGATCTGAAAAAGGATTACTTAGGCAATCTTGCCTATCCTTCTATGCAAGAAGCGGCTGCTAATAAGTTAAAAGTCTTGGAGGGTTTTTCTGATGATGCTCTGCTTGAGGTCGCAAGAGATCTGCCTCACTTTAAAGACCCTAACTACGAAGATTACATACAAACAAAAATAATGGACCCAGCACGGGCTGCAGGTGTTTCATCTGGTGACACACATGACCTTATAATGGACTTAAGTTCTTACTTCCCAGAAAAAGCAGATCCAAACCTTGCCACGTTAACTACCAGACCACTACCATACAAAGACGAGATTGGTAGGCCATCTTTCTCTCGGCCTAGGACAGAGGCAGACCAAAGAGCGGAAGATTTAGGTTTTTCAGATACTGTCTACCACACTTCCAAATCCCCTGACGACTTTACAGAGTTTGACCCTTCTTATACTGATCCTGAGGGGGGTACCAAGCTTACTCAAGATATATTAGGTGTACACGTTGGTACTCCTCGTGCTGCTGCAGAACGTGACTATTATACAGGTGGTAATGGTGGTGCTACGATGGAACTACGAGCAAGAACGGATAAACCTTTTACAAAGGAGATGGCGGCAAGGCTTTTAGGTAAGAAAACAGAAGAGGTTTTTGATAACGCAACGGACACCTTCTCTGAAGAAGAGTTAGGAAAATTCATATCCGACTATGAGTGGAAAAAGTTTGATGGCTCCAACAGCATCTTACCTGATAGAACAGAGACTGCAGTACAGCTAAGAAAAGATATAGCAGAGCAAGGTTTTACCCACATACCCTATACCAATAATATTGAAGACCCAGGCAGTACAAGCTTTATTATGTTAACAGACAGGCCAAAGGATAGTCCTGCAGTATTAAGAGACGCTAGAGCAGAGTTTAATCCAGATAGAATAACCAGCGGAGACTTAAGATTTGCTGAAGGTGGTCTAGCTACAAATCAAGGAGAAGTAGATACAATGAATAATATGTATGAAGAAGGTGGCTTGGCTACGGATGGAATGGCTATTGATCCTGTGTCAGGCAACGAAATCCCACTAGGTTCTAATGCCTCTGACGTAAGGGATGACATTCCAACAAACCTTTCTGAAGGTGAGTATGTTGTACCTGCTGATGTACTTCGCTACTATGGTGTTAAGTTCTTTGAAGAACTCCGTGCTAATGCAAAGGGTGAACTTGAAGACATGGATGCAGAAGGCCGTATTGGTGGTAGCCCAGCGCAATCTGATATGTCCAGCATGGATGACATGGCTGTACCAGAGGGTGTAGAAGAGGTTATGGCAGGTCTATCCCCAGAGGATATGGATAAGCTTGACCAAGTACTTTCTCAAGGTGAAGTAGGGATGGCTGAAGGTGGCTTAGCACAGGTTATCAAAGAAGGTTCTCCTAGTACGGATGTTGGTATGAACATCTCAGATGACACTGACATGCTTCTTGATAGGGTTTTAAATGTAGTTAAGAACAGCCCTGACTTGCAGAATAAGCTTCGTGCTCGTGGCATGAACTATGCTGATGGTGGTATGGTTTCACCTGAAGATATTGAAGCCAATGTTACTAAGTTGCTTGGTGGTTCTATGGGGTATGCTGATGGTGGTACTGTCAGCGGTTTTAATCCTGCTGATTACCAAATGGGCTTCTCTTATGGAGATCCTTTTGAAGCTAGTGACGACACATCTGACATTGAGCTTGTAGCTTATACAAATGCTTCTGGTCAAACAATCATGATCCGTACAGTAGATGGTAAACCAATTGATCCAGTACCATCTGGTTATTACCTTCAAGGTAGGGCTCCAGTAATTAGTACTGGTGCTGCAAGTACACCACGCTCTGACAACTCTAATCGGGATATGCAGCCTACTGGTGCTAGAGCCACAGATAGCCAAGCTAAGGCTAGCAAGAACTACTATGCTATGACACCAGAAGAGCTTAGCAAAGAAATGAGTATGACTAAACAGCTTAGCAAGGGTGCTACACTATTGACCTCTATGGTCATGCCTGGTGTGGGTGGCTTGATTGGTGCAGGTACAGCTAAAGCAATGGGACAAGGGCGTCACATGGCGCTGGGCAGTGTTGCTAGTAAACTGGCTGAAGAAGCACTAGCAGCTGGTAATACAGAACTAGCAGCATCTTACAAAAAGGTTGCAGATGAAGCTGCTAAGGGTGGTATGGGTTCTGGCATGGCAGCTGACTATTACTTAAAGAAGTTTGACGCTGCAAGAGAAGCTGCTACAATGGGCTCAATGGATACCACTCAATCAGCGGCAGTACAGAAGGCTATAAGTGATACAAGAGCTTCTGGCACTAAATCTACAACGGGTGGTGTATCCTATAAGAGTGACTCTAAGGATGGTGGAGATAGCTATAGCGTCAAGGTAGCTACAGGCTCTACAGCCCCAACATCCTCGTCAAGACCTGTTGCTAGACCCAGCGGTTCTAGTAGTTCCAGTAGTTCTAGCTCTAGTAGTTCTGGTAACAGCTTCTACCAGAAGGCAGCAAACGCACTTACACCTAATGATGGTAAAGAGTACCGTGATGGTAAACTTGTAAGTACAAACGCTACTGGCGGACTAATCGCTAGACCTAAAAAGTAAGACACAACAATAACTATAATAATAAGGCTACCCAGCATAGGCTGGCCCCATATAATAGGAAATACAAATGACTGAAGTAAATCAAGTACAACCTGTACGTACAGCAGGTTTCGTTAATCCACAATCAAATAGAGCCAATCGTCGGCGTATTGAAGAGGATGAAGCAGAGCTAAACAAACTCATGAATGGTGAGGAGGATGATACAGAGGAACAAGTAGCCAAAGAAGCTACAAATGACCAAGAAGTATCATCTGAAGAGCAACCAGAAGAGCAGCTATCTGCTGAAGAGAGTACGTATAAAAAGCGTTACAGTGACCTTCGTAAACACTTGAATGAACAGTCTGCTCAGCTTAAAGAACTAAAATCTAAACTAGAGAGTGGTGGTAGTGCTGAGCCTATTCGCCCTCCCAAGTCAGATGAAGACATTGAAGCTTGGGCTGCTAAGTACCCAGACTTTGCTGCTATTGTAGAAACCATTGCTGATAAAAAGGCCAATGAGAAGTTTAGTAGAGCAGAAGCACGTTTAGCACAGCTTGATGAGATTAGTGAGAAAGCAGAAACACAATCTGTACTCAATAAGATTAAAGCTGCACATCCTGACTTTGATGATCTACAGGCTAGTGATGACTTCCATGATTGGGCCAATGAGCAGTCTACTCTTGTACAAACTGCCATTTATGACAATAAGAATGATCACCGCAGCCTGATTGATGCACTTAGCATGTATAAAGCTTATGCTGGTCTTGATAAGAAGTCTCGCTCTAAGGCTGAACTGTCTGCTGCATCTGCTGTTGTTAATCGTCGTAGCTCTAAACCATCTAACGATGAAAAGCCTACAACCTTCTCTGAGTCTCAAGTCAGAAAGATGTCTTTTGCTGAATATGAGAAGAATGAGAAAGCCATTATGAAAGCAATGTCTGATGGTAGCTTTAACTATGATGAATCGGGCGGAGCTCGTTAATATATACATATAGTTAAATAAAAGCATTGACACCCCTTAAACTGTAAGTATAACTAGGGGGTGTCGGTAGATAAGTTAAGCCCTACGTATATATAGCTACCTTAACTTATGAGACACTAAACTATCTTTAAAATTACTCTAAAGCCTAACATTTGGTTAAGAACTACCTGGATGATTAGAGGCCCGTTGCACTTGTTTATGCTACTGATCCTAGCGTTAAACTAGCCCAGCGCACCCTTGAAAGTTGAGCCTCTTATGCTGATGATAGAGCTTACTTAGAAATAAGCCTAACATCCTAGGAGGACACATCATGGCTTTTGCATCCGCAGCTGGTTATACAAACCTGCCAAACGGCAAATTTTCCCCAGTAATCTATTCCAAAAAAGTACAGCTTGCATTCCGTAAGTCTACTATTGTTGGTGACATTACTAACTCCGATTATTTCGGTGAAATCGCTAACCAAGGTGATACTGTACGTATCATCAAAGAACCAGAAATCTCTGTATCGGCATATGCTCGTGGCACAACTATTGCTCCACAAGACTTGAACGACACAGACTTCTCGTTGATCGTTGACAAGGCTAACTACTTCGCATTCAAAATGGATGACATCGAAGAAGCACACAGCCACATCAACTTCATGGACCTTGCTACCAACCGTGCAGCATATCGTCTTGCTGACCAGTATGACCAAGACGTTCTTGGTTACCTGTCTGGTTACAAGCAGTCGGCTCTCCACACAGCTGCTGACACTGCTAACGACACGGCTTCTGGCGACAAAGCAGATGCTACTGCTGGTGCTGACGAACTGCTTGCAGTTAACAAGCTTGACGCAAAAGCATTCGGCAACATCACTACAGATCACACTGGCGTAACTGCTCCGTCGATCCCTGTTGCTGCTCGTTTGCCAGGTGCAACTGCACTCCCAACTGCATACGTTTCCCCAGCAATGCTGATCTCCCGTATGTCCCGTTTGCTCGACCAGAAGCAGGTTGACTCTATGGGTCGTTGGATTGTGATTGACCCAATCATGATGGAAGTTCTGCGTGACGAAGATTCCCGTCTCCTGAATGCTGACTTCGGTGATTCTGGTGCTTTGCGTAACGGTCTTGTCCTTAACAACTTCCACGGCTTCCGTGTATATGTTTCGAACAACACTCCTGCAATCGGTACTGGTGCTGGTACAACTGGTGTAGCTTCTCAGGAAGACAACTTCGGTGTTATCGTTGCTGGTCATGACTCTGCTGTTGCAACTGCTGAGCAGATCAACAAGACAGAAACTTACCGTGATCCAGACTCGTTTGCTGACATTGTACGTGGTATGCACCTCTATGGTCGCAAGATCCTGCGTCCAGAAGCAATCGTAACAGCTAAGTACAACCTCGCTTAATTGTAACTCTGGGGTATCCTTTCTGAGGGTACCCCTTCTCTGTTTATAAGGGCTTCAAGATGGTCACCTACGTATCTCTAACAAACGAGTTGCTGAGAAGGCTCAATGAAGTACCACTAGATATTGCTGGTGACGGCTTTGATACTGTACGCAACGTACAAGCACTTGCTAAGGATTCTGTTAATAGCAGCATTCGTCTTATCCTTCAGGATGGCCGTGAGTGGCACTTCCTTAAGAAAACATACACACAGACACTCTCTGCGGGAACTCGTACATATAGCTTCCCAACGGATACCTCTACTGTAGACTGGGATTCCTTTTACTTAAAGAAGACCTCTGGTATTGGTAACACGCCTAGGAAACTTGGCACTCTTACATTTGAAGATTACACACAGAACTACAGAGTTACTGACGATAATGATACAGGCTCTGGTCTTTCTGCACCTACATCCGCCTACCAGACACTAGAAGAAAAGTTTGGTGTTACACCCGTGCCTGACAACTCTTATGAAGTTGATTACGTGTATTGGTCTTTCCCTTCTGATATGCTTGTCTATAATGATGAGTGTGCAATCCCTGAACGGTTTAAGCATGTCATCCTTGATGGTGCTATGATGATCATGATGCGCTTTAGATCCAATGAACAGAGTGCCTCCGTCCACCAGAATAACTTTGAGCAAGGCATTAAGACAATGCGTAGGCTCACAACTGATGATGAGTTGTACCTGAGGTCTACTGTGATTAGAGGTAGAGGCTAGTATGGCTGATAGTCTTGGTTCATTCAAAGCCTACTGCCAAGGTGGTCTAAACACTTCTCGTGATGTGTTGTCTCAGGGTGAGAACTCCCCTGGTAGTGCTATCTCTCTTATCAACTATGAACCTTCTGTTACTGGTGGTTACAGACGTATCAGTGGTTATAGTAACGATTATGGTACTGTTCCTGGTATAGATGAAGTACTTGGTGTTGCTGTAGTAGATGGTCTACACGATGGTATCTTTGCTTGCAGAAAACCAGAAACTGGGTATAACTACTTACACTACTGGGACAACACAACACAGGCTTGGGTAGCAGTCCCATCTGTAGGTACTCCTACAATGGTTGGTGTAACAAAGGTTAGGTTCTCTCGTTACAACTGGGGCTACTCTGAGTTCATTATGACTGACGGGGTAAACCCTGCTGCAGTATATGATGGTACAACATACACACAGATTACACATACTAACGCACCAGGTGCACCAAGGTTCTCTGAGATCTTCCATAACCACATGTTCCTTGCTGGTGATACTACTGAACCTACTAACTTGTACTTTAGTGCACCATATGACGAGTACAACTACAGCCCAGCAAGTGGTGCAGGTGTCATTAATGTAGGGTTCCCTATTGTACAGATTAAGGCATTCCGTGATGAGCTTTACATCTTTGGTACAAGTAATATCAAGAAGCTTACAGGTACAAGTGTTGCTGACGTACAACTTAAGCAAGTAACTAATGACCTTGGGTGCCTTGCCTCTGATAGTGTTATTGAGATTGGTGGTGACCTACTCTTCTTATCACAAGATGGTTTGAGACCTGTAGCTGGTACAGACAAGATTGGTGACATTAACCTTGAGACCCTCTCCAAGGACATCCAATCAATCTTTACTGATATTGTTTTTGATATTGACCTTGATGGCCTGAATGCAGTCCTAGTAAGACAGAAGTCACAGTTCAGATACTTCTTCAAGGCAGCTGACTCCCAAGGAATCATAGGTGGTTTTAGACCAACACAAGGTGGTTTGTCTCTTGAGTATAGTCAACTCTTAGGTATTGAGGCTACTTGTGCAGATAGTGGTTATATTGGTCAGTTTGAATATGTTATTCATGGGGATTCCGCTGGTAAGGTCCACAGACAGGAGTCTGGCAATACCTTTAACGGCACCCAGATCTTTAGTCTTTATCAAACACCATATATCCATATGGAAGACCCAGAGGTTCGTAAAATCTTCTACTCAGTAAGTACTTATATGAGATCAGAGGGTGACAATAGTATTGTACTATCTGCAGTATATGACTACGAAGACTTTGATACCCTAAACCCAACAAACTATAATATGGATACAGTGGGTGCAGCTGCGTACTACAATGAATCCTTTTACGATAGTACTGCCGTCTTTGATGGTAACCCAGCCCCAGTCCAGAGAGTTACCATCTCAGGTTCAGGTAAAGCGATCTCACTAAAGTACGTTTCATATAGTTCAGACGCAGCACACAGTATTCAAGGCATTGTTATTACATACGGTGTCGGTGACAGGAGATAAGTCAACATGGCTGGATATACCAGACAATCAGTAGCGGACATCATTGCTAACGCTGTGATTAAAGCGGCACCAGTTAACGCAGAATACAATGCTATTCGTGATGCATTTGCTTTCCTTGGTGGTCACAAGCACGATGGTAGTAGCACAGAGGGTGCTTACGTACCCTTAATTGCAGATGTGGATGCCCATAACAAAGTAGTCGTTGATACAATTAATAACTGCATCAGCTTCTTCACTGAGGTTAGTGGTGTCCCTGTAGAACAAGTACGCTTCAAGGATGGGGCTATTGTCCCTATCACGGATAATGATATTGATCTTGGTGCTGTAGGTGCTGAGTTTAAGGATGTGTACATCAACGGTATTGGATACGTTGACACTATCCAGATCCACGAGAATGCTACTATTACTGGTAACCTTACAGTCAATGGCAACACAGTCATTGGTAATGCTAGTACTGATACAGTAACAGTTAATGCTGGCGTTTCGTCTAACCTTATTCCTGATGCAGATAGCCTAAGAAGTCTTGGTGATTCTAGCAACTACTGGTCCCACACATATACTGATGCAGTTACGACTACAGGTAATGCAGTAGTAGGTGGTACACTCAGTGTTACTGGTCTATCTACTCTCCCAAGTGTTGATATCAATGCTGGTTCTATTGATGGTACTGCAATCGGTTCCAGTAGCCCTACTGTATCTACCTTCACTACATCAACAGCAGCATCCTTTGTTGGTCCTGTAACTGGCAACCTAACAGGCAATGTAACTGGTAACGTCACAGGCAACGTAGTAGGGAACCTTACTGGTAACGTAACATCTACTGGGGCATCCACCTTTGCTAGTGTAGACATTAACGGTGGTACAGTTGATGGCACGACTATTGGTGCTACTACTCGTGCTCCTGTGTCTGGTACTACCATTACTGGTACAAGCCTTGTAGGCCCCCTCACAGGTAGTGTGACAGGTAACGTAGTAGGTAATGTCACTGGTAACCTTACTGGTAACGTGACAGCCTCTAGTGGTTCTTCTACATTCAACAATGTTGTCATCAACGGCAACCTGAACATGGATGCTGTAACTGCAGGTACTATTACTAACCTGACAGAGCCTAGCTTGTCTCAAGATGCAGCAACTAAGAACTACGTAGACACTTCTATCAGTAGCCTCATTGCTTCAGCACCTGGTACACTTGATACCTTGAATGAACTTGCTGCTGCTTTAGGTGATGATCCTAACTTCAGCACAACCATTGCTTCCAACCTTGCTACTAAACTGCCATTGACTGGTGGTACCATGTCTGGTAACATTGCAATGGGTGCAAACAAGGTCACTGGTCTTGCTAACCCTACAACTGCCACGGATGCTGTAACTAAGGATTATGTAGACTCTGTTGTTTCGTCCATTACTGCTGTTGAGATTAGTGCAGATCTAGCTGAACGGTATGCTACTGAAGCAGAAGATGTTCAAGTAGAAGCTGGGACATACTCTGCATTCCACTGGTCTGAGAAGTCCTCTGCATCTGCAACTGCTGCATCTCTTAGTGAAACAAACTCTGCTACAAGTGCAACTAACGCAGCAAACAGTGAGACTAACGCAGCCGCCTCTGCATCTGCCTCTGCTGCCTCCGCTTCTGCAGCATCAACTAGTGAGACTAACGCTGCAACATCAGCAACAAACGCAGCTACCTCAGAGACTAACGCTTCTGCTTCTGCATCTAGTGCAGCTACCAGTGAGTCTAACGCTTCTGCAAGTGAAACTGCTGCTTCAAATTCTGCATCAAGTGCAGCTACCTCAGAAACAAATGCTGCTACGTCAGAGACAAACGCTGCTGCTAGTGCTGCTGCTTCAGCAAGTTCAGCAGCCATCTCTCTAAATGCAGCAATCATTTACTCTATTGCTTTAGGATAACCTCAAATGGCTTTCAACAAATACACTTCACTGTCTGTTGGTACATCCCCAGCAACAATCCACACAGTAGCTGCAGGTCAAGAGGCTGTCGTCATTGGTCTCAACCTCTGTAACACATCAGCATCCCAGATCACAGTGGACGTCCAAGTCGCAGGTGCCTACCTAGTCAAGGGTGTTCCCATCCCTGCTGGCTCTGCACTGTCAGCCCTCGACGGAAAGATGATCATGGAGGCTGATGATACCTGTGTCGTCACATCAAACACTGCGGCGTCTGTGGATGTAATCCTTAGTGTCCTAGAGCAGGGTGAAAGCTAATGGCTGGTTACATCGGAACTAAGGCGGTCAACCTCAGTACCACTGGGGCTGATATCAATGGTAGCATTGTAATTACTGGAACAGTAGACGGACGAGACGTATCTACAGACGGTACTAAGCTAGATGGCATCGAAGCGTCTGCCGACGCAACCGACACGGCCAGTGTCACTGACGCAGGCGCACTAATGGATAGTGAGGTTACAAACCTTGCGCAGGTCAAGTCCTTTGATTCCTCAGACTATGCTACAGCGGCACAAGGCACAGCAGCCGATACTGCCCTGCCTAAAGCTGGTGGGACAATGACAGGTGATATCGTAGTTAAGGGCGTCACAGAGACGAACTTCGCACTGACAGGCACCACCCCTGCTATTGACCCCACTAACGGCACTATCCAGACGTGGACATTGGCAGGGGCTTCAACGCCTACATTCGCAGCTGGTTGGTCAGCTAATGAGGGTATCACCCTTATGATTGACGATGGTTCTGCGTCAGCTATCACCTGGCCTACGATGCAGTGGTCTGGTGGCGCTGCCCCAACACTACCAACAACAGGTTATGCTATTGTCACAATCTGGAAAGAGGGGTCTGTCTACTACGGCGTTAGTGCAGGTGATATGTCATGATTACTCTACCTAGCAGATTGCGGATGGGTACTGTCGCTGGCGGAGGGGCAGCTCTTGAAGGAAGCTTCATAGAAACTAAAGAAGATGGCAGAAGCCTTACAACCTATACTTTTTCCGTTAGTGGGTATGATGCAGGCGTTCTTGCAATTGCAATCCACGCTAAGAAATTTGGTTCTTCTGCAAACACAATATCCTCCGTCACTGTGGGGGGCAACGCCGCTACTGAGGCTGTGCAAATAAGTTCTTTTGGAAATAACACATTTGTAACTGGAGTTTATTACATATCCCTTGCAAGCAGTTTTACAGGGGACATTGTTGTGACTTTTGGCGCTAGTCAACTTCGAACAGCAATAGGCACTTTCTCTTTGCCTGCTGGGGTTTCTCCAGATTTTACAGACAGTGCTGAAGCCACAGGAGCAACCTCTTTAACGATTGGTGATGCGTCTCAAGGTCTTTATATTGTGGGTGTTTCTGTAAACGATAGTAATGGTGTATCCGTTACAAACTCTACAGAAGTCTATAACTTTCAAATGGAAAATAATGCTTATTCGCAAGCTTGGGGTGGGTTTAATAGCAGTAGTGGCAGCAAGACTTTTGATGTTACTCTGTCTGACCCCTCTCAAGTCCAGTGTGCCGTAGCGGCACGTTTCGCATAAAGGAGGCTACCTAAATGCACCTGAAACTTACAAACGGCACCCCAGCAAAATACACGCTGGGACAACTGCGCCGTGACAATCCAAACACCAGCTTTCCGAAGCAAATCCCTGATGAGCTACTGGCAAGCTACGATGTGTATCCCTACACACGACCATCGTCACCTGAATACGACAGCCTTTCGCATCGCCTGACAGATGGTGCCTTTGAGCAAGTCGCTGGTGCGTGGTCATTGCCATACGTGGTCGAGCAACAGCCCCTCGAACAAGCTGAACGCAACGTCCGTTCCCGTCGTAATGACCTGATGCAAAAGACTGACTGGTGGGCTGTGGCTGATCGTGCGACTACAGATGCTGAGATAGCTTATCGTCAAGCACTGCGAGACATCCCACAACAATCTGGCTTTCCTGACAATGTCGCTTGGCCCGTTAACCCACTGGAGGCTACACAATGAGTGGATACATAGGCGCAACGCCAGTCCCACAGGCTACCCAGCACCGTGAAGCATTCACAGCTACAGCCTCTCAGACATCCTTCGCTACTGTAGGTTACACCCCTCAGTTCGTAGACGTGTACCTCAACGGCGTTAAGCTAGCTGCTGCGGACTACACAGCTACTAACGGTTCAGACATCGTGCTGACTACTGGTGCAGCTCTGAATGACATCCTTGAGTACGTTGCTTATACACCTTTCGAGGTGGCCGATCAGACGTTCACTGGGACTACTACAGTTACCGACAGTGGTGCTGCACCTCTCGTTGCCAACCGCACTACATCTGATGGTGATATTACTGTCTTCCAGAAAGACGGCACCGTTGTGGGGAGTATTGGGGCTACTCAAAGTGGCGTTAACATCTACTACGCAGGTGGGGCAGGTAAGTCTGGTGTTGAGTACAGTAACACTGCATGGCGACCTTGGTATGATGGCGCAAGGGCTGACAACTCTATTGATTTAGGTACTACAGTTAACCGATTCAAAGACTTCTACCTCTCAGGCGGTGTCTACCTCGGCGGAACTGGTGCAGCCAACTATCTGGATGATTACGAGGAGGGGACTTGGACACCTGTAGTTGAATTTGGCGGCGGTTCCGTGGGTATCGTTTACAGCATACAAGTTGGTAAATATACGAAAGTGGGAAACGTAGTAACTATTTCTACTTCACTTTCCCTTACTAATAAGGGATCAAGCACAGGTAACGCTTATATTACAGGTCTGCCATTCACAGCTACGGCTGATCTAGCTGGCTCGCAGGGGGGCGGTGTAGCTGCTGTCTGGTCTGGGTGCAATAGTCTGCTTGGTATAACGGTTAGCACTACTGCATCTAGCTCAGAACTAAGTTTGTGGCGAATTACCTCATCCACATCGAGCTTCGTTCTTAGGTTTGATGACGCTGACGCTAGCAACGACTTTAGTGTCAACGTGACGATGCAATACTATACAGACGCATAACAACCACCCCTGTTGGATCACAGGGTAGTCAGGTGGCAACAACGCCACGATAAAACAAGGAGGCCATCATGGCACTTACAGAACGCACTATCATCGATAAATACGAAGTA